>PPYF01671608.1_pt1 | contig 11995 bp, 6 predicted proteins | sample 1559871 | NCBI WGS metagenome assembly PPYF01 (sample SAMN08240021, study PRJNA423297) | Human gut metagenome, whole genome shotgun sequencing project. | reverse complement strand
CATATCACCGTCAGCAAGGGGGCTTCGCTGGAACGGGAAAAGGACGTGATCCGAAAGATGCTGCGGAAGCACCACGTGACCGCGGTGGCAATCGGCAATGGCACGGCTTCCAGAGAGTCGGAAGCGGTCGTGGCGGAACTGCTGAAAGAACTGCCTTATTCCGCGGCGTACATGGTGGTTTCCGAGGCAGGGGCTTCGGTATATTCTGCGTCCAAGCTGGCGGCGGAGGAATTTCCGGAGTATGACGTTTCTCTCCGGAGTGCCGTTTCCATTGCCAGACGGTTACAGGATCCGCTGGCGGAACTGGTAAAGATCGATCCGCAGGCGATCGGCGTGGGACAGTATCAGCATGACATGCCCAAGGCGGAACTGTCTGCCGCACTGGACGGCGTGGTGGAGGACTGCGTGAACCATGTGGGCGTAGACCTGAACACGGCTTCGTTCTCTCTGCTGTCCCACATTGCCGGCATCAACCAGACCATTGCCAAGAACATCGTGACATACCGGACGGAAAACGGGGCGTTCACCGACCGGAAGCAGCTGAAAAAGGTGGCAAAACTGGGCCCGAAGGCATTCGAGCAGTGTGCTGGATTCCTGCGGGTGTCCGGAGCCAAGAACCCGCTGGACAATACAGCAGTGCATCCGGAAAGCTACGGGGCAGCAGAGCAGATCTTGCAGGAGTGCGGCTTCCGGCTGGCAGACATTGCCGGACAGGATCGCAGCGAGATCGGTGCTATTGCCAAGCAGCACGGCATTTCTGCCATTGCGAAAAAGGCAGGCGTAGGCGAACCCACTGTGCGGGACATTCTCAAGGAACTGGAAAAGCCGGGGCGTGACCCCCGTGACGAACTGCCGCCGCCGCTGCTCCGGAGTGGGGACATTATGGAACTGAAAGACCTGAAACCGGGCATGGAACTGGTGGGTACTGTGCGGAATGTCATTGACTTTGGCTGTTTCGTAGACGTGGGCGTTCATGAGGACGGACTGGTGCACATTTCCCAGATCTGTGACCGGTTCATCAAGCACCCACTGGAGGCTGTCAAGGTCGGCGAGGTGGTGAAAGTCTGGGTGCTGGACGTGGACTTGAAGCGGAAACGCATCGCTCTCACCATGAAGCCGCCGAAAAAGGGATAAGAGGTGTTACATGCGAAACGGAAAAAAAGTCGTTTCTCTGCTGCTGGCAGGGGTGCTGGCGGTGTTGTCGTGCAGCTGCGGCAATTCCTCTAAAGAGGAGAGTAGCAAGGAGGAAGCCGACAGCAACCCCCGCACTGAAATGCGGGACGACATGACTACCAGCCAGATTGTGGAAGAAATGGGGCTGGGCATCAATGGACTATGACACCTGTATGGAAAAATATACCAGCATCTGGGAGCAGGTGACAGAACGGTTTGCAGATTACGGTGACCACCTGATTCTGGAATCCATGAACGAAGAAGGCTGTTTTGACGATCTGTGGAACCGCTACAGCGGCTCTGATGACGGCAAGGCGGAGGCGTACGGCATTGTCAACCGCATCAACCAGCAGTTTGTGGATCTGGTACGCGGTTCCAGGGAAAACAACCCCAGGCGGCATCTACTGATCGCCGGTTATGCCACTGACGTAGACCTGACCTGTGACGAAGCCTTTCAGATGCCGCAGGACAAAGCCGGACGATGTGCGGTTTCGGTACATTATTATACGCCGCCTACGTTCTGCATTCTGGAAGAAGATGCCGACTGGGAAAAGCCAAGACCACATGGGGTTCACCCAGAGATCAGAGGATTCTGGAAAACGACATGGACAAGCTGCAAAGCCGGTTTCTGGATAACGGCGTGCCGGTGATCATCGGGGAGTACGGCTGTTCCACCAAGAACAAGACGGAAGAAACTGTCCGGACATTCCTCACCGCAGTGGCACAGGCGGCGTATACCAAAGGCATGTGTCCCATGCTGTGGGATGTTACCGGTGTGTTCTATGACCGGAACAACTGCCGTATGCTGGACAGTCAGCTGGAACAGGATTTGCAGGAGATCGCCGCCGCACCCCGCGACGGTGTTCACAATGTTTCCGGAAATTGACATTTGGAAAATGCAAAATTCACCGGCGTGTCGTATCAAATTATCAAGTTGTTTTTCACTGGCAATTCGAGATTTAGAAAAAATGCACAAAAACAGGGTGTGCTTTTATTGGTGCTGTATAAAAATATGTGGAAAATAAAAAAAATACTTGCAAAATAACGATAAATATGCTATGCTGGTATATGGAGAAGTAGGGTGCAGGAAAGCACTGGGCGGATTTCAGAGGACAAATCGCACGGCTGTACAATTTGAAAGCGGAAAGGGGGACGTGAAAAACAGTGCGGCGGCATTCGTTTTTTTGAAATGCCAAAAGCTTCTCTGCACACAACCAAGCGGCAATACGCCGCATCAATTCAAGAAAGGAAGAATGATAATCATGAAGATGAAAAAGTTTCTTTCATCTCTGACAGCTGGCGTAATGGCGGCAACGACCATTTTCACCAGTGCATTGGTGACCCCGATGATGTCCCTCGCTGCGACAGCGGCAGATGATGCACCGATTGCGTTTCTGCACATTCAGAGTGGCGATGGCGACTGGTCGCTGAACAATTATAAGGCAGGAACTGGAACTGATGCTACGATCGATAAGAGCGGCTCTTATGAAGTTTCTGTAAAAAGAGGCAACTGGGGTGATGCTCTGAGTTCCTACAATTTCTTCGACCTGTGCGTTCAGGATCCGGATCTTTACGGCGGTAAATCTCTGTATAAGAAGATCACAATTGATTCTGTAAAGATCGGTGAAACGACTCATGAACTCAATCAGGAATATACGACATTTACTCCGTCTTCTGTACAGTCTGCATCTGATGAGTGGGATTTCACCTGCAACAAGCTGGCAATTGATTCCACTGGCTGGGATATGCCGGCAGCAGGCGAAGTGATTTCAGTTAGCTTCACAGTAGAGCTGGCAAATGAAGTCACCACTACCACAACAACCAGCGAAACCACTGCGGAAACTACCGCGGAAACCACGGTTGCTTCCAGCGAAACTACTGTTGCTTCCAGCGAAACCACTGCAACCTCTGCTGTCACTACAGCGACTACCGCAGAGGAAAAGGGCGTGAAAAAGATCACTGTCGGCAAGACCTACAGCGAACTGCTGAAGGATGCACAGAAGGCTGACCCGAAGGAAGGCATGATCGGCTGGAAGTGGGCTGACTTTGGCATCACCAACAGCAATGTTGTCAAGAAGGTCGTTGTCAACGTTTCCTCTGATAAGGAAATCGGCACATACAACTATATGTTCGGTTCTTCTACACAGAAAGCACCGGATTATTGGACACAGACCACACAGGAAAACAAAACTCTGGGCAAGTCCGGCGAATTCACCTGGGACATCACCAAGACTGTGGACGCAACCATTCAGAAGGAATATGATGGTTCTCTGAAGTTTGGTGCCTGGGGCGACGGTACCTATGAGGACTTCACTGTAGATTCTGTTGTGATTTACACAGATGATGCAACGATCACTACGACTGCTGCAACCACTGTGACCACACAGCCGACCACTACAGTTTCCGCAAAGTACACCAAGGAACTGACTCCGAAGGCAGAGGAAGACAAGGGTACTGACGGCAAGGCAAGCAACACCAAGGTTGAATTTGATCCCATGGGTGCATACAAGGCAATTGCTTACTACACCGTAAAGACAAATGACAAGAACACCAGCGGTGCGTTTGGCACATGGAACGACAGCCTGCCGGAAGGTGAAGAATGGCAGAGCACGGAATTCAAGGATCTGGCTGTACCGGCAAACAAGCAGGTCATCGTATCTTATGATATTCCGAAGACTGTTGGTGAAACTGTACAGTTCATGGTTTATTATCCGAAGTTCGGCGATGTGACAATCGACAAGATCGTACTGTGCTTCGACGAAGATCCGGATCAGACCACCACTTCTACAACTGTGACCACTGAAACAGTTGCAACCACAGAAGAAAGCACCGTTTCTGCAACGACAGAAGAAACTACTGTTACTTCCAAGGAAACTACTAAGGAAACTACTAAGGAAACCACAGTTACAACTGTAGTTACCACAGCTGACACTACAGCAAAAACCACTGCTTCTACTTCGACAGAAGCATCTGCTGAAACCAGCAAGGCTACAGAAACTTCTGCATCTGCTGCAACAACCACAGCAAAACAGACCACTGCTACAAAGGCAGACACCACTGTTGTAACCACTACCAAGTCCATCGGCACCACCACGACAGAAGCTCCGAAGGGCAAGGGCATCATCTTCAAGGTAGACGAAGCACAGGTCAAGACTGCAAGCAACTATGCAAAGATCCCGCTGTCCGTTCTGGTTGAAAACTATGTGGACGCACAGGGCTTCAACTTCGCTCTGGAAGTTCCGGAAGTTACTTCCAAGATCCTGACGATCTACAAGAACCCGAAGAACAAGAAGGACTATGGTTATAGGGACGTTTATGTCAGCGGCGACCTGGCTCCTTCTCCGCAGAACCTGAAGGGCTATGAGGCAAACGGTCAGGATATGAGCGTTGAGCCGTCCAAGCGTTGGATGTATTTCCAGTGGACTTCCAGTACCAGCACGATCACGATCAGCGGTGACAAGGTGATCGACATCAACTGCACCATTGCAGAAAACGCAGTGGACATCGCAAAGGAATACGGTCTGGAACTGCAGACAGATGAAAACGGCGACAGCTACTATCTGTTCCCGGTAAACTTTGCAGAGTATCAGAAGGTAAACTGGGACTTTGAGGGTACACACGGCGACGGCTATCTGGCTCCGAACCGTCAGTACATTGACGAAAACGGCACAGATATTGCGACCACTGATGTAGTTTACTACAACGGCGGTATCCGCGTTTACACAGATGCACAGACTGAAACCACTACAACTGACACGACTACCACAACCACTACCACAGAAGAAAAGGACATCAATCTGGACATTGACGAAGTATTCGTATATCCCAGTGAAAAGGATGCCACTTCTCTGAAGAACTACACTCTGGGCGTGAAGGTAACTGCCAAGGAAGGCGTAGACGCAACCAGCTATGGTATCAACTGCGTTGTCAACCTGCCGGAAGCAACCGCAAAGCTGTACACCATTCCGTCCAAGCTGCTGAAAAAGAGAGCATTTGTTGTCAACGACTTCGGCAGCGGTATTCCGAATGCAAATGATTTCATTGCATACAAGGACGGCACTTCTACCATTACTGACGGCAGCGACCGCTGGATCCGTTTCATTGGTGCACGTTCTGCCGAAGGTGCAACTGACCCGACAAAGATGAATCAGGTATTCCGCATGATCTTCAATGTGCCGGATAAGGATACTGTACAGGCACTGGCTGACGAATATGGTCTGACACTTCAGACTGGTGAATACGATGGCAAGACTGTTGAGTACTATGAGTTCCCTGTAGACTGGGCACCGAATGGTTCTGACAAACTGCCCAGCGGCACCACGATGGTAGATGTCAAGCGTTTCAACTACCTGAACGGCGAGGGCGTAACCGGCGAAGACATCTTCGACGAAATGGTTGGTCTGAAGGACGGTGCGATCCGCGTAATCATGAATGATGTAGTGGAAACCACCGAAACAACAACTGCTACAACTACAACTACTACAACAGCTACCACCACTACAACTGCAACCTCTGCGGCAACGACTACTACTACAGAAGAACCGCAGACTACAACTGCTACAGAGGCTACGACTGTCACCACCACAACTGCAGCAACCACTACAACAACGACTGCTGCTACAACCACCACTACCGAAGAACCTATTGTAACGACTACCGAAGCAACTACCACTACCACTACTACCGAAGCAACGACTGTTACTACTAAAGCAACAACTGCTACGGCAACCAGCACCAGTGCAGGCCCGACAACCACCAGCACCAGTGCAACAACCACTACTGTAACAGAATCTGAAACAACTACTACAAAGGCAACTACAACTGCTACAACAGAAGAGCTGCCGGACTTCAGCAAGAAGACCACAGCTTCTACAACAGAAGAGCTGCCGGACTTCAGCAAGAAGACGACTACCAGCACAACTACCACAACAACAACAACTACTACAGAAGAAACCACGGAAGCAACTACTGAAGCAACCACTGAAGAAACTACTACCACACCGGCAGCTGTTTCTTCTACTACAGAAGCAACTACCACAGAAGCTACGACAACTGTTACAGAAGCAACCACTACCACAGAAAACACGACAGCTTCTACCGAAGCTACCACTACTACAGAAGAAACCACCACGACTGCAGAAGCAGAACTGGAAATCGAAGTAAATCCGGATGCAAACTTCTATCTGTCTATTGACGGACGCAATTTCAACGCTGCTGACCTTGTGAAGTCTGCAACTGTAAACGGCGAGAGCGTCATGGACGATCTGACCTTTGGTGCAGAAAGCCCGAAGGCACTGTTCGACAGCGAAGGCAAGGCATATGTAGATACCGACCTCGATATCCTGTATAAGGGTGAAAAGGTTGCTACTGCAAAGGTTTACATCGGCGTAAAGGGCGATACTGACTTGTCCGGTAAGGTAGAGGCTACTGATATGTACTACAGTAGCTACTACATTGCAAGACAGGGTGCTGGTATTAAGGATGCAAAGCTTCTGGACGGCACAGAGCACGCACAGGATGAGAATCTGGAGAAACTGTCCTTCTTCCTGACGGATATTGATACCGAAAGCAAGGCAGGAGAGAATTCTGCAGACGGCAAGCTGGAAGCAACTGACATCTTCTACCAGGCATACTATGTTGCTCTGGTTGGTGCTGGTCATAAGAGCACTACCTGGGACAATCCGGTTTGCCCGGATCTGAAGAACCTGAAGGGCTCTATGTGGGCTGAATAATCCGGTTCTCTGATTTCGAACGCGTAAGCGTTTCTGACAACAAGGATATGACAGCATAAGAAAAACCCGATGCGGGAGCATTCCCGTATCGGGTTTTTGTTTGCAAGCGTAAGGCAAGATTTGCTTCAATTTTCAAGGCTGAGGCTTTGCTTTTTTCGAATTCTGTATCGAGATAGAAAAAATCACAAAGAATGCTTGCAAAATCGTGAAAAATCGGTTATACTGAATAGTGGAGAATTGTAGGAACGCAGATTGCCGCTTTCGGGGAACCAAGGGCAATACCGCAGTTACCCGAAAAAGCGATTTGAGAAAGGGGCATCATATTGAAGACAATTGAGGAGGCTCGCAGACTGCTGCAGTCGGAAGAATTCATGCACATCGCGGCAGTACTTGGCGGCGGTGAAGATCTGGCGGAAGCTTATCGGAACCGGCTGCTGTGTGCCATTGACAGTTTTGTGCAGCTGTACGGCAGCGGTCGGGAAATTGCCATTTTTTCTGCACCGGGACGGACAGAACTGGGCGGAAACCACACCGACCACCAGCATGGTCACGTACTGGCGGCAAGCATCAATCTGGACGTGATCGCTGTTGTGGCAAGACGGGAAGATACCACGATCCGGGTGCATTCAGAGGGCTTTCCGGAAGATGAGATCTCTCTGGAAGAACTGGAACCGGTAACGGATAAAAAGCCCACAGCAGCGGAACTGATCCGCGGAATCGCTGCCCGCTTCAAGCAGTACGGATGTCCGCTGGAAACCGGTTTTGATGCATACACCACCTCGCAGGTCATGGCGGGCTCTGGTCTGTCCTCATCAGCAGCTTTTGAGGTTCTGCTGGGAAATATCTGCAATGCCCTGTATGCCGAAAATCGGTTCACACCGGTAGAACTGGCACAAATGGGGCAGTATGCGGAAAACGTGTATTTCCAGAAGCCCTGCGGGTTAATGGATCAGATGGCTTCGTCAGTAGGCGGTGTTGTTGCCATTGACTTTGCCAATCCGATGCTGCCGGCAGTGCACCCAGTTGCATTTGACTTTTCCAGAACTGGTTATGTACTTTGCATTGTGGATACCGGCGGAAACCACGCAGACCTGACAGCGGAATACGCTGCGATTCCGGCAGAAATGCAGGAAGTGGCAAAGTATTTCGGCAAGGACGTTCTGGCGGAAGTTCCGTCGGCACAGGTGCTGCGTTCCATTCCGGAACTGCGGAAAGCCTTCGGTGACCGTGCAGTGCTCCGTGCGATGCACTTTTATCGGGAGGACGGACGGGTACAGGGCGAATCTGATGCACTGGATCGGGGCGATTTCGAGGCGTTCCTGCACCTGGTACAGAACTCCGGACAGTCTTCCTATTGCCTGCTGCAAAACGTCTACCCGTCCTCAGCACCGGAAGACCAGCCCATCTCCATTGCCCTTGCAGTCGGCTCGGCAGTGCTGGGCGGCAGGGGAGCGATCCGTGTACACGGCGGCGGTTTCGGCGGAACAGTACAGGCATTTGTGCCGGCTGTGCTGCTGTCCCAGTTTCAGGAGGGTATGGAATCCGTTCTGGGAAAGGGCTGCTGCCACGTGCTGCGAATTCGTTCTGTTGGCGGCATGACTGTATTGATATAAGGCAGCATTGTGCTTTTGTGCAGTGCTGCTGAAAGTTTGCCTTTCAGGGCAAACTGATAGGAGGGAAAATTCCCTCTCCATTTGACAGAAATTGAAAGGAAGCGTAAAGTAACATGGGAAAAATTCTGGTCACTGGCGGTACTGGCTTTATCGGCAGTCATACTTGTGTGGCATTGATCAATGCCGGCTATCAGGTCGTGATTATGGACAATCTCTGCAATTCAAAGGTGGAGGCAGTTGCCCGTATCGAGATGATCACCGGAAGGCATGTGCGGTTCTATCGTACAGATATGCGTGACGAGGAGGACATGCGGCAGATTTTTGAGGACAACAAGATCGATGCCGTAATTCACTTTGCCGGTCTGAAGGCAGTTGGCGAATCGGTGGAAAAGCCGCTGGAATACTACGAGAACAACATCAGCGGTACACTCTCCCTGCTGCGTGTCATGCGGGAGTATCACTGCAATGTGATAATTTTCTCCTCCAGTGCGACCGTTTACGGCTGCAACAATGAGGCACCCTACGTGGAGGAAATGCCGACCTCTGCAACGAATCCCTATGGCTACACCAAGGTCATGATCGAACAGATTCTGCGGGACGTTTGCACTGCCAATCCGGAGTTCACGGCTGTGGCTCTGCGGTATTTCAACCCGATCGGTGCTCACATCAGCGGTCTGCTGGGCGAGAATCCCAACGGAATCCCCAACAATCTGGTGCCCTATGTGGCACAGGTGGCACTGGGCAAGCTGGATCATGTGCGGATATTCGGTGATGACTACGACACGCCGGACGGCACTGGTGTGCGGGACTATATCCATGTTATGGATCTGGCAACCGGTCACGTGGCAGCCGTGGCATACGGACTGGAGCACCGTGGCTTTGAACCGATCAATCTGGGTACCGGTCATGGCAGCAGCGTGCTGGACGTGGTGCATGCGTATGAAAAGGCGTGCGGCAAGAAGATTCCGATAGAGATCACGGAACGCCGTGCCGGAGATATTGCCACCTCGTATGCAGATCCGTCGAAAGCAAAGAAACTGCTTGGCTGGGAAGCAACTGCAGATTTGCAGCAGATGTGTGCCGACAGCTGGCGTTTCACAAAGCAGAATCCCAATGGAATGTGAGAAGCTGCTTTCGTAATCCGTTTACGAAAATGCGTTCCCACAGAAAGGAATACATATGACAGGCAGATTCGGAAATGCGATCGATAATTTCCTGATTATCATGGTTGCTGTTGCCGTGGTGCTGCTGCTGGTGGTAATGCTGGGTTCTCGGCAAAGCCCGTTTCGGCAGAAGCTGAGCCGGCTTCTGGTACAGAATCCAAACACTGCCGACAAACGGCAGTCGCTGGAGTTTAATCGGGAATATTATATCACAGGAGAAAGAGCAATGCGTAAACCAAACCGCGGAAAAAATCCACCCCGTACCGTGATCGCTGTTCTGGTACAAAAGGTAGATGAACGCCGCAGAACCATGGATCCCAGCGGCACTTTGAAACTGTACAACGAATACTATGAGTTGATTTTCAAGACCCGCAAGGGTGATGTGCTGCATATTGTTACCAGCAAAAAAGCGTATATCGAAACTCCGTTTCATCAGCAGGGACAGCTGACTTTTCAGGGAGATCGTCTGATCCGGTTCCAGTATCCGGAGGGAGAAGTTACCGAAGACGAAGCAGCATTCACCAGCATGATGCCGGCAGTACGCCGCGGATAATACAAAAGGCAATACTGCACAGTTTTGTGCCGTGCTGTCATAACAAAAAGCGTACCGTTTCACAAGAAAACGGTACGCTTTTTTCGTTGTTATAGTGGCTGCGGTTTACGGGACGATCATAACCGGAGTGTTGATAGTGACCTTGTCATAGATCTTTTTGGCAACGTCCAGCGGCAGGTTGATACAGCCGTGGGAACCGTTGTTGATGTAGATGTCACCGCCGTAGGCACTGCGGTTCAGGTCGTGCAGACCGATGCCGGTATAGGTGACGGGCATCCAGTAATTTACCCATGTTTCATAGCCCTGCACTGCGTAAGTCCCCAGCTTTCGCGGAGATTCTCTGGACCATACCTTGTATGCTCCCGGCGGTGTGGCACGTGTCGGATCGGACTCCTTACCGGTAACCACATCAGACTCCAGAAACAGCTCGCCATTGACATAGTACCACAAGTGCTGGTGGCAGATGTCCACTTCAATGTAGGTGTTTCCGGTGTAGGTAACGCCGGCGTTGGAATTCATGCGGAATCCCTCTACCTTATATACCGGTTCAATGGTTACTGCCTCGCCGGCTTTGATGTAATCTACCAGCTTTTCCACAGTGGCAGAAACATTGGTTTTCCAGCCGTAGATGCCGTCAGAACCGATTGGCAGGGTAATCTCTCCGTCTTCGGTGGCTTTGAACTTGAAGTTGTAGCCGGTCACCAGTGTGTCGTACTTGTCAGCGATATGTTCCTGCACCCATGCGGAAGCTTTGTCGGTGTCCACAGTGATGTCATCGCCGTCCGTGGTGATCCAGTCCATGATAGTAGCGTGATCCAGCTTTTCCGTGCCAACCGGATCGAAAATTTCCTCGCGGTCAGTCATGTCATAGGTGATCTCTACAGCACCGATCTTGTTGTACAGTGCCAGTGTAGGCTCCAGACTTTCCGCAGTGACAGCTGCCTTTTTGTAGCAGTCACTGTCTGCCATCTGAATGGTGTTGTTGCCCTCCCGCATCTGTGCGACCGTGTAGTCGGACAGCTTCTGGGTGTCTACCATGTTGCCGTTATCTTCCGGCTGAATGGTAAAGGAACCGTCCTCGTTCTGGACAACCTTGGCATCGGTGGGCGGTACATTGCCCCAGTCATAGGCGGCGATCAGGCTGACCAGTGCATCTTCCGAGTAGGAATCCTGCATCTTGACTGTATACTCGGTTTTGGAGAACAGCTTCCTGAACCAGAGGGCGTGACTTTCGTCTGCCGGCTCTGTCAGAGCGTTGTCCGGCAGGGTAACGGTGCAGCCGAATGAGGAGCCCTTGAAGGTGATCGGGTCGCCGCTTTTGGGAATGAATGTCAGTCCCATATCCTGTGCGGTATTCAGAACTGCGTCGCTGGCTTCCTCCGCGGTCATGCCGCCGATGTCCACGCCGTTGACGTAAGTTTTAGGAAGAAACTTGCTGTGATAGACAGCCAGTCCGGCGATGTAGCTCAGCAGGAGTACAGCCAGCACGGCAATACCAATGATGATGCAGATCTTTCCGGCGTTGGACTCCTCCCGCACCGGTTCGTAATGTCTGGGCGGTGTAGGGCGGGGCGGACGCTGTGCTGTTGCCACATTGCCTCCGGAACGCTGCTGGTGCTGTGGTTGTGGTGCACGCTGCTGCCGCGGCTGGTCATAGGCATAGCCGGAAGAAACGGCATCATGGATCTGCCGTGCCTTGTCCGAACGGGTGCGTTCCGAAGCGGAGCCGTTTTCAGGGCTGCGGGAAGCCGGACGATTCTG
>PPYF01386252.1_pt1 | contig 11995 bp, 18 predicted proteins | sample 1559871 | NCBI WGS metagenome assembly PPYF01 (sample SAMN08240021, study PRJNA423297) | Human gut metagenome, whole genome shotgun sequencing project. | reverse complement strand
ATCACACGTTCAGCACCATCGAAGAACTGACGGACTTCTATACCAAAGCCATGCAGCATATCCAGGACACACTGGCTGACGGATGGAAGAGCAAGGATAATTTCAATTTGGAGTTATACCGAGACTAAGAACAATCCCTTCGGGGGAGGGTTAAAAAAAAGCCCCCGGCCTGTTAAATAGTCGTCTCACTTACCATTTGAACATAAAGTACCACTCATCGGCACGACCGGGGGCGTAGACCCTCGCTCGCCAATGAGTGGCTTTTTTTATGTTTAAGCGCAACGCCGCGCTCTATGATAAGTGAGACGGTGCAAAAGTACTAATTTTTTCTGAGAATGAAACTGATAGAGATACTGAATTTGAACAGGGAACTGCTGATTTACTTCCAAAAGGCTGGAATCAGGCTGGACGATGTGCAATACATCGACCTTTTTAATGAATACCGCACGCTTTCCGCACAGGGCGAGAAGGTGTCCTATATCGTGGCAAGGCTCGCCACAGAGTATGCCGTCAGCGAGCGCAAGGTGTATAACCTCATACGGCGTTTCAAAACCGACTGCAACCTGCTTGCAGTGTAACGTGGTGGCTTGTCCATGGGGAAGAGGTGCTGCCATATTACCTTTGCACCGTTTTCAAATTCAAAACGGTCATGAACAAATACCATCAAATTTTGCAGAAAGTGCTTGCCGAGGGCAAGTGCCAACAAAACAAGAAGGGGAGCATACGCTATCTGCTCAACGAGCGACTGGTGCTCTCCCCTGCCGACCTGCTCGACATTTTCGAGGGGCACGGCATCGCACGCAAGAAGTTAAGAAACGAATTGCAGCTCTTCATGCAGGGCGAGCGCAACGTGGAGAAGTACCGCGAGGTGGGCATCAACTGGTGGGACTACTGCGGTGCTATCCTTGTGAACTCCTACCCCACCTATTTTGAGAAACTGCCACCGCTCATTGCCAAAATCAACCGCGAGAAGCGCAACAGCAAGAACTATGTGCTGTTCCTCGGTTCCACCGATGCGGAGACAAACCAGGCTCCGTGTCTGTCACTCGTTCAGTTCCAGATAGAGAACGGCGAATTGGTGGTGTCGGCTTACCAGCGCAGCTCGGATGCGAACCTCGGCTTGCCGGCGGACATCTACCACCTCTACCTTATGGCCCGGCAGATTGACTTGCCTTTGAAGTCCATCACGCTGAACCTTGCGAATGTGCATATCTACGAGAACAACATCAGCCACACACGCCAGTTGCTCGACGGAAACGAGAACGTGAGACGCAGACCAACCGCCTTTTGGCTGACCTGCGCAAAATGGTGGAGACGGAAGGCATACCCAAGCACAGCTGCATCCGTGGCGAGTTGCGCGACCGCATATTCGCCAGACTGGAGCAGGAGGAGCGTGAGGTCGGGTACATCGACTTCATCACCATCTCCGCCGGGCTGATGTTCTCCATGAAGTACAAGATGAGCATTCCCGAAATGAAAAAGGAGGCTCTGTATAACAACATACGCAAGTCTGACTATCCCACTTGCGAGGATTATCTGCAGGGCATCACGGTGGTTTCGTGCGACTACAAGGAGGTGTTCGCCCGATACAAGGACGTGCCGAATGTGGTGTTCCTTGTCGATCCGCCGTATCTCTCCACCGAAGTGGGTACATACAGCATGTACTGGCGACTCGCCGACTACCTTGACGTGCTGACCATTCTTGCCGGACACCGTTTCGTTTACTTCACTTCCAACAAGTCGTCCATCATCGAGCTTTGCGAGTGGATGGGCAGGAACCAGACCGTGGGCAACCCATTCAGGAACTGCCACAAGGTAGAGTTCAACGCCACCGTGAACTACAGCTCGCACTACACTGACATGATGCTGTTCACCGATGCCGCCTGACGGCGTTATAATTCAATTCTGACAACATAAAAAGAGCGTTCCAAGCAATCAGCTGGGAACGCTCTTTCTGTTTGACACGGGGCAAATCAGAGCCGTTTTATGGCAACATACTGATATACCTCTATGGTCTCCACGATGTCCTCGTGGTCATGGTTGGTGATGCTCTGCGCAAGGTCAAGTTCTCCGAAGGTCTCGCCCTCCAAGTTGGCAAGCCTCATGTGGATTTTGTCGGGCAGGTCGAATATATCCAGCGCGTCTTCCTTGAACGGGCTGCCCTCGCTGGCCGCGCCAACCCAGTCGGTGATGATGTGGAGAGTTATCTGTGGCTCGGCACGGTATTCCACGCCGTTTATTATCGGTTTCCACTGTATCGGGCCAAACTCCACGAACACGGCCGGTCTCTCCCACCCTTCTTCCTGTTCGATGAACTCCACGTTGCGGTTCCACAGGTCGATATGCTTTATCTCCGCTATCGCCCCAAGTTCCCTGCCAAGGAGGTTATAAAGTTCTTTTCTCATTTTCGTCTGATTTCAAATTCCACATTGAAGTATTCGGTGATGTTCTCCTCCACGATGTCGCGGACTGCCCTTTCCACTTCTGGCGACACGCCCAGAAAACGCCTGCGCGGTATCTTGATACTCTTGCCCTCTTTCATCAGCGCCATGTACTTCCAGAACTCAGCTTCAGTACTCAGTCTGACAGTGCGCCTGTCGTTGCGTCTCTCGCCATTCTTTTTACGACCGAACGCACCGGAGGTCTCGTAATACTTTGCCCAGAAGAAACGTTTCATCTTCTTCGTCACCTTTATCTCGCCTCCGTCGTTATGTATGGCTGCATACGGCAACGTGGTGAAGAACGTGATGCTGTTCTCTGTGGTTCGGCTTGATATGCTCTGGCGGAGGGTGCCGGTGTCTATCAGTATGGAACCGCCCAGCCGTGTGGGGCTTTTCCTGCGCTGCCATGCCTCACTGAAGAAAGCCTGACGCTCGAAGTTCCTGTCGAACTCGTCGCTCATCTCCACCCTAATGTCGCTTAGGATATTGCGGATTATTTTCTGTACGTCCTGATTCATCGTCAAAGTCAAACTGAAGAAATGTCTGTGCCTCCTGTGGCACTTCGTTCTTCGGGTCGCAGGAGGCATTGAGGAGGTTGTAGAAGGTCCGCTCGGATATAGCATAAACAGGATACACGAACCTGCGCCATATCTCGCGGTTGCTGATTCCGCTCTTGGCATGCTGGTCGTATATCCTATTTATGTCGGTGACACGTTTCTGGTAACTTGCTCCTCGCCTCTTTGCCATAAACTGTTTTTACTGTCTTTCTCTCGGTTTGTAGGGACGGATGTCGTATGTCATCTTCGCGCTGACGGTCACTCTGCCCGTTCCCTCACACTGTTCACATGTGCGCTCCTCGTTAGTCTCGTGGTCGTGGAGCCGTCCCGTGCCGTAACACTTCCGGCACAGGGCAACTTTAGGTTTCTTCTCTACTTCCTGTATCATGTCTCTTCGTTTTTAGGATTCTGTCATTCCGAGCGGTATGGGTTTCCACATTCCGTTCTCGTTCTTTATCTCTGCCCTGATGAACTGCTTGCTTACCTCCGGCTGGTAGCTTTCCTCAATGATGCGCACACCTTCAAGGAAACGCTCGTCACCGGTGTCCTGCGCCACCTTGCGGAGCTGCACGATACGGCTTGCCTTCAGCGTTCCCTTGGCATCACGTGCCAGCAGACGGAACACCATGTTCACCAGCGCCTGTGTCTTGTCGTCGTTGGCAAGGCTGGCGATGTACTCCTTCACGATGGCGATGCCGTCCTCCACCGTGTCACGGTAGCCGTCGGTCACATACACGCCGAGCGTGATGCGCTTGTTGCCCTCGGAGTTGGTGAACGTGTGGCTGCGCTGGTCGTCCTTGACCTTGGTCTTGAACAGGTCGGACTTCATCTCCAGTATGGTCTTGAAGTTGTCCATCACCTTTTGCTTGCTGTCCTTGATTTGCTCGCTGATGCTGAGGAGCACGGGTATGGAGTGCTCTATCTCCTCGTCCACGAGCTGTTTGTACTCTTCACGCTCGGCCTTGGCTTTAGCCTCCGCCTCTTTCTTGGCTTTCGCTTTCTGGAATGCCCGGTACTCGGCCATCTCCTCTGCCGTCATTTCAACGGTCTGCTTGTTGTTTTCTTCCATGTCTTTGTCATTTTATGGGGTTAGTCCTCATCATAGTTCTGCATCTCTGGCTCGTCTATTAGCATCGCCTCCTGTTGTGCGTATGCCCAGTCTGCCAATTCGCCGAAGAACTCGGCGGTCTCTTCGCGCTCCATGTCAAGGGAGGTTTCGAGGACTTGCTGTCTCAGCACCTTCAGTGCCTGTTTCTGTTTCCTTTCCATATCTGTCAGCATGTTGGGGTGTTTGCGTCCATGCGGATAACATAGGCCACATCCACCTGTGGTTTGACTTCTGTCTTCTTTGGTTTCAGTCCGCCCTTGCGCCGGATAGAGCGGAGCTTTACAGAAAGCTGTTCCAATTCCTCGTTGCTCAGCCTGGCGAACACCTTACCCGCGATACGTGGGTCCTGACAGAAGGCGTTGATGCGTGTCCAGTCCGTGGTGTCGATGCCGAGTTTCTGCATGAGTTTCAGGCACTCGCTCCTGCGCTTCTTCTGCTCGTCCTTCTGCCCGTTCAGTTTCTCCAGCGCGTCACAGCAGTCATTGTACTCTCTCCGTGTCATCTCACGGAGGCTGTCGGTGCGGTTCCAAGTGTACTGCAGTACTATCTGCCTTTTGAACTCGTCACGGCTGCCGTTATACGGCAACTTGTTGAAAGCCGCAAAGAACCGCGCGAAATTGGTTACTTCCTGTGCCATGTCATTTTCCTTTTACAAGTTCCTTGACTGACGCTATGGCAGCGCACATCATCATCAGTTTTACTGTCTTGGCTTCTCCCTCAAATGCGTTATAGTCGCATTTGATAGGGGCTTTGCTCATCGCCTGCCAAATCTGTTCCGCCTCCTCGTCCTTCTTCTGGTCCATCAGAAAGAGAAACGCATCATATTCGGAGCGGTCAAACTCAAACACCAGTTGTACTTTCTTTTCTTCCATGATTTCTACGTTTTAATGTTATTCGAACAATACTTTTATGCCGCACGAACTGGCAACATCAAGTTCCAGTTTTGCACCCTTGCTCAATTCCCAGCCCTGCAGCATGTAGATGCAGTCGCATTCCAATAGCAGGGCGATGTCCCTTCTCATGTGTTCCCTCCAGTGTGCGTCCTGCGATATGCCGTTCTCGAATGGGTTCACCGGCTCGTAGCCTTTTATGGAGAGATAGCGTGCAGCATGGCTAAAGGCTGCCATACGCTCCTCAAGGTCGTAGTTGGCTATCGCTCCGCTGATATAAACTTTCTTCTTCATCTCTGTTATGTTTTAGTTGTTAGACTTGTCGTTGTAAACCTCTACCGCTTTCTCCTCCCAGATGGTGTAGTATTCGCTCACATTGCCGGAATAGCGTCCCTGGCAGTAGGCTCTGAAGCCTTGTGTCCTCACCTTCACCCCGGCGGCGTATTTCAGTCTGATGGCCGGTTTTCCCATGGGCTTTCCTTTGTCCTCCTGACTGACGAAGATAAAGGTCTTGCGCTTGAAGCGGTCTATCAGTGCCCTGGTCAGTGAATACTCCCACCCTGCCTCGTATGCGTACTGGTAACTGTCCACGATGACAAACTTGGCGCTCTTGGGCTTTGCCAGCCGTTCCTCCAGTGCCTTGATGTCACCGTCGGTGATGATTCGGAACGAGCCTTGCACCTCGGTCATCTTGAACTGGGCGAGCCGTCGTTGCATCGACAGCCCCACGCCTTCCTCCAAGGACACATACAACACGCTACCTATCCCGCAGAGCATCTTGGCAAACTGCATCACAAAGGAACTCTTGCCGCTGGCACTGGGTCCGCTGATAAACCATGTGTCGCCCTCTTCCGGCTGGCCGAACACGTCTTTCCATTGTCCTTCAAATGGGAGTGCCTTGCACTTGATGTTCGCCACGTCCTTCGGGCTGTATGCTCGCTTTGCCATATCACTTCTCCGTTTTCAATTCGGCAATCAAGGTGTCCGCCAAATCCACTGCCATTCTTGCGTATGCCTTGTCTTTGCCATTATCAGATTCTCCTTCACTTATGCCATTTATCAAGTTAGGATTCCCAAGTATTGCACACAGAATATCTTTCGCCACCTCATACCGACGCTGCTCCCAGTTGGGTTCATTGCCTTTTCTCATTTCTCGGTAAATGCCGATTACAGCGTCCATCGCTTGCATTTCTATCTTCGTTATCATCTTCGTGCTCCTTTCCTTTTTATGTCTGTTGTCACATAGCACCAACCCAAAAGACGCTTAAATGGTAGTCCTATGCCGTGAATGGTCTGCATGATACAGAAGTCTCCGTCTTCATCAACCTCGCCATCACAATAACCATGATATACTTGTAGGTTATCCATCACAAACTTTGCTTCCGATTCTTATCTATATTCTCCAACTCACTCGGTGATTTAAGTACCCGACGGCTACCGCCTGAAAAAGTCACTGTTATCTTCGTTTTCATGCCTGTACCCTTTTAAGTTTCTCTATCTCCGTGTAAACTCGTCGCAATCCCCCACCCGACTTGCGTACCAGTGTGGCAATGTCCGCACCTTCGGGGGCGTTCACCCGGGCCACCACACTTGCCTGGTCTTTCAGGAACTTCTCGCGCTCCTTGCAGTCATCGGGTGTCACCTTGGAGTAGCGGTCGCCGTAACGACTGAGCATCTCGGTGTAGCCCACTTTCTTGCACTCTATGGAGCGGTTTATTTTGGCTTTCAGCCCGTCTGCTCCCATCATGTACCAGGCGCAGCATCTCTCGGTGGCGTTCCACAGGGCTTTGAGTTCCAAGAATGCCTCGTACTGCAGGTCGCCGGCCTCGTCCAGAATGATGAGCGGTGTTTCGATGGAGCGGAGATAATAGACCAAATCTTCATACACGTCGCTGTATCTGCCGTTGCCGCCGACACCAAACTCGGTGGCTATCTTGCGCACCAGTTTCAGTTTGGTCTTCACCTGCGAGCAGTCCACATAGATGGCGTTGCGGTGTCCCTGTACATAGTAGCGTGCAGTGAAGGTCTTGCCAATGTTAGGAATGTCGCAAAGTATCGCGCTCAGTCCGCTCTGCTGGCAGAACTCCAGCTGCTTGGTGATATAGTCGAAGGTGGCGGTGCGTGCCGGTTTCCATTCGATGCCGCCTCTAAGATTCACGCCGAGTTTCCGGGCGATGGTTATCCAGTTGGCCTCGCTCAGTGCCTTGTCGGTCTGGCCGTTCTTTATTGCGCTATATACCGAGGTACTGATGCCCAAAGAGGCTGCGTGCTTGGCATCGCTCGGATAGTTCGTGCGGTTGGCGGCTATCGCCTCCAGTATCCGCTTTTTGTTCTCTGTCGTTATCATTGTCTCACGTTATTTTAATGTCGTTATAATGTCATTCTAAAGGTCTGCCAATGGGTCTGAAACGTGGTAGGTCACTTCCATTTCCGACTTGCCATCTATTGGCGGAAGTTCAATCGGTGGCGGTGGTGCTGCCTCCTCATGGGTGGTCGGCTCTGCCTTGGATATGCCCACGCTCTGGATAGCGTTCTTATTGACGTAGGCGTTGAATGCCGCTATCTTCTTCTGCTGAGCGACGAATATTTCTTTGTCCTCATCTGTCTGCTCGGCATCGGCGGTGTTGAACGTGCCCACGTCTTCGAGTTTGTCAATAAGGCGGTCGTTCTGGAAGATGTACACGTCGGTCGCGTTGCCGTCCTCATCGGTCAGCCAGTAGGCATCCACCTTGTAATTATTCGGGGCAAGTCTTTCTATTACCTCGGTCTTGCTCAGCCACCAGTCCTTGTATGCCACCCTGCAGTAACTGTTCCTGCGTATGGAGGTCTCGGTGTGCTCTCCGATAAAGCGTGCCCACACTGATTTGTCCATTGGCTGGAGCGTGGGGTTCATGTTGGCTTCAAGCACCTGCCAGCGTGTCATGCCGGGATATTTCTTCTGGTTCGGGTGGAGGGTGCTGTTGAACTCCCTGATGTCGCATATATCGTCGGCAATCAGTTCGTCCCAGCTGTAGTACTGCCGGTCCTCATAGGTGTCGTTCTTCTCATCGAACACCTTCTTGGCCTCTGTGCGGTAGTGTCTGTCTTTGGCGTAAAAACGTCCGATGCCAAGGTGGTTGCGGTGCTCCACACTGCGCTTCTTGGCTCCGTTCATCGGCTCGGCATATTTCTCCTGCGAGTTCATCGGGGCGCAGAAGCGCACAAATGGGAACAACACGCCTGCCTTCAGGAAACTGTCTTTCCACTGGGTCATCAGGTGGTTCTCCACCTCTACCTGTGCAGGACAACCCCACCCTTTGCTTTCTATCAGGCGGAACATGGAGCGGAAGCAGTCGGCCACCAGGTCCACGTTCTTGTTGCGGTTGTAGGCATAGCCCACCACGCACTGGCTCGTAACGTCGTAGGCGTAGTATGCCTTCGGTCTTGCCTTGGTGTCCTTCAGCTTGCGTGGGAGGTCGCGGTCATCGAATGAAATCTTCGAGAACGAGAACTCGGGCGCATGGCGGTGGACGTGGGGCATCTGCTCGTGCATGAATGTGGTGTAGGAATTTTGCTGCTTCGCAATAAAGAGACGGGCATCAGGTCTGTTCAGATAGTTGGTGATGGTGCTTTCGCTCAGTGACTTCGGGTCTCCGTTCTTGTCAGCCCATTCACTTGGGTCGAAAAGTTCGCCTGTCTCCGGGTCGTACACGTCCAACTCGCCGCACACAAATGAGTTGTACATTTCCCACACGCTTGTATTGAACGGCTGGTTCGGCTGCACGGCTATCGACCATATAAGGCGCATTGTTCTGTAGTCCACCTTACGGCTCGCCTGGTTGCCGAACTTGCGGCTGATGAGGCATTGATAGCCATCTCTCTGGTACTCGTTCACCTTCTTGCGGAAACGCAGCATACTTGCCGGCAGTGTGTGTCCTGTCTTCATGCGGTAGCCTTCCACGGCTTGCGACATCATGCTCCAGTCATACTTCTGTCCCATCGTCTTTTGTATCGCCTTGGCGTTGTTGTACAACTTGATGCAGGCGTTCAGTACACTTGCGTTGGTCACATACTCCTTCACATGGGCATCGGTGGCGTGGTCGTGTCCGCACTGGTTGCGCCAGTCGTTGAAATAGGCGACGGCTGCCTGGTCCACCTCGTAGTTGGCATCAAGCCATGCAAGCAGCACCTCCATAGAGGGGTCGGGATACAGGGTCTTGAGTTTCTCCTGATAGGCATCGGGCAGACTGCTGACCGCGATGAGTGCGTAGCCGCCTCTCCCACCACGACGCACCACCTCCATTTTCTTGCGTGCAACGAGTTGACAGTAGTTGCTATTTGTCATAACACCACCGTCCACCAGTTCACGCATAGAAATGCAAAGTCTGTTATCGTGGTACTCCATAATTCGTTTCCTCTCTTATCTTAACGCACTTGCATACTTCTGAATAGCAGGTATATCACGCACCATCACATTGTCATAGTGGCGAACAACTGTCCCTTTGTGCAATACATCACAACCTCCGTCTCCCTTCTTCTGAAACTCCAACAACACCCCATTGGGAAGGTACTGGCGCATATAGTCATCTGAATCGTAGAGCGTTTCAATCTCCGGTATTACAATCATGATGATACCACCGCGCTCCATGGCGAGTTTGCGTATTTTACGGGCAAGGTCAGTGTTTCCACGCTCACCTTCAAATCGGAGTGCATAGTAAACCATACGCTCTGTCACCTTCAACGAGGCCATTATGAACTCGCGGTCTTCTTTCTTAATGTGAATATACCTTTTCATGTCTCACTTGTTTTGATGTTATACATATTGTGGAGTGTGGGGAGTCGAACCCCATGGCTGTCCTACGCTCTTCGCTTTCGCATATTCCAACTTTCCGGCCACTGCAACCGTGCCACTCCTGCGGTCTTTCCCGCCGTCATCCGAGGCAAGCCCTTACCGACTATCCAGTGCGGTGGCTGACTATCCAGTGCAGCACTCAGGGCTTCCGTGTTATCCTTCAATCTTTTTACCCTCGGCTATCTCACTCAGGAACCGGCAGTACATATTGCGCAAATCCTGCTTTTCCTCTACCATCCATACATGGGCAACATTCATCGCCTCGCTTGTGCTTCTGCTTTTCAGCGAACCCTCAAGGAGGTCGTGTTCCAGATTGTACTTTCTTGTTTCGATGGCTTTCTCTATTTCATCAATGCCGGACTCCTTGATGATGCTGCGCAATGCACAAAGCTCCCTGTATTCCATTTGGGACTTGTACATCGCCTCTGCATACCATCTGAAGAAGTAGTCGTAGTCCTCATTAAAGCAGTCGGTGTACTTCTCAATGTCTTTCTCCTGCCGTTCGATGATGGCATTCACACGGCTTTCAAGCCATTCTTTGATATTCATGCTCATTGTCTCACTTATTTTATTTCGTTTATAATCGGTCTTAAACTACAACCATAACAGGACATCAGCCGTCTCACAAGGTTCGTTACATAGAAATCAGGAGCCGTGAACACGATACCGTCCTCTTCCGTGTAACTGAAACTTACACCGTCCATTATCAGAACCATTGCCACCTTATGTTTCACGCTCTGCGTCTGCCACTCCTTTAATTCGCTGTCATTCATATTCTTTAATTGCTAAAATTCGTTATTCTCGGTCGTTTTTCGTACCTTTGACCGCTCGTTCAATCTTGAACACGTTGCAAAGATACAGAAAATCCTGTAATAACAAAAGTAATGAAAGAAAAAAATGCAGAAATTTCTGCAAGAATAGATGAAATCATCTGTCTCTTGCATACAAACCCCAACAAATTCGCTAATGCGCTGGGCTATAAAAGAGCTCAAACTATATATGATATCCTTGATGGTAAGTCTGCCCCAAGTTATGACTTCTTCAACAGATTTACAATGTCAGGATATTCTGTATTTATTAATTTGAGGTGGCTGTTGACGGGAAAAGGTAATCCTATTAACGAGGAAGCATACTACGAATCAGACTTGCCTATTATAAAGCATGAAATGACTTCTGAGCAAGCTGCACAAAAATTAGAAGAAATAAGAAAACAGAAAAACAATCATATAGCACAAACATCCACAAAGGACAATTCTGCGGATTCTGTTTTAAATCGCCTACTTGACAACATCGACAAGAAAGATAAAACCATTCAACAGCAGGCAGAGGAAATTGGGCGATTAAAAGAACAAATACGGCAAATGACTATTGAAAAAGAAAAACATGTATCGGATGCAGACACTTCAAATATTGCAAGTGCCGGGTAAACCCATTTCATATTATCATTGGTGGTAAGCCATAACACCATACGCATACCCCTCCAATACCATTAGTACCCCATTTGGAGGGGTGTACCCCCTCTTTATGGATACATTTCATATAAGAACCCCCATAAACACAAGGCTTTAGATGGTTTCATATTCATTTTACCTATATCACAAATAGGCAGTTTCCCCCACCCTATCCCTCAAAACTATCCTTTTCCCTCCCCCTCTATCCTACCCCCTAAAACCCCGAATGTGTAATTCCTATTTTCCCTTTTTGTAATTCCTATCTGTAATAGCATTTGTAATTCCATTCTCAATTTTGGCATTTTAAAAGGCATCTCCCCCTTATCACCTTACAACCCCATTCAAGCCTCGTTCAAATGCCATTCAAACGAGGCTAATATAAGCCCCGTACACGCGCTAAAGCCGCATAAACAAAGGGATTTACCGCATGGGCACAAAAAAGGCCGTAGATGCAAACCTACAGCCCAAAGAATTAAACTCTACGCAAACCTGCGCCCCAGCTTATGCCCTCAAAAGTAAACCGAAATTAAACCTATGTAAACGCTTCGTTTTGTACCGCCATTTCATCAAGTAGCACTTAACACACTGAAACACAAACCAATCACAGCATTTTTAGCCGACCGACACATATACGCTTCGTTCTGTGCCCGGTACACTAATTGCGTAGAACACATGGCTTTCCGTACTCCAAGCGGAATGACTACTTGTATGGACTGC
>PPYF01172300.1_pt1 | contig 11995 bp, 10 predicted proteins | sample 1559871 | NCBI WGS metagenome assembly PPYF01 (sample SAMN08240021, study PRJNA423297) | Human gut metagenome, whole genome shotgun sequencing project. | reverse complement strand
ACCTTATCCCTGCGATGGCCTCGGTGAAGACGACCCTGGTCAACAACGACGTCACCAGACCGTTGTTTGATATCGCAAAAGGCGAGACGCCGGTCGAGATTAATTCCCGGATTGGTTATGGCGGCGATACCCGCTCAGATATCTCGCTCAAGCCGTTGAATTATGAAAATAACGGTGAAAAAGTCGCCTTTAGCGGCGGGGAATTTCAGCTGAATGCCGATAAAGACGGCAATGTCGTTTCACTGTCAGGCGAAGCGCAAAGCGGCCTGGTGGATGCCGTCAACGAATATAACCAGAAAGTCCAGATTACTTTTAATAACCTGAAAACCAACGGTTCCAGCACCCTGGCCAGCTTCGGCGAGCGTATTGGCAACCAGACGCTGTCGCTGGAAAAAATGACGGTATCGGTAGAAGGTAAAGAGATGGCCGTGCTGGAGGGCATGGTGATCGACGGTAAGTCCGATCTCGTCAACGACGGCAAAACCATCAATAGCCAGCTGGATTACTCGCTGAACAGCCTTAAAGTGCAGAATCAGGATCTGGGTAGCGGCAAGCTGACGCTGAAAGTGGGACAGATCGATGGTGAAGCCTGGCACCAGTTTAGCCGCCAGTATAACGCTCAGACTCAGGCGCTGATGACGCAACCCGAGGTGGTGCAAAATCCTGAGCTTTATCAGGAGAAAGTGACCGAAGCGTTCTTTGGCGCCCTGCCGCTGCTGATGAAGGGCGAACCGGTGATTACCGTCGCGCCGTTAAGCTGGAAAAACGCTAAAGGCGAGACCGCGCTGAACCTCTCCTTGTTCCTGAAAGATCCGGCCGCGACCACTGAAGAACCGCAAACGCTGACTCAGGAAGTGGATCGTTCCGTTAAATCTCTTGACGCGAAGCTGACGATCCCGATGGATATGGCCGTTGAGTTTATGACCCAGGTCGCCAGACTGGAAGGTTATCAGCAGGAAGATGCCGATAAGCTGGCGAATCAACAAGTCAAAGGGTTAGCCGCGATGGGGCAAATGTTCCGCATCACCACGTTGCAGGATAATACCATTGCCACCAACCTACAGTATGCCAATGGTCAGGTAACGCTCAACGGGCAAAAAATGACGCTGGAAGAGTTTGTCGGCATGTTTGGTATGCCTGCGCTCTCCGTGCCGGACGCTCCGGCTATTCCTCAGCAGTAAGTTTTCTGTACGTCCCGCGCCCGGCGGGACTTTCCCGTCGGGCCGCTATTCAAACACCTGTCCCGCTACGCTATTTTTGCGTCACCAGACGAGCGGAAATGGTCTGGCTGCGCGAATGGCTCTCTTCATGACCAATCCGTTGCAAGATGCGCTCCGCAAGGGTATAGCCAATTTCGCGGGCTGGCGTGCTGGCCCAGATGATCGGCAGATCGTCCAGCACGTTTTCCGCCACATCAGCAAACGCCGCCAGCGAGATCTGTTGTTCAAAATAGCGATCAACGCCAATTTCACCACTCTGCCGCCCCGCTTTCATCAGGCCAAACCATGCTCCCATCGCAATGGTTTCGTTGTAGCACACCACTGCGCTGATGGTCGGGTTATGCCGCAATAATGCGGTAATGGCTTCGGCGGCCTGCTTCTGGCTGGATGCGCACTCCAGCACCCAGTCGCTGTGAAAAGGCAACCCAAACTTCAGCAGCGTCGCGCAATAGCCGCCGACGCGCTCCGCGCGCGTTAATGAGGAGCTTTGCCCTCCCAGCCACGCGATCCGCTGATGCCCAAGGCGAATCAGATGTTCCGTCAGTAGCTGCGCCGCCTGCATGTTATCCGGCCGGACAGTATCCACCTCTTCCAGATAACTGGCGCGCGAGGCAAACACCACCGGAATCCCTTTTTCTTCTGCCCGTTCCCGGAGCGCATCGCTGCTACCCGCCGCTCCGGCGATCACCACGCCATCCACCCCCTGATTAAGGAGCATAGCGAAGCGCTGACTCAGCTGTTCGCCATCCTGACCGCCGTGCAACAAAAAGACCATGCGCCCCTGCGCTTCCAGCGCCTCTGTCAACCCGGCCGTGAGTTCCGCATAAAAAGGCGCAGACAGATCGCGCACAATCAGCCCAATGACGCCGCTTTGCCCACCGCGAAGCGCCGATGCCTGGCGGTTACGCACAAAGCCCAGCTGTTCAATCGCCGCGTTAACCCGCTCGCCGGTGGCTGACGAAATCCGCCCTTTGCCACTGAGCACTAATGAGACGGTACTGACGGAGACGCCAGCCGCCAACGCGACATCATGGATGGTGGTTTTTTTGGCTATAGCCATGAAAAAAGAAAGCTCCCTGATAACGTGACAGATAAAACGTTTTATCAATCACTTATATTTATACGCTTTATTATCGTTCGATAATGTGATTTGCGCCGCACTAAAATTAGGTAAAACGTTTTATCTTCTCGCTCAAATAATTGACCACAGCCTTCTTTTTCACGAGGAGTCGTTAGATGACGACGAAGACAACACCAAAAATAACATTATGGGAATTTTTCCAGCAGTTGGGTAAAACGTTTATGCTGCCCGTGGCGCTGCTCTCTTTCTGCGGGATCATGCTGGGGATCGGCAGCTCGTTAAGCAGCCACGATGTCGTCACCCTGCTCCCGGCGCTGGGCAACCCGGTGCTACAGGCCATCTTTACCTGGATGAGTAAAGTCGGCTCGTTCGCTTTTAGCTTCCTCCCGGTGATGTTTTGTATCGCAATTCCGCTCGGTCTGGCGCGTGAAAACAAAGGTGTCGCCGCGTTTGCCGGTTTCGTCGGTTACGCCGTAATGAACCTTGCCGTGAACTTCTGGTTAACGGCGAAAGGCATTCTGCCGACGACTGACGCCGCCATTCTGAAAGCCAATAACGTACAGAATATCCTCGGGATTCAGTCTATCGACACGGGGATTCTGGGGGCGGTGATCGCCGGTATCGTTGTCTGGATGCTGCATGAGCGTTTCCACAATATTCGTCTGCCCGATGCGCTGGCTTTCTTTGGCGGTACGCGTTTCGTGCCGATCGTCTCTTCCGTGGTGATGGGACTGGTCGGGCTGGTCATTCCGCTGGTATGGCCTGTTTTTGCAATGGGCATCAGCGGTCTGGGCCACATTATCAATAGCGCGGGTGATTTCGGCCCGATGATCTTTGGTACGGGTGAGCGCCTGCTGCTGCCGTTCGGCCTGCACCACATTCTTGTCGCGCTGATTCGCTTTACCGAAGCGGGCGGTACTCAGGAAGTCTGCGGCCATAGCGTGAGCGGCGCGTTGACCATTTTCCAGGCGCAGCTGAGCTGCCCGACAACGCACGGCTTCTCTGAAAGTGCGACCCGCTTCCTGTCTCAGGGGAAAATGCCTGCCTTCCTCGGCGGCTTGCCGGGCGCCGCGTTGGCGATGTACCACTGCGCGCGTCCTGAAAATCGTCACAAAATTAAGGGGCTGCTGATTTCTGGCCTTATCGCCTGTGTCGTTGGCGGTACCACAGAGCCGCTGGAATTCCTGTTCCTGTTCGTCGCGCCTGTGCTGTATGTGATTCACGCCCTGCTGACAGGTCTGGGATTCACCATCATGGCGATCCTCGGCGTCACCATCGGCAACACCGACGGCAACATCATCGACTTTGTGGTATTCGGGATCCTGCACGGTCTGTCGACCAAGTGGTATCTGGTTCCGGTGGTCGCCGCCATCTGGTTCGCGGTGTACTACGTCATCTTCCGTTTCGCCATTACGCGCTTTAATCTGAAAACGCCGGGCCGCGATACCGAAATCGCCAGCAATATTGAAAAAGTCATGGCGGGCGCGCCAGGGAAATCAGGCTATAACGTCCCGGCGATTCTGGCCGCGCTTGGCGGCAGTGAAAATATCGTCAGCCTGGATAACTGCATTACCCGTCTGCGTCTGTCAGTGAAGGATATGTCGCTTGTGAATGTACAGGCGCTGAAGGACAATCGCGCTATCGGCGTAGTACAGCTGAATCAACATAACTTACAGGTGGTTATTGGCCCTCAGGTACAGTCCGTTAAGGATGAAATGGCGGGTCTGATGAACACGGTTGAGGCATAAGGACAACGATATGTTCGATTTTTCAAAGGTGGTGGATCGTCACGGTACGTGGTGCACGCAGTGGGATTATGTCGCCGATCGCTTTGGCGCCCCTGACCTGCTCCCGTTTACGATCTCGGATATGGATTTCGCTACCGCGCCGTGCATCCTGGAGGCCATCAACCAACGTCTGGCGCACGGCGTGCTGGGTTACAGCCGCTGGAAAAACGATGAGTTTTTAGGGGCGATCGCCCACTGGTTCGCAACCCGTCACCACACCACGGTCGACCCGCAGTCGATCGTGTACGGCCCCTCCGTGATCTACATGGTGTCGGAGCTGATCCGCCAGTGGTCATCCGTCGGTGAAGGGGTGGTGATTCACACCCCCGCTTACGATGCGTTCTATAACGCCATCGAAGGCAACCAGCGTACCGTTATGGCGGTTACGCTACAGAAAAATGCGGACGGCTGGCACTGCGATATGGCCGCGCTGGAAGCGGTGCTCGCCCGGCCAGAGAGTAAAATTCTCCTGCTGTGCAGCCCGCAGAACCCTACCGGAAAGGTATGGACGCGCGATGAACTGGAGACGATGGCTGAGCTATGTCATCGTCACGGCGTGCGGGTCATCTCCGATGAAATCCACATGGATATGGTATGGGGCGCGCAGCCGCATATCCCCTGGAGCAATGTGGCGCGTGGTCGTTGGGCGCTGCTGACCTCCGGGTCAAAAAGCTTCAACATTCCGGCGCTGACCGGCGCCTACGGGCTCATCGGCGATGAGGAAAGCCGCAATCGTTACCTCAGCGTATTGAAGGGGCGTGACGGGCTGTCGTCACCCGCCGTTCTGGCGCTTAGCGCGCACATTGCCGCTTATCAACAGGGCGCGCCGTGGCTGGATACCCTGCGCGAGTATCTTGCTGATAACCTGAATTATATCGCGCATGCGTTAAACACCGCGTTCCCGACGCTAAACTGGCAGGTTCCGCAATCGACCTATCTGGCCTGGATTGATCTGCGCGCGCTGAATATTGACGACCACGCCTTACAGGATGCGCTGATTCATCAGCAGAAAGTGGCCATCATGCCTGGGTATACTTATGGCGAAGAAGGTCGCGGGTTTGTTCGTCTTAATGCCGGTTGTCCACGTTCGAAGCTCGAAAAAGGCGTTAACGGGCTGATCAACGCGATCCACGCTATACGCTGACAATGATTGCGCAATAAAATTATTTATTGCGCAACATAGATTTTACGCCCGTTTTATTTTTATAATGGCGAGCACTTTTATATTAAAAAAGAGTGCGACCATGATTGATACTTCCCTTCCGTTAACTGACGTTCATCGCCACCTTGATGGCAACATTCGTGCCCAAACTATTCTTGATCTTGGCCGCCAGTTCAATTTAGCCCTTCCGGCACAAACGCTTGACGCGCTCATTCCGCATGTGCAGATCACTTCAACGGAGCCTGACCTGGTCAGTTTTCTGGCAAAGCTCGACTGGGGCGTTAAAGTTCTGGCGTCGCTGGATGCCTGTCGTCGCGTGGCCTTTGAAAATATTGAAGATGCCGCCCGCAACGGCCTGCATTATGTCGAACTGCGTTTTTCTCCGGGTTATATGGCGATGACGCACCAGTTGCCTGTTGCAGGTGTGGTCGAAGCGGTCATCGCTGGCGTACGTGAAGGGTGCCAGACTTTTGGCGTTGAAGCTCGTCTGATCGGCATCATGAGCCGTACTTTCGGCGAGGCGGCCTGTCAGCAGGAACTGGAAGCGCTGCTGGCGCACCGCGATCACATTACCGCGCTTGACTTAGCGGGCGATGAACTTGGCTTCCCAGGCAGTCTGTTCCTCTCTCACTTTAACCGCGCGCGTGATGCGGGCTGGCATATTACCGTACATGCTGGCGAAGCGGCGGGCCCGGAGAGCATCTGGCAGGCCATTCGCGAACTGGGCGCCGAACGTATCGGTCATGGCGTGAAGGCCGTGGAAGATCGCGCGCTGATGGATTTTCTGGTCGAGCAGCGAATCGGTATCGAATCCTGTCTGACGTCTAATATCCAAACCAGCACCGTTGCCTCGCTGGCTGCGCATCCGCTGAAAACGTTCCTTGAGCATGGCGTGCTGGCAAGTTTGAATACGGATGATCCCGCGGTACAGGGTGTGGATATTATTCACGAATACACGGTAGCGGCGCCGGCGGCAGGATTAACCCGCGAGCAGATTCGTCAGGCGCAGATCAATGGTCTGGAAATGGCGTTTTTAAGCGAAGCGGAAAAACGCGCATTGCGTGAGAAAGTCGCAGCGGTTTAAGCACGCAACGCCTGATGGCGCTGCGCTTATCAGGCCTGCAACGACACAACCGTAGGCCGGATAAGGCGTTTACGCCGTCATCCGGCAGCACCTACGCCTGATGGCGCTGCGCTTATCAGGCCTACAACTGCACAACCGTAGGCCGGATAAGGCGTTTACGCCGCCATCCGGCAACACCCAACGCCTGATGGCGCTGCGCTTATCAGTCCTACAACGACACAACCGTAGGCCGGATAAGGCGTTTACGCCGCCATCCGGCAACACCCGGCGCCAGAAGAGTACACCGTTATCACGCGAGGCACAGCGTAGAGCGATGCTTAGCTGATTCAATCCCCAGCTCAATCAACTCCATAATCTGGATCGCCTGGCTCGCCGGAACCGGGTTTTCACCGTTGCCATTCAACGCGTCACGGATGCCCGCATAATAAGCCGGATAATTACCCGGCACCGTCAGCCAAGTCTCTTCCACACGGTCTTCGCCTTCCACGCGCGTCAACACGCCGTCACGCATGTCGTAACCCCAGTCTTCCTGCGGCAGTCGCTCACCGTTTTTCAACCGTTCCTCTTGTGGATCGAGGCCATATTTCACGTAACTGCCGCGTGAGCCATGCACGATATAACGTGCTGATTCTGCCGCTGCCAGCATCGTACCGTGCAGAATCACCCGACGCTGCGGGTAGGATAATATCGCGTGGAAATAATCCGTCGACTGCGCGCCAGGACGAAGCTGCGCCAGATCCACCGTCATGCTGACCGGCAAACCGAACAGATTGATCGCCTGATCCAGCAGATGCGGCGCCAGATCGTACCAGATACCGCTGCCAGGGCCGCCCTGTTCGCGCCAGCGATCGCGTACCTGCGGGCGGAAACGGTCGAAATGGGATTCAAAGTAAGCCACTTCCCCCAGAACGCCATCGGCCAGCAATCCTTTCAGCGTCAGGAAATCACTGTCCCAACGGCGGTTATGGAACACAGAAAGCACGCGTCCCAGGCTGCGCGCCAGGGCGTCGAGCTCACGGGCTTGTGACAGTGTCACGGTAAAGGGTTTATCCACAACCACATGTTTTCCCGCTTCAAGCGCGGCTTTCGCCAGCGGAAAATGGGTGTCGTTGGGCGTAGGAATGACGATAAGGTCGATATTCGGATCGTTAAAAAGATGCTTAGGCTCTGAGACAACCGCCACAGAAGGCCAGTCCGCCTTCACTTTTGTTTCATCACTACTGGAAACCGCCGCCAGTTCCAGACCCGGCGTCCCCACGATTAAGGGCGCATGGAAAGTCTTGCTGGCATAACCATAACCAATTAGCCCTACCCGGATGTTGTCACTCATGTCTTTGCCTCTCATGTCAGAACGGGGTCATTTCACACTATCCCTTAACCACTCACAATAGTTTAATAACCGCCAGGTTATAAAGGTTGTTGCTTAACTTAAGTCAAACATCAGTGACTTCGGGCTCTCCTGCGGCGAAAAAGTCGCTGAAATCGTTCCCGACACCCTTGCCGTCTTATTTATTGATGAGTAACATTTGCATCCTGTGTTTATGGATAAATCAAAGCAAAAAAATGTCGTCAGTAATGAATCGCCTTATTGAATTAACCGGTTGGATTGTTCTCGTTGTCTCAGTGATCCTCTTAGGCGTCGCCAGCCATATCGATAATTACCAGCCCCCTGAACCGACGGCCTCCGTTCAGAAAAAATAAGCGTGTTCTGGCCAGTTGCGGCATAGCAGCATATCGTCAGAAATGGTTTCGGTTTACAGCCAGAAAAATCAGGAAAAGATGAAAAGCGGCAAAAAAAGCGAAATATGCCGTCTGCTGGCCGCACGCTTATTGCCAGTTGTCATGAAGCGCGTTACCCTTCCGGCAGGTGCTCTGCTCACCTGATTCATGACACGTAAGAATACGCTTATTTACCCTTGCGCGCCGATTATTCTTTTCGGTGTCGTTTTGTTTATTTTTATATTCACTACTCCGTTGGTGTTATTTGTTTAATATGGATCGCTATTTATGACAGTTCAGGATTATTTATTAAAATTCCGCAAAATCAGTTCGCTTGAGAGCCTGGAAAAACTGTTTGATCACCTTAACTACACCCTCTCTGACGATCGGGAGATCATCAATATGTATCGCGCCGCAGATCATCGTCGCGCGGAGCTGGTCTCGGGCGGTCGTCTGTATGATGTCGGTCAGGTGCCAAAATCAGTCTGGCATTACGTACAATAAAGAAAGTAGCGATCGGCGTTAAAAGCTTTATAATACTGGCCCCAAAATGAAATAGTCTGCCTGTTCGCGCTGGCAAATCTGGAGAAGATATGACCACAACACCGGCACAACGCATCGGGGGCTGGTTGCTTGGCCCACTGGCCTGGCTGTTAGTCGCGTTACTGAGCGCCTCGCTCGCGTTATTGCTCTATGCTACTGCGCTGGCTACGCCGCAGACATTCCATATGCTCAGTGAGCAAAGTACCGGCAACCTGTTGTTGTGGGGCGTTTCGTTTATTACCGCCATCGCAATGTGGTATTACACCTTATGGTTGACCATCGCCTTCTTCAAGCGCCGCCACTGCGTGCCTAAACATTATATTATCTGGCTGCTGGTGTCGGTCTTGCTGGCAATTAAAGCCTTTGCCTTTTCGCCAGTCTCAGACGCGTTTGCGGTTCGCCAGCTGTTGTTCCCGTTACTGGCGGCCGCGCTGATCGTACCCTATTTCAAACGTTCGGCGCGCGTTAAAGCAACGTTTGTGAACCCGTAATACCCTTACAGTTAACCTGTTGTCGCCTGCTGTAGATTGACAGATAATAGGCGGCTTTTTTATTTCAGGCCGAAAAATGACTGATTACCTGCTGCTCTTTGTCGGAACTGTACTGGTCAATAACTTTGTACTGGTCAAGTTTCTGGGTCTCTGCCCGTTTATGGGGGTTTCCAAAAAGCTGGAAACCGCAATGGGTATGGGGCTCGCCACCACGTTTGTGATGACGCTGGCGTCTATCTGCGCCTGGCTGATTGACACCTGGATTTTGATTCCGCTCGATCTCATCTACCTGCGGACGCTGGCGTTTATTCTGGTCATCGCGGTGGTAGTGCAATTTACTGAGATGGTGGTGCGTAAAACCAGTCCGGCATTGTACCGTCTGCTGGGGATCTTCCTGCCGCTCATCACCACCAACTGCGCGGTGCTTGGCGTGGCGCTGTTGAACATTAACCTCGGTCATAATTTTTTGCAGTCGGCGTTGTACGGTTTCTCCGCCGCCGTCGGCTTCTCTCTGGTGATGGTGCTGTTCGCGGCGATTCGCGAGCGCCTCGCCGTGGCAGACGTTCCTGCCCCTTTTCGCGGTAACGCGATTGCGCTGATTACCGCAGGTTTAATGTCTCTGGCCTTTATGGGCTTTAGTGGTTTGGTGAAGTTGTAATGAATGCTATCTGGATTGCCGTAGTCGCCGTGAGCCTGCTGGGCCTGGCATTCGGCGCCATCCTGGGGTATGCCTCCCGCCGGTTTGCCGTGGAAGACGACCCCGTTGTCGAGAAAATCGACGAAATTTTACCGCAGAGCCAGTGTGGGCAGTGCGGCTATCCTGGCTGCCGCCCTTATGCTGAAGCCATCGGTAGTCAGGGTGAAAAAATTAACCGCTGTGCGCCAGGCGGCGAAGCGGTGATGTTGAAAATCGCAACGTTACTGAACGTCGATCCGCAACCTATCGATGGTGATGAACAAGAAGTTGCGCCAGTGCGTATGCTGGCGGTCATCGATGAAAACAATTGCATCGGCTGCACTAAATGTATTCAGGCATGCCCGGTGGATGCCATTGTGGGCGCCACGCGCGCGATGCATACGGTCATGAGCGATCTCTGCACTGGCTGTAATCTGTGCGTTGACCCGTGCCCGACGCAATGCATTGAATTACGCCCGGTAGCGGAAACACCTGACAGTTGGAAGTGGGATTTGAACACCATCCCCGTTCGTATCATTCCCGTGGAACAACATGCTTAAGTTATTCTCTGCATTCAGAAAAGATAAAATCTGGGATTTCGATGGCGGCATTCATCCGCCGGAAATGAAAACCCAGTCAAACGGTACGCCTCTGCGACAGGTTCCACTGGCGCCGCGCTTTATCATTCCTCTTAAGCAGCATATTGGCGCTGAGGGCGAGCTGTGCGTTAAGGTGGGCGATCGCGTCCTGCGAGGCCAGCCGCTGACCCGTGGTCGCGGCCGCATGCTGCCCGTCCATGCGCCGACGTCCGGGAAGGTTATCGCGATTGCGCCCCACTCTACCGCGCACCCGTCGGCCCTGGCTGAGCTTAGCGTGATGATTGATGCCGATGGCGAAGATCGCTGGATCGAACGCGACGGCTGGGCGGATTATCAGCGCCGCAGCCGCGAAGAGCTAATTACCCGAATTCACCAGTTCGGCGTTGCCGGGCTCGGCGGCGCGGGGTTCCCGACCGGCGTCAAATTACAGGGCGGCGGCGATAAGATTGAAACGCTGATCATCAACGCGGCAGAGTGTGAACCCTATATCACCGCTGATGACCGCTTAATGCAGGATTGCGCCGCGCAGGTGGTGGAAGGCATCCGTATCCTTGCCCATATTCTGCAACCGCGTGAGGTCCTGATAGGCATCGAAGATAACAAGCCGCAGGCCATTTCAATGCTGCGTGCCGTTCTGGCCGATGCGCATGATATCGCGTTACGCGTTATCCCAACGAAATACCCTTCCGGCGGCGCAAAACAACTTACCCAGATCCTGACCGGGAAACAGGTTCCGCACGGTGGTCGCTCTTCTGATATCGGCGTGCTGATGCAAAACGTTGGTACGGCTTATGCCGTCAAACGCGCAGTGATTGACGGGGAACCGATCACCGAGCGCGTTGTGACCTTGACCGGAGAGTCCGTCAGCCGTCCCGGTAACGTCTGGGCCAGGCTGGGGACGCCTGTCAGCCACCTGCTTAATGATGCGGGCTTCTGTTCTTCAGCCGATCAAATGGTGATTATGGGCGGCCCGCTGATGGGCTTTACCCTGCCCTGGCTTGATGTTCCCGTCGTGAAGATCACTAACTGCCTTCTCGCGCCTTCCGCTACGGAAATGGGCGAAACGCCGGAAGAGCAAGGTTGTATCCGCTGTAGCGCCTGTGCCGATGCCTGTCCCGCCGATTTGTTGCCCCAACAGTTGTACTGGTTCAGCAAAGGCCAACAGCACGATAAAGCCACCGCGCATAACATTGCCGACTGCATTGAGTGCGGCGCTTGCGCCTGGGTATGCCCCAGCAGCATTCCGCTTGTGCAGTATTTCCGTCAGGAAAAAGCGGAGATTTACGCGATCGCGCAAGAAGAAAAACGCGCGGCTGAAGCGAAAGCGCGTTTTGAGGCCAGACAGGCGCGACTGGAGCGTGAGAAAGCCGCACGCCTTGAGCGCCATAAAAATGCGGCCGCACAACCTGCGGCAAAAGATCAGGATGCCATCGCCGCCGCGCTGGCGCGCGTGAAAGAGAAACAGGCACAGGCGACTCAGCCTGTTGTCATCAACGCGGGAGAGAAGCCGGATAACAGCGCGGTTATTGCTGCCCGTGAAGCGCGTAAAGCGCAGGCGCGCGCCAGCGCGGCGGCGATGGCATCCTGATCTTTTGCCGCAGGTTGTGCGGCCGCATTTTTATGGCGCTCAAGG
>PPYF01242678.1_pt1 | contig 11996 bp, 9 predicted proteins | sample 1559871 | NCBI WGS metagenome assembly PPYF01 (sample SAMN08240021, study PRJNA423297) | Human gut metagenome, whole genome shotgun sequencing project. | reverse complement strand
GTTTCTATGCGTGACATCACATTCCAAAACAATGTAGGCTTCCCGATTAACCGTGTGGAGAAAATCGGCTATATTCGCAGGCTATTGGAACAGCAGGCGGAAAAGGAATTACTATCCGAGAAAAAGACACAAGTCCCCACAGAGCCGACAGTTGAAACCGTAGCGGAATATCCTGCCGTGGAAAATGGTCTGCCGTATGATATTACAATTCATAAGATACGCTTTGATGAGCCAGAGCCTGCCCTGCCGACTGGAATACTTGAAAGACTGGAAACCGTAAAAGACAGCATTGGGTATGGCGACTTAAAAGCGGATGTCGAGGTGCTTCTGCAAGATAAAAACGGCGACAGCCTTGTCGGGATAGTCTCTGACGAATGGCTCAAGCAGCTAACTGAAATGTCCGCAGAAGATTTCCGCAGGTATGCGGAGGGCTATAAGAAAGGCACTCTGAATGCTTACAGGCTGCTCTCCCCATCTGCTGACCGCAATAACTACCGCATTACCGAGGACACTCTGGGCATTGGCGGAGCAAAGGAAAAGTTCAAGGCGAATATGGCGGCGGTCAATCTATTGCACGACCTTGAAATTGAAAACCGTCTTGCCACACCCGAAGAACAAAAAATCCTTGCAGGGTATGTCGGTTGGGGCGGTCTGTCTATGGCGTTTGACGAGAACAATGCGGCGTGGGCAAATGAATTTAAAGAGCTGTATGTAACCCTCTCTCCAGAGGAATACCGTGCCGCAAAAGAGTCCACGCTGACCGCCTTTTATACGCCGCCCGTTGTTATCAAGGCGATGTATGAAGCACTTGACAGTCTTGGATTTTCTGAGGGCAACATTTTAGAGCCGTCCTGTGGTACAGGCAATTTTTTTGGTCTGCTTCCCGACAGTATGGCAAAATCAAAGCTCCACGGCGTGGAAATCGACTCTCTGACAGGCAGAATTGCAAAGCAGCTCTACCAGAAAGCGAATATCGCCATAGAGGGCTTTGAGAAAACGAAGCTCCCAGACGACCACTTTGATGTGGTGCTTGGCAATGTACCGTTTGGCGATTTCAAGGTCAACGACAGTCGCTACAACGCCCAGAAGTTCCTCATTCACGATTACTTTTTCGCAAAGGCGTTGGATAAAGTCCGTGCAGGTGGCGTTGTAATGTTCATTACCTCTAAGGGTACGATGGATAAGAGAGGCTCAGAGGTACGGAAATATATCGCCCAGAGAGCCGAGCTGTTAGGAGCTATCCGCCTGCCCGACAATACTTTTCGAGCGAACGCAGGCACGGAGGTTACAAGCGACATTCTCATTTTACAGAAGCGTGACCGAGTAATCGACATCGAGCCAGATTGGATACACCTTGATACCGATGAGAACGGTGTTACGATGAACAGCTATTTTGTGCAGCACCCAGAAATGATTATGGGCGATATGGTAATGGAAAGCACACGCTTCGGCAAGATGGACGCCGCCTGTAAAGCGAAAAAGGATATTTCTCTTGCCGAGCTTCTCCACGAAGCCGTGCAGAATATTCACGGTGAAATTCCAGAGTATGAGATTGACGAAATATCCGACGAGCAGGACGAGGTTATCCCTGCCGACCCAAGCGTTAAAAACTTTTCCTACACTCTGGTAAACGGCAAGGTCTATTTCCGTGAAAACGATATAATGACCCCTGCCAATCTCTCAATGACCGCCGAGAGCCGTGTAAAGGGCTTAGTGGAAATCAGAGATTGTGTGCGTAAGCTCATAGCATATCAGACCGAAGATTATCCAGAGGAACTCATACGCACCGAGCAGGAAAACCTCAACCGTTTGTATGACAGCTACACCCAAAAATACGGCTTAATCAACAGCCGAGGGAACTATTTAGCGTTTGCTTCAGACGAGAGCTACTTCCTGTTATGTTCTCTGGAGGTGCTTGACGACGAGGGCAATTTCAAACGCAAAGCCGATATGTTCTCAAAGAGGACTATCAAGCCGCACCGTGCCGTGACTTCTGTGGAAACGGCAAGCGAAGCTCTGGCAATCTCCATCGGGGAAAAAGCCCGTGTTGATTTGCCGTTTATGGCGGAGCTGACAGGTAAGGAACAGGCAGAGCTAATCCGTGATTTACAGGGCGTTATCTTTAAGATACCCCACTCCGAGCCTGCGAAGTATGTAACAGCGGACGAATATCTGTCTGGCAATGTCCGTAATAAACTTGTGATTGCAGAAACAGCGGCAAAGACAGACCCAGAGCTTTTAATCAACGCCGAAGCACTAAGAAAAGTTATCCCAAGGGATTTAAGTGCAGGAGAAATCTCCGTTCGTCTTGGTGCTACTTGGATACCGCAGGAGGATATTCAGCGGTTTGTGATGGAGCTGTTGACCCCGTCAAGCTATGCGGCAGGCAAAATCAAGGTACGCTACACGGCGATGAACGGTGACTGGTTTATCGAGAATAAGAGTTCTGATTACAGCAATGTCAAGGCGGATAGCACCTACGGTACAAAGAGGGCTTCCGCCTATCGTATTATTGAGGACACGCTGAATTTGCGTGATGTGCGTATCTTTGACTATGTTTATGACGAACACGGCAATAAAAAAGCGGTATTCAACCACAAGGAAACCACGGCGGCACAGGCAAAGCAGGAAGTTATCAAGCAGGCGTTTCAAGATTGGATATGGAAAGACCCAGAACGCAGAAACCGTCTTGTCCGTTCCTACAACGATACTTTTAACTCTGTCCGTCCCCGTGAGTATGACGGCAGCCATATCACTTTCGGCGGTATCAGCCCAGAAATCACGCTCCGACCCCACCAAGTCAATGCGATTGCCCATATCCTTTACGGCGGTAACACGCTCCTTGCACACAAGGTCGGTGCGGGCAAGACCTTTGAAATGGTCGCCGCCGCACAGGAAAGCAAGCGGCTCGGTTTATGCGAGAAGTCTATGTTTGTTGTGCCAAACCATCTTGTCGGTCAATGGGCTTCCGAGTATCTGCGGCTGTATCCGAGTGCCAATATTTTAGTGGCACGAAAGCAGGACTTTGAAACCGCCAACCGCAAAAAGTTCTGCGGTAGAATTGCCACAGGAGATTACGATGCGGTCATCATCGGTCATAGTCAGTTTGAAAAAATACCGATGAGCCTTGAACGGCAGTTCAATATGCTCCAAGAACAGCTCGACGATATTGAGCGTGGCATTGACGATATTCAGAAATCCCACGGCGAGCAGTTCACGGTCAAGCAGCTAATGAAAACCCGAAAGTCTATCCAAGCGAAGCTCGACAGGCTCAACGACACCAAGCGGAAAGACAGCGTGATTAACTTTGAGGAATTGGGCGTTGACCGCCTATTCATTGACGAAAGCCATTTTTACAAGAATTTGTACCTCTACACCAAGATGAGAAATGTCGGCGGCATTGCCCAAACAGAAGCACAGAAAAGCTCCGATTTGTTTATGAAGTGCCGCTATCTGGACGAAATCACAGGCAACCGAGGTACGATATTTGCAACGGGTACGCCTGTTTCAAACTCAATGGTAGAGCTGTATTCTGTTCAAAGGTACTTGCAGTATGACACGCTGATGCAGAATGGCTTACAGCACTTTGACAGTTGGGCTTCCACTTTTGGAGAAACCGTCACGGCTCTGGAGCTTGCCCCAGAGGGTACGAATTACCGAGCCAAGACGAGATTTGCCAAGTTTTATAATCTCCCAGAGCTTATGCAGATGTTCCGAGAGGTAGCGGATATTCAGACTTCCGATATGCTCAAACTCCCCGTGCCAAAGGTCAATTACCACAATATTAAGACCAAGCCGAGCGAGATACAGACCGAAATGGTAGCTAATCTTGCGAAGCGAGCCGAAAAAGTCCGTGCAAGGCTTGTTGAGCCGAACATCGACAATATGCTCAAAATCACGAATGATGGGCGTAAACTTGCTCTCGACCAAAGAATGATTGACCCAATGCTGCCCGATGACCCAAACAGCAAGGTCAACGCCTGCGTGGATAATGTTTACCGTATCTGGGAGGAACACGCCGACACGAAAGCGACGCAGCTTGTGTTCTGCGACCTCTCCACGCCGAAAGGCGACGGCAGTTTTAACATCTATGACGATATTCGTGATAAGCTCACCGAGCGAGGTATCCCTGCCGAACAGATACGATTTATCCACGAAGCCACCACCGACGCACAGAAAAAAGAACTGTTTGCAAAGGTTAGAAGCGGCGAAGTCCGTGTGCTGCTTGGCTCAACTCCGAAAATGGGAGCAGGCACAAATGTCCAAGACCGCCTTATTTCTATTCACAATCTGGATTGTCCGTGGCGACCCTCAGACCTTGAACAACGGCAGGGGCGTATCGAAAGACAGGGCAATATGTTCCCAGAGGTTGAGGTTTACCGCTATGTGACGGAGCAGACCTTTGATGCGTACCTTTATCAGCTTGTAGAGAGCAAGCAGAAATTTATCAGCCAGATAATGACGAGCAAAAGCCCTGTCCGTTCCGCAGAAGATGTGGACGAGGTTGCTTTATCCTTTGCGGAGGTAAAAATGCTTGCCACAGGCGACGAGCGTTTCAAGGAAAAAATGGATTTGGATATACAGGTATCAAAGCTCCGAGTGCTGAAGCAAAGCTATCTGTCCGAGCATTACGACCTTGAGGACAGGATTTTACAGCAGTTCCCAAAGCTGATTAAGGAGTATGAGGAACGCATTACAGGCTATGAAGCAGATATCACACTTGCCGAACAGCACAAGCCGCAGGGCGATGACAAGTTCTGCCCGATGACCTTGCAGGGCATAACCTACACCGAAAAAGCCGACGCAGGTCAAATGCTTCTTGCACTCTGCAAGGAATATCCGCAGTCAAAGCCTGCCGAAATCGGTAGCTACCGTGGCTTTAAGTTGGAGGTTTATTACGACTCTGTTAATTCAAGCTACTGCCTAAACCTCTGCGGAAAGAGCAGGCACAAGGTGGAGTTAGGCACGGACGCTCTCGGTAATCTGACCCGAATTGAAAACGAGCTGTCAAAGCTCCCTGCAAAATTGGATGCCGCCAAGACCAGAAAGGAGGAAACCGTCGCACAGCTTGAAAATGCAAAGGTTGAGGTCAAGAAGCCGTTTGCCTTTGAGGAAGAACTGAAAAAGAAATCCGACAGGCTGAACGCTCTCAACATTGAGCTGAATCTGAACGAAAAAGACCCCTCTGCCATTGACACCGAGCCAGAGCAAGGCGACGAACCGCCCGAAAGAAAAAATAAGGATTTGGAACGATAACGCCGTTTGCACATTTGTATTGTGGAAATCTGGGCATTATAATAGGTGTAGATTAGCAAACAGCGGAGGTGGTAAAGGTGTCTGGCGAGTTCAGATTTGAAACATTTGTAGATGCCCACAGCAATATTTTTAATGAGTATCTCAGTTCTGTCATAGCGAAGCTCTCAAAGGAAAACGAGGAATACCGTGCCGTGCAAGCCGAGATTAAGGGCTTGTATGAGAAATATCCAAAGGTTTTAGGCGTGTTTGATACGGAGAAATCTGCGGAACTGACTAAGGAAGAATGTGCGGCTCTCATTGAGGTAATGGAGCTGAAAAGCAAGCTCACTGACTTGGAAATGCAGTCCGTTTATTTCCGTGGCTGCTATGACAGCGTAGGGTATCTCAAAAAAGCAGGAATTTTATAACGGACTGACCGAAGAAAAAGACGGCGTTGGCGTGAAGCTGATGCCGTCTTTTACATAGCCGAGAGGTAGAAAAATCTATACTTATATGGTATAATAACATTATATAATAACTCAAATGGAGGGGTTGCATTATGTCGGACTTTAATAAAATAATGGCGTTCCAACAAATGATGCCTTACTTGAATAAAGAACAACAAGAAAATTTGGCAAATACTTTGGGAATGGAGTTAGAGGAAATTGAAAGGCGTTTGGTCGGAAAAAACAAAGAAGACGAATTTGTTTTAATACTTCTCTTTATGGAAGTGTGCAAAAGTATAACGGGATTTGATGAAGGAGTTTCTCAATTATTAAAGACAGCAACCTCTGACTTGCTTGTCGAATTAAATAGCGGAAAGAAATTTATGTTGGAAATCAAACATACCGACAAGGAACGCTATTCTATCAGTATGGGAAATCTCCAAAAGAGAATTGATTATGCAGCGAAATATAATCTGGAGTTATTTTTTGCAATATCAATTAAAGGCTATTGGATGCTGTTTAATGCAGAATATTTAAAAACAAAAAATGGAAAAATTGAAGTATCAGATATTACAAAGTCCCAATTAGATGAATTTCTTGGGTGTATCAGCTATGTGTTTCCTAAAAATCTGAGAATAAAAAGTGTTTACTCTACGAATGAAGCCGTCAAAACTACAGGGATACAATTTGACCCATACGGCAAGTTAGTATCTTACGAGTTGTATTATGAGAATAAAAAAATCTTTAGAGTGAAAGGAAAAAACAGCCCTTATATTGGTTATACAATGCTGTTAGAAGCATTACAAGACAGGTTATCAATGGACAATCAGGTTATAGAGCAATCTGGTGACTATACAATAATCAATGAGTCCTTTACTAACGATTTTAACGCAATTTCAGAGTACAAATTTCTTTTAGCTCCTATTGAGCATACTTCTAATGATAGTGGGGAGAAATATACTGCTCATACTTACATAGAAAATGCAAAGGTGGATACAGGATTACTGAAAATGCGATTTCAATTAGCTCATATCAGAGGAATAATGCAGTACTTAGCTGATAGTGGCGTTGAAATAATGTATATTAAAAATAATCTAATATACAAATTAAATTCGCAGAAAAATTAAAACATAATTTTTACATAGCCGAGAGGTTTTCTTAACGGAAAATCCCTCGGCTTTTTCTATTTCTGGAGGTGATGAATTTGAAATGAGAAGAACTAATAGCTATGTGCAGCTTGACCCTGCCGTGATTGAGCAGGCACGGCAAATGGACTTGCTGACCTACTTGCGGCACTATGAGCCGAGCAATCTAAAGCGTGTCGCAGGGAATGTTTACTGTACCGCAGAACACGACAGCTTAAAGATTTCCAACGGCAAATGGTATTGGTGGTCAAGGGGCTTCGGCGGCGTTTCCGCCCTCGATTATCTTATCAAGGTCAAGGAGTATTCCTTTGTGGAAGCTGTGCAGACCCTCACAGGCGAGGTCGGTAATTGGATACCGCCGCCCCCTGCTCCGAAGAAAGACGAGCCGAAAGAGCTGTTACTGCCGAAGAAAAACAAGAACTGCGACAGAGTGATACAGTATCTTTTCGGGCGTGGCATTGATTATCAGCTCATACAGAACTGCGTTGCGGACGGTACGATTTTTGAAAGTGCCGAGTACCACAACGCTGTTTTTGTGGGCAAGGACGAAAGTGGAACGCCCAAGTATGCCGCCTGCCGCAGCACTTTAGGCAGCTCCTTTAAGGGCGACGCTTCGGGCAGCGACAAGCGGTATTCGTTCCGACTATTGGCGAAAGAGCCGACAGACACGGTGCATTTATTTGAAGCCGCCATTGATTTACTGTCCTATGCGACCTATTTGAAATGCGAGGGTAAGGACTACCGAAAAGAAAATCTGCTCTCTCTTTCGGGCGTTTATCAGCCTAAGAAAGAAATCAAGGACAGCAAAGTGCCGATTGCTTTGACCACATTTTTGAAAGCCAATCCGCATATCAAGACCATCATTTTGCATTTAGACAATGACAAAACAGGTCGGCTCTGTACCGCCGCCCTCAAAGAACTTTTGAATAAGGAATATAAAATCGTTGACGCTCCGCCGCCTGTCGGTAAGGATTTCAACGATTTTTTGTTGTCCTATTTAGGTATGGAACAGATAAAACCGAGCCGTGAAAGGAGTGATGCCCGTTGATTGTCCGCTGATTTTTATGCCCCATAAGCCAACAAACACAATCCATCTTAAGAACGAAAGTGAGGAATTTACCCATTGAAAAAGTATGATGTTACCCTGCGAGGACACTATGAAAAGACCATTTCCGTCTATGCGGACAGCCCCGAAGAAGCCGAGAAAAAGACTGAAATCGTCCTCTTTGATACCGACCTTATCGACTTTTCTGACGAAGATTTTGTCTGCGGCGAAGCCGACATTACCGAGTCTTTGGAGGACGGTTGTGAAGAAAATGCGGACGAGGACGGCGGTCTTGAGAATGAGAACTGTTCGGAATGTCCGTACTTCTGCCCCGTATGCCAAGAATGTATGTACGAGGACGAGTGTGAAGATTAAGTCTTACCAAGCACTGAATTTGGTTAGCCAAATTCGCTTGTTAGGGGCTGCCCCTAATACCCCATTAAAACAGGAAGGAGTTTTGAAGAATGAGTGAGCTTTTGTTTTTTATCATCGGCACAATGCTCGGCGGTCTGGTCGGCGTTATGCTGATGTGCCTCTTGCAGATAAATAGGCTCTCCCAAAGAGAGGAAGTGGAAAATGCGAAAACGAAATGTGCAGATACTTTTCCGCTTGAATGAGGAAGAAGCAGATTATCTCCAGACCCTTGTGAAACGCTCTGGTCGTTCCAAAGAAGCGTTGCTCCGTGCAATGGTCAAAGGGTATCGGCTCTGCGAGAAGCCAGACCCAGAGTTCTACCAGATTATGCGTGAGCTGTCTGCCATTGGCAACCGTATCAATCAGCTTGCGGTCAAGGCAAATGCCCTTGACTTTGTGGATACGCCTATGCTCTGTGAGGAAGTGAAAAAGTGGCAGCAGTTCCAGATGGATGTCCGCAAAAAATATCTGCTCCCGAAAAGGCAGTCAGACTAATGGCGGTTTGCGAGATATGGGATGTGCGTGGCAGGCTCGACCATCCAATCGACTATGCGGAAAATCCAGACAAGACCGCTAACCCGAAATATACCGAAGCAGATTTGCAGGCTCTCGGAGATGTGATGAAATATGCCACCAACGGCGACAAGACCGAGAAACAGTTTTTTGTTACAGGCGTAAACTGTGATACCGCAACCGCCAGAGATGAAATGCTGATTGCCAAAGCACAGTGGAACGATGAAAGTGAGATTGTCTGCTATCACGGCTTTCAGAGCTTTAAGTCTGGGGAGCTTACGCCAGAGCAGGCTCACGAGGTCGGCGTAAAACTTGCCGAGAAAATGTGGGGCGACAGATTTCAAGTGATTGTAGCCACCCACCTTAATACGGACTGTCTGCATAATCACTTTGTCGTAAACTCCGTTTCTTTTATGGACGGTAAGCACTACCATGACAACAAAGCGAATCTGCGGCTGCTCCGTCAGCGTTCCGATGAGCTTTGCAGAGAATATGCCCTCTCCGTGATTGAACACCCAAGCGGCAGGAAGAAACCATACGCCCTCTACCAAGCGGAGAAGCAAGGGCTTCCTACCAGAGATAATGTGGCACGGCAGGCGGTTGATGAAGCCATCAGCAAATCATTCACGCTGAAAGACTTTGACCGTTTTATGGCGGAGATGGGATACAAATGCAGCTTTGACTCCAACCGCAAATATTGGACGATTATCGGGAAAGGTTGGAAACGCCCCAAGCGGTTATACAAGCTCGGAGAGGACTACACCAACGAGCGAATTATGGAGCGTATCCGTGAGAACTCCTATGCCGTAAAGTTTGCCCGATTTACTGAGCCGACAAAGCAGGTCAAGGTCTATCGGCTGAAAGGCTCTTTGTCTGGGGCGAGGAAAATCGGCGGCTTGCGTGGTCTTTATCTCCACTACTGCTATAAGCTCGGTATCCTGCCGAAAGGCAGAAAACAAAATTATGCGAAGCTCCATTATCTTCTCAAAGACGACCTTATGAAAATGGACGCTATTGCAAAAGAAACAAGGCTGCTTTGCCGCTGTCATATTGACACCGCAGAGCAGCTTTTGTCATATCAAGGCTCTTTGGAAAAGGAAAAGAATGAGCTGACCGAACAGCGTAAGGGGCTTTATTCCCAATCCCGTAAATTAGACGGAAAAGAAAAAGAAGCGGTCAAGGCTCAGATTTCCGACATTTCAAAAAGGCTTGGCGAAATCAGAAAGGAGGTCAGACTTTGCGAGGGTATTGCCGCCCGTAGTGGTACTCTCAAGGAAAAATTGCAGGCAGTACGGGCAGACGAACAGGAAACCAAACGAAAGGAGCTGATGAAGAATGAACACAGGCGGCGATGCGGCGGAACAAATCGTGAGAATGAGTTTAGAGGGATTTGAGGTTGCCGCAAAACTGACAGGTGCAGGTGCGAAGAATATCGCCGTGCTTCTGTATTCCATTCTCAAAGAAGAACAGAAAACCAAAGGCAAAGCAAGGCTGACGAGTATGCTCCGTTCTGGCAAGGAGCTAAAAGTTTTTACCGTGAAGAACGAGGACTTGAAACGCTTTACGCAGGAAGCCAAAAAATACGGCGTTCTCTACTGCGTTCTGGCTGACCGCAAGAACAAAGACCCGCAAGCCGAGGTCGATGTGATTGCCCGTGCCGAGGACGCATCGAAAATCAGCCGTATTGTGGAACGCTTCAACCTTGCTTCGGTGGATACCGCTTCCATTGTGACGGAGGTTGAGAAAGCAAAGGACGAGAAAACCGATATGCCAGAGCCAGACATCGGCGTACAGGAAAAGGCGGAAAAAGATAAGCTGCTCGATGCTCTTATGGGTAAGCCAACGCAAAAGGAGGAAAACGCCCCAGAAAACCCCTCGGTGGCAAAGACAGAAAAATCCCCTCAGTCCGAGCCTTTATCCGAGAAGCCAAGCAAGTCCGCAGAGGGGGCTACTATGACTGACAAGAAGCCGTCCGTCAAAGAGGAACTGCGGAAAATCAAGGAGAGCCGCAAAGAGCAGGAAGCCGATGCCCCTGTTGCCCAGGACAAAAGCAGAGCTTCCGACAGGGCAACAGGTAAGGTCGGCAAGACCGAGCATAAGCATCCCCAGAGAAAGAAAAAGAAACCCAAATCCAAAGAAACGAGGTAAACAGTATGAGTATTTATGATGTTTTCAGCGGCGGCAATAAGCCGTATGACAAAGCAGAATGGGCGGCACAGAAACAGGCGGAGCGTAAGGAAGCCTATGAGCTGATTGACGCCACCTGTTCACAAATGGCGATGGGCGGCGACAGCTTTCGTCAGTATCTTGATGTGCAGGGTCGCTTTGACCGTTACTCCGTTGCCAACGCCATTCTGGTATCGGCACAGATGCCCGAAGCAACACAGCTTAGAGATTACGGCAAGTGGAAACAGAGCCGTGTCTATGTGAACAAGGACGCACAGAAAATCACTATCCTTGAGCCGAGTAAGGAATACACTCGTGACGATGGCACAAAGGCGGTATCATATAACGCTAAAGTGGTCTATGACATTTCTGAAACCTCTGCAAAGGACAGACAGGAAGCCGCCGAACCGAAGTCAATGCGTGAGCTTGTGTCCGCAATGATTGACGCAAGCCCCGTTCCGTTTCAGCCTGTCGATAATCTGGAGCTGCCTGCCTTTTATGACAGCGAGCAGCAGACTATCTTTATCCGCACAGACTTGAATGAGGAACAGCTTTTTGTCAGTATGTCAAAGGAGGTCGCTGCGGCAGTCTTTGATTTCAAGCATAACGAGAGCCGCAACGCTTCCGAGTTCAAATCCTACTGCGTGGCGTATATGGTCAGCTCCCGTTACGGCGTTGATACCAGAGGTTTTAGTTTTGACAGACTCCCCAAAGAGTACGCCGAAATGGAAACGCAGGACTTCAAGAGTGAGCTTGGCTCTATGCGTGATGTTCTGGGTGAGGTGCAGTCGGAGATGTATAAGAGTATGGAAAAGAACAAGCCTGCCAGAAATAAAGAGCAGGAACGCTAATCGGAGGTGCAGCCTATGAAAGAAGAACGATACCATATCGCCCTTGACAGGTACGATAAGAATATCGTTTTGAACGCTTTAACCACCCTGCGAAATCAGCAAGTACGGGAGGAACGCCCCACCGACCCTGTTGACGAGCTGATAGAAACGGTGGCTCACGCTCCTACACGAAAGGTAAGGG
>PPYF01067004.1_pt1 | contig 11996 bp, 5 predicted proteins | sample 1559871 | NCBI WGS metagenome assembly PPYF01 (sample SAMN08240021, study PRJNA423297) | Human gut metagenome, whole genome shotgun sequencing project. | reverse complement strand
ACTTCCCCATTGCCGATACAAGAAATAATTTTGTTCTTGAGTTTTTGGACTACTATATTGATCCGCCGCGCTATACCATAGACGAATGTATAGAGCGAGGGCTTACTTATAGCGTACCCTTAAAGGCAAAATTGAAATTATATTGTACCGACCCTGACCACGAAGATTTTGATACGGTTATTCAGGATGTATTCCTGGGTCCGATTCCTTATATGACGGATAAGGCTACGTTCGTTATCAATGGTGCGGAACGTGTTGTTGTGTCGCAGCTTCATCGTTCACCGGGCGTATTCTTCGGTCAAAGCGTGCATGCCAACGGTACTAAGTTGTACTCAGCCCGTATCATCCCGTTCAAAGGATCTTGGATTGAGTTTGCTACTGACATCAACAATGTCATGTATGCCTATATCGACCGTAAGAAGAAGTTGCCGGTAACCACCTTGCTGAGAGCTATCGGTTTTGAGAATGATAAGGACATTCTTGAAATCTTCAATCTGGCGGAAGACGTGAAAGTGAATAAGACGAACCTCAAGAAGATTGTAGGTCGTAAGTTGGCAGCACGTGTATTGAAAACATGGATTGAGGATTTTGTAGACGAAGATACCGGTGAAGTTGTTTCTATTGAGCGTAACGAAGTGGTTATCGACCGTGAAACTATAATTGAGCCGGAACATATTGACATTATATTAGAGTCAGGCGTTCAGAATATCCTTGTACATAAGGAAGAACCGAACCAGTCTGACTACTCTATTATATATAATACTCTGCAGAAGGACCCCAGTAATTCGGAAAAAGAAGCAGTGCTTTATATCTATCGTCAGTTGCGTAATGCAGATCCTGCCGATGATGCCAGCGCGCGTGAGGTTATTAATAACCTGTTCTTCTCAGAAAAGAGATACGACTTGGGTGATGTAGGTCGTTACCGTATCAACAGAAAGTTGAATTTGACGACTGACATGGATGTCCGTGTACTCACCAAGGAAGATATCATTGAGATTATCAAGTATCTGATTGAGTTGATAAACTCAAAAGCAGATGTGGATGATATTGACCACTTGAGCAACCGTCGCGTACGTACGGTAGGCGAACAGTTGTCAAACCAGTTTGCTATCGGTTTGGCACGTATGTCCCGTACTATCCGCGAGCGTATGAATGTTCGTGACAATGAAGTCTTTACTCCGATCGATTTGATTAACGCCAAGACTATTTCTTCCGTTATCAATTCTTTCTTCGGAACAAATGCTTTGTCACAATTCATGGACCAGACCAACCCGCTTGCCGAAATCACTCACAAGCGCCGTATGTCAGCTTTGGGTCCCGGTGGTTTGTCACGTGAACGTGCCGGTTTTGAGGTGCGTGACGTACACTATACTCACTACGGTCGTCTTTGTCCGATTGAAACGCCTGAAGGTCCGAACATTGGTTTGATATCTTCACTTTGTGTGTTTGCTAAAATCAATCAGCTTGGTTTTATTGAGACACCGTACCGCAAGGTGGCTAACGGAAAGGTAGACCTTTCGGATGAAGGTTTGGTTTACCTTACAGCCGAAGAAGAAGAAGAGAAGATTATCGCTCAGGGTAATGCACCTTTGAATGAAGACGGAACTTTCGTCCGCGACAAAGTAAAATCCCGTCAGGATGCCGATTATCCGGTTGTAGCTCCTGATGAGGTAGAGCTGATGGACGTATCGCCACAGCAGATTGCCTCTATTGCAGCATCTTTGATTCCGTTCTTGGAACATGACGATGCTAACCGTGCGTTGATGGGATCGAACATGATGCGCCAGGCAGTTCCTTTGTTGAAGAGTGAAGCTCCGATTGTAGGTACAGGTATCGAACGTCAGCTTGCACGTGACTCTCGTACGCAGATTACTGCTGAGGGCGAAGGTGTGGTTGACTTTGTAGATGCTACGACTATCCGCATTCTGTACGATCGTACGGAAGAGGAAGAGTTTGTAAGCTTCGAATCTGCACTGAAAGAATATACTATTCCCAAATGGCGTCGTACCAACCAGAACATGACGATTGACCTTCGTCCTATTTGCGAGAAAGGTCAGCGTGTGACGAAGGGACAAATCCTTACCGAGGGTTACTCGACCGAACAGGGCGAGCTCGCTTTGGGTAAGAACCTGTTGGTTGCCTACATGCCTTGGAAGGGATACAACTATGAGGACGCTATCGTATTGAACGAACGTGTGGTTCGCGAAGACCTTTTGACTTCCGTACACGTAGAGGAATACTCTTTGGAAGTTCGTGAAACGAAGCGCGGTATGGAAGAGTTGACTTCCGATATTCCTAATGTAAGTGAAGAGGCTACCAAAGACCTTGACGAGAATGGTATTGTGCGTGTAGGTGCCCGTATCGAGCCGGGTGATATTTTGATTGGTAAGATTACTCCGAAAGGCGAGTCTGACCCTTCTCCGGAAGAAAAGTTGCTTCGTGCCATATTCGGTGATAAGGCTGGTGATGTGAAAGATGCGTCTTTGAAGGCATCTCCTTCTTTGAAAGGTGTGATTATCGGTAAACGTCTGTTCTCCCGCGTTATCAAGACTCGTAGTTCTAAATTGGCCGACAAGGCATTGTTACCGAAGATTGATGATGAGTTCGATAGCAAGGTGGCTGATTTGAAGAAAATATTGGTAAATAAGCTTTTGAAGCTCACAGAAAATCATACTTCAGAAGGTGTGAAAGACTATATGGGAGCTGAAGTAATCAGTAAAGGCGCTAAATTCTATGCTTCTGATTTCAGTGATATAGACTTTACTGCTATTCAGTTGAGCAATTGGACAAAAGACGAGCATACCAATGAATTGATCCGTGCACTGGTAACGAACTTTATCAAGAAATATAAGGAACTCGATGCAGAGTTGAAACGTAAGAAATTTGCTATTACTATCGGTGACGAGTTGCCTGCAGGTATTATCCAGATGGCTAAGGTTTATATTGCCAAGAAGCGTAAGATCGGTGTTGGTGATAAGATGGCCGGTCGTCACGGTAACAAAGGTATCGTTTCACGCGTGGTACGTCAGGAAGACATGCCGTTCTTGGCAGACGGTACTCCGGTAGATATTGTATTGAATCCGCTGGGTGTGCCTTCACGTATGAACATCGGTCAGATATTCGAGGCTGTTTTGGGACGTGCCGGAAAGAACTTGGGAGTTAAGTTTGCTACGCCTATCTTTGATGGTGCTACGCTGGATGACCTGAACGAATGGACCGACAAGGCCGGTCTGCCCCGTTATGGTAAAACCACTTTGTATGATGGTGGTACAGGTGAGGCTTTCGAACAGCAGGCTACAGTGGGTGTGACATACATGTTGAAACTCGGTCACATGGTTGAAGATAAGATGCACGCACGTTCTATAGGTCCTTATTCGCTTATTACGCAACAGCCGTTGGGCGGTAAGGCACAGTTCGGTGGTCAGCGTTTCGGAGAAATGGAGGTTTGGGCGCTCGAAGCATTCGGTGCTGCGCATATCCTGCAGGAAATCCTGACTATCAAGTCTGATGATGTTGTCGGACGCTCCAAGGCTTATGAAGCAATCGTTAAGGGTGAGCCGATGCCAGCTCCGGGTATTCCTGAATCACTGAATGTATTGTTGCACGAGTTGAGAGGTTTGGGCTTGAGCATCAACTTAGAATAAATTGAAATTTGGAAATTGAGGGTTGAGAGCTAATGTCTCTTGATTCTCAATTCCCGACTTATCAACATTGTTTTTCAATTTTTAATTCTCAATTATCAATTATATATAAAAGTATGGCTTTTAGAAAAGATAACAAGATAAAGAGTAATTTCTCGAAAATCTCTATCGGTTTGGCTTCTCCCGAAGAAATCCTTGAGAATTCGAGTGGTGAAGTTTTAAAGCCTGAAACCATTAACTATCGGACGTATAAGCCGGAACGCGACGGTTTGTTCTGCGAGCGTATCTTCGGTCCTATTAAGGATTATGAGTGCCATTGCGGTAAGTACAAACGTATCCGTTACAAAGGCATTGTGTGTGACCGTTGCGGTGTGGAAGTGACAGAAAAGAAAGTACGTCGTGAGCGTATGGGACACATCCAGCTGGTTGTGCCGGTGGCTCACATTTGGTATTTCCGTTCGCTTCCTAATAAAATCGGTTACTTGCTGGGTTTACCGACCAAGAAACTCGATGCTATTATTTACTACGAACGTTATGTAGTAATCCAGCCGGGTATATTGGAAGGCGAAGTGGCACAGTATGATTTGCTTGAAGAAGGAGAATATCTGGATCTGTTGGAAAAGTTACCAAGCGATAATCAGTACCTTGAAGATTCAGACCCCAATAAGTTTGTTGCCAAGATGGGTGCAGAAGCCATTTATGACTTGCTGTCGCGCATTGATCTTGATTCATTGTCTTACGAACTGCGTAACCGTGCAGGCAGCGATGCTTCACAACAGCGTAAGAGCGAAGCTTTGAAGCGTTTGCAGGTAGTTGAGTCTTTCCGTGCATCACGCGGACGCAACAAGCCCGAATGGATGATTGTACGTATCGTACCGGTTATCCCGCCCGAACTTCGTCCGTTGGTTCCGTTGGATGGCGGGCGTTTCGCCACTTCCGACTTGAACGACCTTTACCGTCGCGTTATCATCCGTAACAACCGCTTGAAGAGATTGATTGAAATCAAGGCTCCTGAGGTGATTTTACGTAATGAGAAACGTATGTTGCAGGAAGCTGTCGATTCATTGTTCGATAACTCTCGTAAGTCAAGCGCAGTGAAGACTGATGCCAACCGTCCTTTGAAGTCACTTTCCGACAGTTTGAAAGGTAAGCAGGGACGTTTCCGTCAGAACTTGTTGGGTAAGCGTGTCGATTACTCTGCACGTTCCGTAATCGTTGTAGGTCCGGAACTGAAAATGGGTGAGTGCGGTATTCCTAAACTCATGGCGGCCGAGCTCTACAAGCCGTTCATTATCCGTAAGCTCATCGAGCGTGGTATTGTGAAGACGGTGAAGAGTGCCAAGAAGATTGTAGACCGTAAGGAACCTGTTATCTGGGACATTCTGGAACATGTAATGAAAGGACATCCGGTATTGTTGAACCGTGCTCCGACACTGCACCGTCTGGGTATCCAGGCGTTCCAGCCGAAGATGATTGAAGGCAAGGCAATCCAGTTGCACCCGTTGGCATGTACGGCATTCAACGCCGACTTCGACGGTGACCAGATGGCCGTTCACTTGCCTTTGAGCAACGAAGCTATTCTGGAAGCACAGATGCTGATGCTCCAGTCACATAATATCTTGAACCCTGCCAACGGTGCGCCTATTACAGTGCCCGCACAGGATATGGTACTCGGTTTGTACTATATCACCAAACTGCGTAAAGGAGCTAAAGGTGAAGGCCTCACTTTCTACGGTCCGGAAGAAGCGCTTATTGCCTACAACGAAGGTAAGTGCGACATTCACGCACCTATCAGCGTTATCGTTAAGGACATTGACGAAAACGGTAATGTGGTAGACAAGATGATGCACGACACGTCGGTAGGTCGTGTTATTGTAAACGAAATTGTACCTGCCAAAGCGGGTTATATCAATACGATTATCTCTAAGAAGTCACTTCGTGACATCATCAGTCACGTAATCAAGGTTTGTGGTGTGGCAGAAGCAGCCGAATTCCTGGATGGAATCAAGAACCTCGGTTATCAGATGGCATTCAAAGGCGGTCTTTCGTTCAACTTGGGAGATATTATTATTCCCGAAGAGAAAGAAGCGCTGGTGCAGAAAGGTTACGAAGAGGTAGAGCAGGTAATCAACAACTATAACATGGGTTTCATCACCAACAACGAACGTTACAACCAGGTAATTGATATCTGGACACATGTAAACTCCGAGTTGTCAAACATTTTGATGAAAACTATTTCGAGCGACGATCAGGGATTCAATTCCGTATACATGATGTTGGATTCCGGAGCCCGTGGTTCTAAGGAGCAGATTCGTCAGCTTTCCGGTATGCGTGGTTTGATGGCGAAACCTCAGAAGGCAGGTGCCGAAGGCGGTCAGATTATCGAGAACCCGATTCTTTCTAACTTTAAGGAAGGTCTTTCCGTGTTGGAGTACTTTATCTCTACTCACGGTGCTCGTAAGGGTCTTGCCGATACTGCTTTGAAGACGGCCGACGCCGGATATTTGACCCGTCGTCTGGTTGACGTATCTCACGATGTGATTATCAACGAAGAAGACTGCGGTACGCTTCGCGGACTGGTTTGTACAGCTTTGAAGAATAACGATGAGACAATCGCTACATTGTACGAACGTATTCTGGGACGTGTATCCGTACATGATATCGTTCACCCCACAACCGGTGAATTGCTTGTTGCAGGTGGTGAAGAAATCACTGAAGCCATTGCACAGAAGATTGAGGACTCTCCGATTGAGAGCGTTGAAATCCGTTCTGTATTGACGTGTGAATCCAAGAAGGGTGTTTGTGCCAAGTGTTACGGCCGTAATCTGGCTACAAGCCGTATGGTTCAGAAAGGTGAAGCTGTCGGTGTAATCGCTGCGCAGTCTATCGGTGAGCCGGGTACACAGTTGACGTTGCGTACGTTCCATGCCGGTGGTACGGCAGCCAATATCGCTGCCAATGCAAGTATTGTTGCCAAGAATCCTTCCCGTCTGGAATTTGAAGAACTCCGTACTGTAGATATTATTGACGAAGCAGGCGAACCGGCTAAGGTGGTAGTAGGCCGTCTGGCAGAAGTACGTTTCGTAGATGTCAATACAGGTATCATACTTTCTACGCATAACGTGCCTTATGGTTCTACACTCTATGCAGCGGATGGTGAAGTAGTAGAGAAAGGCAAACTTATAGCCCGTTGGGACCCGTTCAACGCAGTTATCATTACCGAGGCTACCGGTAAGATTGAGTTTGAAGGCGTTATTGAAAACGTTACCTATAAGGTAGAGTCCGATGAATCTACCGGTTTGCGCGAAATCATCATCATTGAGTCTAAGGACAAGACGAAAGTGCCTACAGCGCACATCATGACTGAAGATGGCGAACTAATCCGTACCTATAACCTTCCTGTGGGTGGTCACGTAGTAGTGGAAAACGGACAGAAGGTAAAAGCCGGTGAAGTAATCGTGAAGATTCCGCGTGCCGTTGGTAAGGCGGGTGATATCACGGGTGGTCTTCCCCGTGTTACCGAATTGTTCGAGGCACGTAACCCGTCCAATCCTGCTGTGGTTTCCGAAATTGACGGTGAGGTCACAATGGGTAAGGTGAAACGTGGTAACCGCGAAATTATCGTTACCTCTAAGACCGGGGAAGTTAAGAAATATCTCGTACCGCTGTCCAAACAGATACTGGTACAGGAGAACGACTACGTGCGTGCCGGTACTCCGTTGTCCGACGGTGCCATTACTCCTGCCGATATCCTTGCCATTAAAGGTCCTACGGCTGTACAGGAATATATCGTAAACGAAGTACAGGACGTTTATCGTCTGCAAGGTGTGAAGATTAACGATAAGCACTTTGAAATTATCGTTCGTCAGATGATGCGTAAGGTTGAAATCGATGAACCGGGCGATACCCGCTTCTTGGAACAACAGGTAGTGGATAAGCTCGAATTCATGGAAGAGAACGACCGTATCTGGGGCAAGAAAGTTGTAGTAGATGCCGGAGATTCTCAGAACCTGCAACCGGGACAGATTGTTACTGCCCGCAAGTTGCGCGACGAAAACTCCATGCTGAAGCGCCGTGACTTGAAACCCGTTTCAGTACGTGATGCTGTGCCTGCTACCTCTACACAGATTCTTCAAGGTATTACCCGTGCGGCTTTGCAGACTTCAAGCTTTATGTCTGCCGCTTCTTTCCAGGAAACGACGAAAGTACTCAACGAAGCTGCTATCAACGGAAAGGTAGACCGTCTGGAAGGTATGAAAGAGAATGTTATCTGCGGTCACTTGATTCCTGCCGGTACAGGTCAGCGCGAATTCGAGAAGATTATTGTCGGTTCGAAAGAAGAGTACGATCGTATGCTTGCCAACAAGAAAACGGTGCTCGATTATGCAGTTGATGATAAGGTAGAAGAGTAATTACTACGTTAATACAATCAGTAATTTTTATAGTGAAAGAAGAGAATCTCCCGGGATTCTCTTCTTTTTTTATATTTGTTGCAAACCGGCTCTCTTTTCGGTCTGATGTAAGAAGAGTGTAATGTAATAGCAAAATAAAGATTTGCATGCCCCCTTCACAACCTTTTATTCATGGATGTTTGAGGGTGAAGGGGAGGAGGGGGAAGCATGCTATTGCCTCAAATAAAACAGACCATCGGTTTGGGGTAAACGCATGGTCTGTTCAGGTAAATCAGACGATGTGTTCTATACGAACAGACCATGCAATTTCAGGACATATCAAGTGCCTTTTTTGTTCAGGTCGTACTGTTACTTTTATCTTGGAGTATTTTGTGTGTCGGAATGAAAGAAGTATATTTGTCATTCAATTATAATGATATACGATAATATGGAAAATCAGGAAAATAATAACGGACAGTTACAGATAGAGCTGAAAGAAGAAGTGGCCCAAGGCACGTATGCCAATCTTGCCATTATCACTCATTCCAGTTCGGAGTTTATCATGGATTTTATTCGGGTAATGCCGGGAATGCCCAAAGCCGGAGTTCAATCGCGTATTGTATTGGCACCCGAACACGCCAAGCGTCTGCTGCGACTTGTAGTGCATTGATTATTCAAAACTTATTAGTATCTTTGCAGCCCAAAAGTGTATAGTTTTGAATTAATATAAACATAATATATAACTAAAAACAATTAAAATGCCTACAATTCAGCAATTAGTAAGAAAAGGACGCGAGGTTTTGGTAGAGAAAAGTAAGTCTCCAGCCTTGGATTCTTGTCCTCAAAGACGTGGCGTTTGCGTGAGAGTGTATACAACCACTCCGAAGAAACCGAATTCAGCTATGCGTAAAGTAGCTCGTGTACGTTTGACTAACGGTAAAGAGGTGAACTCTTACATTCCGGGAGAAGGTCACAACTTGCAGGAACACTCAATCGTATTGGTTCGCGGCGGTCGTGTAAAAGACCTTCCGGGTGTACGTTATCACATCGTTCGTGGTACTTTGGATACCGCAGGTGTTGCTAACCGTACTGGGAGAGTTGAAGAAGACAGAAGTAAACAACCAAGAACGAAAAACATTATTCTTTCAGACAAATGAGAAAAGCAAAACCTAAAAAACGTATCATCCTTCCGGATCCCGTTTTTAATGATGTGAAAGTTTCCAAGTTCGTTAACCACCTGATGTACGACGGAAAGAAGAATACTTCTTATGAAATCTTCTACGCCGCTTTGGAAACAGTGAAGAACAAAATGCAGAATGAAGAGAAATCAGCTCTTGAAATCTGGAAAAAAGCTTTGGACAACGTAACTCCTCAAGTGGAAGTGAAGTCTCGCCGTGTAGGTGGTGCTACTTTCCAAGTTCCTACTGAAATTCGTCCTGACCGCAAGGAGTCAATTTCTATGAAGAATTTGATTATCTTTGCCCGTAAGCGTGGCGGTAAATCAATGGCTGACAAGCTGGCTGCTGAAATCATGGATGCTTTCAATGAACAAGGCGGTGCTTTCAAACGTAAAGAAGATATGCACAGAATGGCTGAGGCTAACCGTGCGTTTGCTCATTTCAGATTCTAATACTATAAGAGATAACCAATCAAAGATTAAAAACTTAAAGTAAAAGGAATTAGAAAATGGCAAAGAATGATTTACATTTGACACGTAATATCGGTATCATGGCCCACATCGATGCCGGAAAGACAACAACCTCTGAACGTATTTTGTTTTATACGGGTTTGACTCACAAAATCGGTGAGGTGCACGATGGTGCCGCTACAATGGACTGGATGGAGCAAGAACAGGAACGTGGTATCACTATTACTTCCGCTGCTACTACCACTCGTTGGAAATATGCCGGTAATACTTATAAAATCAACTTGATTGATACTCCGGGACACGTTGACTTTACCGCTGAGGTAGAGCGTTCTTTGCGTATTCTTGACGGCGCTGTTGCTGCTTATTGTGCAGTTGGTGGCGTTGAACCGCAATCTGAAACTGTTTGGCGTCAGGCTGATAAATATAACGTACCGCGTATCGCATACGTTAACAAAATGGACCGTTCGGGTGCCGACTTCTTTGAGGTTGTTCGTCAGATGAAGGACGTTTTGGGTGCTAATCCTTGTCCTATCGTTGTGCCTATCGGTGCTGAGGAATCTTTCAAAGGTTTGGTAGACCTTATCAAGATGAAAGCTATCTACTGGCATGACGAAACTATGGGTGCCGACTATACAGTAGAGGAAATCCCTGCTAATTTGGTAGACGAAGCTAACGAATGGAGAGATAAGATGCTCGAAAAAGTAGCTGAGTTCGACGATGCTTTGATGGAAAAATATTTCGATGATCCTTCTACTATTACGGAAGAAGAAATATTGAGAGCTCTTCGCAACGCTACAGTACAGATGGCTGTTGTTCCTATGTTGTGTGGTTCTTCATTCAAGAATAAGGGTGTACAGACTTTGCTTGACTACGTTTGTGCATTCTTGCCTTCTCCGCTGGATACAGAGAATGTGGTTGGTACAAACCCTGAAACCGGTGCTGAAGAAGACCGTAAGCCGAGCGAGGATGAAAAGACTTCTGCTTTGGCGTTCAAGATTGCAACCGACCCGTATGTAGGCCGTCTGACTTTCTTCCGTGTTTATTCAGGTAAGATTGAAGCCGGTTCTTATATTTATAACTCTCGCTCTGGTAAGAAAGAACGTGTCTCACGTCTGTTCCAGATGCACTCAAATAAACAGAATCCTGTTGAGGTGATTGGCGCCGGTGATATTGGTGCCGGTGTAGGCTTCAAGGATATCCATACCGGTGATACGCTGTGTGACGAAACCGCACCGATCGTATTGGAATCTATGGACTTCCCCGAACCGGTAATCGGTATCGCAGTTGAGCCTAAGACTCAGAAGGATATGGATAAACTGTCTAACGGTTTGGCTAAATTGGCTGAAGAAGACCCGACGTTTACGGTTAAGACTGACGAACAGACAGGTCAGACAGTTATTTCCGGTATGGGTGAGCTTCACTTGGATATTATCATCGACCGTCTGAAGCGTGAATTCAAGGTTGAGTGTAACCAGGGTAAACCTCAGGTTAACTATAAGGAGGCTATCACGAAGACTGTTAACTTGCGCGAAGTTTATAAGAAACAGTCTGGTGGTCGTGGTAAGTTTGCCGATATCATCGTGAACATCGGTCCGGTTGATGAGGACTTTACTCAAGGCGGCTTGCAGTTTGTTGACGAAGTGAAGGGCGGTAATATTCCTAAGGAATTTATCCCGTCTGTACAGAAAGGTTTCACAACTGCAATGAAGAACGGTGTATTGGCCGGTTATCCGTTGGATTCACTGAAGGTAACTTTGATCGACGGTTCTTTCCACCCGGTTGACTCTGACCAGTTGTCATTTGAAATCTGTGCTATCCAGGCATACAAGAACGCTTGCGCTAAGGCAGGTCCGGTATTGATGGAGCCTATCATGAAGCTGGAAGTTGTTACTCCGGAAGAAAACATGGGTGACGTTATCGGTGACTTGAACAAGCGTCGCGGTCAGGTAGAAGGTATGGAATCAAGCCGTTCAGGTGCTCGTATCGTGAAGGCAATGGTTCCGCTGGCAGAAATGTTCGGTTACGTAACTGCGTTGCGTACTATCACTTCTGGTCGTGCAACTTCTTCAATGGCATATTCTCACCACGCTCAGGTTTCCAACTCTATTGCCAAGGCAGTATTGGAAGAAGTAAAAGGTCGTACAGACTTAATCTAAAATAATAACTAAAGTCCGTAGGTTAGCGAATGACTCTTAACCTACGGGACTTTATCTTATATAATAACACTATTAATAACTAAGACAGTAATGAGTCAAAAAATTAGAATCAAACTGAAATCTTACGACCACAACTTGGTTGACAAGTCAGCTGAGAAGA
>PPYF01000481.1_pt1 | contig 11996 bp, 10 predicted proteins | sample 1559871 | NCBI WGS metagenome assembly PPYF01 (sample SAMN08240021, study PRJNA423297) | Human gut metagenome, whole genome shotgun sequencing project. | reverse complement strand
GCAGTGATTCTGTAAAGAATATGTCAGCTTACGCTGACCAGAATCACGCGCCAAGTCTCGCGGCTGCTCGACTTGAATTACATTTTCACACTGTCTTGGTTCATCTTTCGTTTCCACAAAATTCTTTAATTCTACAATTTCTTTTTTCTAGAAAATCCATTTCAAACTCTATAAATCTGATATATTCTTCCAATGTTTTTGGAAGGCCACTACCCTTGAAATCCATCTTCCCACACCAGCAATTAACCTTATTGTAGTCTTCTGTAACCAAATCATTTAAAAAAAGAAATAAAAGAATCCCTATTTGTAACCTGGGAGCAATTATTGGATGTGAACGCTTAAGCGAACATTCAACACGCCGCGACGAAAGTCACAAATAGGGATTTTTTTATTTCTGGGATTCGTCTGTCAGTCTATCAGACGAAATTATTATTCCTTTTCTGGAATCTCAATTTCAAGGCAAAGTTCCTCTAACTGCTTATCATCTACTGTATTTGGCGCATCTGTAAGCAGACAGGAAGCATCCTTCACCTTAGGGAATGCAATAACGTCTCTGATACTATCTTCTTTTGTCATAAGCATTACAAGGCGGTCAAGACCATATGCAAGTCCTGCATGCGGTGGAACACCATATTTAAATGCTTCTAAAAGGAATCCAAACTTTTCCTGTGCCTGTTCTTTAGAAATTCCAAGACATTCAAACATTTTTTCCTGAATATCATTCTGATGAATTCTGACACTGCCGCCGCCGATTTCTGTACCATTTAAAACAATATCATATGCTTTTGCACGTACTTTTCCTGGTTCTGTGTCAATCATATCTAAATCTTCTTCCATTGGCATAGTGAATGGATGGTGCATTGCAGTATAGCGATTTTCTTCCTCTGACCACTCCAGTAATGGGAATTCTGTAATCCACACAAAACGATAATCTGATTTATCAAGAAGATTCAGTTCCTCTGCAAACTTCAGACGAAGTGCACCGAGTACATCACATACTACTTTAAATTTGTCTGCTGCAAATACTAATAAATCACCGGTTTCACCACCCATAGCCTGAATAAGTGACTGAAGCTCTTCTTCAGACATAAATTTAGAGAATGGGCATTTTACTGTTCCATCTGATTTGAGCTGAATATATGCTAATCCTTTTGCACCGTAGTCTTTTGCTGTCTTCTCGATATGTTTCATCTTCTTACTAGAAACATCTCCAAGTCCTTTTGCACAAAGTCCGCGAACCATACCGCCATCTTTGATCGCACCGGAGAACACACCAAATCCACAGTCTTTTACAAGTTCGGATACATCCTGAATCTTCATGTCAAAACGAAGATCCGGTTTATCAGATCCATAGTAATCCATTGCATCCTGCCATGTCATACGCTGAATTGGAAGAGTCACTTCTACATTCAGACATAATTTGAATAAATATGCAAGCAGTCTTTCATTCACATCAATAACATCATCTACATCTACAAAAGATAATTCCATATCAACCTGTGTAAACTCTGGTTGACGATCCGCACGTAAATCTTCGTCTCGGAAACATCTTGCAAGCTGGAAATAGCGATCATAACCGGAACACATTAACAACTGCTTAAAAAGCTGTGGAGACTGTGGAAGCGCATAAAAACTACCTGGATGCACTCGACTTGGTACAAGATAATCTCTTGCTCCCTCCGGCGTACTTCTTGTAAGCATCGGAGTCTCAATTTCTAAAAATCCCTCATTCGCAAGGAACTGTCTTGTAAGTGTTGCTACCTTGCTTCGCATCATAAGATTCTTCTGGATATTTGGACGTCTTAAATCAAGAAAACGATATTTCAGGCGAAGTTCGTCTTTTACTGTAATATCCGCATCAATTGGGAAAGGCGGAGTTTCTGATTCAGATAAAATACGAATACTTTCTACCTTTACTTCAATATCTCCTGTCGCGAGGTTTTCATTTACCGCTCCGCTTCTTTTCTCCACCGTTCCGGTTACAGCAATTACAAATTCTGCTCTTAAAGAACCTGCTTTTTTAAAACCTTCTTCACCAATTGTTTCTTCTTCAAAATACAACTGGATCAATCCACTTCTGTCACGTAAATCAACAAAAATCAGACTACCCAGATTTCTTCTTTTCTGTACCCATCCCATCAGGGTAACAGTTTCTCCAATATTTTCACTAGATACTTCTGTACATCTATGGGATCTTTTCAATCCTTTCATGGATTCAGCCATTTTATTTTCCTCCTAAAACAGTAAAATAATATATTAATATATTCCCAGATCCGTCAACATATTTTTCATATTTTCAGACTGGGTTACTTTTTGAAAAGTTAAAAAAACTCTCATATCAAAGTTTTTCACTTCTTCAATCATAATAGATATTGCCGTTTCGATATCGAATGCGCTCCTATATGGGCGATTCGCTATCAAGGCTCCAAATGCATCACATACTCGAAGTATACGAGCCCCTAACGGTATCTCTTCCCCTTTTAGGTTATTCGGATAACCGCTTCCATCTGCATTCTCATGATGATATAACACTGCTGACAAAACTTCTTCCGAATATCCATGTTCTTTTAATATAGCATATCCTAAAGAAGGATGCAGCCTTACATACCTTAGTTCATCTATATTTAGTTTTGCTTCTTTTTCTTCATATACATAAGAACGAAGACGCAATTTTCCTATGTCATGCAGCATTCCTGCCACTGCAAAGTTATGGCACTGTTCTTCTGAAAGCGCCATTTCCTTTGCAACAAACGATGCCAGATTACTGACAACCATCCCATGAACAATTGCTTCTCCAAAGGAATCCTGCAATGATGTCTCCAGATCATGCGTCCCATCATAATCAAATGCCATAGTATCTCCTCTTTTATTTTAGAGATATTTCCTCTTTCGATCAATCATCTCATCAATTCGGTTAATATAATGATCCAGGTTTTTAACATTCTCTGTTCTTTCTATTCTGTTATCTGCAAATACATATTTGCTGCTGGCTCCTGCTCCACAAGAAATAATATCCTGTTTTTCTTCCATAATCAAGATATTATATAAACATTCTTTTCCTGAAACACAATACCCAATATTTTCAAGATTACCTGGTATGTTTTTCTGCCGGTACATATAATACGCTTTCATCCCCATGTTGCTGGCATATTCATCTACTAGTCGAAGCATCTCGTTCGTACTGCCCTTAACCATATTCTGATACTTTTCCATCTCCATATTAAGATGTGCCGCCCTCTTTATAGCCAAGGAATGTACCGTAAGACTTTCCGGTCGGAGCGCAAATATTTCATCTAAGGTTGCACGAACATGGGAAATGTCCTCTCCCGGAAGTCCTGTGATCATATCCATATTAATATTATCAAATCCACACTCTCTTGCTAATAAAAACGCTTCCTTTGTCTGCACAACCGTATGTGCTCTACCGATCAGATCAAGTGTTTCCTGATGCATTGTCTGTGGATTGATAGAAATTCTTGTTACTCCTGCTTCTTTTAAAATGCAGAACTTTTCTCTTGTAATACTATCGGGTCTCCCAGATTCTACAGTAAATTCTTCTGTTTCTTCCACTGGAAAAAGCTCATGAATCATATGCATCAGCCTTGATAACGCCTTTTCATTTAGCGCTGTAGGTGTTCCTCCGCCAATATAAATCGTCGTAAGTTTTTTGTCCCTGTGATGTTCAGCCACAAAAGCAAGTTCTTTATATAATGCATCTAAATATGCATCCATCCTGTCGCCAAAACGAGCCACCGGAAATGAGGTAAAAGAACAGTAAAGACATGTTGTCGGGCAAAATGGAATTCCAATGTAAAGACTATACTCTTTTTCAAATGGTCTTGATTCCAATAATACCTTTTCTTTCTGCGCCACTCTGCGGCAAAGATTCGCCTTTTGTGCATCAGCAAGATACGTTTCTCTAAAACGCTGTTCCAGCTTCTTCGCATCTTTCTCTTCTTCCATCCACTTCATAATAATTTTCGTTGGACGAATTCCGGTAAGCATCCCCCAGGGAAGACTTCTTCCGGTAAACTTTTCAAACAAACGATACAAAAAGCGACATACGGCATTACGACTGTTTTTATGATCACTATAGTCACAGATTATTTCTTCAGAAATTATCTTACCCTCTTTGTTCTCCAATGTTCCCTGAATACAGTTTTTCATATAGACAAGCGTGAGGAGAAGGTCATCCTTCTCCCATCCTTGCTTTTCAAACTCTTCTTTTGTCACTTCTACTATTTTGGTCCGTTCAAAAAAGGCCAGTGCCGTAGCCCGCACGTCATAATCATATTCCTGATCATTTTGTATTAAATAAATCATTTCTATTCTATCTTTTCTATACTTTTTCTATACTTCTCTATCTTTTCTATATTATCTTTCTACAAATGGATTTGTTTCTCTTTCCTCACCAATCGTAGTAGATGGACCATGTCCCGGATATACAATAACCTCATCCGGAAGATTCATCACTACATGATTCAGAGATTTAAGAAGGGTCTGTGCATCTCCGGTAGGGAAATCACTTCTTCCGACACTTCCTGCAAAAAGTGTATCTCCTGAGAAAAGCCATCCTTCCTCTGCAAAATAATAACAGCAGCTTCCAACTGTATGTCCCGGTGTATATAAACACTGACATTTATGTTTGGATGTCACTTCAAAAATCTGTTTATCATTGATCATCATGTTGGCATGTGTCGTATATCCCTCTCCAAACATCGGACTTAGGTTATAATCTTTAACCATAAGAACTTCCTGCTCCGGTTTTGCAGCATACACACGCAGTTTCCAAGGATCATAATGTTCTCTTAAACCTTCTAATCCTCCAATATGGTCATGATGTCCATGTGTGAGAAGAACGCCGTCTAAAGAATATCCTTCATTCTCCAAAAACTTAATTATCTCTTCCGGGCTTCCTGCCGGATCAATGACAATCGCTTCTTTGATTTCATCATCCATTAAAATATATGTGTTTGTATCAATTGGTCCTAACTGTGCACAAACGATTTTTAACTGTCCCATAAAAAAATACCTCCGCTGATCAACCAGCACTTCTTTCTATATCGATAACACTTTCAATGTTTCGAAGCTTTTTAATAATATGATTCAACTCATCAATTCCTCCTATTTCAAAAGAAAGAACGATAGTTGCTAACCCCTGTTTACTTGTTCTCGTTGACACAGATTTAATGTCCACCTTAAGTTCCATAAAAACTTTGGAAATGTCAAGCAGAATTCCTGTACGATTGTGAGCATACAGGCAGATTTCTGTCATATAAAGCTCTCCGCCTTTTTCTACCGCTTCTTCTTCCCACTCTGCATCAATTAATCTTGCCCTGTCGCTTTCCGGCATACCCAGCACATTAACGCAGTCTGTTCTATGAATGGAAATCCCTCTTCCTCTTGTAACAAAACCAATAATTTCATCTCCTGGTACCGGACTGCAGCATTTAGAAAAGCGCACTGAAACATCGTGAATTCCTCTTACCGTAATTCCTGACTTGCTTCTGGCCTTCTCGACAGCCTTCGTCTTATTCTTCTCTTCTATTTCGTTCAGGGCATCCTGATCTGTCAGCTTCTTCTGGTTTTCCTTTTCATATTCTTCTACCAGCTTATTAATAACCTGACCTTCCTTTAATCCACCATGTCCGATTGCTGCAAGAATAGAATCCCAATTCTTAAGGCCATATTTATGCATACATTTCTTCTGATACTCCGGCTTCATGTATTGGGATATCACAAGTCCTTTTGCTTTACAATACCGATCAAGCAGTTCCTTTCCTTTTGAGATATTCTCTTCTTTGAACTGCGTTTTAAACCACTGATTAATCTTTGTCTTTGCCTGTGAACTCTTTACAATAGAAAGCCAGTCCCTGCTTGGCCCATTCGAATTCTGCGAAGTAACAATCGTGACTCTGTCACCATTCTGCAATTTATAATCAATAGGAACCTGACGGCCGTTAACCCTTGCTCCTACCATCTTATTGCCGACCGCTGTATGAATCATATAAGCAAAATCAATCGGTGTAGAGCCTGCCGGTAAAGTTTTAACATCTCCTTGCGGAGTAAAACAATATACCTGCTCTGTAAACAAATCAAGATCTGTCTTTAACATTGTTAAAAATTCTTTGTTATCTGACATATCCTGCTGCCATTCAAGAATCTGACGAAGCCAGCTCAGCTTTTCCTCTTCTTTATTAATGTTGCCGCCACCTTCTTTATACTTCCAATGTGCGGCAATACCATATTCGGCAGTACGGTGCATCTCAAAAGTACGAATCTGGATTTCAAACGGTGTTCCTGATGACCCAATTAATGTTGTATGCAAAGACTGATACATATTTTGCTTTGGCATCGCAATGTAATCTTTAAACCGACCCGGAATCGGCTTATACATCTCATGAATAACCCCCAAAGCTGCATAGCAGTCTTTTACTGTATCTACTTTAATTCTTACTGCAAAAATATCATAAATCTGATCAAGCGTCTTATTCTGATTACGCATCTTCTTATAAATACTGAAAAGATGTTTAACTCTTCCGTCTATCTCTGCACAAATTCCCGCATCTTTAATATGCTTGCTGACATCATCAATGATCGACTGAATAAAATTCTCTCTGCCTTCCTTGTTCGTCTGTAACTTTTCCTCAAGATCTTTATAAACTTCCGGCTGCAGATATTTTAAAGACAAATCATCTAATTCTGTCTTTATCTTGGAAATACCAAGCCTGTGAGCAATCGGTGCATAAATATCCATCGTCTCTCTGGCTTTTTCCTTCTGTTTTTCCGGTTTCATATACTGTAGTGTACGCATATTATGAAGACGGTCTGCCAGCTTAATAAGAATAACGCGGATATCTTTTGCCATCGCAAGAAACATCTTTCGTAAATTCTCCGCCTGTAGATCCATCTTATCGTGAGAATAAGATAACTGTCCTAACTTTGTTACACCATCTACCAATAATGCAACCTCATCATTAAATTCTCTGGACAAATCTTCCAACGTTGCCGTTGTATCTTCCACTACATCATGTAAGAGTCCTGCAACGATTGTCTCCTTATCAAGCTCTAGCTCTGCAAGAATGATCGCTACACAGAGCGGATGGATGATATACGGCTCCCCCGACTTTCTTTTCTGATCCTTATGGGCATCCCTGGCTAACTTATATGCCTTCTCCACCATAGAAAGATCTGTTGACGGATGATACTCCCGAATCGTGGTTATCAACCTATTGTATAAGACTTCCGGATCGGTGAAATCTTCTGGCTTACTAATCTCTTTTTGTGTTCTTTTTAACTTTTGTTTCTGGGCCTCCATTGCTTTCTCACCACACTTCTCATAAGATATAATAAAATAAAAGTAGAATAATTGTACACCAAATCGTCACAAGATGCAATAGAGGCCGCACATTCTTGCGCGACCTCTCCTTTAGATTCTTCTAAATTAATATTCACTTTTTTTAGATTCACAGTAAGCACAGCGATATATTCTGTTCTCTCTGTCTGTCAACTTAAACACCTGCTCTAAATCCTGCTCTACCGATGTGATACATCTTGGATTTTTACAACGAACAATATTCACAATTCTTTCTGGCAATTCAAGATGCTTCTTTTCTACGATCTTTCCATCTCTGATATAACATACCGTAATATCTGGATCAATATACCCTAAAACATCCAAATTCAAATCCATATTATCTGCAATCTTAATAATATCTTTCTTTCCCATCTTGCTACTGGAAGCATTCTTAATGATCGCTACACTGCAGTCTAAATCATCTAACCCAAGATATTTGTAAATCTGCATACTCTTTCCTGCTTTAATATGATCAAGAACAATTCCACTCTGAATACTATCTATCTTCATCTGCGCTTACCCCCAATAACGTCATAATCAATGCCATTCTAACATACTTTCCGTACAATGCCTGTTTAAAATAACATGCACGTGGGTCATCATCTACTTTCGTAGAGATTTCATTCACACGTGGCAGCGGATGCATGATACAAAGATCTTTCTTCGCATCTACTAACTTACGCTCATCTAAAATAAAGCTGTCTTTCAAACGAATGTAATCTGCCTCATTAAAGAATCTTTCCTTTTGCACTCTGGTCATATAAAGAATATCTAATTCCGGCATAACCTCTTCCATTGTTCTTACGTTTTTATATTTGATGTTTTTCTTTTCAAAAACATCTTTGATAATATAATCCGGCAGACATAATTCTTCCGGTGAAATCATAATAAAATTGATATTCTCATAGCGAGACATCGCTTTAATTAATGAATGTACCGTACGACCGAACTTTAAGTCTCCACACATTCCAATCGTCAGATTATTAAGCCGTCCTTTTTCTCTTCTTATAGTCATAAGATCTGTTAATGTCTGTGTTGGATGGTTATGCCCTCCATCACCAGCATTAATGATTGGCACTGTAACCTTTCTTGTTGCTGCATATGGCGCACCTTCTTTTGGATGACGCATCGCAATAATATCTGCATAACCAGATACAACTCTTACTGTATCAGAAACACTCTCTCCTTTTGTTGCTGAAGAAGAATTGGCAGAAGAAAAACCAAGTACATTACCGCCAAGCTCCATCATGGCAGCTTCAAAACTAAGTCGAGTTCTTGTACTTGGTTCAAAAAATAAAGTCGCTAACTTCTTATGCTTACAAACTTCCTGATACTTCTCCTTATGAAGAATAATATCATCAGCTAAATCTAATAAATGTTCAATCTCTTCTACAGATAAATCCATCGGATCTATTAAATGTCTCATAATGACCTCCTTCGTTGTGACCAGCTCCCTTGCCAGTTAATTTTTTTAACTATATCCTTTAATTCTTTTCCTGTCAAGGGAACTCTTTTGCATTTTTTCTTTTCCGTCCCATCACAACGGAATTACACTTCGCCTTCGGTTATGACTGCCATACTTTTAAATTCGTTTTGCAAAGCCTTTTTCTACAAGAAACTCTGGATGATAAGACAATTTTGCCTTTCTAAGCCCCGGCTCTCCTACATCATCTTCCCTATTTACATACTTTAATCCACCAGATTCATGAATCAAAAACTGCTGGTTAATCACCGCATAGGCTCCTGGCACTTCTGAAAATGCTTTTTCAATATGGACAACTAACGTATCTTCATTAACCTGTTCTCCTAATGCAAATGCTACAACCTCACCATTTGCACGAAGCAGTCCACCCTTTAAGCCAAGAAATTCTTTTTTTCGTAATGCATTTTCTGACACGCAGGCTTCCGCATGTTTTTCTATATTACCCGGCTCACAGTTTTTTTCTTTCCACTTATATAACATGGCAAGGCAATCATCTATATTCTCTTCTGTTATTTTTTCATAAATCCAGTCATACGTTTTGGTAAATTTATTCACATGATTCTTTTTGCCATGGAACTTCTTTCCCTTTAAGCCAATTAATTTTTCACATTCATAAATATAATCTGCACTGTCCCTGTCAAATTCTATCTCAAACTTTCCGGGCATATGTTCTTCAAGCCACGCTTCATTTTCTCTATATACACAGTGCAGTTTCAAAACCTCTTCATTTGCTTTGCAGTGTTCCTCCAATGCAAGCAGTGCCTTTCCAGGATCTGCATCCCCTATCGGAAAACTATAACTGCTTCCTTCTTCAGTTGTTCGAAAAATCAACATATCTTCACACACTGTATATTCCAGTAAATAAAAGTCTTTCCAAAGATATACGGCTGCAAAAGACATATCACAGCTACGTGAATTTGCCTTCTTCATATATCGATCGATAACTGCTTTATCGCTCGCCTTTACAGGCTGAAACTCCATAATCTACCTCTTTTCTAAAAAATTATCCCTGTTATTTATTCACAGCACAAAACCATGGTATCCTTTCGTAATGTTCATTGTAACACTCTAAAACTAATTTACAAAAAACAGCACATTGCTTATTTTGTTCATGTTTTTTTGTATACCATATGCTAAGGATTCCATGGTTTTATATTTGCATCTTATTATATATAACGTATTTTTCTGTAAATTACAACATTTTTTCTAAAGTCGCACGAATCGCCTTGATAAAACCTTCGCTATTTACAGTCGTAACATTCTCTAAAGTTGTAATCAACGCAAGATCTTTTGTCATTGTACCACCTTCGATCGTATCGATCGTTGCTTTTTCAAGCTTATCTGCAAATGATACTAACTCATCAATTCCGTCTAACTTACCACGCTTTCTAAGAGCTCCTGACCATGCAAAAATAGTTGCTACAGAGTTTGTAGAAGTTTCTTCACCCTTTAAATGTTTATAATAATGTCTCTGTACTGTACCATGTGCTGCTTCGTACTCTGTTGTTCCATCCGGTGCAACAAGTACAGAAGTCATCATAGCAAGAGAACCAAATGCAGTTGCAACCATATCACTCATAACGTCTCCGTCATAGTTTTTACATGCCCAGATATATCCACCTTCGGAACGAATAACTCTGGCAACCGCATCATCAATTAAAGTATAGAAATACTCAATACCGGCTTCCTCAAACTTCTCTTTATAATCTGCATCATAAATATCCTGGAAAATATCTTTAAATGTATGATCATACTTTTTAGAAATCGTATCCTTTGTCGCAAACCATAAATCCTGACGTGTCTCTAATGCATAATTAAAACAAGATCTTGCAAAACTATCAATTGAACCATTCAGATTGTGCATTCCCTGCACAATGCCCGGACCATCAAACTCATGGATCAATTCTCTTGTTTCTGTTCCATCCTCTGCCGTATAAACAATTTCTGCCTTTCCCTTTCCAGGAATCTTCATTTCAGAAGCTTTATATACATCTCCATAAGCATGTCTTGCAATTGTGATTGGCTTCTTCCATGTCTTCACCGTCGGCTCAATTCCTTTTACAACAATCGGTGCACGAAATACCGTACCATCTAAAATTGCACGAATCGTTCCATTCGGACTCTTATACATCTCTTTTAAATCATACTCTTTTACGCGGGCTGCATTCGGAGTAATCGTAGCACACTTAACTGCTACACCATACTTCTTTGCTGCTAATGCGGAATCTACAGTAACCTGATCTCCTGTCTCATCTCTGTACTCAAGACCAAGATCATAATATTCTGTCTTTAAATCAATAAAAGGAAGAAGAAGTTCATCTTTAATCATCTTCCATAAAATTCGGGTCATCTCGTCTCCATCCATCTCAACTAATGGAGTAGTCATCTTAATCTTATCCATCGTATGTCTCCCTTCTATTTCACTTAACGTATTCCTATTCTGCTTATTTAAAAATAGGAAATTATTCTCCAAAACCTGCTATCCGTTATTATATAGTAAAGCGCATATAAAATGCAAGTTTTTTCCGACAATAATTCATATTTATAATTCTTTACTGTCTAAAACTATCGTAAACGGACCATCATTCAAAAGTTCCACCTTCATATTTGCTCCAAAAACACCATGCTCCACTTTCGAAACTTTTTCCTTGCACACCCGTATAAACTCTTCATACATCTCTTCCGCTTTCTGTGGATTTCCCGCCTTTACAAAGCTTGGTCGTCTTCCCTTTTTACAATCTGCAAGCAAGGTAAACTGAGAAACTACTAAAAGTCCCCCTCCCACATCCTGAAGGGAAAGGTTTGTCTTTCCTGCATCATCCTTAAAAATACGCAGCTCTGTTACCTTCTTTACAATCTTATCAAGGTCTGTCTGCTCATCTTCCTCAGCCACACCAAGAAAAACCAATAATCCCTTATCAATCTGTCCTGCAACTTCTCCTTCCACGCGAACTGTCGCATGAGAAACTACCTGTAATACTGCTTTCATAACTTTCATCCATCCTTTATCAAATTCACTCCAACTATAACACATTTTACTATTTAATTCATTAGGAAACAGACGAAAAAAGAAATACTACCATATCCCATCTGCTCTGTAGTCGCTGTGTTTAAGATGCTCATCCGCATCTTAAACACGCTCCGAAGCCGCATCTG
>PPYF01671722.1_pt1 | contig 11997 bp, 8 predicted proteins | sample 1559871 | NCBI WGS metagenome assembly PPYF01 (sample SAMN08240021, study PRJNA423297) | Human gut metagenome, whole genome shotgun sequencing project. | reverse complement strand
TATTCTGCATGCGCAGACATGTGGTTAGGCAAATTTAATCTATTATATTGAGAAAGCAACCTTTCATTTCCGCATTTATGTAAAAGCAAATAAAAAGTTACCCTGATATGGAATAATTTCTAATTCCATATCAGGGTAACAAACGTCGTATATATAAAACACCAGTAATACCCCGACACAAGTTGAACATATTTGGTCAATTCGTATCAGGGTAAGAGATTTACCTGATTCACGTTTCTTTGAAATCTCTCATCTGCATCATCTGATAACCTCTGCTTATCAGCATTATTCATAGCACCCCATTTATCAGACCAAAATCTGAATCTCGACATTTCCCCATACTTCTTATCATATATACCATGGTTTAATATCTGAAATTGAATACTAGGAGACGTCATAGAAACATTAAATCCATAATTATCAATATCATGAAACATCACTTTTGTTTGAGATTTTTTTCCATTTACATTTATAAAGCTGTATGTTGATCTGCAAAATAGATTATAGAAATATTCCCAGGGATCTTCTTTCAACGTAAGATTTCTAAAGAACTCATCTTGACGAGGCAGACTTTTATATTCTAAAATTTTTTTTTCATTCGGTCCCAAAATAATGGGCAAAGAATCACTAAGTGACAAATAAAGGCTATCCTGACCATCTACAACAGCATAATGTTTTTTAGTACTTGATGACAGGTAAACAACGGAATCTGTATTGTTTTTCAGATACATTTGTCCATATACGTTCTTTATCATTGTAGTATTCTGGTTCTCATTCCAAAGCAAATTCCGTTTTATACTATCCACATTACAACTTAAATAGGAATCGCTCAACTCAACATCATGAGACATAACCCCCATCTGTACTGGGCATCCTTTCACATATCCCGAAAAATATGGCCACAATTCGGTAATATTAAAATATGTGCCCCATCCCCTAAGCAATGAAGTATCTATTAATATTTTCTTCTCTCCAAGTTTGGAAACAACCAAAAGCCAACTCTTTCCCCCGTCTCCTTCTACCACAAGATTGCCCGAATAACTAGACGCCTCTATCATTTCCTTTGCAGACATCGGTGCCTCATCCAATTCTATAAAACAGAGATACTTATCCTTGTACTTAATGATCTTTGAAGGATATTCAAATTTTAAATCTGCCGGACAATCAGCTGCTTGAATACTGTATATATGGTTGGAATCATTAATAGCCAACTCATATAATACTACATATTCATTAGCAATCAAGCCACTATCCACAAGCAATTTGGCTTGCGCTTCCACCGCTTGCTGAACTTTGTTTATAGTAGGCTGTTTACAGCCTACTATAACAAATAATAATATCAAATTTAGAAACGTAGTTCTCATTACTTCATAAATTTATCATTCAACTTATCTAACAACGTTTTACTCGTATCTATTTTATATTCATTATTCCCAATACGTGAATTTTCACTATTGTAGAAAAATAATACTTTACTATCCCTGTGATAGACAGTACCTGTCTTTATTTTCAAATTTTTCATATCTTGGTCAGAAGCTTGGGCATTATATGGATGTGAATGCATATCTATCACTTTATCTCCTTTTACATTCAATTCACTCTGTTTATCAGCAAACACACTATCTTCTCTACCCGAAGTTCCGATAATAGCCGTTTTATCTCCCTTATCATTATATATATCCAATTTCCATTCAACAGAAGTGTTGTCAGCTCCAAATTTGAAAACTGCGGCTGCATCCTCAAGGCTTGATGTTGAATTATAAGTTTCAAGACCTCCTGATTTACCATCTTGCATATTATACATTCCAGAAAGTATTTTTTTATCATTCACAGTTATCGGCTCAACACCTGATCTAATGCTCATCAATCTATCATTAGTAGAGCCCTCTACAACAGTTTTGAAAAGCCTACCTGCACTGTTTACTGTATAATCATCTTTTCCATCAACATCTACTCTCAACACTGGATTATTCTTACAGTAGCTATATGGGCTCCAATTGTAATGCTTCTCACTTGATGGATCCACCGCATTCCACCTTCCAATCGCTACATCATACTGTCTTGCACCATAATCGTACCAATTCAATCCATTCTTTGTATCCAGCTCCTTACCATTATACTTATAAGGCTGAATACTATTATCTGCTGAAGCAAACATGCCTCCGAACGGATAGTAATGGTTTACCTCTTCCTTTTGCCCCGTCTGATCTACAACTACGCGATTATTCCCCTGATGATCCTGCAAGTAGTAGTGATACTTCTTATCGGACAACGTAACATGTCCGACATCAGTGAGCAACAACTTCTGTGCACCATTTTCATAGATCACATTGCCACAATAATCCGTTGTACTGGTAGTGTTGCCTATCGTGTGCACAGTGCGCAGCTTCGTGCCGTTCACTGCATACGTATAAGTAATGGTATTGCCGTCCTGGAATGTGACTTTACTTGGCGAATTTAAACAATTATATTGAATATCAGTAATATTCTTGTTTAAATCTTTGGTCATGTTGCCATTCTTGTCATAGGTGTATTCATTGTCCTGCTTCACGGCATCCTTGAATTCGAACCCGTTGTTGTAAGCCGACGATGTGGCGGCATCATCCACACGTGTCAGCCAGTTGCCATCAAGGGTGAGCGTCAGGTCGTCAATCAAGCCGTACGATGAAGCGCCTGTGCGTCCGTTACGACGGAGTGAAGTGAGGTTGCTCTGCCTGTTATACGTGTAGGAGGTGTCATAGTTTGCGCTGGGAGATCCGTTCCACAAATACCCCGCAGCGGTCAACCGTGACATTTCGTCGTAGCTGAAGCGGTATCCATGCACTCCTGTGTCGCCTGCGGCTTTCCAACTCATGCCGGATATGTTGCCGTTATAGCAAGCTCTGCTTCCACCGTATGAGTCGTTATAATGCAAGGTCTGGTTGAACAACGTATCGGTAGTCAGTGTCTTCATCCATGAGCGGACATTATAGGTATAGTCCGTTGTAAGAGCAGAGTTGCCATGGCGTTTACTGCTCTTGATTCGTCCCAAGTCATCATAGGTGTTTTCAACGAGAGTCACTTCCTCATTCGTATTCAGCTTATGCCTCGTCGTTAAAAGACGTCCTGCGTGGTCATACTCGTACGTACATACTTCCGTTTGCGTGCTCTTTCCCGTGGCGGTATGAACATGTTGCCGCTTCAGGGGTTCTCCCGTAAAGCTGTAAGCTACGTATTCCTCCTCTATGCCTCCCATGTGATTCGTCGCCCGGCTTTGGATGATGCGTCCGCGTTCGTCGTAATAGAAAGCGGCATAATCATATCCGGTCACACCGGTAGCATCCAGACGAGCTGTAACTGTTCCTGTCAACAATCCTTTGCTGCTTTCCGTATAGCAGGTACCATAACCCGATGGAGGTGTGACATAGTTCAGAGACGTGGGTACTCCGTGCTTGCCGATGAAAGAATAATCATCGTAGTAGTTCACTGTATACACTACAGGATTCGTCATCGGGATATTTTCGAGAATATAGCCATGAAAGGCAGTGCCTGTATCATCCCGTCGCGCTTTCACATCGATTTCACACAAAGGGAAGTCAGCGTAATAATAAGAATTGTGGCAAATGCCCGTGAGTACCGGACGATTCAATTCATCGCTAAGAGAGAAAGCCCATTCTCCACGAACACGTTGCTCGCCATCCTGCGAAAGCACCTGGTGGTCGCCATGATCGTAAATGTAATAGATGGCGTCACGCTCCGGAAGTTTCTTGTAAACGCAGCGGTGCAGGAAGTCATAGTGATAGGAGTAACTACTCTGTGTTTGATAAGGTCCTTCGGGCTCATTCATTTGGTAGTAAGTTACAAAGGGCGGATAAACATTCACCAAATCATCGTGGTTGTCATATTCATAATAAGCGAAACAAGGATCAGGACCGTCCATGCGTCCCGCCAGAATTGTACGTCCGAATCCATCTTTAAACTCATAAGCCTGATTCCCGTCTTCATCGGTAGTACAGACTCCCAAGAAATTGCCGGAGGGAGTCATATAATAAGACGAGGGAAAGGTTCGGGGATTACGGGTGATATATTGGTAGCTTACAGGATGCTCTGCCCATGCCTCGCCCGCCCCATGCTGCGCAACCGGCCTGTTCAAGGGAGAGGCTTCATACGTGGTCTGTAGGTACGGACGTGCATCACCGCCTGCTAATGAGCTTGCACCACTTTGTAAGGAAGAGAGGGTCATGTAATTGCCATTTCCCGCCGACTTGGCAGGAAGCCAGGTGCGTAACTTGCGTCCCTGATCATCATACTCTTGTAATGAGACAAGATCTTTCCCGTCGGGCGTAATGCCGCAATCTACCGTTTGTGAGGGACGGCTCAGACCGTCAAAGTATACCACCTGTTCACGGCAACCGCTATGGTCGGGCGAGGTGTAAGTACGTGTGCTGATATAGTTCTGTGAAGTGCTCACCTGCGACATACATAAAAGAGAGCACAATAAGAGCGAAAGAAGTAAATATATTCGTTTCATAAGTTTGTACATATTTTATTTATTGGTTACGGTAATGATAATCATATTCCTGCATGACGCGTTTCTTGCTTTCATCCACGACGTTGCCTTCGTAATAGTAATTCGCCTTCAGGCGCCCCAGTCCATCGTAGTCGTAATACGAAGTCTTCCCTGTAGGATCGGAGATCGAGGTAACACCTACCAACGGAAGATGGGTAAAAGTGGTAACATGTGCTTCCGAGAGAGACGTATGGTTGCGCAATGCCTTTAGCTTGGCGACATCAGGAGTAGTGCTCTTTGCCAATGCGGAGGATGTCATGCCAAAGACGGAAAGCACGGCAGTTTCCACCTGTGCCAGAGTGGCATTCTTGATTTCGGCAATAAGATAGCGATCACCATATCCCCATAAATAGACCGTATGTAACTTATCCTTAGAAACTACTACGCGGGGATTTCCGTTGGAAGAGTAAGCAAGAACTTCGCTGTAGTGCGAACTCGAATCGTAAATTGTCTGATAAAATCGGGCAGGCAATATCAGCGTATCCCCACTTTCTGTAGGAAACTCTCCGAATTCACGTCTATTGCCTTCATAATTATAAGAGTTTTGATTCTGTATCTCTTTCAACACGGGGTTAAGTATGTGCTTTTCCACCATTTTGCGAACAATATCCGGGGTTGTACCAGTTCGCGCGATAGCCGGATATTCCCAATTAGTCTCCCGATGCAGGCCTCCTGCATTCCGTTCTTTCCATTGCATCCGGTTGCCGGAGAGGTAGGTGTAGTGTTCTGTATCTGTAATACCAGTTTCCGATTCGTCGTAAGTGGTTACTTTACGTTCGTATAGAAGTGAGTGCCCAAGCATCTGACAGGTAGAAGTATAGAAACTGCCAAGAACAGCATTTATAGGGACAAAATATGGGGTTCCGTATGAATTGGAATATTCCCAGTCTATCACCGACGAGCCACCGTAACGCCAAATCAGTGACTCGCGTCGCTTCAGTTTATATTCCCGTCCGTCGCTCATGTAGTCAGTCTGTTCTTTCAACAGATTATAACGATATTTCTCTCCTTCATACCAGAGCACATTGCCATAGTACTGCGGTTTCTCGAAAAAGGCGGTGTCATTCTGCATTGCTTCATAGATGTCATATTGATAGACAGTCTTTCCATTGCAATTTTCAGGACTAAATTGGGTTGCACCATCCTTTAAATAATAGACTGTAACTTCGGGATAGACCACTGCGGGACGGCCGTTCAGGAGCCGCTGGAAGTTGAATGCACTGAACGTACATTCCCACTCCCAAGTGTAAACAGGATATCCTCCTGACGGACTATAACTCATGAAGGGATTGGATTTGAAGGATCGATATTGTCCATTCGGATCAAGTCCCAGAACCATGTTCAGTACCGACATCGGAAGGTCGGTCGATTGGTAGTTCATATAGGTCTGAATGGTAGGATCGAGGGTTGGTTCGCCTGCGCCTGTATGGTAGTAGCGTCCGATTTCCCAGCCGTATTCTTCGTATTCGGTTTTCCCGTAACAGTAGTGTTTGGAATCGCTTCGCACACCTTCTGCCGTATAGTTGACGATTTCACGAATCCTAAAACCTGTAGCTTTGGTCTTCACGCGCCTTTTTTTATCGTGAATATAGTCTCCATCATCATCTGTGAATGAGAAGAACTTGTGGTTCTCAAAGTCAAACTCTGTGTAGCCTCCTGTCGGATAGGTTAATTTGCGGAGTACACAATGGCTTTCAGGGCCGGCAGGTTTACGTGTGTTGTAGGGCACATTAGAGAGTCTCACTTTATCCAAAGGAGACAAATCATTTTCGTCTTTTGGTACGTCTGTTACAAAAGAGCTACTGGCTCTGGACACATCAAAGCCCACGAACAGATTCATATAGGCCACGTCATAATTGTTGCTGCGAAAATTCAGGTTACCCCAATGGTCTGTTCCACCAAAGTTGGCATACGAAGATGTATATCCACACCGATAGGTCTCGGATGATGCATCATTACCGCCAAGCAGAGTGACGCTGTCAAGCATACTGAAAGGCGACTTTGATAAACTGCTAGATTGCAAAGTGCCCTGATGCTGTTCCAGGTTGATGGTCCGCACAAGTCTGTCTCCGTCTTTTATACTGATACTTTGGGCATAATTATAATATTCACTGTTTGTACCGTCCTTATAATTGATGCGGATGGTGGTGGTACCATAAGTGACGGAAGTCAGAAGCTTCATCTGATATGCATGCTGCCGTGTATAAGTATGTACAGTGACGTCAAATACATCCGGACTACACCCTAACTCGTAAAAATGATGGAAACGTACTGCCGGTTCTGCCTGCTGATACCCAAAGTTAGAATGAATACTCTTGCCATAATCAAAAGTAATAAGTTCCGAAGAATGGGGCAAACGGATAGAGGTTAGTTGCCAAGACACATAAGTGGTGTTGTAGGGAGTAATCGTACACCCCGTTCCTCTAAAGGTGGTATCGGCACCGGTGAAAGCATACTCAACACCCTGTTCGTCCACCACTTTAAAAGATATAATCTTTCTATCCCTAGTAGCATGGGTTATCTTCACATCACGTCCACCTGAAACTACATATTCGATTTTGCCGTCATAGGTTTTTCTGATAACGAATTCGAAGGAACTACCATCAGGAAGGATAGCGGTAAATAGGTCGGACTTTAGTTCCAACGTGTTCAGGTATTCTTCCGATAAGTTCCTATATGACTCTCCAAACTTGTCGGTATCCAGTTTAAAGTCTGTAAGTTCATCGGGCATGCATTCTATGCTTCGCGATATGCAACTGCTGATAGATAATGCCCAGCCACGGCCGAACACGTCATAGTTGTAGCCGGGATGGAACGGAGCCGGATTGTATTTCAAGCTCAAAGGCAACCGATAGCCGTGATGATCGATGTCGAACAAGGGAATAGATATGTCGGGCACCCCCATGGCAGGATTCACGGCCACATCTCCATACATTTTGAAGGCTGCCGCCTGCGGAGAAGTGGGGACAGAAAGGGGAACGTATGGAGCTGTAGAAGCTGCATGTGCCGTAAAAGGAAAGAGTGCAGCGAAAAATGATAGTATAAAAATTAATCGTTTCATATTTTGTTTTTGTTATATAAATGGTTAAAAAACGGAGGAAATAGCATTTAGTTTGAGTCTTAATCTGTGTTGAAATATTGGTTTGAAATTCTGCAGATTCCAGACTCCGGAATCTGCAGAATTATAAAATGATAGAACTATTGAAAAATTACAAATTCATCGCATTAGCGCCCAATACGCCAGCCAAAGCCGAAGCCACTGCGATAACCACCTTCAGGATCATATCCCATACTGATTTCTTCATTGCCATAATTTACCTCCTTTCTGTTTTTTAATGTGTTGTGTTACTCTGTGTTCTTCCGTGTTTTCTGTTTTGATAGCAAACTCCTCAAGTTCCTTGAATTCCTTTGCCACCTCAAAACACGGGCACTGTTTAATCCACTCTTCCGGCTCTATCTCACCGTTTCCATTAAGATCCGGCGAAAGATCCCGATGTCCGCATACCCGGCAGCCGGAGAATTTCTCTTGCAGTTGCCCAACGAGTTGCCGAAGTGTGGCTCGCTGTGCCGGAGTCCGGGTATCTGCCGGGCGTCCCCGGCAGTCCAGACCACCTTCATAGCAGATACCTATCGAGTGAGCGTTGAAACCTTTCGCATGTGCTCCGATGCGTTCGATGGGGCGGGTGAGGTGCACCGTTCCATCCTTGCGGATGTAGTAGTGATAGCCTGTTCCGTTGAATCCGCGGCGCCGGTGCAACCGGTCCAAATCTTCCGGAGAGAGCGTACAATCCCCCCGCGTGGCACTACAGTGCACCACGATTAAGTTAATAATTCGCATGTTAGTGGATAATTAGTTTAGTTTACTAGTCTAGTTAAAAAGCTCCGTTTAGTCGTTTAGTCAGCCATTTGTGTTTGTGTTGCGACCTACGTGCAGACTATGCTGCCGGATCCGGTGCTTCTCCACCGCCGTCGCCGGAACCACCGCTGCCGGAGCCACCACCATCAGGTTTACCACTATCTCCGCCACCGGAAGCCGAAGTATCGGCAAGGTCGAAACGGACACACTTGGCACCCGTCACCAAAGAACGGGTAGCGGTGGTACGGTCGGGATTCTTGGTGTAGTTGGGCAGGAAGCGGACGGTAAGGGAAGCTTGGGCGGCAGATACTTTTTCCGGCACCTCCACACCTTTACCGTTGGACTTCATCACCATACGGAAAGTTCCGAAGCCGTCGAGCGTTACACTTTCCGATGCCTGCAGATGCTGTGCAGACACTGTCACCAGGTTATCAAGCGTGTTCTTCACGTCACCCGTGGATAGAGACGAGTAAGCGGCTATCTCTTTGGCGAGTTGGGCGGTTGACACATTGGCCGTGTAAATCACACGGGGATGAAATAATTTCTTTTTGTTCTTGTCCTCCAGAACTGACTGGAAGGGTTTGTACAATACTGGCATAATTGTAATAGTTTTTACGTGTTAATAAATTAGTTTAGTTTTGTCCTTAAGCTTAATGACACTGTAAAGATACGGGTATTATTCAGACTGACCCAATCATTTTTTCAAAGTGCGTTCATAAATTAATTAATTACGCTCAAAAGATAATGTCCCGGCAATTTGATCTTCCCATTACTCCCACGGATGTTGCTGAATCCCTTCCACACCGGGTTTCCGATAGCTCCGAAGTTGCTTTTCAGAATAATGGCGTATTGCTCGGAAGGCGGAATCTTATAAGAGCGAAGGTTCTCCAGCAGTCCCTCGAAGTTACGCTGCGTGCCGTCGGACGGTGGTTGCAGATTGTCGATCTCTTCCTGTGTCATCACCTTCCTTCTTTTCAAAATTTTTCCTCCTCCGTTCTCTCCTTGAGGAGAGTCAGAGAGGTGGTTTAATTTGTTTTGGTTTGTTTTAATTTGTTTTTCTTTGTTTTGTGTACCCAATGTCGACATTTCGGCTTCCGATGTTGCAGAATCGGTGGTTGATGTTACAGTATCAGCAGTTGGTGTTACATCACAGCCTGTTTTGTTATCAGCATCCTCCGCACTGTTTTTGCTGTTTGGAGAAGTGTGGTACGATGCAAGCTCTTCCGCTTCCAACAGGCAGTAGGCGGGGGCTATCAACGAGCTGCTGCGCCGCTTGGTGATAAAGAGATACTGCCGTTGGATATCGGCGGAAGTCAGGATGCCGTATTGCCGGAAAAGCCCGGAATCAAACAGTCCACACTCCACGGCCAGGGCGATGATACGTTTCACATCATCAAGATCCGTATTGTAAAGGCTGTCCGTCAGTTCGTCGTAAAACTCATCACTGGCAGGGATATAATATCCTTTTCCGGCATAGATGTACGACAGCGTTTCTACCAATGTGGCAAAAGCGGCATCACCTTCCCGTTTCATGACACGACGCACTATACGGTCGTGCATGAAACTGGTGCTCATGGGGAAATAATCCAACCCCTGTTTTATTCTTCCCATAGTGCGCGTAGTTTTTCCTTTTCCTGCTTCCGGCGGATACTGTCCGACACCACTTGCCGGGCATGACGGATAAGGAACATCCGCAAAGCGTAGTCCTTCACCTCGGTTATCACCGGATAGGAAACAGATTTGTTTTCAAATAATATACTTTTATCCTGATTGCGATGTCTGCGTGCGTTTGCCTTACGACATTCTTTGCAGTAGTTGTCCGTAGTACGGGTACGTTGGTTCATATAAAAGGCTTCCTGTGGAAGCTCCCGCTTGCAACATCCGCAGATGCATAGAGATTTGTTCATAATGGTTTCCATATTGCTTTTCCGTTTTTATAGTTTTCATATTTAAATATTTGTTTGTATATTGAAGATATATCGCTGGCGCGCAGGACATATAGTTGCTGTATATTGGAGATATATCGGCTGCACATTGGGTATATAGATGCTACACGCAGGATATATAGATCTTATATGCAAGATATATAGACGCTGCAAGCAGGCTTACTATTACTTCTGCCCGTCCGGCACGGTTTCCTTAAAAAGGCGGTGAATGAGGTATTTTGCAACATTTCGTAAACTTTTTGTTGTTTCTCATGGTTTTTCTATTTAAAATTTATATTTTTGAAATATATTTGTGATTTCGTTGCTACAAATATAAAACAGATTTCATAAAGAAAACAAAAGATTTTGGAAATTAACTTTCAAAAAGTAGATAACAGATTATCAATGAGCAATTAACGAGTTTATGAATTTTTACATCAAAAATAAACGATCATAAAATGGATACATTTTTAGATGTCACAGGAATTGTGAAGCGTGCCAAACAGGTGCTAAACTTCAAGAACGACAGCGAATTAGCTGAATATTTAGGAGTCTCACGTGCCACAGTATCCAACTGGGGTGCACGAAACAGCATTGATTTCCGCCTGTTACTCGACAAATTCGGAGACAAGGTGGACTACAACTGGCTATTATTAGGAAAAGGGAATCCGAAACACCAGCCGAGATTTTGCGAAAGCGAACTGGTAAAAGGAGAAGTGGAGATTATACACAATCCGAAAACACCAGAACCTATAGACGACCGTAGCGTGACATTATACGATATTACGGCGGCGGCGAACCTGAAAACATTATTCACCAACAAGCAGCAATATGCACTGGGGAAAATATGGATTCCCAATATATCCGTCTGCGACGGGGCGGTCTACGTCAACGGAGACAGCATGTACCCTATATTGAAATCGGGAGACATTATCGGGTATAAAGAAATCAGCAGTTTCGATAGCTATAATACTCATCATGAGCCGATGGATATTCCATTCGCGTCCATCAATGCGATGGCGATTGTGAAGTTCTCCATCAGAAGGCACATGATGATGTAAGTCTCACCATAGAGAGAGCACGCAAGATATGAAGAATATGGAGAGTGCAGAAAACACGAAGGACACAGAGCTTTTCTCTAACTCTGTGCCCTTCGCATCCTCTACAGTGAGAAGTATATTAAATGGAATAGTCTATGCTAATCCACGCAACACTTGTTCGGTCCTAAAATTCTGCAACAAACTAATCCGCAGCAACCTCTTCCCCTTTCAGCGTAGCCGAGCTGGCCTCCGTGACACGCACGTTGACGAAATCACCGACACGGTGCGTACCTCTGTCGAACACCACCACACGGTTCTGCTCCGTACGACCGAACAGCTGGTCGCGCGAACGCTTGGAAACACCTTCCACAAGCACCTCATACGTTTTACCGATGCAACGCTGGTTGGATTCGGCAGACAGACGGTTCTGCAAAGCAATAATCTCATTCAGCCGGCGGACTTTCACCTCTTCGGGCACATTATCTTCGAGATGTTTGGAAGCATACGTTCCCGGACGTTCGGAATATTTAAACATGAAAGCGGCATCGTATCCACATTCTTCCATCAGCGAAAGTGACAAGGCATGATCCTCTTCCGTTTCAGAATGAAAACCGGAGAAAATATCGG
>PPYF01114839.1_pt1 | contig 12001 bp, 12 predicted proteins | sample 1559871 | NCBI WGS metagenome assembly PPYF01 (sample SAMN08240021, study PRJNA423297) | Human gut metagenome, whole genome shotgun sequencing project. | reverse complement strand
CAAACAAATAGCAAGTATAAAAATAAATAAAAAATTTAAAGGAGAAAGCAGTTATGGCAAATAATAAAAAACTGGTAGAAGCAATTACTTCTATGGAAGAAGATTTTGCACAATGGTACACAGATGTAGTGAAAAAAGCAGATTTAATTGATTATACAAGTGTAAAGGGCTGTATGGTAATTAAACCTGCAGGTTATGCAATCTGGGAAAACATTCAGCATGAATTGGACAGAAGATTTAAGGAAACAGGTGTAGAAAATGTATATCTGCCAATGTTTATTCCTGAAAGCCTTCTTCAGAAGGAAAAAGACCATGTAGAAGGATTTGCTCCTGAAGTTGCATGGGTAACACACGGAGGATTAGAGCCACTTCAGGAAAGACTTTGTGTGCGTCCTACTTCTGAGACATTATTCTGTGATTTCTATGCAAAGGAAATTCAGTCTCACAGAGATTTACCAAAAGTATATAATCAATGGTGTTCTGTTGTTCGTTGGGAAAAAACAACAAGACCATTCCTTCGCTCCAGAGAATTCTTATGGCAGGAAGGTCATACTGCACATGCAACAGCAGAAGAAGCAGAAGAAAGAACTATTCAGATGTTAAACATCTATGCTGATTTCTGTGAGCAGGTTTTGGCAATGCCTGTTGTAAAAGGAAAGAAAACAGACAAAGAAAAATTTGCAGGAGCAGAGTCTACCTATACAATCGAGGCTTTAATGCATGACGGAAAAGCTTTACAGTCAGGAACAAGCCATAACTTTGGTGATGGTTTTGCCAAAGCGTTTGGTATTCAGTATACAGATAAGGAAAACAAACTTCAGTATGTTCATCAGACATCATGGGGAATGACTACACGTTTAATTGGTGCCATTATTATGGTTCACGGAGATAACAGCGGTCTTGTTCTGCCTCCTAGAATTGCTCCGGTACAGGCAGTGATTATTCCAATCCAGCAGAAAAAAGAAGGTGTTTTGGACAATGCTTACAAATTGCAGGCACAGTTAAAAGCAGCAGGCATTCGTGTAAAAACAGATGATACAGATAAGAGCCCTGGATTTAAGTTCTCAGAACAGGAAATGCGCGGTATACCGGTTCGTATTGAATGTGGACCAAAGGATATGGAAGCAAATCAGGCAGTTGTAGTAAGACGTGATACAAGAGAAAAAATTACAGTATCTCTTGATAATCTTGCAGAAGATGTACAGAAAATTCTGGATACTATACAGGTGGAAATGCTGGAAAGAGCAAGAGCACACAGAGAAGCTCATACTTATACAGCAACTGATTATGAAGAATTTAAGTCTATTGTAGAAGAAAAACCAGGTTTTGTAAAAGCAATGTGGTGTGGCTGCAAAGAATGTGAAGATAAGATTAAAGATGATGTTCAGGCTACATCCAGATGTATGCCATTTGAACAGGAAAATCTTTCTGATAAATGTGTTGTCTGCGGCAAACCAGCTAAGAAAATGGTTTATTGGGGGCGTGCATACTAATTATGAAAATCGAAGTTCCAAAGAAAGTACAGACAATTATCAGGACTTTGCAGGAACATGGATACGATGCTTATGCGGTAGGAGGCTGTGTTCGTGACAGCCTCCTTTTTCGTTCTCCGGCAGACTGGGATATTACCACTTCTGCAAAGCCCTTAGAAGTAAAAGAGATATTTAAAAGAACGGTAGATACCGGACTTCAGCATGGAACAGTAACAGTTCTTATTGAAAAAGAAGGATTTGAAGTTACGACTTACCGCATTGATGGTGAATATGAGGACAGCCGTCATCCAAAAGAAGTTATTTTTACAGGGAATTTGGAAGAGGATTTAAAACGCAGGGATTTTACGATTAATGCAATGGCATATAATGACGCAGCCGGTCTTGTAGATGTGTTTGGCGGAAGACAGGACTTACAGGACAAAATCGTGCGATGTGTAGGAAATCCACAGGAACGTTTTACAGAAGATGCTCTTCGCATTTTAAGAGCAGTGAGATTTTCCGCACAGTTGGGATTTTCTATTGAAGAAAAGACAAAAGAAGCAGCAAAAATCCTTGCGCCTACTTTGAAAAACATCAGTGCAGAGCGTATTCAGACAGAACTTTTGAAACTTTTGGTATCGAAAAATCCTCATTATTTAAAAATTGCATGGGAATTGGGGATTACTAAAATTGTATTGCCTGAGTTTGATTCTATGATGGAAAACGATATGGGGGAAAAGACATTAAAAGCTTTTGCATATACAAATGCAGATAAAGTAGAACGACTTGCCGTTCTCTTTGCAAATATGGAAAAGACACCGGAAAAAAGCAGAGATTTAGCCAAAAAGATTTTAAGAAGACTACGCTTTGATAATGATACCATCAATAAAGTGTCTGAGCTGGTTTTTTGGCATACTTGTCCTTGGGAATGTACGAAAAAAGCAGTGAGAATTGTTTTAAGTCAATGTACTCCATCCCTGTTTCCAGTGCTTTTGAATGTTTGCAGAGCAGAGCTTTTGGCAGAGGAAAAACCAGATAAAGAAAGTCTGGAATTTTTGGAGAGAAGCGGACAGTTCTATAAAGAAATTATGGAAAAGAAAGAGTGTATTTCTATAAAAATGCTGGCTGTATCAGGAAAAGATTTTATTGAAATGGGAGTAGAACCAGGGAAAAAAATCGGAGAATTGCTTTCTGCGTGTTTAAAGATTGTACTGGAAAATCCTGAAAAGAATACTAGAGAATATTTGCTTTCTCACTTTATGGATAACTAAATTTTGCTCACTTCTAAGCTTGGGCTTTTGTGCATACAATGAAAGGAAGATATGGTAATAAAAGGGGGAAAAGCCATTGTATGACAAAGGCCTTAGTGTTTTAGAGCAGTATGGGTTAGAAGCGGCGGCTGTATCTCGCGGGAGAGGGGCATTAATCTGCGATACAAAAGAAGGTATGGTTTTAATAAGAGAGTTTTACGGAACACAGAAAAAACTGGAATATCAAGCAGAGCTACTTTCGGCTGTTTCCAAATCAAGTGAGATTTTGACGGATGAAATTTTAGCAAATCAGGAGGGCAGTTATATTTCTTTGGATAAAGAGAATATTCCCTATGTAGTGAAACGTTGGTATCAGGGAAGGGAATGCGATACCAGAAGTGAGAACGATGTTTATGCCGGTATATCGGCAATGGCAGCTTTACATAAAGTTATGCAAATGCCAATACAGGCACACTACGTGAAAGAACCTTTGAGCAGAGAATTTCAGCGTCATAATGCAGAGCTTCGAAAAATCAGAAAATTTGTTTCTACGAAACGGAAAAAGAACGATTTTGAGTTACAATTTCTGGATAGTATCAGAGGCTATTTAAAGAATGGGGAAGAAGCTTTAAAAAGGTTGGAAAATTCGGAATATGAAAATTTGAGAAAGAGAGCACTGGGCAGAGGAGAAGTTTGTCATGGTGATTATAATCAGCATAATGTATGGATATTGGAACAGAGATTTGGAAGCGAAATTGCAGTTACCAATTTTGATGGGTGGAATTATGATGTACAAATAGCTGATTTATATCAATTTATGCGAAAAATTTTAGAAAAACATGATTGGGATTTTGAAATCGGAAAAAACATGTTGAATAAATATCAGGAAATTAAGCCGTTATCAAGAGAAGAACTTGAAAATTTAAGTATTCGATTTGCATATCCTGAAAAATACTGGAAACTGGCCAATTATTATTATACGCATAATAAAGCATGGATATCAGAAAAAAATCTGGAGAAATTAGAAAAGCTGACAGCACAGTATGAAAAATGGAGAAGCTTTGTGGAAAGAATACAGTGTAGTATTTGAAATTTGCAGATATATAGTGTATAATTATCTGTAAAGTAATTACAAATGGGCAGATAAATCTGCATAGAGAGGTAGCGAAATGGATTACAAAGAACTTTATAAAGACTGGTTAGAGAACCCGTATTTTGATGAGAATACAAAGGCAGAATTAAAAGCAATTGAACAGGATGACAATGAAATAAAAGAGCGCTTTTATAAAGAATTGGAGTTTGGAACAGCTGGTCTTAGAGGCATTATTGGTGCGGGTACAAACCGTATGAATATTTACACAGTAAGAAAAACAACTCAGGGGCTTGCAAATTATATCGCAGCAGTGAACGGACAGGCCAAAGGCGTGGCTATTGCTTACGATTCTCGCCGTATGTCACCGGAATTTGCAAAGGAAGCAGCACTTTGTTTGGCTGCAAACGGAGTAAAGGCTTATATTTTTGAAACTTTAAGACCTACACCGGAATTATCTTTTGCAGTAAGAGAGTTGGGATGTATTGCAGGTATCAATATTACTGCCAGTCATAATCCACCGGAATATAATGGATATAAGGTATATTGGGAAGATGGTGCACAGATTACACCTCCTCACGATTCTGGTATTATGGCAGAAGTGCAGAAAGTTGTTGATTACAATGAAGTAAAGACCATGGATGAAGAAGCGGCAAAAGCAGCAGGTCTTTTTGTGGTAATCGGAAAAGAAATAGATGATGCTTATATGACTGCGTTAAAGAGTCAGGTCATTCATGCAGATGCCATTAAAGCGATGGCAAAAGAATTAAAAATTGTTTACAGTCCCCTTCACGGCACAGGAAATATTCCTGCAAGACGTGTATTAAAAGAATTGGGCTTTGAAAATGTATATGTTGTAAAAGAGCAGGAGCTTCCGGATGGTGAATTTCCGACAGTAAGTTATCCAAACCCTGAATCAGATGAAGCATTTGAATTAGGTTTGAAGTTGGCAAAAGAAGTAGACGCAGATTTAGTTTTGGCAACAGATCCGGATGCAGACCGTCTTGGTGTTCGTGTAAAAGATAGTAAAACAGGAGAATACCATACACTGACAGGAAATATGTCCGGCTGTCTCTTAGCTGATTATGAAGTAGGACAGAAAAAAGAAGTTTTAGGAAAATTGCCTGAAGACGGAGCAATTATTTCTACTATTGTTACAACAAATATGGCGGCAGCTATTGCGAAACATTATGGTGTTGAATTTATTGAAGTATTAACAGGATTTAAGTATATCGGACAGCAGATTTTAGGCTTTGAAACAAAAGGAAAGGGAAGTTATCTGTTTGGATTTGAGGAAAGCTACGGTTGCCTGATTGGTACACATGCAAGAGATAAAGATGCCATTGTTGCAACTATGGCACTTTGTGAAGCAGCAGCTTACTATAAGACAAAGGGAATGACTCTTTGGGATGCAATGGTAGCGATGTATGAGAAATATGGATATTACAAAGATGATATTCAGTCCATTACTTTAAAAGGTATTGAAGGACTTGAAAAAATTCAGACAATCCTTGAAAATCTGAGAAAAAATCCTCCAACAGAAATCGGTGCATATAAAGTTTTATCTGCAAGAGATTATAAGGCAGATACCATTGTCAACATGGAGACAAAAGAAGTAACAGCTACAGGACTGCCAAATTCAAATGTATTATATTACGATTTAAATGATGATGCATGGGTATGTGTAAGACCATCCGGAACAGAGCCTAAGATTAAGATCTATTATGGTATTAAAGGTACTTCTTTACAGGACGCTGATGAGAAGTCTGCAGCGCTTGGCGCAGAGGTGAAAAAGCTCATTGATGCAATGATGTAAAACCTCTGGAAATAAGGATGTAATATGCTTGACAAACCTAATGAAAAAAGGTATAAATATCAGTAGACCGCAAACGGCGGTGCGCGTATAAAATGCAGAGAACGCTTAGAACTAAGCTTTTTTGCAGTGCTAAATTAATTTAGGAGGAAATACTCATGAACAGAACAGAATTAGTTGCTGCTATGGCAGAAAAAACACAGTTATCTAAAAAAGATGCAGATTTAGCTTTAAAAGCGTTTATTGATGTTGTATCCGAAGAAATGCAGAAAGGTGAAAAAGTTCAGTTAGTTGGATTTGGTACTTTCGAAGTTTCCGAAAGAGCAGCGAGAGAAGGAAGAAACCCACAGACAGGTGAAACAATGACAATCGCAGCATCTAAATCTCCAAAATTCAAAGCAGGAAAGGCTTTAAAAGATTTAGTAAATGCATAAGAGCATAGAAAGGGAGATGCCTTCGGGTATCTCCTTTTATCTTATTTTATAACTATAGGAGAAGACCATGAGGTTAGACAAATATTTAAAAGTTTCCAGATTGATTAAAAGAAGAACTGTAGCCAATGAGGCGTGTGATGCAGGACGAGTGCTGATTAACGATAAGCCGGCGAAGGCTTCTGCTCAGGTAAAAGCTGGAGATGTTTTGGAAATTCAATTTGGCAGTAAAAATGTTCGTGTAGAGGTACTGGATGTACAAGAGACAGTGAAAAAGGAAGCGGCCAGTGAACTTTTTAAGTATCTGTAATGAAAAGGAATAATTATTTTTATCCCCCCATATAATCTTTCATAAAGAAGATGTATGGGGGATTGTCATTTTGGAAGAAAAACAGCATAAGGCAGTTCACAAACTTCAGCTTACAGACCGCCGGGAAGGAAATATTACGGGAGTAAAAGATGTGCAGTCCTTTGATGAAAAAGAAATAAGCCTTGTAACAGAAGAGGGAATTTTGCTTGTAAAAGGAGAAGAACTGCATGTTACCAGACTTGATTTGGAAAAGCAGGAGGTTGATATAGGCGGAAAAGTAGATAGTCTGATTTACAGCCAGGGCACTACAAAAGCAAAAGGTGGAGAAGGTGTTTTAAAGAGGTTGTTTCAGTAGACCATGAGTGAGTATATGTATCAAGAGCTTATCTTCTTTTGCCGCACTTTTCTGGCAGGTGTGTTTTTAGCTGTATGTTATGATGTACTTCGTATAATTAGGAGAATTATCGTACATACATCTTTCTGGATGGGAATAGAAGATATTTTTTATTGGTGCTTTACCGGTGTTTTTTTATTTTTTGTTATATATAGGGAAAATAATGGCGTTATTCGAAGTTATGCTCTTTTGGCGATAGGATTAGGTGCATGGATTTATTATGCAGGACCTGGTAAACCGCTTTTTAATCTGTCTTTATGGTTGATTGAAAAAATTTTGACTCCTATAAGAAAGTGGAGAAAAAGGTTGAAATTTCAATGGATTAGAGTTAAACTTTTTGTATGTAAACAGAAAATTGTAAGGGATATTAAAGAGTGTAAAAATGAAGAGAAGAAAAAAAAGAAATCTTCAAAACAGGATTGCGATGCTTAGTATCACCTTTGTAGTAGCAATTTTATTTATTGCAATGATGACAAAAAGCATTTCTGTGGAGAAGCAGCTTTCTCAGTATCAGCAGAAGTTGGAGAAGCTGGATAACAAAATGACAGAAGAAACAGAGCGGACAAAAGAAATTGATGATTTGAAAGAATATATGGAAACAGATGAATATGCAGAGGAAGTAGCAAGAGATAAGCTGGGACTTGTAAAAGACAATGAGATTGTCTTTAAGGAACAAGAATAAACTGCAAATTTTGTCTGAAAGTTTTTTGTTTTTAGGTACAGTTTTTGACAAAGTTTAAAGAAAAAAGCATCTATAATACTCTTTTGATAGCGGTTGCTTATTCAGGGAGGGAAGAAGATGCAGGAATGGATGATTGCCATGCTCGTAATCAGCGTACTGCTTATATTACGTGACATGGCAAAAACTATTTTTTCAGAGATGAAAAAAAGTGCGGCAACTTTGGCTTATGAACAGCACCCACAAAAAGAAAAAATGCAGCGCTATGCAGAATCCTTTCAGAAACTGGCAAACAGTTTTTATGGCATGCCTTATAGGAAGGATTATCTTTCCAGCACAGAGATTGATGAGATGATACAGGAAGTACAGGAAGGGCTGTGCAAAAGATGTCATTTTAATCAGGTGTGTTGGAAACAGAATTCCGTTCAGTCCTATCAGAGGATTTACAGCCTTCTGCGCATCATGGAGGAAGATGATGAGGAAAAATTCAGAAAGGCAAAAGCTGATTTGACAGGGGTTTGCATAAGTCAGGGAAAGCTGGTGCAGGAATTACAAAAGATGATGGACAGAGAACGACAGAATTTGATATGGAATAATAAACTTCTGGAAAATCGAGTAGCTGTAGCAGAGCAGCTAGGGGAGATGGCGGAGCTTATGAAAGTGCTGTCACGGGATTTATTTGACATGGTAGAGGTGGATCTCCAGTTCCGTGAAGAATTTGCCAGACGACTGAAAAAACGTCATATACAGGTTCGGAATGTATGGTTTTTAGAACAGCCGGATGGAAAGCTTCGGTATTATGCAGAGCTTCGGACAAAGGGGGGAGGCTGTGTGCCGGCAGGGGAAGCAGCAGCAGTTCTTTCAAAAATGTGTCAAACTCGTATGACACCAAAGGAAACCGGAAAAACATTAATCAACAGAGAATTTTCTGTTTTGGGGTTTGCAGAAGAAGTGAATTTTAAAATGCTTTACGGAGCGGTGAAAATAACGAAGGATAAGGAAACAATTTCAGGAGATAATTATACCTGCACTACAGAAGAAAATGGACAATTTTTCATGTGCCTTTCAGATGGCATGGGGTCCGGACTTGAGGCATGTCAGGAAAGTGAGGGCATTGTAGATACTTTAGAACAGCTTGTTGACGCTGGATTTTCAGGGGAAACAGCAGCCAGAATGGTCAATTCTGTATTGAATTTAAAGACGAAAAACGGACGATTTTCTACAGTGGATATTTCTATGGTAGATTTGTATTCGGGAATGTGCCATTTTTTAAAAGCCGGAGCAGCCACTACATTTATTAAAAGAGACCATTGGGTTGAGGCAATTTCATCTACCAGTCTTGCCTTGGGATTGGTACAGCAGGCAGATTTTGAGTCTTCTACCAAAAAGCTTTATGAAGGGGATTTTTTGATTATGGTCACAGACGGAGTGCTGGACGCATTGCCGGAGGGACAAGCGGAAGAAATTATGAAAGAGATTATTTTACAGACCAATGCCAGTGCAGCACAGGAGTTGGGACGAGGGATTTTAGAAAGAGTACTTACATATAGCGGCTACTGTGCAACGGACGATATGACTGTGTTAGCAGCGGGATTATGGAGGAATTAAAGACAGCCATGAGAACAGAAGAAAAAGTGTTTTCCTATATAGAAAAATATCAGATGATACCAGAAAAAAGCCATGTAATTGTGGGGATTTCAGGAGGAGCAGACTCTGTATGTCTCCTAAAACTTTTAAAAGAATATAAAAAATTGCAGGAATTTCAGCTTTGTGCAGTACATGTTAATCATCACATTAGAGGGGAAGAAGCAATACGTGATGAAGAATTTTCCAAAGAAGTATGTCAGAGGTTGGAAGTTCCTTTTTCTGTATTTCATTATCATGTACCTGAAATTGCCAGAGAGAGGAAAATTTCTTTAGAAGAGGCAGGCAGGGAGCTTCGAAGAGAAGCATTTAAAAAAGCTATAGAAGATATTGAAAGCTCAGGGAAAAAAATCATTGCCTTGGCTCATCATGAAAATGATAATGCAGAAACTATACTGCATAATCTTTTGAGAGGAAGTGGAGCAGCAGGACTTGGGGGGATACGACCTGTGTCAGGGGAGAACGGAGAATATATCCGCCCTTTGCTGTTTTTGAAACGGGCAGAGATTGAGGAGTATTTAAGAATACAGGGGATTTCATGGATAACAGACAGCACCAATGAAGAAACGGAGTATACAAGAAATAAAATCCGCCATCAGATTATTCCGGTAATGGAGGAAATTAATCCTCGGGCTGTTACCTGCATTGGCAGAGCAGCAGAGAATATGTGGAAGATAGAAGAATATCTTCAGGAACAAACGGATATACTTTATGGAAAGTATGTAAAAAAGATAGGAGATATGTTCTGTATTAAAAAGGAATGCTTTTTAGAAAAGGAAATTATGCAGTCATATTTGATTATGCGTGTTTTAGAAGAGGCATCAAAAGGTAAAAAAAATATTACTGCAGCACATATAGAGGCGGTGAGAGGGCTTTTTAAAGGAAGGACAGGAGCCTCGGTATCTCTTGCGTGGGGAGTGACAGCCAGTCAGGTGTACGGAGATGTTCATATTCAAAATAAAAAAGTGGAAGAAGTTGGAATATACACTTTAGAATGGGAAGTATTCCCTTATGAAAAACAGCAAATTCCGGAAAAAACATATACGAAATGGTTTGATTATGATAAAATAAACAGTAGTCTCAGCGTTCGTCATCGTTTACAGGGAGATTATCTTGTAATAAATCAAAAAGGTGGACGAAAAAAATTAAAAGACTATCTGATTGACTGTAAAATTCCAAGACAAGAGAGAGATAAGCTGACTCTTTTAGCAGATGGCTCTCGTATCCTGTGGGTTGTGGGATATCGTATTAGTGAAAGTTATAAAGTTACCAGTCAGACAAAACAAATATTAAAAGTACAGGTAAAAGGAGTAGAGGAAAATGAGTGAAAAAATTCGTGTATTATTAAGTGAAGAAGAAGTAGGCAAAAAAATCCGTGAAATCGGAGAACAGGTCAGCAAAGATTATGAAGGGAAAACAGTACATTTAATCTGCGTATTAAAAGGTGGTGTATTTTTCACTTGTGAACTTGCAAAGAGAATTACAGTCCCGGTTACAATGGATTTTATGTCTGTTTCAAGCTATGGAGATGAAACAAGTTCAAGCGGTGTAGTTCGTATTGTAAAAGACTTAGATGAAAATATAGAAGGAAAAGATGTTTTAATCGTAGAGGATATTATCGACTCAGGAAGAACCTTGAGCCATCTTTTGGAAATATTAAAACAGAGAAAACCAAATAGTCTTCGCCTTTGTACTTTGCTGGATAAACCAGAACGCAGGGTAAAGGATGTAAATGTAGATTATGTATGTTTTAATATTCCGGATGAATTTGTAGTGGGATACGGACTGGACTATGCACAAAAATATAGAAATCTTCCATATATTGGTGTGGTTGAGCTTTCATAACCGGAAAGGAGAAACAACAACGTGAATAAGCAGGCAAGAAACTGGATAACACCACTGTTGCTTTTGCTGTTGGTGCTGGGTGTAGGAAGTATGATTATTCGCCAGACAACGCAGAATTCCAGCTATACAATGGAGGAGTTTCAGCAGGCAGTAAAGGATAAGCAAATTACAGAGGCTTTTATTCAGCCGAATGAGGAAGTTCCTACTGGTGAAGTGACAATACGCTTAAGAGATGGAAAGGAAGAACATTTCTATGCCCTTAATTTAGAGGAAGTACAGGATATTCTCATGGATGGAGGAGTACACAATGTAAGAGTAGGGCAGGTGCCAAGAGATAATACATGGATGTCTACATTTATTCCTTTGCTATTGACAGGATTTATGCTGTTTTGGGTAATCAGTATGATGAATCGTCAAATGTCAGGCGGCAGCAATGCGAAAATGATGAATTTTGGAAAAAGCAGAGCAAGGATGTCTACAGATGCAGATAAAAAAGTAACCTTTAAAGATGTAGCAGGTTTGCATGAGGAAAAGGAAGAGCTGGAGGAAATCGTAGATTTCTTAAAAGAGCCTCAGAAATACGTGAAAGTAGGTGCCAGAATTCCAAAAGGAGTACTTCTTGTAGGACCTCCGGGAACAGGTAAGACACTTCTTGCAAAAGCAGTAGCCGGAGAAGCAGGTGTTCCATTCTTTTCTATTTCCGGTTCTGATTTTGTTGAGATGTTTGTAGGTGTAGGTGCTTCTCGAGTAAGAGATTTGTTTGAAGAAGCAAAGAAAAATGCACCGTGTATTATTTTTATTGATGAAATCGATGCTGTGGCAAGACGTAGGGGAACAGGAATGGGGGGAGGTCATGACGAAAGAGAGCAGACCTTGAACCAGCTTCTGGTAGAAATGGATGGATTTGGTGTTAATGAAGGGATTATAGTAATGTCTGCTACAAACAGAGTGGATATTCTGGATCCAGCCATTCTGCGTCCTGGACGTTTTGATAGAAAAGTAGGAGTAGGAAGACCGGATGTAAAAGGCAGAGAGGAAATCCTGAAAGTTCATGCAGCAAAGAAGCCTTTAGG
>PPYF01387427.1_pt1 | contig 12006 bp, 6 predicted proteins | sample 1559871 | NCBI WGS metagenome assembly PPYF01 (sample SAMN08240021, study PRJNA423297) | Human gut metagenome, whole genome shotgun sequencing project. | reverse complement strand
GAGGTCGCAGACCGTATGCAGGCAGGTCCCGGCAAGAAGGATTACGGAGCTCTGTCACTTGCGGTGCAGTATTATTCGCACCCTGAGATAGTGGTAAATGTGCCACCAAGCTGTTTCATGCCACAGCCAAAGGTAGGAAGCTCTGTTATATCGCTCAAGCGATACGAAAAGCCGGTGGTTGACGTAGATGATGAAAAGCTGATGTTCAAAATCATCAGGGCATCTTTCAACCAGCGTAGGAAAACTCTTGCCAACGGGCTCAACAATTTCGGTGGTATGGGACTGACCAAGGAGCAGATACAGCAGAGCATAGAGGCTCTCGGAGTTCCTGTAAATGTGCGTGGTGAGGCTCTAAGCCTTGCACAGTTTGCGCAATTATCAAATATAATTGGTGCCGCAAAATAGAAAAAGCATGAATAAATCCATGCAGACAGGACATACTATCATCAGAACAATTCAGATGATGGAGGTAATGTCCTATGAAAAAACAACAAATTGCAGCAGCGGCATGTCTCGTGGCCGGAGCCATAGGATTTGCAGCGGTATATTCAACACAGAATCACGGAAAAGAGGAGCTGCCCACAGAAATTTCACAGACTTCGTCTATAGTAGAGCCTACAGAGAAAAAGACACCACAGAAACAGACACAAAAAGAAGACTCAGAGACAAAAATGGGACAGGAAGAATCAGCTGCAGGGCAGCAGGAAAATCAGCAGCCCACGGAAAAACAGCTGCATTTTGTCCCTGAAAATGTGACAAACTGGCCTGTAAAGGGAGATGTGCTTTTGCCGTTTTCCATGGACAAGACGGTTTATTTCCCGACACTCGACCAGTATCAGTATAATCGTGGCATGGTAATACGTGCAAACGAAGGAGATGCGGTATACTCAGTTACCGAGGGCAGGATTATAGACATATATGACAGCGCAGAGACAGGCTGCACAGTAGTGCAGGATTTAGGAGACGGCTATACGGCTACTTACGGACAGCTTGCAAATCTAACCTGCAGTGAAGGCGATGTGCTTGAGGCAGGAGAAACACTTGGAACAGTTGGAAAGGTGACCAGATACTATACTGTTGAGGGAACCAATGTGTATTTTGCTATGGAACAGGATGGAAAACCGGTCAATCCTATGGACTATTTCGGAGATATATAGAGGTGAAAAGTGGAGTTTAACGAATACAATGAGAGTGTGAAAAACTGGACAAATGGCATTCTTGACAATTACAGAAAGGACGCCGAGCTCACAATCAGATATTGCCATGAGTTGATAGATTACGGAGAAAAGACAGCAGATTCAAAGCTCTTGGGCTTCGGATACTATCATCTTGCCATGATACTTTATTGCCTGAATGACTACGATAACATTTTTGATATCGTGGTCAGGGCGATAGATCATCTGGAGAAGGCGCAGAGCTGGAGCATGCTGGCGCGCGCATGCAATATACTGGGTATCATCACATCAGGCAGAGGCAATCAGCCGGTAGCATATGACTATTATCTGGATGGACTGATGTACTGCAAGAAGTATGGCCTGTTGGAAGAACAGAGCATTATAAATGTCAATTGCGGAGCTTTAAATATCAAAGTGGGCAGATATAAGGAGGCCATGGAATATTTTCAAAAAGCCATGGAATACATAGCTTCCGCACCGGATGAACCTTCATATCACACCAGGATGATATCTCTTTATGAGAATATGATAAACTGCAAGGTACTGGAGAGTGACTTTACCGGAATAGATGAGATTCTTGAGATTGTGGAGAGGGAGCATCTGCCGTATGCAGATGCAATCGACAGGCTTGGAATGCTTATCAGCAGAACCTTTTACATGCATAAAAGCGGACAGATTGAAAAACGTGACGAGTGTATCAGGCGCATTGATGGTGTAATCACGCAGGATATGCTTTTTATGGATCTGATAGAGGATTTCTTTGTGTATCTCGAGGTGCTTTTCGAGAGTGAAAAGATTGATGAATTCTGGCATCTGATGGAGCTTATGGAGCCGATGATAAACAATCTTAAGGTCACAAGCATGCAGATGAGACTTTTAGGTCTTAAAATCAGATTTTACAGAAAGCACCATATGGGTGCAGAGTATCTGCAGGCGGCAGGGCTGTACTATGAGCTTTCCGAGCGCAAGGAGCTTGAGGCCAGGGCTATGATAAAAGAGGTCATAGAGCTTAGGGCGAATTTCGAGAAGGTAAATCGTGCCAAGAAAAAAATTGAGAAGGAGAATAAGCTTCTTGCGGCGCAGTCTGAGACAGATCCGCTTACAGGCATGGCAAACAGGCGAAAGCTTAATATACAGGCGGATGAGATGTTTTCGCATGCTCATAAATGTGGTCACAATTTTGCTATTGAGATACTGGATGTGGATTATTTCAAGGAGTACAATGATAATTACGGGCATCAGGAGGGGGACAGATGTCTGATTGCGATTGCGGGCTGTATAAGCGAAGTTGCGGGAGCACATGGAGGCTTTTGTGCCAGATACGGCGGGGACGAGTTTGTAGTCATATACGAGAATATATCAAAGGAAGATGCTAAAGAATATGTGGAGGAGCTTCGCCGCAAGGTTATGGAGCTGACTCTGCCACACCGGTTTTCAAAGATGCTGCCTATTGTCACAATCACACAGGGCATGTATTGCGATGTACCAAAGGAAGAAAACAGAGTGTGGGATTTTTTACATGTGGCAGATGAGATACTATACAGCGTAAAGACAGACAACCGTGGCAGCTGCAGAGTGGTCGACAGAGCAGAGTTTATGCTTATGTCAGGCTATGGCACTACGATTCAGGGGCAGGCCTGATATCATATTGTCATGTCATAAGTACAGCGTTGATTATTAAGATGGACAAAGCAGATATGGATGAAAATTATACATATATTGTAAGGTGTGCTGACGGCACACTTTACACCGGTTGGACAAATGACCTGAAAAAGCGCATAAAAGCGCATAACTCCGGGAAAGGTGCCAAATATACAAAGACACGCAGACCTGTGGAGCTGGTCTATTTCGAGCACTTTGCCACGAAAGAGGAGGCAATGAGCAGGGAGTATCATATAAAACAGCTCAAGCGCGCACAAAAGCAGGCTCTGATAGATGAAATGAATAAAAATAACAAAAGTATTTTTACACAAAACGGATAGTCGAAAATAACTAAAATGACCAAACGCCAGTGTGAGAATACTTATTTTTTTGCAATTCTTTGTGAAAAATTGCCAAAAAATACCTGGTGTTTTTATTAATATATACAGAAAAGACAAAATCCTCTTGCGAAACTACATGAAACTGTCTATAATAATTCTTGTGAAAACGTTACCGCAAACATTACCGAAAACAACCAATAATGTTTGCAAAGACAATTTTAATATTAAATCTTTTAGGAGGGTTTAAAATGAAAAAGAAATTAGTAACAGTATTACTCGCTTCTTCAATGGTAGCAACAATGCTTGCCGGATGTGGATCAGGAAGCGGAGACGGAACAGAGAAAGGCTCATCTGCAAAGGGCGGCGATGGCTCAGTTTACATGTTAAACTTCAAGCCGGAGACAGATCAGGCATGGCAGGATCTTGCAGAGAAGTACACAGATGAGACAGGCGTACAGGTTACAGTAGTAACAGCAGCTGATGGACAGTACAAGACAACACTTAAGTCTGAGCTTGCTAAGAAGGAGGCTCCTACAATCTTCAATATCGGAAGCACATCAGACTGCGCAGAGTATGACAAATACATATATGACTTAAAGGACAGCGAGATTTACAAGCACCTTACAGATAAGTCACTTGCACTTGAGTACAATGGCAAGATTGCATCAGTAGCTAACTGCTATGAGTGCTACGGAATCATCTACAACAAGGCAATTCTTGAGAAATACTGCAGCAACTACTCTGGAGCAGTTATCAAGTCAGTAGATGATATCAAGGATCTTGATACATTAGAGAAGGTTGCAACTGATATCAACGAGCATGTAGATGACATCAACAAAGCTTGTGACTTACATCTTACAGAGGCATTTGCTTCAGCAGGACTTGACAGCGGATCTAACTGGAGATTCACAGGACATCTCGCAGGTCTCGCACTCTACTATGAGTTCAAGGATGCAGGATGTGATCTCACAGCAGGACAGAAGGAAGTTACAGGTAAGTACATGGACAACTTCAAGAGAGTTTGGGATATGTACACAAATACATCAGCAGCAGACAAGGCTACACTTGATTCAGGAAGCTTAAATGCTGAGTCAGAGCTTGGTATGGAAGAGGCTGTATTCTACCAGAATGGTGACTGGGAGTATGCTAACTTCGCAGATGACAACGAGAACGGATACACAGTTAAGCAGTCTGACCTTTCAATGATGCCTATCTACTTCGGTGTAGATGACGCGAACGAGGGACTTGCAGTTGGTACAGAGAACCACTGGACAGTAAACGCTAAGGCAGATCAGAAGGATATTGATGCAACACTTGAATTCCTCAACTGGGTAATCACAAGTGATGACGGACGTGATGCAATCGTTAATAAAATGGGTCTTTCAGCTCCATTCGATACATTCACAGGCGACTATGAGTCAAAGAACGCTTTTGCTAATGTAGCATCAGAACTTGCAAAGGAAGGCAAGACATCAGTAGCATGGTCATTCAACGCAACACCTTCAGTAGATGACTGGAGAGCTGATTTCCTTGCTCCACTCACAGAGTACACAGAGCGTAATGGTTCATGGGATGACGTTGCAAAGGCATTCTCAGAGAAATGGGCTTATTACTGGGATCTTCAGAACGAGCAGTAAAATTCTCTAAAAGTTAGTAAAAAGTAGTAAAAGTGGGGTGAGTGGCAGTCACTCACCCCATATTTTTTTAAGAAAGGTATATTTGTTATGGAAAAGTCGATTAGAAAAAAATTTTGGATCTTCGCTTTACCGACAATGGCAGCATTTACAATAGGATTTATTGTACCGTTCGTATATGGTATCTTCCTTTCATTTTGTAAATTCTCCACTGTTACAGACTGGAAATGGGTGGGATTTAAAAATTACACAAGGATTTTTGTTGTAAACGGCAGTGTGGATACAACCTTTATTCATTCAATCTGGTACACAGCACTATTTACAGTAGTTTCGGTACTGATTATCAATATCGTATCATTTGCAATAGCAATGGCGCTTACAAAAGGAATCAGAGGAACAAATCTTTTCCGTACAGTATTCTTCCTTCCAAACCTGATCGGTGGAATCGTACTTTCATATGTATGGTTGATGATTTTTAACTCTATCCTGCAGAACTATTCAAAGACAATCGTAAGCTCAGAGTGGTCAGCATTCTGGGGACTTATCGCAGTAGTATGCTGGCAGCAGATTGGATATATGATGATTATCTACATCGCAGGTATTCAGAATATACCGGGTGAGCTTATTGAGGCAGCAAAGATTGATGGAGCCAACAGATGGCAGCTCTTAAAGAGCGTTATTCTTCCAATGCTTATGCCGACAATCACAATCTGTACATTCCTGACATTGACAAACGGCTTCAAGCTGTTCGACCAGAACTTAGCTCTTACAGGCGGTAATCCGGGAAAGATGTCAGAGCTGCTTGCCTTAAATATCTACAACACCATGTATGGAACAACTACTTTGGATTTCACCAATCTTTATGGTGTTACTCAATTCATTTAAGAGAAAAGCCTACATATTCAAGCATCCGTTTGGAATCAGCACAGTATCTATCACTGAGGGCTTTGAAGCCTTCAAGGATGGTATGTCAAGGCTTTTCTGTAGCACATTAAACTACAAGAATGGTCTCAGAATGACACATTTCTGGGACTGCTTTGGAAATTCACTTTTCATCACAGTCGGCTCAGTAGTACTTATTGTACTCTGCTGCTCAATGTGTGCATGGTACATAGTTCGTGTAAAGACTAAGGGCACAAAGCTTATGTATACACTTTGCCTTTTCTCTATGATTGTACCATTCCAGATGGTAATGTTTACATTATCAAAATTTGCAAATATGCTTCATTTATCAAATCCACTCGGTATCATCATTGTATATCTTGGCTTTGGAGCAGGACTTGCTGTGTTTATGTTTACAGGATTTGTAAAGAGTATCTCATTAGAGATCGAAGAGGCAGCTATGATTGATGGCTGTACACCATTACAGATGTATTTCAGGGTCGTATTTCCAATACTTCGTCCTACAGCGGTAACAGTAGCGATACTTGAGGCAATGTGGGTATGGAATGATTACCTTCTTCCATCACTGGTTTTAAACATCAACCAGTACAAAACCATACCAATTGCTATTCAGTACTTAAAGCAGAGCCACGGTATGATTGACTGGGGTGCAATGATGGCCATGCTCGTGCTTGCAATTCTGCCAATTGTTATCTTCTATATTGTATGTCAGAAGTACATTATAGAGGGTGTGCTCGCAGGAGCTGTAAAGGGTTAATATAGCTTACAAGAGGATATAGTTTATGTTATTTTAAGCCCCACACTTGTTAAGAAAACATGTGGGGCTTAAGCTAAATTAGCAGGTTTTGTAGTTGTGGATATATGATATAACGAGTGAAATAAATTATATCACATGGATATAATGTAAAAGGACGTATCGCTGTCCGGACGGGGAAAACAATGACAATTGTAGATATAGCAAAAGAATCGGGATACTCAGTAACAACTGTATCCCGAGTTTTAAATAACAGGCAGGATGTTTCTCCTGCAGCAAAAGAAACCATAATGAAAATAGTTGAGGCACACAACTTTGTGCCAAATACCAATGCAAAGAGGCTCAAGCAGACCATTTCCAGAAATATTTATCTGTTGGTAAAGGGTACCTCTAATATGCTGTTTGCAAACGTAGTCGAGGAAATCCAGTCGATAATAGACAGAACAGACTACTCTTTGAGCATCACATATCTGGATGAGGACAGTAATCTAAGCAGTGTGACAGACCGCATATGCAGGGAGCGAAAGCCGCTTGGCATCATATTCCTCGGAGGCAGCAGGGAGGATTTCTCGGAGGATACATCTTCGTTTAAGGTGCCGTGTGTTATCGTGACCACATCGGCAGAAAACTGGAGCATGGAGGAGCTGTCATCTGTTTCCATTGATGATGAGAAGGCAGGGGAAACAATCGTCGACTATCTCATCGAGCATGGACATACAAAGATAGCAGAGATTGGAGCCAATCTGGAGCTTTCACAGACAGCTCGTCTGCGACATAACGGATATCTCAACAGCTTAAAAAAGCATGGAATCACACCTGATGAGCGTTACTATGAGAGAGCGCGATTCTCATATGACAGCGCATATCGTGCGATGAAAAAGCTTTTGGAAAAGGATATAGAAATCACCGCAGTCTATGCGATTTCCGATGTCATGGCAATCGGTGCCTTAAGGGCAATACTTGATAAGGGACTCAGGGTGCCGGAAGATATATCTATCACAGGCTTTGATGGTTCGACACTTGCAGAGTACTACAATCCCAAGATTGTATCTATCAGACAGCCGCACAAGGATATGGCGGCACGCAGCGTGGAGCTTCTTTTTAACATGATAGATTTGCATAAAGGCTCATGTCATGAGATAATACCATTTGAGCTGACAGAGGGCGAGAGTGTTGCTAGAATTGATTAAAGACTATATAATATCAGCTTGTTACATTCCGGACATACAATAAACGAGGAGGAATCGCGCATGGAAGTGAATAATAAGATGAAGCACACCATAAAGGTCGCATGGGCCAAAGGGTTTTCACAGTTTTTAGCACTAGCAGGAGCAATCCTGCTAGTGTTTGTGCTATTTAAATTCGATGCAATAATGGCACAGATAGTGAGAATAATAAACATACTTATGCCAATCATCATGGGGATTGTGCTGGCGTATCTCATAAATCCGATGGTAGAGTTTTATGACAGAAAGCTAAGCAATTCGCTTGGCAAAGCCATAGAAAAGAAATGTGGAAAGAGACCTTCTATGAGAGGGTTGTCAATACTTATAAGTCTGGCCATAATAATAGCCATTATTGTAGTGCTCATAATGATGGTGGTGCCACAGCTTGTAAGCAATATCACAAATGCGGTCAGTCTTTTACCGGATCAGATACAGGACCTTGTGAAAAAAATCACGGAGCTTGCCAAAAACAATGACAGGGCAAAGGAAATAATCACTGAGCTATACAATAACGGCATAAGCTATTTTACTGAATGGGTAAAGGACAATATGCTCGGACAGGTTACCTTTGTGATAAACGGTATTATGGGAATCTTTGGCACAGCGGTAAACTGCCTTGTTGCATTCATCGTTGCCATCTATGTCCTTCTTAGCAAGGATACCTTCAAACGCCAGACTAAAAAGCTCGTGAGCGCATTTCTGCCGGAGCGCCATATACAGGTGCTTTCAAGCATCTTAAAAGAGAGCGACAAGATATTCGGTGGTTTTATCAGTGGTAAAATCATTGATTCACTCATAATCGGAGCTATCTGTTTCGTGTGCTGCCTGATACTGCGCATGCCGTATGTAGCACTCATCAGCGTGATAGTCGGAGTGACCAATGTCATACCGTTCTTTGGACCGTACATCGGAGCCATACCAAGCACCATACTCATCATGCTCGACAGCCCATCAAAGGGTGTGATATTTTTGCTGTTTATCATTATCTTACAGCAGGTGGACGGCAATATTATCGGACCAAAGATACTCGGTGAGTCCACAGGACTCTCACCTTTCTGGGTGGTATTTGCAATCTTCCTTGGAAATGGATTATTTGGAGTAGTGGGGCTGTTCATCGGAGTACCGACATGGGGTGTCGTGTACTACCTGATAAAGAGATATGTGAATTATCGTGTGAGGAAGAAAGAATAAACGTACTGTTAAAAAATAAGTTATAAATTTTGAAAATAGTACTTGAATACTGGAAAATATGTGTATATAATGTGTGAACGAGGCTTTGAAAAAGAGCTTGTTCACACATTTTTTTAATGGATTTTCTGCAGGGGTGAACCTGCTGGGAAAAGTTATTATGAATTTAATTTTTGGGGAGGGTATTTACACATGAAGACAGATATGACCAAAGGCAATCCAATGAAAATTATACTACTGTTCTCGATTCCTGTTCTGATGGGAAATCTGTTTCAGCAGTTCTATAATATGGTGGACACGATTATCGTGGGGCAGTATCTGGGCTCAAAGGCGCTTGCGGCGGTTGGCTCGACAGGCTGTATTATGTTTCTGGTGCTTGGCTTTGCAAATGGAATAGCACAGGGCTTTGGAGTTATGGCAAGCCATGCGTTTGGTGCGAAAAAAGAGAAGCTTTTGAAGCATTATGTGGCTTTAGCTATCATTCTTACTGTGATTGTTTCAGTGGTGCTCACGATTCCGACAGTGCTTGCGTCGAGGCAGCTTCTTATCTGGCTCAATACACCTGATGATATACTTGTCATGGCTGATGCGTACATAAAGGTCATTTTTGCGGGAATTTTCTGCACCATGTCCTACAATGTGGCTTCCGGTCTTTTGCGAAGTATCGGAGACAGCAAGACTCCGCTGTACTTTTTGATTTTTTCATCTGTATTGAATATTGTGCTGGATATATTCTTTATCGTGGTGGTGAAGGCAGGCACAGCAGGAGCTGCTTATGCGACAGTTATCTCGCAGGGAATTGCTGCAGTTTTGTCATTTATCGTGATGTTTAAGAAGTATGATTTGCTGCGCACCAGCCGTGAGGATTATTACATGGACTGGAACGGAATCTGGCGAATGCTCTCAATCGGTCTGCAGATGGCACTCAACTATTCAATCACTGCTATCGGAACGATGATTTTCCAGGCTGCGGTCAATGTGTTCGGTTCGCAGGTGGTAGCTGCGTTTACCGCCGCATCCAAGGTCAGCAATATCGCGACACAGACCATGCCTACACTTGGAACAGCCGCTGCGACTTACTGCGGACAAAATCTTGGAGCAGGAAGATACGACAGGATATTTAAGGGTATGAAGTCATGCTTTTTCATATGTATAGGCTGCGCAGTTTTAGCGGCAGCAATTAACTGCTTTGTCGGACCGTACATGATAGGCTGGTTTATCACATCGCCTACGGCAACTGACATTGACTGTGCTATGAAATATCTGAAAATCGCGAGTGTCTTCATGCTTCCTCTTGCATGGATTTTTGCATACAGAAACGGTCTGCAGGGACTTAACAAGGGACTTGTGCCTATGCTTAGCGGTGTGATGGAGCTTGTGTCGAGATTGATTGCAATACTTGCTCTGTCAAAGCCATTTGGTTACGTCGGTGTGTGCTTTGCAGATCCGGCAGCCTGGCTTACAACAGGAATACTGCTTATTGTGACCTACTATGTGTGGGAGATGCGCATGAGGAAGAAGGTACAGATAAAATAGATTTCACACAAATTGGTTTATTCGTGGTACAATTAAGCCACGGATAAATCAATTTCATTTACAGAGATAAAGAGGCGGATTGCATGAATTATTATGAGCTTTCAAACACTGTCACCCCTGATACCATTGGATACAAAAATGGCTTATGGCAGAAAAGATATGTGCAGATTTACAGAGTATTGATTGTTGTATGGAGTGTTTTGACATTAAGCTTGTTGTTTGGAATGTTCCATAGGGATGACTATAGTTCAGGAATGATTAAATCATGTTTATTGCTCTTTTTTGCAGGTATTATTTTTCTGGTGTTGATGCTGATCGCTGTTGTTAATATATCAGCGAAAAGGACAGAGAATTGGAGCCTTCAGGACAGGCATGATTACAATTTGGCTATGTACAGAACCAGATACAGGAATAATAGGCAGCTTCAGTCAGTTGTGTTGATAGTGATGGCTAAGCAGCAGCTTCTTATGTCAAACTATGATCTGGCCGCACAGGCTCTTGCAATGGTTGATATCAATTGTGTGAAGCTGCCATATTTAAGAGATTATTATTTTTGCAATGCTGCAGTTTTGTTCCTATGTGATAAGCCGGGCTGGCAGGAGTGGCTGGATAAGTGCTATGCTGTGCCGGCGAATCAAAAGCAGATGACGGACATGCAGATTGGTGCATTGTTTTTATCAGAAAATGCAAAAATGGATTTGTGTCAGGCAATTTACGCAGACACCAGGATAAAGCATAAGTGGCCGACAGAAATTGTAGTTACTGCGATATTGGTGTTGTATGCAGGAATTTTCTATGGAGTAGGAGGCTTACTGTCTCGAGGATATCACTATAGATACTGGTTCGAGCTGTCGTCTGTTCTGATAACATACGCAGGCTGTATGGTCTTGTCGCTTTACTGGATAATCAGGTGGATATTATTCAGTGACAGCGTATCTAAAAAGTCCGGAGGGGTAAGGCTATTCAGAAAAGTAATACTCATAGTCATGTGGCTGTGTTTGATGGCTGCCATGGTTATTAATCTGATAATTTCATTCATCGGTATGGATACGGAGAAAAAGGCATATGCGAATGGTCTTATCTGCATGAGTACTTCGGATGGATATAGCACTGATGAATACTATAACATCAAGGTTGGACCTTTCCTGAGACGAAGTCTGACATTCAAGGAAACAATAAAGTTTGGACTTATAAACTATGATGACAGCACCGATGACAGTGGAAATGATGCTGGTGACAGTGGCGCAAATGACAGTGAGAGCAGCACTGAGAATAATTCACAGCAATTCAATAACGGTTCTGAAAATACAGAAAATGAGAATGCAGGAAATGAGAACGCAGGCGAAAGCCTGGATACAGAAAGCAAGGCCGTATATGATTACATGGCAGCTGCAGGGATACTCTCAGCCGGGGATGCCGGTATTATTCGCAACGGTTCCACCGCTAAAGGTACTTTTTATTCTGTTTTCGAAACCGGCGAGGCGGATGGAAGTACGTATGAGAATAGGTTAGTTTATGACAGAGTTTCCGAAAATGGACAGTGTGATTTGTTTGTTTATGAGCAGTTGGTTAGTGGCTCAGATACAAGGCTACTGGGATTTTATGCTG
>PPYF01671964.1_pt1 | contig 12007 bp, 13 predicted proteins | sample 1559871 | NCBI WGS metagenome assembly PPYF01 (sample SAMN08240021, study PRJNA423297) | Human gut metagenome, whole genome shotgun sequencing project. | reverse complement strand
AACCCGCCGAGGAAACAGAAGCCAGCCCGGAGGAAGTGCTGCAATACGCATGGGAAACGGTCTGCTATGTGATCTGGGGCAAAGCCAGTGCCAAGGGTGGTCAGAAAGTGCTGGAAACAGCTCCGGGTGAACTGAAAGAGCTTTACAAACAGGTTTTTCTCCAGCTATGATATGTCTTGAGTATAAAAATAATAATAAATACATTGAGCCATGAATCTACCGAAGCGCGACGGTGTAAACGGCCGTTATTATCTGATACATAAGCCCGACACGGATCCGGAAGTGCTGAAACACGCAGACCAGTGCATTCAGGATGTGTTGGATGGAAAAGCAAAAGAAAACCATTCCGGCTATCCAACAGTTGTCAGGAACCAGAGTGGAACGCCCTTTCTTCCAAGTCATCTGCTGAACCGCTATTTGTCCAAACTGCCGATGAAGGGATTTCCCTATGAGGATGCGGTTGCATTCTGTGATGCCCTGCGGCGGTTGACAACTTGGAAGGAGATCGGGTACACGTTGGAAAAGTATATCGAAAAGCAGGTGCAGGAGCGGTATTTTGAGGTTGAAGGCGAAGATGATGATTTTATTCCTTATCCGACCTGCACTGTGTGTCCGGAACTGCGTCCTGAGGATGTGGATGACGGCTTGCTGCGTTTTGCGTGCTATGTGGCAGTATGCTATACGGTGTATGGAGCCAGCCATAACACACTTACCACCGAGCACATACTTGGTCTGGTGTCCCAGATTCGTCCTTATATGGTGAAGCAGCTGAAAACATCCGGAAGCGGCAAATTGCCAAAGGACATCCGGCAGCGCAAGACGGGGCATTTTACTGCAACAGCCAACGATGCTTTTGCTACCATCCGCATTACCGCCAAAGACTCTACAAAAGAGTGCTACGCGGAGATTCTGGACTATCTGTGTGCGGTACTGGAACAGGAGACATTTCCCCGCAGCTATTCAGTGGATTTCCGTGGAAAGGACAAAATCTATTTGCCGATTCCCGGTCTGCCCAAGAAGGGAGTCAACCAGCTTTTTGCCTGTGCCGTGCAGTACCCTGATCTGCACCCGGCCATGGAACGGTATGCCCGTCTGGCGATGCGGGAATATGAGTTCTACCAGAATCTCGCGGAAGAATTCTGCGCGATGCCTGGCACTTTCGCCGTGTTTGCTCTGGGACTGGAGGGAGAACGGTGGGCACCGCTGGTGACGGAGTATCTTGACCTCTGCGACGACGAGCATTCCTCGCTGCAAGAGAAATTCCTTCATGTCTTTATCCGGAAGTTCGGTTTTCAGACATGGACACTGGGTGTGTTGGTCCGGGGCGCATTATCTATGCAGTGGCTGAAGCCTGCCAAGGAATTCCGCAGCCTGATTGCCAATGCGGAAAGCCTGGATGCGCTGCTGGCAGTAAAGAGCCACTTCTCCGCTTATCTCCTGCCGGAAGAAAACGAAGATCCGAAGTTACGGGCTATCGCCTGGCAGTGCCTGCTCTGGGCTATCTGGGGCCCGTCCTCCGAAAACGGAGGCAGCAAGGCCATCAAGGCGGCTCCGAAGGAACTGAGAGAGCGGTATGAGGAAATCTTTCAATAGTAAAAACAGATAATTCATATGAGTAACATAGTCTATTCAAATGTGCCTCCTATGATGGAGGCCATCCGCAACGGCGACATCGACAAACTGAAATCACTGCTTCATGCAGGATACTCTCCCAACGAGCTACAACATTATCAGGTAAATTTTGACGATTGGCCGCGGGATGAAGAAGCCTCCCCACTGGAATTGGCTGTGTTGGAAAAACGGATGGACATGGTGCAGCTGCTGATCGAATCCGGAGCGGACTTGACCTATAAGCCGGAAGAACTGCTTTACGGTTCCCTGCGCAGTCAAGACCTGAACCTGTTTTCCTTTTTGACAGATGCCGGTGCCAGAATCCCTGCAGAGCAAAGGGATATATGCCGTCTGTTTCTGCACCTGGCGGATCGTCATGATCCTGACGTGCTTCCCATTTTGGACAGACTAAACATGGATTTGAAACAATACGGCGGTGAAGCCCTGCGCAGTATGGCAAGCCACGGGAATCAGCTGCTGGCGGAGTATCTGGTTCAAAAAGGTACGGACATCAACTACCACAAGCCGGACATGGTATTTCCTTATGCTTCCACTCCTGTTACCGAGGCTGCACGGCACAATGATTTTTCCATGGTGCGCTGGCTTGTGGAGCATGGTGCAGACATCACCATCCCGGATAAATATGGCGACCGGCCATATACAGTGGCAGTGCAAAACAAAAACCTGGAAATGGCCGCCTATTTGAAAGCTCTGGAACCGGAGGACTGGCACAACGAACAGGAAAAGGTACGTCAGCTGAAACCTTATAAGCTGCCTTCCAATCTTGTTGAATACCTGAAGACCGGACCGCTTCGTCTGGAATTTCCGGAGCGGGAACTGGTGAAATGGGCAGAACTTTACTCCTTCATGGATGTGCAGGAGATGACCTGGAAGCGGAAAAAACTGCTCTCTATCATGGTTAAGATGGATAACTACAGTGGCTATATGCTGTTGTGGAGTTCCAAAGATAAAAAGCTATGGTATCTGGACGTTGAGCACGAGGAGTTCCATCCGTTAGCCAAGTGGGATGATTTTATCGCGGACCCCGGAAAACATCTCAATGGAATGATAGAGGGCGAGTTTGAAGAATAACAGGGAAAATGAAAAAGGAAGAACCATTATCATTATGGAATATTGACAGTTAAACTTACAGGCTGATGTTTTTTTGCTGAAAAAGTTTCCTGACATTGGCATTTGGATTGGCAGTTTATTCATGCAAAAAAGTATTAAAAACATTGTGAGATATAGCTAAATACATATATTTGTAATCAGAATATTTGTTAATCATATATGAAATGCAATGGTGCAAATGAATGCCTCACATATTTAATAAGTAGAACTTGTTATAGTGATGCTTCGTCATGTCTGGCGAAGTTCTTATTCATGCACCTGCCGATAATTCTTCCCACTTTTATAGGATTAATCTTATTTTTCTCTTTGCATTCTTCAAAGGTAAAATTATCAGGACATTCAGGCAAATGGGAGTTTTCATTGTCTTTTCTTATTCATCTTTTCGTTAGGTCTAAAGCGAAAATTCGAATCTTATCTCAAAAATACCATACTGTATTTTCAAGAAAAGAATACATGCCTTCCGTTTGTATTAAGACAGCTTTGTCATATTTTGATTATCCTGGTATATATTCCCGGCATAGCCGCAAATCACCGGTTTTTATTTTTCAAAGCAATATCAATCATAAATAAATATTACGATGGAAACAGAAAAGACAAAAGAAAAATTCAAGAGTGTTCACAGGACTTTTGTTTACACCCCCAAAAGTTCATTGACCAACCAGCTGTCGAGTCTTGCCTTTGGCATAGGAATGATTGTTGTGCCTTTGCTTATTCTTCCATCCGGCACCTTGTCCACCATTCTGATTGTCGGCGGAGCTTTACTGCTTATAATGACGCTCTACAGCATACGCAAAGCCCGGGTGCTGGCGGCCCAGGGAGGCTCGATAACAATTGACAAAGGACGGGTAACCTATCCCAAAGTCAAAAAGGGCCAAATCGTATATGATTCTTTTCTGATTTCCGATATCCGGACGATCGAAGATGATAGCGAAGAAAATCAGTGCAATGTCGATCTTCCTGACAGATACATTGTGTTTGAAACCAAATATTTTGCTTCTCAAGACGAATTCGATGAATTCCGTTCCTTGTTGAACCAATAACCCCTTTATTAATAACCCAAAAACAATTTGAAATCATGAATGCAAAATCACTGAAAAATCTATTTGTCGCAATTGCTGTATCTCTGACGGCGGTATCCTGTTCGTTAGGAGGCAAGGATTACGCGATGACTTCTGACGAAAGTATCGCCAAGGTCAAGGAACTTGTAAAGGCCAATGTAGATACCGAAACGAACAAGGTATATCGCATAGAATGGACTGAGGATGAAGGAAACCGCAAGCTGGAAAACGTCCTGACGCAAATTGAAGTGGACTATCTTGGCAATGATGATTATGAATATGAACTGACCATCAATTACAGAGACGGTGAATTTGTTGCAGAGAAACCGGAAAAAGGCAGTGCCGTATATGACTCATATAAATATTCGACCGCCATTGATATTGACGGGCTGAAGGCTGAGGACATACGCGGCAATGTAGAAAAGGCTGGAGAATTGGTTGCAGCACAGGAAGATGGCGCCCAGTATGAGTTCCAGTCTGTCGGGAAGTATGTACTTTATATTTCTCCCGTACCCAAAAAGCATGAAGACAAGTGGGAGAAGTGGAGCGATGAGTACAAAAACGACTACCGTCAGCTTCAGCATAATTTTGATTTGAATTTTGTAAAGAAAGGCGAGCAATCGGAAGTCAAGGGACATCGCGTGTGGACAAATTACTATTCCATTTCATTCGAGACAAGCAAGAATGGTGAAATTGTAATAGAACAATAAGAACATTTCGCGATTATGGTTCAATTTGCCGGTACCCCCAACAATATCCCCATGGCAGAAGAGGAAAAGCTATTTGCTGCGGGTGTTTCGTTTTTATGCAGCAAGGCTTTCCCGGCCGCCTATGCCTGCTTTGCCAGAATTACACACAAGGATTTCTGTCTATTATACAACAAAGCATTGTGTTGTTTCATGGTGGGATGGTATGATGAGTGTCATAAGCTGCTTTGTGAAGCTGAACATTTTGTATCCAGCAGCCCATTATCAGGTCTGGAGCGGTTTCCGGAAGCTTTTCTCCGTTACTTCCATGAGGAAGACGGACCTTTCTATCCGATGCCTCAAGGTACCCCACCTTCACTTGCATACACGATACTTCTGCGTCTGAAAGCAGAAACAGCCTTCAAGTTGCAATTATATGAGGAAGTCAAGTCCATATCCGGTCGTCTTGGCGGTAAATTCAGACATATAGAGAGTCTAATTTCAAAAACCAGAAACAATGACATGTAAAGAAATATACAATTACCATACATCCGGTGCAGAGGAAACTGTTATACTTGAGGCATATCAGGATGTTCCGCTTGAAAGCAGGGACGAAATTCATGATAATAATACTGCCCTGCATACAGCCTGCTATTTTTCAGATATAAGAGCCGTTGGCATTCTTCTGGAAAGGGGTGCAGACGTTAACGTGAAAAACGATCAAGGTGATACGCCCTTATGTGTCATGGCACGTCGTAATTCTTGTCCTGATGAAGCGATATTAGCAGACATTACCGGACTGCTCCTTTCCAAAGGAGCAAGAGTTCCACGGTCGGGCAAGGATACAACCGCCTTGCTCGAAGCGGTGCGCAACCGTCATTTCCTGATGGCTGATATCCTTCTGAAGTCGGGAGCCAGGACAGACTCCACTGACAGCAACGGAGACAATGTGCTGCACCTGCTCTCCCGGTCTGCAGGATACATAGCATCCGATATAAAAAGCAGACAAAGAAGGATAGCCGATTTTTCAGAACGTTGGTATTCCGAACAGTCCAAGCAGGAAACATATGAAGAACTGGAAAACCTCAAGTCCCTGGAGATACAATGCTGCCACACGGCGAAACTTGTTCTGGAAAGCGGAGAGATAGATCCGGAAGAAAAGAACAATAGTGGCAAGACTCCTTTCGAGGTTGCTGCTGAGGGAGGTGCCCGACGTATCGGAGCGTTGCTGTCGGGGCAGGATCCGGAAACGGACGAACTTGCAGCCCTTGCCGGTGGACTGGATGTCTTCCAGGCATTGTGGTATCACGATGAGACAGCGCTGGATGCCCTTCTGCGTTCCGGAACGGATACACAGACAATATGCGAGGACGAAAAAATGTATGACTTCCATGGCAAGTCCCCGTTAGGATGTGCCCTGACTTGGGAGAATTTTTCCGCTGCAGAGATGCTGCTCAGAGGCGGAGCAGATCCTGATTTCAGGGATTCGGAAGAGCGGACAGCCTTTGCCGTGTGGATGAGCAATAAAAGGCACAAAAGTTTTTGCAAGGAAGACTGTCTGCATTTTCTGCAATGTCTGATGGAATGCGGGTGGACTCCGGACAGTCCAGCTGACAAGTACGGTAATACTTCTTTGTCCGTAGCCTGTCAGGGAGCCGGATATGAAGCCGGTGTTTGTGCAGTCCGTTATCTTGTGGAGAGCGGGGCTGATGTCAATGCCGTGAACATGCAGGGTCAGACCCCGGTTATGAACCTCTACGGGGGACGTTTTTGGGATGGTAACATACCCCGTTTTGCGGGCTTTCCAAGGTCTTACCCATATGGAGGCCGCAGTTGTACGGATGAAGATGCCGAAACCCTTGAACTGCTTCTTGAAGCTGGAGCTGATATAAATGCCAAAGACAACTGGGGTAATACTCTTCTGCACTATATAGCTGGCAGTTCGACCAGAGGATCCAAGGAAGCGGCGGCCCTTGTGATGGACTTCGGCTCTCCGGATGTGAGTGCGGTAAACAATGAAGGTCTGTCGGCATTGGATATTGCCATGGAAAAGAATGACGAAACTCTTGTGAAATTTTTACTGAAATATAGTTGAGAATGTATGGACAATAATTTGACTTTCTTAAATGCCTGCCGCAATGGGCAGAAAGGCATTGTACAGATATTTTTGAAGAAAGGCGATATCGATGTGAACAAGAGGGATGCGGAAGGAAATACCCCTTTGCATTATGCCTGCCTGAAAGGTTATCGGGATATTGTCAATCTCCTTCTTGACAATGATGCAGATGTTTCCATCGCCAATAATTTGTCGGAGACACCGTTACATGCAGCTTCCAGAAGCGGGAACAAGGAAATCATCGGGAGACTGGTGGAATATGGAGCTGAACTTGATGCCACGGACAGTGAAGGGCAGACACCGTTAATCCGTCTTCTTGACAACAGACGTACTGATGCGGCGTTGTTTCTGATAGAACAGGGAGCTGATCCGGAAATAGCAGACAATACCGGTCACAAGGCAATTGACTACGCAACCGCACACGGGTTACGAGAAGTAGTGGTACGTCTTTCTGTAGAAGGTACAACTGATGCACAAGGCAATACACCGCTTCATCAGGCCGTTTTCAATGGCCAAGCCGAAATAGTCCGGACACTTCTTGCCACCTCGCCAGGTTTAACCGACTCATTCAATGACGGTGGTGAAACGCCTTTGATCATAGCCTGCCTGAAAGGCAATCTGACTGTTGCAAAGATGCTGATTGAAGCCGGTGCCGATACCAATAAAGTGATGCTCAACGGGAACGGTCCGTTACATTTTGCGGCATGGTCGGGCAACAAGTTTATAGGGAACGAGCTGTTGACAGCGAATGCAAAGACGGACTTGCAGAACGAGAACGGGGAAACGCCGCTTATCCTTGCAGCAAGAGAGGGTAACAATGAGTTTGTAACCCTTCTTGTGAGCCATGGAGCGAACGTGAATCTCGCGGACAATCTTCAGCACACGGCGTTGTATTATGCAAGCGAAAGAGGCTTTAACGAAATAACGGAAATACTTTTAACAGCGGGAGCTGAAGGGTAATAAATCATATAATTAACAATAGAACGATATGGCAAAAGAAAAAGCAAATCCTCAAAGTCCTGAGGAAATGGTAAAGGCGGCTCAGGAAGCCGCAGTAAAGGCAGCGATGGAACAGGCTCAATCCATGTTCGGAAACATTCCAGGCTTTCAAATGCCCGGGGGGATGCAGGAACATATAATGGCTGAAATTGGCGCCGACATTCCAAATATGGCAGAAATTCAGGCACAACAGGAGGCTATGCTCAGAGCCGCCGGTGTGGATCCTGCAACTGTAGCACAGGCTGGTATGCAGAATCTGGCATACGCACAGCAGATGATGCGGGAAACAATGAACGGTACCCTTGGCAAGAAGTTATCTTCATCAGATGCCATGGCCCAGATGATGGAAGCTTTCGGGGATGACGAGTGGACTATCAACAGAACCGGGGACTGCAAACTGACGCCCGAACAACTCCGTCTGTTGGCCTTTGGTGCCCCTATGTTGGTTTACAATGATGAACAAGTGGACGCGATAGAGAGTGACGAAGATGTTGAAACCATCAAATATACTCTTGAAGACTGGTGGGATGTTACTGACAGGGACAGTACGTTGGGTATTGTCAAATGGTTGCTTGAAGAAGGACATCATGCCGAAGCAGATGATGCACTTGCCGAAATCCGCACACGTGGGCTTGAAAACATTTCACAAGAAGAAAGGTGTGATGAAGACAGCAAGATGGGAGATGTCTGCCTGATAATGGAGAGTATGCTTGAAAATGAATGGTGCCCGGAAGACAGGATGCCGGAGAGTGTCATAGCCTGGGACCTGGTACGACTGGTAAATCTGGGACGTTGGGCTTATCTTTGCGGTTACGTTAATGAAGAAGAAATGTGGCAGATTATGCAGATTGCGGCAGATACCGCAGTTGAACATTTCTCTTCATGGGAAGAATATGGCCGGAGTTTCATTATGGGTAGAGGTGTATGGCATGGAGATCCGGATGATAGTGAAACAGCATATGATATCGTAAGCCTGCTCTTGGAGAATGAGGAATCACCTTGGAAGCAGCAACATTGGTCAAAATAAAAGTATTAATCATTAATAAAGCGTGAAGGGATGAGCAACGATTTTTGGTTTTCCATTGCAATTGCCGCTGTAGTCGGAGGTTTCTGGCTATATAAGAAAGGGAAAGGCGCAGTTTCCACAATTAGAAAAATCCAACGGTCTTTCAAGGGGGTATGCCTGAATCCCAAGTCAAGACTAAGTGACGAACAATGCAAGAAACTGGCCGTAGGTGCCATGTACGCTTCACAACAAGGAGCCTATCAAAACTCTATAGAAACAGGCATTGCAGACTTATTGCCCAAGATACTCGGGGAATGGTGGGGTATCGAAAGTACGGATTCTGCCAGGAAGGAACTGGACTACCTGTGCGAAAAAGGGTACCGGTATTACTTTCCTTTTGTGTACAAGGCATTTCTGCTTGACAAGCCGGAAGCCCAGGATGAAGTCTTCCAGCAGAACATGAGTTCACAGGAAGACTATGACAAGATTGTAGCGCAATTCCAGAATCTTCAGGAAACATTTGACGAACTGATCAGATGTAAAGTCATTGCAGGAAAAGAAGATTTGCAACGTTATGGTGTGGCAGGCTGGGATGCAGGACGTATCTGCTTTCTTGCCCGTGCATGTTGTGAAATGGGTTACATAACAGAGGCGGATGCCTGGAAATATATTGATTCCGCTTACAACATGGCTCATTCGACTTTTTCATCCTGGAAAGACATGGCCATGAGTTATGTCATAGGCCGTTCACTTTGGGGAGGCAAGAATGCGTACAATTCTGTGATGAAAGATACTGCAGACGAGCTTTTGACACACGAGAACAGTCCGTGGAAGAAATATGCCTGGTAAGTATTTTCTGTAACTGAATAGAGAGAAACCGCCTTTGTGGGATTCCGTTTCCAAACGCCCCATATAATGGGCGGTTTCTTCCGTTGTCACATTGGATGATACATGAATAGATTATAATTTCATAAATATTGTAGGCCAAATGAAATTGATAATTCTTAGGTAAATGATATTCCGGTGGCAATACAATTAGTGATAACAGCATTATTTACAAATTCAAAATATAATAGATATATGATTGCATGTGCATTAACTATAATACTCATAGCGATTTTTCTGTCGCTGATCGTTCTATTGAGAAAAAGGAAATACGGCAATATACGAGAGTATGAAAATTGAACAAGAAAATTTCAATCTTACAGACGATGAATTGAATAGTCTTTTAGATTCAATTTTCGAAGAAATGTAAATGCAGATAACACGCAGATAAGCAACTTTATCAAGCTGCTATCTGCGTTCCATTAGCAACAAAATAGAAAATATAATTATGGACGATAAATTAAAACAGCAAATTAACAGTTGGACAAAAGCCAACGAAGACCGGAAAGTAATTGATTTATTGGAAGGAATATCTCCTGCTGAAAGAGGTTTTGAAGAAACCGGGTTATTGGCACGGGCTTATAATTATGTCGGTGAGTATGAAAAGGCTTTAGTGCTACTTGAGTCCATTCGTGAAGTAGGCGAACAAGACACCAACTGGAATTTTCGTATGGGTTATGCCCTTTATTATCTTGACAGGTATAAAGAGGCATTATCTTATTTTACAAAAGCCGATGAATTGACACCGGAAGATGTGGACACGATAGAGTTCATCCGCCAATGTAATATAAGAATACCGTTTAAGAGCCGTGTTGATGCTTTTTGGGCGTGGTTTGTACAAAATGAAGCGGAACTTTCGAGAATGGTGGAAAAGCGTGGCGAGTATGACTCTGAAACAAGCATCAGGTTTATTGAGCAAGGTGTTGGACTGATAGCTAAGAATGTACACTTTAATATAGGCGGAAACTATGAGTTTACATTCTCAGTGGAGGGAGAGGCACATCTGTTTTACCTCTATCCGTATCTCATATCTCGTATGCCTGAATCTCTGAGAGACAAATGGCATTTCTTTCCTTATAATCCGGGAACGGATTGTTCTTTCGAGCTTAAGATATACGGGCTTGATATAAATATGGAAGAAGTTTATGTCTGTGCCAAGTATGATGATAAACGGAATGATTTTGCTGTTTCGTTTTATGAAAAAGGTCTGTGCTCTTTGCCGGAGAATCAAGGGCATGGAGCCTTCTGCATCATGATGGAAATAATGTTAGGCGAAGGGCTTTCTTACCGGTATGTTTCAAAAGTAGAGCGGACCGACAGGCTGGAAGAAGGCATGTTCCCCCTTCCTGCTCTCCGTGGATATATTGTAAAAACATTAAAAGATAACGGAAAGGAAGTGCTTGAGAACCCTAAAGATGTCTTTGTTTCCTATCAATTGGATCCGGAAGAAAACGATGAGCTACGGTATGATGTGGCTATCGGCAGCACCAACTTCTCCAACTTGGTTTCACAATATTATGAAAACAATACAACTCTCTTTGATAAAATAAATCATTATGGAGCACAAGCTGTGTTTCTGGCGTTTCCATACAACAATATAAGCGCAGAACATCAGAAAACAATTTTGGACTTCAGATATGCATTGGAAGATAGGATTGAGAAAGAAATTCTGGATACCGACGGATTAGGCCTACTATTGGGTGGTGCAATAGGAACTTGTTGCTGCTATATGGACTTTCTGCTCTATGACGTTAAAGGCTTTATAGAAAAGGTCTTGCCGGTACTGCGTGAATATCCGCAATATTCGTTCTACCTTTCCGATTTTCGGCAGCACTGCCAATTAATAAGATTGACTGATGCAGAAATGGAAGATTGCTAATAAGGTCAAGATAACAGCTTAACGCTGTTCCTCACCAGACCATTAACAGTAATTAAACAATGAAAAAGATACAATTTCTCTTGCTTTGCTCTTTATTCCCAATCCTGCTTTATGGCAAAGGCGACTTAAAGGATACGGTGACAATTTGTGCTAACGGGCTGGTTTATGAACTCACAGTATCATTAGGTGCTACAGAAAACGGATCTGGCACGAACCCGGACTCAGTTAGCTGCGTGAAGCTGATAAAACAGGGAAAAGTTGTGGGGAAAAGTATCTTCCCATTATCGGGCAGATGTCCTATTGAAGAAGATATAAGTGTTGAAGCTTCTGATAATGGATTTATAATCAGGATCCCATACTGCGACGGTTATCTGTTTCGCTTTGGAGAGGCACGGTTTGTCTATTCCAAAGGACAGAATGATTTTATTCTAACCGCATACGAAGAAGAAATCATCGACAGGCAACATCCCGAGTTGGATGGTAAAGTAGTAAAATACAATATATGTGCTAAAGTCCCTATTGTATTGTCCACTTTTTCAGTTGTTGAAATTAGAAATGGCAGTTATATACCACCCGACCCTAAGCCGGGTGGGTATAACTTATGTTTATAATTAGACCGCTAAGATAGCGATTATT
>PPYF01612869.1_pt1 | contig 12008 bp, 9 predicted proteins | sample 1559871 | NCBI WGS metagenome assembly PPYF01 (sample SAMN08240021, study PRJNA423297) | Human gut metagenome, whole genome shotgun sequencing project. | reverse complement strand
TATTTTTTCATCGACATACAATTCTTATGAATATTACAGAACGGAATATCTGGAAGCTAAATAATTTACCGCCAATGGAGTATTGCTCTCTGGCGCGGGCGCAAAAATTATTAAACTGCGAACTGGAAGACATTCTTCACTGGCATGATATTGGCGCAATCAATCTATGTCTTAAGCTTAACCCAACGCCGGGAATATTAAAAATCGCCGTCCTCTCCCATCAGGAAAAAGAGGTAACCAGCGCGTTTAATCCATTTACCTCAGTCGAGGCAGGAGAAACACTCTGGTCGCATCACTCCCATATCCGCAGCATTCTGCGGCTTGAAGGCGATATTCCGACGATGGAAACCCTGCGCGGAAATACGGTAACCCAGTTCAACGTAAAGGTATTTGCTTCAGGGCTCTGGCATCCACACTGTCGGAACCTAATGGCGCTGCTGGAGGCGCCAGATGATATTCTTTTCGAAAACCGCCTCAGCATGATGCTGCCGGATAAACCATTTGTTTATTGTCATTTCATTATGGCTGAGCCAGACAAGACTCAGCTCTTTCATCACGTGCTGGAAAGGCTTAAGGAAGAAGGCATGCTTATAGAGAATGCCCAGCCCGATGAAGGCGATATCGGCAGCGAAGCCAGCCGTGAGTCGCAGTTCGCCGGCGAGTAACGTAGTCCTTCAGGCAAGGGACTGGCGGTTTTCCTGCTCAATCGTTATCGCGTTCTCTCGGGCCAGGGTGATGAATTCGCGCGCTGCGGCGCTCTGCCAGGCGCCCTGCCGCTGCAATAAACAGGCCGTGCGCTGCAGCAGCGCAGGTCTTAGCTCAATCGCCACCACATCATCAAACTGCCCGGCGATCGCCGCCGGCAGCAGCGTTGCTAACGTTGTGCTTCGAATAACCGACAGAACGGCCCCGATGGAGTTGGCCTCCATCCGCACGTCTGGTTCGAGCCGATGAAGGCGGCAATAACGATCAATCTGCTCGCGGGTAGCAAACTCGCTGCTCAGTAAAATTAGCGGCTGGGCGTCGAGAGCCTGAAGTTGCAAGTCGCGCTCTCCTGCCAGCGGATGCGCACGGCTCACCACCAGCGCAAGCGTTTCCGTCAGTAGCGGCTGAACCACAATTTCCTGTGACCGGCTGTCGTCAAAGGCAATCCCCACATCCAGTTCATCCTCCAGCAGCATCGCCTCCATCCGCTCCTGGTTCATCTCCTGGATAAGCACTTTTACTCCAGGGTAGCGTCGGTAGTACGCCTCCATCAGCGGGCCCAGCATATAGGTAGTGAAAGTTGGCGTCATAGCAATGCGGAGTTTACCGTGCTGGAGATCTTCTGCGTCATGCAAGGCGCGCCGACCTTCCTCAAGCTCGCGTAACGCGCGACGCGCATACTCCAGCCAGATCTCACCGGCATCGGTCAGGCGAATACGTCGGCCAGAGCGGTCGAAAAGCTGAACCTCCAGCATCGCTTCCAGCTGGCGTATCTGCTGTGACAGCGCAGGCTGGGAGACATGCAGCGCCGCGGCGGCGCGGGAAAAGCCACAATGTTCAGCCACAGCGATAAAGTAGGAAAGTTGGCGCAGAAGCATCGGCCCACCTATAAGAAATTCCAATAGACATTATCATAAATAAGTCTTTTAACTTATGAAACAAGAGACGTACCCTCTTCGCACGACCCTCAACATATTTCACCTTTAACATCGTTTTATGCAGGAGTGACTATGTCCGCTCACGATCGTTATCTTCAGCGCGCATTAGTGCTGGCAAAACAAAACATTGCTGACGGTGGGCGCCCCTTCGGCGCCGTGCTGGTGCGGAATGATGAGATTGTCGCTGAAAGCGTCAATACCTTTCATCTGAGCGGTGACCCAACGGCGCATGCCGAACTGAACGCCGTTCGCGATCTTGCCGCCAGACAGGGAAGCGCGGCGTTGCGCGAATGCGTCATCTATGCCAGCGGACAACCTTGCCCTATGTGCCTGAGCGCGCTCTATTTAACCGGCGTGCGGGAAGTGTTTTTCGCCAATAGCAATCAGGACGGGGAGCCTTTTCAGCTCTCGACCGCCGCGATTTATCAGCAGCTGCAGCAGCCGCTGGACCAGCAAACGCTGCCGATCCATCATCGCCCGCAGCCGGAGGGAGCTGAACTTTATCAGCGCTGGGCGGAACGGCAGTCATGACACCAGCGCTGCGACAGAACCTGACGCTGGCAGTCCTGGTACTGACTGGGATCAATATGCGGCCGCTGCTTACCTCCATTGGTCCTTTGCTGCCGGACATCCGCGCAGCCAGCGGCATGAGCTATACCCTGGCCGCACTCCTGACCGCCCTGCCGGTGATCGCGATGGGGGTGCTGGCGCTGGCCGCTGGCTGGGTCGATCGCTATATCGGTCAAAAGCGCAGTATTGCGCTGAGTCTGCTGATTATCGCGGCAGGCGCCCTGCTGCGGGAAATCGCTCCGAATAGTGGCTTACTGCTCACCAGCGCTCTGGCCGGAGGAATTGGCATCGGCATTATTCAGGCCGCCATCCCGGCGGTAATTAAGCACCTCTTTCCCCGACGGACGCCGCTGGTGATGGGACTATGGTCAGCGGCGCTGATGGGCGGCGGCGGGTTAGGCGCCGCGTTCACCCCATGGCTGGCGTCACATAGCGCGGCCTGGCATGATGCGCTAGCCTGGTGGGCGCTCCCTGCGCTCCTGGCTCTGTTCAGCTGGCTGGCGATTTGTCGGCAATTGCCTCGCGCACCGCATCAGACCAGCGCTTCCCCCCGGGTCGCGATTATTGGCCAGCGCCGCGCCTGGACGCTGGGACTCTATTTCGGACTGATCAATGCCGGTTACGCCAGCCTGATCGCCTGGCTGCCTCCTTACTACATCCAGCTAGGCGATAGCGCCCAGTACAGCGGTTCGCTGCTGGCGCTGCTGACCGTCGGGCAAACCGCCGGCGCGCTGCTGCTCCCGGCGCTGGCTCGCCAGGAGGATCGGCGCCAGCTTCTTCTGCTAGCGCTGGCGCTACAGCTGATTGGCTTCTGCGGCTTTATCTGGCTGCCAGAGCATTTCTCTGCGCTCTGGGCCATTGCCTGCGGCGTGGGGTTGGGCGGCGCGTTTCCTCTGTGCCTGGTGCTGGCGCTGGATCACGCCGGACAACCGGCGGTGGCCGGCAGGCTGGTAGCCTTTATGCAGGGGATCGGATTTATCATCGCCGGTCTGTCGCCCTGGCTTTCAGGCCTGCTGCGTAGCCTGAGCGGGAACTACACGCTTGACTGGTCCTGGCATGCGATCTGCGTCCTGCTACTCATGGCGCTGACGCTGCGCTTTATCCCGGCACACTACCCGGCCGAGTGGCGACAGCGCGCCTCAGACCTGCCCTGAACCGACGGCGGCGCGTGGCAAAGATAATGCCGCGCGCTCTCGTTGGCCTTCTCCGCCCGCCCCATCGCTAAAACCCGTTTCCTTCGCGTCGCTGGCGCTAAATTTATTACCCTGTGAAATTAATGTGTCGCCGAATCACGACACTCGTAAGTAACTAAAAATTAATAAAAAAATGCCTCTTGTTTCCCTGATTTTTAAGGCGTACATTAGCGCCATCTGGAGCACTAAACGCACAGAATTACGGGCTGCTGCAGGGTGAAGTTACACTGGCGACAGCCCTTGAAAAACAGAACAATTAATTCATTTGAACGTCGCACAAGCGCGTGGAGTGATGAGTCGTGAAATACTTCTTTATGGGCCTCTCTTTTATGGTCATCGTTTGGGCCGGTACTTTTGCCCTGATGATCTAGACTGCAGCGGTGTCAAAAAAAACGGGAGCCTTCATGCTCCCGTTTTTATTTTGCCGTGCTGCCCGCAGCGCTAGCTCGCGGAGGCCAGCAGACCATCCGCGCGGAACATCGCCTTGATACCGCGGATCGCCTGGCGCGTACGGTCCCGGTTCTCGATCAGGGCGAAGCGGACGTGGGTATCACCATAGTCGCCAAAGCCAATCCCCGGCGAGACGCAAACCTTCGCTTCATTAAGCAGCTTTTTCGCAAACTCCAGCGACCCCATGGCGGCGTAAGGTTCCGGTATTTTCGCCCACACGTACATAGACGCTTTCGGACACTCCACCATCCAGCCGGCCTCATGAAGCCCTTTGACCAGCACATCGCGACGGCGCTTATACTGTTCGGCAATATCGCGCACGCACTGCTGATCGCCCTCCAGCGCAGCTATCGCCGCCACCTGCAGCGGAGTAAAAGTCCCGTAGTCATGATAGCTTTTGATACGAGCGAGGGCATTCACCAAAGTCTTATTACCCACCATAAAGCCAATGCGCCAGCCGGCCATGTTATAGCTTTTCGACAGGGTAAAGAACTCGACGGCGACATCCCGCGCGCCGGGCACCTGCATGATGGAGGGCGCTTTCCAGCCGTCATACACGATATCGGCATAGGCCAGATCGTGGACGACCAGAATGTCATACTGCTTCGCCAGAGCGACAACCTTTTCAAAGAAATCCAGTTCGACGCACTGCGCGGTCGGATTTGAGGGAAAGCCAAGGATCATCATCTTCGGCTTCGGATAGCTCTCGCGGATGGCGCGTTCCAGCTCGTTAAAGAAATCCACCCCTTCCACCAGCGGCACTGAGCGCACCTGCGCCCCGGCAATCACCGCGCCATAGATATGAATCGGATAGCTGGGGTTCGGCACCAGTACGGTGTCGCCATGATCCAGCGTCGCCAGCATCAGGTGCGCCAGCCCCTCTTTCGAACCAATGGTGACGATCGCTTCCGATTCCGGATCGATATCGACGTTATAGCGTTCTTCATACCAGCGTGAAATGGCGCGACGCAGGCGCGGGATCCCCCGCGAGGTAGAGTAACCATGGGTGTCAGGCCGTTGAGCAACGGTGCAGAGTTTTTCCACGATATGCGGCGGCGTCGCGCCATCGGGATTACCCATACTGAAATCGATAATATCTTCGCCGCGCCGACGCGCAGCCATTTTCAGTTCAGCAGTAATGTTAAAAACGTACGGAGGGAGACGATCGATACGCGTAAAACGGCGTTCAGGACTGGATTCAGCCATAGGTTCCTCTAATTAACGTTAGCGCCCGGACCGTCCGAGCGACGCTGCCGCTGTTGCGGCTCGTTTAGAAAATAACCTGAAAAAATTCATGTTGTCGAGAGGCCCGTTAAAAAATATTCCCTGGCATATAAAACGGGTATCGACTGCGCTAAATGCGGCAGTTCATTGGCGGAATAATCCCGGGTTGTATAAAGGTGGTAACACACTGATATCTTTCTTAACACAGAATATTATCGTTAATGGCGAAGACCGCCGCTATCGCGATGCTTTTTAATTAATCCCCTTTAAAAAGTGCGACTTTTCCGCTTTATGGTTCCACGGCTGGTCTTCTGCCGTCAGGTTTTTTATCATGTCCCTTTCTGGCCACTGACGCGGCGCACCCATGCACGAAATCTTTACTATGATGCTGGCGGTCTATGATCGTGCGGCCCTGATGCTTATTTGCCTCTTTTTCCTTATTCGCCTGCGCCTGTTCCGCGAACTGTTGCATAAGTCGGCCCATACTCCGAAAGAGCTGCTGGCGGTGACAGCCATTTTCTCGCTGTTCGCGCTATTTAGTACCTGGTCCGGCGTCCCGGTTGAGGGGTCCCTGGTGAACGTCCGCATTATCGCCGTGATGTCCGGTGGGATCCTGTTTGGTCCCTGGGTGGGCGCGATTGTCGGGGCGATTGCCGGCGTGCACCGCTATTTGATTGATATCGACGGCGTGACCGCGGTGCCCTGCTTTATCACCAGCATTGTCGCCGGCCTGCTGTCGGGGTTGATTAATCGTAAAGTGGCCCGCGAACAACGGTGGAAAATCGGCATTCTGGCGGGGATGATGTGTGAAACTCTGACCATGATCCTGGTGGTGGTCTGGGCGCCTTCCCTGAGTCTCGGCGTAGATATTGTTTCGAAAATTGGTATCCCGATGATCCTCGGCAGCGTCTGCATCGGCTTTATCGTGCTGCTGGTGCAGAGCGTTGAAGGGGAAAAGGAGGCCAGCGCGGCGCGGCAGGCGAAACTGGCGCTCGATATCGCCAACAAAACCCTGCCGCTGTTTCGACACGTTAACAGCGATTCTCTGCGCCAGGTTTGCGAGATTATCCGCCGCGACATTACCGCCGACGCGGTGGCGATCACCAATACCGAGCACGTACTTGCCTACGTGGGCGTCGGTGAAGCCAACTATCAACGCCACGACGATATGATTAGCCCCACCACCCGGCAGGCGATTCGTTATGGGAAAATCATCATAAAAAACAATGACGAAGCCCACCGCACCCCGGAGATCCACTCCTTGATGGTGATCCCGCTGTGGGAAAAAGGGGTGGTGACCGGCACGCTAAAAATCTATTACTGCCACGCCCATCGCATCACTTCGACGCTGCAGGAGATGGCGATTGGCCTGTCGCAAATAATCTCCACCCAGCTGGAAGTCTCCCGCGCCGAACAGCTGCGGGAGATGGCCAACAAAGCGGAGCTGCGCGCCCTGCAAAGCAAAATTAACCCGCATTTTTTATTTAATGCGCTGAACGCGATCTCCTCCTCGATTCGCCTTAATCCGGACACCGCGCGCCAGCTCATTTTTAATCTGTCGCGCTACCTGCGCTATAACATCGAATTAAAAGACGATGAGCAGATTGATATCAAACGAGAGCTGTATCAGATCAAAGATTATATCGCTATTGAACAGGCGCGATTCGGCGACAAGCTGACAGTCATCTACGATATTGACGACGACGTCAGCTGCGTGATCCCGAGCCTGCTTATCCAGCCGCTGGTGGAAAATGCCATTGTTCACGGTATTCAACCCTGTAAAGGCAAAGGCGTGGTGACGATCGGCATTAACGAGTGCGGCAATCGGGTACGCATCAGCGTTCGCGATACGGGCAACGGTATCGATCCCGCCGTGGTCGCCCGCGTGGAAGCCGATGAGATGCCGGGTAACAAAATCGGCCTGCTCAATGTGCATCATCGGGTGAAACTTCTCTACGGCGAGGGTTTGCATATCCGCAATCTGACGCCGGGAACCGAAATTGCCTTTTATGTCCCCAATAACTCTACGCCGCAGGCGCTGACGGAGTCGCTGTTGTCATGAGCGGAGAAAAGATGAAAGTTATCATTGTGGAGGATGAGTTTCTGGCCCAGCAGGAGCTCTCCTGGCTTATTAACACCCATAGCCAGATGGAGATCGTCGGCAGCTTTGACGACGGCCTGGACGTGCTGAAATTTCTCCAGCACAACAAGGTCGACGCCATCTTTCTCGATATCAATATTCCGTCGCTCGACGGGGTTCTGCTGGCGCAAAACATCAGCCAGTTTGCCCATAAACCTTTTATCGTCTTTATCACCGCGTGGAAAGAACATGCGGTGGAAGCCTTTGAGCTGGAAGCCTTTGACTACATCCTGAAACCCTACCAGGAATCGCGCATCATCAATATGCTGCAAAAGCTGACCACCGCCTGGCAGCAGCAAAATAACGCTGCTTCAGGATTAGCCAGCGCGGCGCCACGGGAAAACGACACCATCAATCTGATCAAAGATGAGCGGATCATCGTCACCAGTATTCATGATATTTATTATGCCGAGCTTAAAGCACCTGGCCCAGCGTCTGACGCAGATGCGCGCCGGAGCCCAGCAGGCCTGGGTTATCATGCACAATCAGGTAAACCGGTATATCCTGAACATAAGCTTTAAAACGGCCTTTGTCTTCAAAACCGCCGCGGAAACCAGAGGCTTTAAAGAACTCCAGGAAGCGCGGCACGATGCCGCCGGCGATATACACCCCGCCAAACGTCCCGAGGGTCAGCGCCAGGTTACCGCCGAAGCGTCCCATAATGACGCAGAACAGCGACAGCGCCCGACGACAGTCAGTGCAGCTGTCCGCCAGCGCTCGCTCGGTCACCTCACGCGGCTGCAGGTTCTCCGGCAGTCGGCCGTCCGATTTGACAATCGCGCGATACAGGTTGACCAGCCCGGGACCTGAGAGCACGCGTTCTGCGGAAACATGCCCCAGCTCGGCGCGTAGCTCTTCCAGAATGATCCCTTCTTCTTCGCTGTTCGGGGCAAAATCAACATGACCACCTTCGCCCGGCAGGCTGACCCAACGCTTATCAACGTGGACCAGATGCGCCACGCCGAGCCCGGTCCCGGCGCCATAAACGGCGATCGGTTTGCCCGCTACCGGCGCACTGCCGCCAAACTGAATAAGGTGCTCAGCTTTCAGCATCGGAATGGCCATTGAAACAGCGGTAAAATCGTTAATTATCTCCAGATGGGCAAAGCCGAGGTTGCGCTTCATTTCGGCGATAGAGAAAGCCCAGGTATGGTTGGTCATCGCCACCCAGTCGCCGGTAATCGGGCATGCGATGGCGATACAACCTTCGTTGACCGTTACCTGGTGCTCCTCGAGGTAGACGCGCACCACTGCCTCCAGACTGGGGTAATCGAGCCCGGAATAGGTCTTTGCGCGAGAGATCTCTCCACTCGCCAGATCACATAGCGCCAGGCGGGCGTTGGTCCCCCCGACATCTCCTACTAAAGCAAATTTTGTCATTCCGTTACGGCTCCGCTAAAGTCAAAATAAATCTTTTGGCACACTGTAAATTCATGGCGGCTTAACAACAACGTCCAACGCGCAGACGCCCCTTGTTTAGCGACACAGGTCACATTTAGTTTGTAATCTATGCAAGGTAGCCTGTAAAGGACGCGCCGGATATCAGATGTCACCTTAACTTTATCGTTTCAGCACCATTTGCATCGACGGTCTCCGCTGACGAAGGCAAAGTAGTGCTCCAGCACTTTTACAAGGACATTTCCATGCTCCATCCTCGCGCCAGAACAATGCTGATCCTGTCGGTGCCGGCCATCCTGATAGGCATCGCCTGCAGCCTGATCCTGATCGTGGCGATGAAGGTTGCCGCGCTGCTGCAGCGCGTGCTGTGGAGCAATCTGCCCGCGCAGTTGGGGGTGAGCGCCGACAGCCCGCTGTGGATCATCGCCATGCTGACGGCGACAGGGATCGCGGTGGGTCTGGTCATTCGTTACAGCCCCGGGCACGCCGGGCCGGATCCAGCGACCGAGTCGTTAATCGGCGCTCCCATTGCCACCGGCGCGCTGCCCGGACTCCTGGCCGCGCTGATCCTCGGCCTCGCCGGCGGCGTCAGCCTCGGCCCGGAGCATCCGATTATGGTGGTGAATATCGCGCTGGCTGTCGCCGTCGGCTCCCGACTGTTTCCGCGCGTCAGCTCGCTGGACTGGACCATCCTCGCGGCCTCAGGCACCATCGGCGCCCTCTTCGGTACCCCGGTTGCCGCCGCGCTGATTTTTTCGCAAACCCTCAATAGCAGCAACGATACGCCACTGTGGGATCGCCTCTTTGCTCCCCTCCTCGCCGCCGCCGCCGGCGCGTTGACGACGGGTCTGTTTTTCCATCCCCATTTTTCGCTGCCGATCCCGCACTATGGTCAGATGCGCTTCGTTGATATTCTCAGCGGCATTATCGTCGCCCTGATCGCTATCGCCGTCGGCATGGTGGCCGTCTGGTGTCTGCCGCGACTGCATGCCCTGATGCATCGGTTGAAAAATCCAATCCTGACCCTCGGCATCGGCGGGCTGCTGCTGGGGATCGTGGGGACGATAGGCGGGCCCTTAACGCTATTTAAAGGGCTGGATGAGATGCAGCAGTTGGCCTTCAGCCAGACGCTAACCGCCGCGGATTTTCTGCTTATCGCGCTGGTCAAACTGGCGGCCCTGGTTCTTGCCTCAGCCAGCGGCTTTCGCGGCGGGCGAATTTTCCCGGCGGTGTTCGTCGGGGTAGCGCTGGGGCTGATGCTGCATGCTCATGTTGACGCGGTGCCGGCGGCAATCACCGTTTCCTGCGCGATCCTCGGCATGGTGCTGGTCGTCACTCGCGACGGCTGGTTGAGCCTGTTTATGGCCGCCGTGGTGGTCCCGGATACGACTTTGCTGCCGCTGTTGTGTATGGTGATGCTCCCGGCCTGGCTGCTGCTGGCCGGGAGACCGTTGATGATTGCCAAACGGCATACCGATTAAACGCGGCTGTTTCGCTCCTCAAGGGCCTGCGTCACCGCGCGCAGGAAATCGGGGATATCCATTTTCGGCAGCATCACTTCTACCAGGGTTAGGGTATCGGAGGTGATGCTCTCCGTCATCGCCTCCCGCAGTTCAGACGTCTGAGTGACCCGCCGGCAGCGCGAAGCAACGTCAGGGGCGAAGGCTTCCGGCAGCCGCTGCCAGTCCCACAGAGCGATGTCATTGTAGCGCTGCTCTGGACCATGAATCGCCCGTTCCACGGTATACCCTTCGTTATTCAGCAGCAGAATAAGCGGCTTTTGCTTATCACGCAGCATGGAGCCCATCTCCTGAATGGTCAGTTGGGCCGCGCCATCGCCGACAATTAGCACCACCCGCCGCTCCGCCGCTGCGGTTTGTGCGCCATAGGCGGCCGGGAGAGTAAAACCAATCGAGCCCCACAGCGGCTGGACGATCAGCGATGCTTCAGAGGGCAGCTTCAGCGCCGCAATGCCAAAGGCGGCCGTCCCCTGATCGGCGAGAATAATATCCCCCGGACGCAGGGCGCCCTGCACCGTCGCCCAGAAATTTTTCTGGGTCAACTCGCCTTCAGCGCCCTCCTCAGCCTCCGGCGCCACGACCTGAGGCGTAGCCCACTCCGCCGCCAGCGGGGCGGAAAGCGTCATCAGCGCGGCCAAAGCCTTATCCATCGGCACCCCGCTGAACCAGTGATCGCCCACCCTGACGGCGAAGGGCTGGATCTCAATAGTCTTTTCCCGCGCCAGATGTTGGGTAAATCCTGCGGTGATGGTGTCGGTGAAGCGCGTGCCAATGCAGATGATGGTGTCGGCGTTTTCAATCGCCTCCCGGGTCTGCGGCGCGCTGGCAATCCCGCTGTAGGTGCCGACAAACCCGCTCTGCTGCTCATCGAACAATCCCTTGCCCATGAGCATCGTCGCATGGGCGACAGGCGTTTTCGCCACCCACTCCCGGAGCGTCTTCTGCAGGCCATAACGTTGCGCCAGGAAGTCCGCCAGCAGGGAAATGCGTCGGCTGCCCCGCAGCAGGCGGCTGGCATGTTCGCAGAACCCGGCAAGCTGGTTTTCATCCGCCGGAGCTGGCTCCACCAGCAAGCGCTGGGCTGGGGCAATCGCTGCCGCTCTGGCGACATCGGCTGGCAGCATCAAATAGCCGGGGCGATGATGCGTCAACATATCGCGCAGCACACGGTCGATTTCATGGCAGGCGTTGCCGGCGGTCAGCAGCGCCTGGCTACAGGTGATCTGCTCGCTCATGCGGGCGAAATGGCGAAAATCGCCATCGCCGAGGGTATGGTGCAGCAGTTCGCCGCGCTGCTGGGCGCCGGTAGAGGGCGCACCGACAATATGCAATACCGGAATATGTTCCGCATAGCTACCCGCAATGCCGTTCAGCGCGCTCAATTCGCCGACGCCGTAGGTGGTCAGCAGCGCACCGGCCCCTTTGATGCGCGCATAGCCGTCAGCGGCATATGCCGCATTCAGCTCGTTGGCGCAGCCGACCCACCCCAAGGCGCTGTGCGCGATGACGCGATCGAGAAACTGTAAGTTGTAATCTCCCGGCACGCCGAACAAGCGGTCAATACCGCAGTCGACAAGGCGATCCAGCAGATAATCCCCAATAGTGTAGGTCGGTTGCATATCCATTATCCTCATTTTGGTGCAGGTGTAATTTGAGTATTGAATAAGCGATCCGCCTGTCCAGATGGGAGGTGATAATGGCAGTGTAAAGCAATAATTACGCAGAAAAAGCAGTGTACTCCACGCAGAACATTGTTTAGTGTAAACGTATACACAACCTGTTTTGTCGGCGGAGGAAGAATGGTTTACCAGGCAAGCACCACGCGATATCAAACGATGGAGTACCGTCGCTGCGGCCGCAGCGGTCTGCA
>PPYF01370884.1_pt1 | contig 12008 bp, 11 predicted proteins | sample 1559871 | NCBI WGS metagenome assembly PPYF01 (sample SAMN08240021, study PRJNA423297) | Human gut metagenome, whole genome shotgun sequencing project. | reverse complement strand
CAATGTAGTAGCCCTCGATAAACTGCCCTTTTTCGTCGAACAGGAAACAGCGGTCAAAATCACCGTCAAAAGCGATGCCCATATCGGCACCGTATTTGATCACCGCATCGCGGGTATCATCGCGACACTCCGGCAGCAGCGGGTTAGGAATACCGTGAGGGAAAGTGCCGTCCGGGGTGTTATGGACTTTAATCAGGCTCACCGGCACGTTCAGCGCCTTAAAGCGGGCTTCCAGCGCATCAATCACCGGGCCTGCCGCGCCGTTCCCGGAGTTCACCACCAGCTTCAGCGGCGTCAGGTTTTTGACATCGATATAGCCCAGCAGGTGATCGATATAGGCGTCCTGAAGATTGATTATCTGGTAGCTGCCGCGCTGGTTTTCATCCACCGGCGGGAAGTCATTGGCCTCGGCCAGACGCTGCACATCGTGCAGGCCGGTATCGCCGCTGATCGGGCGCGCGCCTTCACGCACCAGCTTCATGCCGTTGTAGTCCATCGGATTGTGGCTGGCGGTGACTTCAATGCCACCGTCTACGCCAAGATGGAAAGTGGCAAAATAAATTTCTTCCGTCCCGGAAAGGCCGATGTCCAGAACATCGACGCCCGCGTCGCGCAGACCGCGCGCCAGCGCCATCTTTAACGCCTCGCTGGTCAGTCGTACATCGCCGCCCAGCACGATGGTTTTCGGCTTCAGGTATTCGCCGTAGGCGCGGCCAATGCGCCACGCGATATCTTCGTTGAGCTCTTCGCCCAGCTTGCCGCGGATGTCGTAGGCTTTAAAACAGGTTAATTTTTTCATGTTGTATCCTTTTCTTAGACAATAGCTACCCTGTCCAATTTCAAAATTAGACATAATATGTTTTCAATCAACTATTTTAGCTTGATAAGAATACCCACTAAATTAATATTAATTATAAATATTCACTTGCTGAAAATCTTACAATATCGTCTTCTTCAAGATAGGATCCTGAGCGAACCTCAATCATTTCAAGAGGTACTTTACCTGGGTTTTCAAGACAATGAGCCGTACCTTGAGGAATGTAAATAGACTGATTTTCACATAATAAGTTAACGCTATTATTAATAGTTACCTTTGCTGTTCCAGCCACTACGATCCAATGTTCGGCCCGATGATGGTGCATACGCATTTCAAAACTGCTTCCAGGTTTAACCGTTATTCTTTTCACTTGATAACGGTGTCCATCATCTATCGAGTCATATTTACCCCATGGACGATATATTTCCCGATGAATATGATGTTCTTGTCTACCATCAGCCTTAATTCTCTCAACTATCTTTTTTACATCCTGAACATCATTTTTATTTGCGACTAATATGGCGTCTTTAGTTTGTACGACAATTAAGTCTTTTACACCTACGGTAGTTACCAGACCAGACTCAGCATATACGTAACTATTTTCTGTATTATGACTAATCACGTCACCATGCTGAACATTACCTTCTGAGTCATGATTGCTAATATCCCACAACGATGACCATGAACCAACATCACTCCAGCCCACATTCATTGGTAAAACAACAGCATCACTAGTATTCTCCATCACCGCATAATCAATGGATTCATCCGGACACGTCTCAAAAGCATCTTTATCTACACGGATAAAGTCATTATCAATTTCTGCGTTCGTCACTGCGTCCTGACATGATTGTAAGATATCAGGCCGGAATTTTTCTAATTCTTCCAAATAGCGTCTGGCCTGGAATAAAAACATACCGCTATTCCAGTAATAATTACCACTTGACAGATATTGTTCAGCTGTATGCCGTTCAGGTTTTTCGACGAATGCTGCCACATCAAATGCAACAGAATCCGCTTTCATTTCTGTGTTATTAACTTCGCCTCGTCGAATATACCCATACCCTGTTTCAGGTGCATCAGGGACAATACCGAAGGTCACTAATTTACCATTCTCAGCCAAAGGTATTGCCGAGGTTACTGCATCCTGAAATGCTTTGCTTTCCTCAATTATATGATCGGCGGCAAGTATCAACAGTAATGGATTGTTATCGGGGTTATTTTTACACGCAATCAATGCAGCTAAAGCAATAGCAGGAGCTGTATTACGTGCGGTAGGCTCAAGAATCACATTCCCTGTTAGCTTACCCACATTTTGTAATTGCTCTGCAGCAATAAAACGATGTTTTTCATTGCAAATAACAAACGGTGGGAAACAGTCTAACCCATGCAGACGACCGATTGTCGATTGAAGCATGGACTCCTTACCGTCAAGACATAGGAATTGTTTTGGATATAGCGTTCTGGATAACGGCCATAATCGACTTCCAGAACCACCAGCGATCACAACTGGATAAAGTTTATTCTGACTCATACATTAGCCCCGTATATCCGAAATGAATTTATTTAATATCTGTTCTTTATCAAATGCCTTTTCAGCATAATTTTGCGCAATCACATTATTCACAGGCAAACCCATAGCCTGGGTGATACCATTATTCAATGCTGTAACGGATTCTGGCTCAACACAAACAGCGATACCTGGATGCTGCTGGCAAAGAAGGCCAAGCTCAGTATTGGATTCTGCTGTAACCACTGCATTCCCCCCCACGGCTAAAATATTGGTTAGCTTTGAAGGTAATACCGCATCCGCGGCACCGCGTCTCTGAATAATCAGATGGCAGTCGGCCATTTTCAATAATGCAGGTAAAGATTCATAAGACTGTAAAGGATATATCCTTACATTCTTCAGCTTGCGATCCTCGACCATTTTTTCAATTCTATTTTTGCCACCACCTTCCCCGACAATTACAAACATCCAGGAAGCATCAGATGAACAAGATGCAGCCTCAACGATGATTTCCATTCCTTGTTTTTCACCAATATTCCCGGAGTAAAGAATTATCTTTTTATCCAGTGGTAAATCTAACTGTTTTCTAATGAGCTCAACATCCTTTGAACAAACTTGACGAAAACGGGAAACCTCAGTCCAGTTGGGAAAGAAAATCAATTTTTCTTCCGATACACCTTTCTCCCTCGCATTTCTCATCATGGCAGCAGAGATAGTCGAAATATAATCAACACCTAATAAGCCAGATAATTCAAATGTACGCGCCAAACGAGTCATCCATCCTGCCTTGCCATTACCTGAAAATCTGAGCCCAATCATTGCATCAACTTCATAATCCTGGATATGCAATAAGGTGCGCGCGCCGGTTAATTTGGCAAGAAGACGCATTCCTGGAGTGCAAAACAATGTTGGGATTACACCTATAATCAAGTCTGGTTTCCAACCTCGCTGCCCCAATAAAGGGAAAAAACTGCTTACTGCAAAACTGCTAAGATGTAATATCCGTTTCAGCATCGACAGTTTTTTGGGAACATAGATTGGGCAACGCCAAACAAGCGCATCGCCCTCTTCGCGGTAGTAGCGCAGCGCAGAATATTCTCGAGCTATACGCCATTCTGGATAATAAGGAGGGGCAGTAATAACTCGCACATCGTGCCCTTGATGTATCATCCATTCGACCATTTCTCCCGTATATTTACCGATTCCAGTAAGCTCAGGGGAATAGTTGATGCCATATACTAAAATCTTCATAACCCAGGTACCATATGTTGGACAGTTTTATCAAAATAGGCCCTTGTGTTTTCGTGAACATCCTTATTTGTAAGCAGTTCTGCAGACGACATCCATCTCCATGTATCATGCTGCTCCAATGGGAATGACCACTCTTTTGTATTAATTTTTAGGCAATAGCAAAGCACGATATAATGCGTTGTAAATGAAGACAAAGAGAAATTGTCATCATAAAAATGCTGCCACACACCAAAGAAACGCCCATCAGAAATGGCAAAAAAATAGCCCAACTCCTCTTCACTGAGGCGGGTGAAAGCACAGCTAAGGTTTTCATCCTTTAACACTCTACCGCCAGGAACAAACCAATATCCTTGTGCCGGTCTGTTTTTTCTTCGTCCCACAAGATACTCCCCTCTTTCATTCTCAATGAGAAAATCGATTGAAATGAGTGGAGTTGTCCTAACGACCTGAGAAAAGTCCTGCGTATTGAGAAACATCATTCCCCCCTAAATTGGTTCTGATTATCCAGGAACCAGCGATAAGTAGAGGAGAGCCCCTGTTCAAGGGGGATTTCATGATACCAACCTAATTTTCTCAGGCGGCTCACATCCAGCAATTTACGCGGAGTGCCATCTGGCTTTGAGTCATCAAAAATAATGTCGCCTTTAAATCCGACGACTTCCGCAATTACAACGGAAAGTTCTCGGATCGTACAATCCTCTCCTGTTCCAACATTTACATGCGACAGCATAGGGTTCGTATTTTCCTGCCAAACCTCGTCATCAAGCTCCATAACATGAATACTCGCTGCTGCCATATCATCAACATGCAAGAACTCGCGCATTGGTTTACCACTCCCCCAAACCGCAACTACTTGCTCATCACGTTGCACTGCATCATGAAAACGACGTAGTAGTGCCGGAATGACATGTGAATTATGCAGATGGAAGTTATCGTTTGGTCCATATAAATTTGTTGGCATCACCGAACGATAATCACGGCCATGTTGGCGGTTGTAAGATTCACATAATTTAATTCCAGCGATTTTGGCAATCGCATAAGGCTCATTGGTTGGTTCCAGAGTACCTTGCAAAAGCTCGCTTTCCTTAATCGGCTGTTCGGCATGCTTAGGGTAAATGCATGAAGAACCGAGGAAAAGAAGCTTCGGAACATTAAAGCTGTGAGCCGCGTGGATAATATTATTTTCCATCATCATATTTTCATAAATAAAATCTGATGGATAATTATTATTAGCCATGATACCACCGACTTTTGCCGCGGCGAGATAAACCTCATCTAGCGCTTCGCTGGCGAAAAAGTCATTTACTGCTCGGGTATCCAACAAATTAAGTTGCTCACGGCCACGTACGACCAATTCAATATCATTACGCTGAGAAAGCTGTCGATAAATTGCTGATCCCACCATCCCTCGATGACCAGCGATGTAAACACGTTTCTTTTTCATAATCAGCCCTCCACTGCAATAGCAATGTCATAACCGTGAGATTTTAAAAGCGAGAATTTCTTCGCCTCTTCGAGGTCGTTAGCCACCATTTCAGAAACCATTTCATTCAGGGTGATTTCTGGTTTCCAGCCCAGCTTCTCGTGCGCTTTGGTTGGGTCGCCGAGCAGGGTTTCCACTTCCGCCGGACGGAAGTAGCGCGGATCAACGGCCACCATCACATCCCCCGGCTTCACGCCAGGTGCATCGTGACCGGTGACGGAAACCACGATCCCCTTCTCTTCGACGCCGGTACCTTCAAAGCGCAGTTTAATGCCCAACTGAGCGGCGGCCATTTCCACGAACTGGCGAACTGAATACTGCACGCCGGTGGCAATCACGAAATCTTCCGGTTGATCCTGTTGCAGCATCATCCACTGCATTTTCACGTAGTCCTTGGCATGGCCCCAATCGCGCAGGGAATCCATGTTGCCGAGATACAGGCACTTCTCTAGCCCTTGGGCGATGTTGGCGATAGCGCGGGTAATTTTACGCGTTACGAAAGTCTCGCCACGACGCGGGGATTCATGGTTGAACAGAATGCCGTTACAGGCGTACATCCCATAGGATTCGCGGTAGTTAACGGTGATCCAATAGGCGTAAAGCTTGGCAACCGCATACGGCGAGCGCGGGTAAAACGGTGTGGTTTCTTTCTGTGGAATTTCCTGCACCAGGCCGTAAAGCTCGGAGGTGGATGCCTGATAGAAACGGGTTTTCTTCTCCAGCCCTAAGAAGCGAATCGCCTCCAGCAGGCGCAGCGTCCCCATCGCATCGACATCAGCGGTATATTCCGGCGATTCAAACGACACGGCAACGTGGCTCATGGCTCCCAGGTTATACACTTCATCCGGCTGCACTTCCTTGAGAATACGCGTCAGGTTTGAGCTGTCGGTCAAATCGCCATAGTGCAGGTGAAATTTCGGGTTGCTGCTGTGTGGATCCTGGTAGATGTGATCGACACGTTCGGTGTTGAAGGAGGAAGCACGACGTTTGATCCCGTGAACTTCATATCCTTTTTCCAGCAGCAGTTCCGCCAGATAAGAACCATCCTGCCCGGTTACGCCGGTAATAAGTGCGACTTTCGACATTATATTTTTCCTCAATATAGTCCCGTTTAGGGAGTAACTTTCTCTACGCGTTCGCGCGTGACCACTGCGGGATTGCCACGACAAATCATATTTGCCGGTAGCGATTTAAAAACGCTGCTGCGGGCACCCACTATCGTGCCGTCGCCTATCGTTATACCGGGAGCAACAAACACATCCGTTGCCAGCCAGCATTTCTCACCGACCACAATCGGAGCGGCATTAATATCAAAATGCGCACTCTGATAATCATGGCTGCCGGTGCATAAATAACACTTCTGCGAGACCACTGAATTAGCACCAAGGGTAATATTCCCGAGGGTATACAGCACCGCGTCATCCCCCACCCAAGCATCATCACCAATCGTTAACTTCCATGGATAAGTAATTTTTACCGACGGGCGAATAACTACGTTTTTTCCTATTTTTGCGCCAAACAGGCGTAATAAAAATGCTCGCCAGCGGTAGAGTATTTGCGGTGACCAGGCAAATAGTGTGGCCTGAACCGCCCACCAGATTTGAACTTTAATGCCGCTAGCACCGCGAAATCCGTTGGGAACTTTAAATCCTGACAACTCCTGCATCTTATTTCCTTAGGCCTTGTTATACAGCGCCTTGGTTTTACCGGTGGTGCGCAGGCGTAATAAATAAGATAATTCTGTCAACAATGCTGGCATGCACAATATTTCACGCTGAACTTTTTTTGCATCCTGACACAGTTGAACATTATTTGTGGTTGATACGCCGCCCATTGAAAATTCAGACACCAGCCCTTTTATGCGTTTAAAACGATAGCCCGATTTATACATTCTGGCCGTCAACGCATAATCCGATGACACGCGATACTGCACGTCATAGGGATAATCTTGCAGGCCGCGCAGCGGAAAGAAAATCGCCTGATGACTGGCCGGCAGGCTGTGATAAATATACCAGCCGCGTTTGGCACTGCGGCGCACCTGATGGCCATCACCAAAGTCCAGCATCGCATCGCCGAGGAACATGGCATCGTCATTCTGACCACGCAGTTGGCGAACAAACTGCGCCACCTCCGGATGGAAGCTGTCACCGGAATTCAGGAACAGCACAAACTTGCCGTTAGCCATGCGAATGCCTTTATTCATCGCATCATACAGGCCCTTATCTGGCTCACTGACGTAACGTAACTGGTACTGGCCATTACGTTTTTCGAGAAATTCTGCCGTACCGTCATTCGACCCGCCGTCGACCACAATCCACTCAAAGGTCAGACTCGGATCCCCCGCCAAATGAGCCAGCGAGTGCCAGGTTTTCACCACCCCTTCGTAGTTGCGAAAGGCTACGGTAACCACACTTAACAACATGTTTCACCTCATCTGCTATCAGCAATATTCAGCGCTTTACGCAGAATAAAAGGACAAACAATTAAAAACGCATATTCCGGGCTAAATATCGAACCGGTAAAAAATAACGATATCGGCGTGAAAAGATACAGCTGCACGGCGAAATTGCGATTATTCCCAAAAGCATTAATGAACAATTTAAAAACGTAATACAGATAGCCAGCAGTTAATATCACCGCAAACCATGAAAAATAAATCATTAACAGATACAGACCATTGTCTATGGTTTTCCCGACGTCCGCACCGTTAAATATTCCGAATGATGCAACATATTCGTAAAGAGAACCAAAACGGATTACGCCATCAATACTTGTCAATGAGTAACCGACCATCACCAGCGGACCAATAATACGGTAATAGGATGATGAGCCTTCCGTCCCCAGATCCCCCAGGCGTGTTGCGATATACGGGAAGGCAAATACCAGCCCGACTAAAAATACGCCCAGAGAGATAATCGCCAACGGCAGTTTTTTCTTAATCGCTTCTTTGTTCAGATACTGGAATGCCCACTCCAGCAGGTAGAACAGGATAAATGTCATTACCCCTGAGAACGATCCAGAAAGAATTATCCCTGCCAGAATCATAGCATCAGACTTCGGCGTTTTGATACCAAACTGTTTGATGCAAAGCCAAATTGAGATTAGTGCCAGAGCGAAGAAGGCGGGTTCAAAATAAAGCGCAGTTGTTCGCTTACCACCGAATTTGATGAAATTCAGTACGTAGCTATTACTGTATATAAGATATTTCGAAATTATCTCAATCAGACTACTGCCGCCAAACAGAATAATCTGTGCCATTTCGAGCGCCGCCAACAGCACAATAATAGTAATCACCACGTAGAAAAAGCGCAGTATTTTACGATGGTTATGCGGCGAAATGGTTTTGAAGCGAATACTCCAGACCATACCGATAATAATCACGATATAGACGAACAGCATTGTCGAGGTGACATATTTGCTCGGATCCAGCGATTGACCAAACACGTAGTTAAACAGCGTCAGTCCCACCCCCAGCCCGAGCGCAATCATCAACTTTTTGAGATTGATGCGTTCGACAAACAGCAGCAGCAGCGCAGGCAGAAAGGTTACGATGGTAATCGGGAAGCTCTCGCCCAACTGTGCCAGTTTGACGTTAACCAGCAAATAGATGAGCGGCAGCAGCAGATAGCTACAGACTCTGATAGAACGAGACATATTCCTCCAGCATCTGTTGCCCACTGTAGGCCTGACGGCTGCGCGCGCTAAAGCGCTCAAGCGTGGTGCCAAATATCGCCTGCGCAATCTGCGCTTTTGGCTGCTGCACCAGCGTTAACACCTCACGTTCATCAACCGTGTGGCCACCGGATTTTTCCAGCACCTCTTTGGCGGCGTCGCTGTGGGTTGCAATCACCGGCACGCCAATGGAAAGCGCTTCGCAGAGGATCAGCGGATAGTTATCCACCCGGGAGCTAAACAGCAGCGCATCAAGCGGATTCAGTTCGCTCATCAGCTGGCGCTTATCGGTCAGAAAGCCGTGATTCACCACGTTGTCACCCGTAAAGGGCGAGAATTTACCGAAGGTATGGATTTCGACCTTGTCGCCGAGAGCGATGATTTCGCGCACCAACTGCTGATTGGTTTTACCGTCATAGCGCAGGTCGTGCGCCACGACGGCAATTTTTGGCCGCGTAGCGCTGGCTTTGATCGGCGTTAATTCGGCCAGAATGGCTTCCGTCGCGACGTCAATACCGTTATTGATAATCTGGCAGCGCCCTGCCCCATAGAGGCTATTAAACGCATCGGCGACGTGTTGGCTTGGCGAGATAAAGCGGCAGCCAAGCGCCAGCATTTGGCGGAACAAGTGCCGTTTTTCATCCACCAGCTGGTGTGCGCGGTCAACCTTCACCGGTGGGTAGTTGTTCAGCGTCGGACACTTCTGGCAACCGCTTTTCCAGCCTTCGCAGCCGTCGAGGAATGCGCAGCGCCCGGTCACGCTCCAATGGTCATGCAGCGTCCAGATAAAGGTCACATCGTTTTTATGCCCTTTCACGCGCTCGCAAAAATTCACCACGTCGGCCAAATTCAGCCAGTAGCTGTGCATCACATGAAAATGCAGCACCACTGGGCCATCCAGACGCGTGACCTGCCGATAGAGGTTGTTCAGGTTGCCAAACAGATCGCGGTTAAACAGGCGAAAAAGCGCCAGATTGGCGACCGATGTCAGCCGCGCGGTCTGCTTCACCACCTGCGGATAGCGATCGTGGCTAACGCTTTTTTTACCGCCTTTGCCGTAACCGTAGACAAACGTTGAGCTTAACCCCTGGCGCAGCGCGCGCTGATGTAAGTCGAGCGCGACGCCCGCCGCTCCGCCTTCGGCCAGGCGAACATTGAATTGCAGAATATTCATTTGATTACCTTCACTCGCGCCTTTTCACCCACCACCAGCGCATTATCGGGAACGTCGTCGAGCACCACGCTGCCCGCGCCTACCGTCACGTTGTTGCCGATGCGGATACCGCCGATGATCACCACGTTGGCGCCAAGCTCAACGCCGTTGCCCAGGGTCGGACAATCCAGGCTGTTGGGGCCTCGATTACCCAGGGTGACGCCGTGGCGGATGGTGAAATCGTCCCCTGCCACCACGTTTTTATTAATCACTACCGCATAGCCGTGATGGATAGTGAAGCGTCGGCCAATGGTCGCCGCGGCCTGAATTTCATAACCGAAAAAGCATTCGGTGATGATGCGATACAGCACCAGTACCGGCGCAGCCCACAAATTGTTAAGCACGTTTTTTTTGCGCCACACCGAGCAGAAGTGAGCAATGCGATAGGCGGTCACCATACAGCAGGGGCGCAGGCTCCAGCTGTTTGCGCGTAAGTCTTCCAGCAGCATTATTTACTCCGTAGCCCATCGACCCAGCGTTTACCGTTACGCACCGACAGCAGCGTAATAAACGTCTTCCACGTCATGCGTTTATTGCGGATCTGGTACAGCGTGAACAGCTGATACTTCTTACTCGCCCGGTCAAACTTAGCTTTGTGCTTGCGGTAAAAGCTGAAGTAGCCGGAAAACTTTTTCGGCGATGAGGTGATCTGCATTTCGCCGTGGTTGATATGCAGAATTTGCGTTGCCGCTTCAATTTTCCACGGCTCACCGTAGGCCACCACCATGCGCAGGAAGATGTCATAGTCCTGGGCCGCCTTCAGTTCGGTATCAAACAGGCTCTCTTTAAAGCGCCATGCCCAGCTAAAAACCTGGTTACCGATAATGTTGCGCTTATAAAACAGCGGACGGGAGAATGGCGATTTCGGATACAGCGGCAGGCTGGCAGGCTGCGAATAGACCTCCCCTTCGCAGACATAATCGTTGGCGTATAAAAACGCATGCCCCATTAACTCGTGCTTATGTTCAAGGAAGATCGAGAGGCGGTTCGGCGTCCACTCATCGTCATCGTCAATACCGGTAATAAACTGGCCTCTGGCCTGCAGGATGGCCTGGTTACGGACCGCGCAAGCGCCGGAGTTAAAATCGTTGCGGGTGTACTGCACGCGAGCATCATTCAGTTCGGCCACAAACTGCTGGAGCTGCTCATACTGGCTTGAGCAGTCATCCACAATAATCATCTCCCAATGGGGATAGTCCTGGCGCAGGATCGATTTGATCGCGCGAATCGCCAACTGCTGTCGATTCCAGGTTGGCATATAGATGGAGATCAATGGGTTATCTGTTGTCATTGGGTATCCCCGAATAAGCGGTTGAGCGGTATTTCCCCTCACCCTTTCCTCTCAGGGGAAAGGGTATCGTTCAGGTCTTTCCTGAAGAAAAGAGTCTGCGATTCTCGGCCTCTCCCCAAGGAGAGGCTGGGTGGGGAAGAAAGGTTATTTCGAATCCGACTGGTACTCGTACTCGTAGTAACCGTAATCCTGATAGCCGGTCGCACGGCGGAATATGGAGTTAAGGATCACCCCTTTCACCGTGATGCCGTTTTGCTCAAAGCGGTTCAGACTGGTTTCTACCTCTTTCAGAGTGTTGACCGCGTAGCGCGTCACCATCAGCGTGGTGCCGGCATGGCGCCCGACGATGGCGGCATCGGTGACGGCCAGAATCGGCGGTGTATCAATCAGCACCAGGTCATAGTTCGCCGAGCCCCACTTCAGCAGTTCACTAAAGCGTTCACTCATCAGCAGTTCTGACGGATTTGGTGGCACCTGGCCACGTGGGATAAGGTCTAGATTGGCGATTGCGGTGCGTTTCGCGCTGCTTTCAATGGTTGATTTACCTACCAGCACATCCGACAGACCGTTGTCGTTAGTGGTCCCCAGCAGTTCGTGGGAATAGCCTTTACGCATATCACAGTCGATCATCAGTACGCGTTTATGAGTTTGGCTAATCACCGCCGCGAGGTTGGCGCAGACGAAGGTTTTACCGATAGACGGACTGACCCCCGTCATCATCAGCACGTTGTTCTCCGCCTGCATCATGGCGAAGTGCAGGCTGGTACGCAG
>PPYF01623044.1_pt1 | contig 12009 bp, 7 predicted proteins | sample 1559871 | NCBI WGS metagenome assembly PPYF01 (sample SAMN08240021, study PRJNA423297) | Human gut metagenome, whole genome shotgun sequencing project. | reverse complement strand
TCGAAATAGAGAAAGATTAGTTTTTATAAGAGTAAAGAGATTAGTTTTTAGGGTGCACTAAAAAAATAGGCAATATCCAACAATGGTTATTGCCTATTTTTATATATAGCCGGAAGCCAAGTACATCAATACAGACTTCCCAGGCCGACTTCCGTAAAGAGCTTCGCCAACTTCTCCACCACCGGTTTCATATAACGTTTTCCTTTCTCGGCAGAAGCTTTTTTGGGGTTCCCTACCCCGCTGTCGACTGTAGCCTTATCCCAATGGCGGGGAGCCCAGCCCACCTTTTCATTCAGGGAAGGAATAGCAAACGGTCGGGATTCTCCGTCACCGGCCTCAGCCAGATTCACCAGCTCGGGATGGTAATGCATCATGACGGAAGTCTCAGACTCGCCGGCATGGTCGTCGACAACAGCCTCAAAGTAGTCTTTGGGAGGGACGATGCTGAACCAGTCGGCAGCGATAATCAGAAAATCGGGATACACAAACGCCAGGTCACGAATCATTCCCTTGAAGTTGTTGCCGCCATGACCGCTGAGAATAATCAGCTTGCGCATGCCTTGTGCATAGAGGGAGGCAACTATGTCTTCCAGAATGGCCTGCTGGGTGGAATAGCGGGTATGGATGCAGAACGGAAGTTCGCGCTGCCCCGGATTGTGTGCACCGAAAGGTACGGGAGGCATCACCATGCAGCGTACACCGGAATTCTGTAAAGCCAATGCAGCCGCGTCTACGGCAATGTCATGCGGCAGAATACAATCAGTGAGATAAGGCAGATGCAGATTATGGGGCTCCGTAGCTCCCCAAGGCAGGATGACAACGTCATACTTCACTCCTTTCACCTTTCCATAGCAGGAAACAGTAAGGTCAATTTCTCTTTTTTCCATGATAGTTTATTTTGGGGGTAAATCTTTACCGCAAAAATAAACATTATTCCGTCACATTGAACCTATTGCCGGCGATATTCTTTAGGTGACATACCGGTGTGATGCTTGAAATACTTGCCAAAGAACGACTGGTTGGCAAAGTGCAGCTCGTCCGCAATTTCCTGAATGCTCAGCTCGGAAGACTTCAACAAGGCTTTGGCTTCCAAAACGACGAGACTGTCAATCCATTCGCCTGCCGTCTTTCCGCTGATTTCCTTCACTACGGTGGAAAGGTGCTTGGCGGTGAGGAACATCTTATCGGCATAATAGGACACACTTCGCTCTTCCTTATAGGACTCTGAAACGGCACGGATAAAGCGTTCGAACAAGTCTTCCTTCCTGCTTTTGGGTATGCGCTCCTGAACGGCATGCCCTTGATAGATGTTGTATATCTCATAGAACAGTGCCAGCAGCAATCCCTGGGTGATTTCCTTACGGAAAGGATTGTCCTTCAGCTTCACCTTGCTCCAGAGGAAAGAGTGATACTCCTGGAATGATTGGGATTCCTCCGGAGTGATGTGGACGAAAGGCCGTTCCTTAATCATGAAGAACATGGGGAAAAGCTGTTGCATGGTGGGTATCACCATATCCATAAAATCTTTTGAGACGGCAATGAAAAGTCCGGCAAAGTCATCGGAGCGTTCTCCTTGCAGAACAATCTGGTCGGGAAGGATAATACCCAACATACCTTCCCGCATTTCACATTGCTGCAAGTTGAGTTCCAGTTTGCACCACCCTTTCAGGCAGACAGTCAGGCAAGCAGCATTCAAACGGGTGGGATAAGAGCTCAAAGACATGTCCTTGATGTCATCAAAAATAGCAAAATCATTGCCGATGAAATCGATCATCGGCAAATGATGTATCTGGGAAATATCTACATTCCGTATTCCGTATAGTTCAGCTTCACATTCAGGTCCAGGAATTGGGGAGTATGCTCCATGCGGTCCGAGGTGATATTGCAGAAGGCATCTTCGGGAGCATCTTCCGGTGCGTAGTGCGGAACAATCATCTTTCCCGTATAAGTGCCGGAAAGGGAGAAGTCGAAATTCTTCACCGGCGCCGAGGAGAAAGTGAAATATCCGTAATAGTCCGGTGTACGGGGCATGCGCTTGGTGGTAAGGTCTTTGCCGTCCACCTTCGTCCAGGCTTCCTCATGGATATAGCGGCTGCGCTGCGCCGTGAAGCCGAGCTGGAACTGCGCCTCCTTGCCGTGGGCAATCTTCGCATCCAGATTGGCACCGTATACGCGTGCGCCGTTTCCGTTGCGGCGCTCCTTGATGACATCCCCTACTTCGTTCTTGCCGATATCTTCGAGCACAAAGACGTCCGCCTACTGCCGTCACGTGCAAGTCCTCATCGTATGCCTGCGGAGCGCGGAAACCGGTAGAGTAAGTCAAGCGTGCCTGAAAATCATCTGCCGGCTTGTAGAGCAGGTTGACGCGGGGGCTGAAAATAAGCTTGTCTATCAGGTTGTGTTTGTCCAGGCGGGCGCCGACCAGCATGGTCAGTACGTTCATCTTCCACTCATTCTGCACGAAGGCGCTGGCAATGCGGACATCCTGCTCCATGTCACGATGATAGCCGGTCATGATGTCGTGCAGGGAGTTGTTCTGATATTCCAGTCCGCCGGTGAAGGTGGCGGGGGCAAAGAAGCAGTTGTCCATATTGCCCACATACATGCCGCCGGCAACCCAGGTCAGGTCTTTCGTCTTGCCGTAGGCATTCATGTTCTTTTGGGCACCATAGTAGCTGTTGCGGTCGGTGTGCTGGATGGAGGTGTAAGCCGAAATCTTATGCTTGTACTCTTTCCAGAACAAATCATAACTCACGCCTCCGCTATTGATGATATGCTTGGTCTGCTCGGTGATGTCCGTCTCGTGCGGCTGCAAATCGAATTTGTTGCCTCCGCGACGAAGTTCGTTGGTGGTATGGTATTCCAGATTGATGCGGCTGAAATGCGTAGGACGGTAATAGGCGCGGAAGCCGAAAGTATTCATGTTCAGCTTGCCCAGCTCGGAAAAGCCATCGCCATCGCGGTCGTAGGGGTTGCGGTTGCGGTAACTCTCATAAAAGGCAATGCCGTAAGAGTTATCTTTGGCAACCAGCGACACATTGCCACCCATATATTGCTCCCAGGACTTGCCGTCCATATTGGAGAACATGCTCGATACCTGAAAGGAATTGTTGATGGGGTCTTTGGTTATAATATTGATAGTTCCTCCCACAGCATTGGCCCCAAACAAGGCAGAGCCTCCGCCACGCACCACTTCTACCCGTTCAATCATGTTCACGGGGATTTGCTCCAATCCGTACACACCGCTCAATGCACTGATGATGGGACGGCTGTTTATCAATATCTGCGAATACGGACCTTCCAAGCCATTGATGCGCACCTGGGGGAAACCACAGTTCTGGCAGTTGTTCTCCACACGCAAGCCCGATTGGTAGTTCAGTGTCTTGGCAAGGTCGGTGGAGTTGACCATCTCGAACAATTTGGTACTCATCACATTTACAACTACCGGAGCTGCCTTGCGGCTTACCTCGTTGCGGTTGGCGGATACCACCACTTCATCGGTCATGAAACTCTCCTCTTCCATCGGGAAATGTATGACGGCAGTAAAGTCCTTGCTCACCGTCACCTCCTTCTCTTGGGTCTTGTAACCCACTGCCGACACACGGAGCTTGTATTTTCCCGCCGGAAGCTTGCGGAACTCAAATTGTCCTTCTTCATTGGAAACCGTTCCCTGACCACTGCCGATAATCAAAACCGTGGCATACGGTATATTTTCCTCCGTACCTTTCACTATCACATGGCCGGAAATCATATTGCCTTCTTTTATAGGATTTACGGCAAAAGCTACGCTGGCACTTACCACTGCAAGTACCAACGCCAAAATGTATTGTTTCATCAAATTAGCGCTCTAAATAAAAAAAATAATTCAAGTCTGAAAAAAGATAATCATCCGAGATGCCGCACTTCGTTCACTGAAATGCCGGACTTCGAGACTAAAATGCCTGGTATCTACATACAAAAAATCCAGGCGTTTTTAAACCTAATGACTATGAAAAAAGAGCGGGAGGAGCGCGAAGGGAAAGGGTACGTATCACTTCCCCCTTAACAGTAGGTGTTGCCGGTTTGGCTCTGAGCATGGCCAGCAAAGGACGCATCGGGTGCTGAACCTCATACACATCCACCCCGGAAGAGTAGAATGCCGACAAATGCCCGATGACCAGAAGGGAAGTCTGGGAGTGAGAGTGTGTGCCATGAAAAGGGTGCGAGTGCGTTATCATCACCCCATTCACATAATGGACGTGAGTGAACGCGGTGATGCTTGCCTGGTACATGATAAACAGTACCAGCAAGCTCAATGCGCCTATATTTTTTTTCTTCTGCTTCACGTCCAAAAACTTACATTATAGATTCTGAGCCGCAAAGATAGTGAATTATTCTTTAACTTTGCCAAACAAGAACTCATAATCACGCATGGAAGCCGGAGCCACCCATTCTTCGGGAATAAACTTCCACTGATTCAGCGCACGCGGTTCAATCACCTTCTTTCGCTCGATGTACTGCATCAGATAATAGCGTAAGTCCTTATCCGTAGAGTGGATGATGCGCTCCTTCAATTCATCCTGCGAGATGCCGGAACCCTTTGTCAGCAATTCGCCGCCACCGTTTCCGCGATAAGAATTCACCGCTACCTTATACATTTTATCCATATCGAACGGGGTACCGTCTGCCATACTGAGAATGGCTACCTTCTCCCCATCCGGCTTGGTCACATCCACCGTGTAGATAATACCCGCCGCAGAATCGAAGTTGAAGCTGAAATTCTTGAATGAGGCCCTATCCGTAGCACCTTCGCGGCGCTTCTCACGGAAGAGAAGGATATGGTCGTCCGGAGACTTCATCCGATTGGTCCACAAATCATACGACATCTCCAAGGCATCGCGTATCTCCTTCCCCGTCAGACGCATGGTGTAAAGCATATTTTCGTACTTATACAGATTGAACATATCGTTCACAAAAATGTCTCCTTTACGGATTTCCGTATCATAGGACAAAGGAGCCGCAAAAGAAATATCCGCTCCGCTGATTGCCAACTGCAATTCGTGGATAAGGTCTATAAAAGCGGAAGAACCGAAATAGGCAGGACGTGTGGAGATAGTCTCGGTAAAGGAACCAATTTTCTTGGAAACAAAATTCTGCACAGCTTCATTTTCGGGGGCAAAGCGTTGCATGAACTCTTCGCTGACGCCGTAGTCTTGCGTATCGGACAGTATGCCGTCTATCTTCTTGTCTATAACTTTACCATCACGCAGTTTCAAGGTTATATCCACATTACTCACAACAACACCGTTGCTGGCAGGGTCCATCACCAGTACCGAGTCACCGGCTATGTTGCACACCCTCTTGCATTCGCGCGCATGGTCGTGCCCCATCAGGACAATATCGAATCCCGGCACGTTGCACGCCACTTCCACCGAAGCGTTTTCGCGATACTTGCCTCCCATCAGCTGGGCATCCTGGCCGGCATGGAACATACCGATAACCAAATCAGGCTTTTCCTGCTCACGGATAATCTTCATCCATTTGCGGGCAGTCTCCTCCATATCGTCGAAACGCAGCCCTTTCCACAGATTCTCTGAAAGCCATACGGGGATGGCAGGAGTTATCATACCGAGAACCACAATTTTCACTCCGTCACGTTCCAGCACCTCATAGGGTTTGAAATGGGTTTCTCCGGTAGCAGTATCCACAATATTGGCACCCAATATCGGAAAACGGCAGTCACCTGCCCAACGGTCGAAAACGGTACGGCCGGTCTCTACGTCATGGTTACCCATATTACCGGCATTATACCCCATGAAATTCATCATCTCCGCTGCCAGATGAGGGGCAACGGTATCTATGTAATTATAATAATAGGCTGTGGGCTGTCCCTGCAGAATGTCGCCATTGTCCAAAAGAATCAGGTTTTCGCCATAAGCCTCACGTTCTTTTTGCACCAAAGCATGCACACGTGCCAGACTGCCGGTTGCCTCCCGGCGGCGTATAAAGTCGTAGGGATAGTAGTTGCCGTGTATATCACTGGTCTGTACGACTTTCAGTTTCACCTCTCTTTCCTGCGCAGGCAGTATGCTTGTCAGGACAAAAATCCAGATAAAAAAACAACTAAATCTTTTCATTATATATCCTTATTTCTTGTCGGTTCTTATAAGTTCATAGGGTGGGTAAACATAAACCGCGCTCCATCCGTATAGGCAGGATCTATCCAAATCTCGCCGCCCCACTTCTCAACGGTCAGCTTACAGATGGACAGGCCCAAGCCGGTTCCCTGCACATATTCGTTCAGCTTCTCGAAACGTTCGAACACCCGTTTCTGTTTGTCCAAAGGAATGCCGCAACCGGTGTCGGTCACCGAAAATACTGCTACATTCCCTGCTGTATCCAGTTCCAGCTTCAAGGTTATCGTGCCTTCTTTTGTAAACTTGTCCGCATTGGAAAGCAGATTTATCACAACCTGCTGTAAACGCTGCACATCCGTCCGCATCTCCACTACCTCACGTTCACACTCAAATAAGAATTGATTGGTCGACCTGCGTGCCTGGGCCACGGAAGCTACTACCTGCTGGCATATCTGCACTACATTGCAGCTCTCCAAAGAAAGGATGACGCGGTCGGCCTCCAAACGGGACACATCCAATATGTCATTGATTAGCCGAAGCAGCAAATCAGAGTTGGTCCTGATAATCTCGAAATAGCCACGCTGTTCTTCTTCCGAGGCTCCTCCGGCAGACAGCACGTCCGAGAAGCCCACAATCGCATTCAATGGAGTACGGATTTCGTGGCTCATATTGGCAAGGAAAGCACTCTTCAGGCGGCTGGATTCTTCGGCACGGTCCTTTGCTTCGCGCAAGGCACCTTCGGATACCTCCAGTTCATCCTTCAACTTCTTTGTATGATAATAAAAATAAAGGGAAACGAACAAACCGCCCAACAGCACCAACAGAACAACACCGACAAACCAGATATGATACTTGTACTGCTCGTAGAAAGAAGGGGTTACGTTCAGCATCTTTACCGGTTCCGGAAGGCCGGCGATATTCAGTTTCTTTTCCTTCACAAGTTTGCCGTCCAGTATGGTCTCATTCGGAATGATTTCCATATGGGTCTCACTATCCTGGGAGGTGGTCAGCAGGCGGTAAGACTGTCTTACCATCTCCTTGCCCAAAGCACGGTAGGCAGGAACGACACCTGCCACAGCCCAATATCCCAAGCCTACGGAACTGAGCGAGAAAGTGGGCAAAGTGGGAGCTGCTTCCATCATGGCGTAGGTTGCATTCCGCATGAAGTAACCATCGTTCATGTCCACACGCCATGTCCCCATCAATATAGCTGTATTTTCCGGTAACTCATGCAATCTGTCACAAATGGTATATATGGTATTGACGCGTCCGTCCAGCAGAATCAGGTTTAGTTCACTCATAAACGAAGCCGGCCTTGATAGGCGAACTGGGGAAATCCGTGAAGAAGTCGACGGATTCGGGCATCCAGGTCTTCAGGTCAACGGTATCACCCGGCAGCAATATGGCGTTCCGGCTGGACAGTGCACTCACTACCGGAGTATTGCCGCATATGGAGTCTTCCAGAGAAAGATAGGCAGCCCAGGCTTCCTGCCCTATAAGTACAATCAGCGCCGGACTTTTATCACCTTGATATTTAGCCAACAGCTCAGCCATTCTCCTCTCCCAAAGAGGGGATTCGGAAAAACTCTTGCAGTTCATGTTCTCCAATGCGATGGTGTTTGTCCCGCCCAGGCGTTGGAACTCCTCCATAAAGTCGGAGATGTTGCCGGAAGTACGGCCGGCATCCGGATTATAGGAACTGATAATCAGTACCGGATGCTCTCCCGTAATAGAAAAAGCGGGCAAAAGGCAACAGAAAAGCGCTACCATGCATGGTAATATTGTACGATATATGTGTTTCAATTGATTGATTCGTTTAATTGCTCCATAGCTTTGACAAATATAGATAAAAGTTGGAACCTAAAGAAAAAACAACAATTGTTTTTTTGTACTTTTGGCACCTATTATAAAATGAGATACAAAATGATACAAGATTTTCATCGAATGATATCTATCGAGGAGACTTGGGACAATACCCTACTGGAGGACATCTACCTCCCCTACAAGCCCAAACGGAAAACACGTGCCGAAGCAGCCCGTCAAAAAGGACTGGAACCCCTCGCCACCCTGCTGATGCTGCAACGTGAGCCTCATCCGGAGGAACGCGCCGCCAATTACGTGAAAGGAGACGTGAAGAACGTGGAAGATGCACTGAAAGGTGCCCGTGACATCATAGCCGAGCATGTTAGCGAAGACGAACGTGCCCGAAACAGCGTGCGCAACGCATTTGCCCGCCAAGGCACACTGACCGCCAAGGTGGTGAAAGGCAAAGAAGAGGAAGCGACCAAATACCGCGACTACTTCGATTGCTCCGAATCGTTGAAGCGATGCAGCTCCCACCGCCTGCTCGCCATCCGGCGTGCCGAAGCGGAAGGCCTGCTGAAAGTCAGCATCAGCCCAGACGATGAGGAGTGCGTGGAACGGCTGGAACGCCAATTCGTGCGGAGCAACAACCCCTGCGGACAGCAAGTGGCGGAAGCCGTGCAGGATTCCTACAAACGCCTATTGAAGCCATCCATAGAGACGGAATTTGCCACGCAAAGTAAGGAACGTGCTGATGAGGAAGCCATCAAGGTATTTGCCGAAAACCTCCGTCAGTTGTTGCTGGCTTCACCACTGGGGCAAAAGCGTGTGATGGGTATAGACCCCGGATTTCGTACGGGTTGTAAAGTCGTGTGCCTCGATGCACAAGGAAATCTGCTCCACAATGAGAACATCTACCCCCACCCTCCGGTCAGCAAGCAGAAAGAGGCATTTGCCAAGCTGCAAATGATGATAGAGTCTTATAAGATAGATGCCGTTGCCATAGGTAACGGAACAGCCAGCCGCGAGACGGAGGAGTTCTTGAAACATCAGCGCTTCAACCGCGACATACAGATATTCATCGTCAGCGAGCAGGGAGCTTCCATCTATTCGGCCTCTAAAATCGCACGGGACGAGTTTCCCGACTACGACGTCACCGTACGCGGTGCTGTGTCCATAGGCAGACGACTGATGGACCCGCTGGCAGAGTTGGTAAAGATTGACCCGAAATCTATTGGTGTGGGGCAATACCAGCATGACGTGGACCAAACCAAGCTGAAAAAATCACTGGACCAGACCGTAGAAAACTGTGTAAACTTGGTAGGTGTCAACCTGAACACCGCAAGCAGCCATCTGCTGACCTATATCTCGGGATTGGGTCCGCAACTGGCACAGAACATTGTGAACTATCGCGCCGAAAACGGTGCCTTCACCTCGCGCAAGGAACTGATGAAAGTACCGCGCATGGGTGCCAAGGCATTTGAGCAATGTGCCGGCTTCCTACGTATTCCGCAGGCAAAGAATCCGCTGGACAATACTGCCGTACACCCGGAAAGCTATTGCATCGTAGAACAAATGGCAAAGGACTTGGGTTGCAGCGTAGCCGAGCTGATAGCCAGCCGGGAGCTGCGTCTGAAGATTAATCCCGAACGCTACCTCTCCCCCACCGTGGGCATGCCGACACTGAAAGACATCCTGCAAGAGCTGGACAAGCCCGGACGTGACCCACGCGGACCGATAAAGATATTTGAATTTGACAAGAACGTGCGCACCATCAACGACCTGCGCGAAGGCATGGAATTGCCCGGCATCGTAGGAAACATCACCAACTTCGGCGCATTTGTCGACATAGGCATCAAGGAAAACGGACTGGTACACCTCTCCCAACTCGCCGACAGATTCATATCAGACCCTAATGAAGTAGTGTCCATTCACCAGCATATACGCGTAAAGGTACTCAGCATAGATATGGACCGGAAACGCATACAGCTGACAATGAAAGGAGTGGAACAGAATTAGTGATTAGTGATTAATGATTAATGATTAATGATTAATGGTTAGTGGTTTCCGTATTAATCATTAATCATTAATCCCTAATCACTAATCCCTTATAATAGTGTCTTAAGATAATTACTGTACCAAGCACTAAAAGTAGTGAACACAGAATAGAGCCTTCGAACCCGAAAGTTCCTCCATTTATCAGATTTTCTTCCGGAAAGTGAAGAATCAGCAGATTCTTATTGCTAAATTCATTTCCACTGACTTTATATCCCAAAACAGAACCTTGAATCCAGTTCCAGAACCAATGCAAGGCAATGGGGAAACAGAGGTTACGCGTGTATATATAGGAAGCTCCCAAGAAACAACCCGCCAGCATGATATTCAAAAACGGGACGAAGGCAAAGCTGGGATTGAAAAGATGCATCAACGAAAATAACACCGCAGAGATAAACAATGCCACAAACTTATTGACGCCTCCATCCAGCATACGCCCTAAAATGAAACCGCGTCCAATAACTTCTTCCGTAACTGCCACTAAAAAATAAAGCAAAAGACTCGACAACAACGAAATGGGAGAAAACAAGACCCCTGCCACTTCCACAGCCCCCAACAATAAAGACAAGCCAAAACCAACTGCATACAAGAACACGACAAACAAAGCTCCGTTCAGCAGGCTTCTACCCCATCCCTTCAAAGACAAGCCCAAGCCCGAAAAAGGAAGCTTCCTGAAGCCCAGCACCATACAAGCGGCAATAAGCCCACTGGCCAACATCAAGACTTCATTCAACATCATTAAATAGACGCTCATCCCACCAGCTTGTGTCTTCAACTCAGGGAAAGCAATCGCAAAAGGTATGGCAAACAAAAACAGAAAAATCATAAAAAGTACAGTAAACAGTACTATATCAACGAATGCCAGCCAAATACGTTTTGTTTTACTCATAGCAACACACTCTTCCTTCACCGTTTCTTCCGTCTCCATTTGTATCTCATTTTGATTAATATCCGACAAAAATAATAATAAAAAGAAAAAACTTCATGTATTCCTGCCGGTTTCTTCTTATATTTGAAAAATCAATCTGGAATCGACAAACATGAAACTAAGAAAAATACTTTTAGCCGTTGCCGGACTGGCGTTAATGCTGAATGCCTCGGCACAAAAATCCAAAAGATACTACGTGGCCAAACCTGGCACCCTGGTGGAACTGATGACAGAAGCGGAAGCCAATGAAATCACCCAACTGACCCTGCAGGGCAAGCTGAATGCCGTAGATTTCAGGCATCTACGGGATGAATTCAAAAACCTGCAACTGCTGGACATTTCCAATGCCTCCATCAGCATGTATGCAGGCAAGAACGGGACTTATCCAAACCGTTTTTATGTATATCCTGCCAATTGCATTCCGGCATATGCCTTCTGCAAGCAAATGGACGACAGTACATTTGTAGGCAAGGAGACACTGACCAGGATTATCCTTTCCGACAAGACCAAGAACATCGAAGATGCTGCCTTTAAGGGATGTAAAAATCTCAAGATATGCCAGATACGGAAGAAAACGGCTCCCAATCTGTTGTCCGAAGCATTGGCCGATAGCGTTACAGCCATATTTGTTCCATTGGGATGCAGTGACTCCTATCGTACCAAAAAGAAATGGGAAACCTTTGCATTCATTGAAGGAGAACCACTGACAGTAAATGTGCAGATTGGTAAAATGGGCAGCCTTGCCAGCGAACTGTTAAGAGCCGGATTTCAGCCCAAAGACGTTAACTTTCTGACCGTTGAAGGAAAAATGGACGAAGCCGACTTCACATTGATACGCGACTATATGCCCAATCTGGTTTCCATCGACATGACCAACAGTAATGCCACTGCAATTCCCGACTATACTTTCACCCAAAAGAAGTATCTGCTGAACGTACGGCTCCCGCAAGAGCTTAGAAGCATTGGACAGCGTGCATTCAGTGGCTGCGGCCGTTTGTGCGGCACGCTGGTGCTTCCTGCCAGTGTAACCGCCATTGAGTACGGAGCATTTATGGGATGCGACAACCTGCGCTATGTGCTTGCCACGGGGAATAAGATTACCACGCT
>PPYF01221288.1_pt1 | contig 12010 bp, 8 predicted proteins | sample 1559871 | NCBI WGS metagenome assembly PPYF01 (sample SAMN08240021, study PRJNA423297) | Human gut metagenome, whole genome shotgun sequencing project. | reverse complement strand
TATCGTAATTATCATAACAAACGATATAATCAATCCCATTATCTTTCTTTGCTTTTCTTTCATAAATAAAATTCTCCTTCCTGTACTTTAATTATTGTTTATAATTCTATAGTAATAATTTTCATCTGTATCTGCAATAATTTTACCACACTAGTAATCATCAAAATACAGTTAACATTAATACAAAAATTATTCTCTTCATAAACAATTCTTTCATCATCACTTTCCATAATCCTTCACTGCCTGTCCATACATCCACATGGCCTTGCTCAAATTTTCCAACTTTACATCTTCCGATAACAATGCCTTTTTTATATATACACTCGGACTTATTTCAACGATAACTGAACCATCATCCGATAATATTCTTACCGAATACATCTCCTCCAGTTCATTTGGTCTTAAATCTTTTACCTTAATCCATAAAATATTGCCATCCGTTCCTACATCAAATCCATGCGTATTCTTGTTTGCCACAGATATATCATATTGATTTTCTATCTGCTTCATCGTAAGTCGGCTCTTATTGACAAAATACAGTTTTAAATCAGTACTAGAATCACACACCAGTGATGAACCTATATATTCAAAATCTTTGTTACTGAACAGCCCATTTTCTTGACCTTGAATGGACTTAATCACTGTATCGCTATCTGTCTTTTCTACGGTATTATCAGTTAGTTTTTTATTCGCCAGGTCTGCTGTGTCTACCCCGAAGTAAATCTGTGAATATGCCCCATAATTTAATAGAGCCTTGGCAATATTCTTCTGGTTTGCATCAATTGATTTATCAGTACTATTTATAAGCGCATACAAATAATCACTTGTTGAAAATGAAAACATATTAGTCTGAGTATCGTCACTCTTTATTACACTTACCTTGATTTTCTCAGTCAGTTTTGCAGGTACTGTATCAAATGTAATTTTCTTTACATTCTCATTATTATAGGTTGTTGACATATAATTTGAAAGAGGCACTTCTATATAAGAATTATCGGCATATGTAAATCTGACTTTTGCCCCATCATCTTCTAATATATCATCTGAAAAGGAAGCATACATGTTAACTCCTATGTTTTCCTTCAATGATACCGAACATCCTTTTACTGTAAGCAGATTCTCTGGTTCATTTACAGGTATTAAACGCCATTTTTCACTGGCTCCTCCATGTCCAAAATATGTATCTATATTGGCATCATTCACAGCCACTCCGCCGTATACATCCAGATATAATCCATTGCATTTTGAAACGATATAGTAATATCCATCTCCAGCAGGCTTAACAACCCATTTCTGATTATCACTGTTTTTCCAAGGATACTGTTCTACATTTGCACCACTTGACTGTTCTGAATTATAAACATCAAGCGCCATTCCACTGTGTCTTGCGATGATTTTATAATATCCATCCCCTTGATATTCAAAATTAAACACCTGGTTCTTATGATTTTCATTTGCATAAAGCAATGCATTAGCACATGCATCTTTTGATGCTTCAGAAATTGAAATAACACTTGAATCGTCCAAAACAGTACATATCTGGTATTTTCCATCAGCAACAGACTGCTCACCTGCTGGAATCAGTTTCCATTTTTCACTGGTTCCTCCATGTCCCGTATATGTATCAATATTGACATCATTCGACGCTACACCTCCATACACATCCATATACAAACTATTTGATTTTGATATAATGTAAAAATATCCATCACCTGCATCTTTTACTACCCACTGCTGATTATCACCATTATTCCAATAGTACTGCTGAACGTTTGCTCCTACTTCCATCTTTTCCCAATAAACATCCAGCACCTTTCCGCTATGTTCTGTTCCAGGTTAGTGTTGCCGAATTTCCTACCGTATAGCTGTCACTGTTTTTCCAGATGGATGGTGTAGTTGTGACAGTATTTGGAACCGGATTTACTTTAGTTAAATAATTTCTTGGATTCTTTGCATAATTAGTGGAATTTCCACCTACTCTTATTTCAAAATGTAAATGAGGACCCGTAGATTTTCCTGACGTTCCTGTTTTAGCAATTAATTGACCTTGCCGTGCTCTATCACCAGATTTAACCTTAAAAGTTCCGGTTGACAGATGTGCATAAAATGAATACACTCCATTACCATGATCTATACATATTCTATTTGCATAAGAACCTTTCCCATCACTGCTCGCTTTTGCTGCCGGACAACTACTTCCTTTTGAACACGCTGGTGTTCCTCCATAATGAGATCCTGTGCACCCATAGTCCGTTGCTGTAACTACAGTTCCATCCGCAATTGCATAAACATCATTTCCTAATGAACACGAAAAATCGCATCCAGTATGTTGTGTCTTACAATTACTTCCAGTAAATTCTCTACTAATATTAATGGAAGTCTTCAATGGCCACGTATAATTTGCAGCTAACACTATATTTGGCGGCATAATAAATACAACGCAACTCAAAACAACCACTATTGACATTAGTACACTAACTACTCTCTTCATAAGCAATTCCTCCAAATCACTCTATAATCATTATGCCCTTTAGTACTATATTATTTTATCATTATTTTTCTGAAAATTATATATAAAAAGTTCAACATTTTATTAGTTATTTCTTACAAAAAGAATCCGCCAACCATTGCCGTACCCGGTATAGCGGATTTTCTCATCCAATAGTAACTTGCACTTATTACAGCTGCTGTTTCTGATATAAAACCAATATAAAGCATCCGAACAATCAATTAACCATATTATTGAATCGTCGTTCCAAGCTCATACATAGAAACACTCAAATTCTTTAATTTACCATCCGTAGTGCTTGAGCTTACTGCACTTCTGCAATAATCATACACACTGGATGAAACGAAGTTCTTGCCTGATACTGTAACTGTAAATACTTTGCCGTACTCTGCCGGTGTTATATCTGTGATATCCACGTAATATATGCTACCGTTCTGAACTGGCTTCAATATCTTTCAATCACATTTGAATGCGTAATCAGTAATTTTCTTAGTGCTATCTGTAAGCTCAAAATAGATTCTCATGTCTGTTTTCGATTTAAGTATCAGAGATTTTCCGAAATATTTGATACCATTTACGTTATTCACACTGAAGGTTGAGTTTTTTGATATGAGCTCATTCTGCTTTGTAAGAGTTTTCTCCTTATCTTCAAGCATATCGTTTGCTGTTTTTGATATTGAAACCAATACATAGCATCAACAAAGCTCTTTAATTTTGGATCAACTGAATCTGTATTGTAAACTTTGGAAATATAATTTAACGAACTATAATACAAGTGTTTATATGCATATCCAGAACTAATCATGAGCTCCATATTTCCAAAAAACGATTTTAATGGGCCTGTCATTTCTACATAGTACATTCCATCTTTAGGTACAGGGTTCACTGTATAATATTCCTTTGTTTCACTGTCTTCATCTTTTTTACTTTCAATGCAAATCAAAAACTCATAATTTGATATATCTCTATCCTGATCCAATTTGAAATATTGTCTCACCGTAATATTATCTCCAACAACCAAACTTGCACCACAATAAGTCAATCCCGGTATATTCATTTTCTTTATCAAATTATATCGATAAATAACAGAACTCGGCACATTATCGACTTTTTTATCACTTTCTGAAAGACTCCTATTGGCCAGCTCATCTGTACAATAACCAAAATATAACTGCGAAGCTGCACCATAATTCAGTAAATCTTTTAACATAGGCTTATATTTATTGTACTCTGCATTATTACTTGTAAGTATTCAAAGTGCATCGTATATAATCACAATTGACATTTTTAAAATTAAAGAAAATATTCAAATCTAATTTTTCTGAATCCAAAATTGATAAACTGACTGCTTTCGTTATTTCAGGCTCTACTCATCTTTCCTATGTATATTGCCTTTAATCCTATAAATTACTTTTTATTGGACATACTTTAATACACTGGTAACAACGAACACATTTATTTTCGTCTATTTGAGGATACTCAAATCCTTCCTCGTCCGCAACCATCAAAATAGCTTCTTTCGGACATATAGCGCAGCAGGCTGTACAACCGCAACATTCTTCTTTTCTTCTATATAATATTGGAAGTTTATTCATAAAATTCTTCTCCTGACAATCAAACGCAAAACATAAAACTTAATCCATATTTATCAATACGTTTACTCTCTGCCTCTACTGATTATTCTAATGACCAATTTAATCGTATTCTTGATTTTTCTTTTAATTAACTGTTTAAATGTTTCCCTTATTGGAGAAGCATACTTTTTTTCAAGTTCTTCAAATGCCATAGTTTCCATATCCCCAAAGAAAGTATCTCTTTGAGGCGGTCTAGGGCAAGATCTATATTCTGCGGGATTGCTCCTCACACCATTTTCATATGCTACTTCTTTCAGTTTCAGTTTACTTCTGATAGATTCAAATACCATCATTCCATTAACCGTACGAATCAGAATAAGGGATGTACCATTACCATCATTCATTTCAGGAGCAACATCATCAATTCCCCAAAAATCTGCAATTGTCAAATCTGCCATTTTTATTTTCTTAGCAACGCAGTCATAGCACGAAGGACGAAGACAATAATCTCTAAGAAACATCTGCATATAAGAATCTTTATCCTTTGAAATATACAGTTGTTTTGTTTTTCCCTGTGAAGTATCATCAAAAACTTCTTTCATACCAAAATCCATCCAACTATCATCTTTACAGCGGAAATTAATATTCTTTAGCTTGCCACCATTTTTCATTTCTTGATATTCTACATATTTTTTCCATAGAGCCGGTGACGGTGTTCCATGACAAATGACATCTATACAAAAAAGACCATCATATTCTTTTCCCAGAAAATTCTTTAGACCATATATCTGACAGCCTGTTCCACTAAACAGTACAACATTTCCCATCAGCAAATCATCTCTAACCTGTTTATATGTATTTCCAACCTTAGCCTGTAAATATTTTGAACCGCGAAGCTGTACAAGACCATCTTTGTCCGTAACTCGCATAAATTCTGCTGAATAGCAATCCTCAGACATTCTTACTCCATATACAGCACCACCACAAGAAATTATATTTTCTGCAATTACAGAAAAAATTGCACCTGAAGAACTACTGAGACGTACATTCTGATTCAAACTATATCCCGCATATATTTTTATTGGATTCACCTCGTAATCTCCTTCCAAACTTCTCACTCACTCATTCCTAATCGTATTAGAAATCCTTTAATTTTCCCCTTTGTCATTTTATTCACTAATAAAAGTGAACTCGTAAATTCCACCCTTCTATAAAAAGCCAGGAAATATATCAGATTAGGCAATGACACACAAATCATACATCTGATAATAAGCGTTATAATTAATCCATAATTTATTTTCGAACAAATAAAATATGTAACAACACAGCTTAAAATAACAATAATGCAATAGTATAAAAGATTTTTTAAAAAACCAAACAAATACGTTTTTTCAAATATCACCGTAAATAAATTATGGATAAGCCATGGCATACCAACACAAAGAATCGCCAAAACTGTAGAAATTAAAATTCCATAAATACCTATAAACTGCACTAAAACCAAATTTAACGCCAAATTTGTCAACGCTGCAACTAATGGTCTAAATCTATCTTCATGCCACATTCCTGATGCATCTTTATACGTACTGAATAAAGAATTTAACTGTCTAATAAAAAAATAAATAGAAAAACAGATAACCGCGGAAAATGATAACATTAAGTCTTTACCAACCCATAATTCCATAAATGGCTGATAGAGACATAATAAACAAGCTGAACAAACTCCAGCAATCCAACAAATAATAAAGGTGAATTCATTTAAGTCTTTATAATTTTTCTCTTTTGTTTCTACAACAATGCTATTGCCGATTCCAGCCGTACATGACAAAAAAACAACTGTTATTATCCCTGTAATTGCATTCAAAATATAGAAATAATTCTGGTATACGGCTAATATAGATAATCCCAAAAATGCAGATACTACTAATGTATCTGCAGAATCGTATATAATACTACCAATTTTTGACGTAAACAAATCTCTAATTCGTCCATTAATTACCCTCTTATCTTTAACTGATACCTGCCCCTTCGGTTTAAACTCAGGATACAGCTTATCTGCAGCTACTGCAGTAGCAATATTTGTAATAGCCTGTGTTGCCAGCATTACAAGAACATAATAATAATAATTTTGTGAAATCCACAAGACCAATAATTGCAACGCATACTGAATGGTGCTTGTCACAAAAATAACCTTGTTAACAACATCTGTCCTCTGATGTGCCTGTAAAATACTATTTTTATACGCATACAACCAATACGACAATACTGTTCCTACGAGATTTAAAAGATAAAGAATATAAATATTAATCCCGTTCGGAATATCACCTGAAATCAATTTGGGAATAAACGGTGTTAATACACAGCCCACAACTGCAATAACTAACCCTATTACCCTATAATAGTTTTTATACAAATTCATCAATGCACAAATAGCTATGTTATCATCCTCCGCAATAGGCTTATACATACTATAGATCATAGCAGAGCCAACACCAAGTTCTGCTAAATTCAGCACCTGAAGAATTGATGTAAAAAGAGAATTCAATCCAAGATACTGAACCCCCATAAAATAAATCATAGCTGTACGCATTAAAAAAGGAATTATAATCTGGTATGCCTTTAAAATCACACCGAATATTATATTCCTTGTAGCATTTTTCGTTCTTTCTATCTTCATTCTATAATCTCCAATATCAGATATATATCACTAAAATCTTTTATACTCACCGCTTTATATTCTAATACTATTGTTTCTTGTTTATATATATCGATAGCATGAGCAGTCTTCTCTGACTAAATATTTTCACCTATAATTTATTATTTGTCAATATTTATGATGTTGTTTTCACGATTTTAGACAGATTTTATAAACACACTATTTAATGGTCTGACTTAATTATACATTATTTTCTTTTTTCGTGATAAAAATCAAACCATGTGATTGATAGTATATTTATCAATGCTCTTTCATAGTTAATGCTATACAAAGTAAAAGGTAGTGCTTTCATTAGCACTACCTCTTGCTATTGCATAATTGTTTTTACATTCATGATGTAAATTATCATCTTTTTATATTTATAACGCTATTCCTTACATATTACAAATATAAGAATATTACATTTTATTGAACATTAATAGACAAAAGATCTCTCCAATAATTTCCATTACCATCTACTGTATCCACATACAGCATTGTCTTTCCTACCATTTTGGGAGTCCAGAAACATGAGTTATCTTTCTCATATCCTCGAATTCTATACCAATTATTATCCGGATTACATACTACAAACTGATAAAAATAATTTCCAGTTCCGCCTGTCGCCTGTGCTGTTAGTTTCACTTTATCTCCCAATTTCACAGTATCATCGGACTTAGATGTAAATTTAACCCTCAATTTTTCGGTCTGTTTTATAACCTCAATTGGAAATTCCACTCTTTTATAAAACCCTTCGCTATCCTTTACATCTACATACAATGTTTTGTTACCCACAACTCCCGGAACCCATGTAGTTGTATTATCCTTTGAATAGTCTTTTATCTTATACCAATTACCTTTATTATCGGTGACAATAAATTTATATGTATAGTCTCCGCTTCCTCCGCTTGCCTGTGCTGTTAATTTAACATTACTGCCAACTTTGGCTGTCTTCTCAGGTGATACAGTAAAATTGACATTGAGTGTTGTAACCTTCATCGCAAGTCCAACTCTCACATACGCGTCTTTACTATCTTTTACATCCACATATAATGTTTTGTCGCCCACAACTCCCGGAGTCCATGTACTTGTATTATCTTTTGAATAATCCTTAATCTTGTACCAATTACCTTTATTATCAGTGAGAATGAATTTATACGTATAATCCCCACTTCCTCCGCTTGCCTGTGCTGTTAATTTTACTTTCTTTCCAACTTTCGCTGTTTCTATCACATCTGTATTAAATTTAACATCTAATTTGGTTACTATTTTGTCTGATGGAACTATTGTTTCACAATATCCATTCTGATCATATAAAGCATATGATTTAATATCAAAGCCTCCACTTGCCGGTACCTGAGCTCCATTTGAATTGAAAAGAACCTTGCCACTTTTAGCAGTTGCTTCATCCAGCACACATCTATATACTCCGTTTGGAAGCTTTTCCATAGCTGTACCAGGCCATTCCCCTGTAAGCTTATTATTAGTTCCATTTGTAGTATTATATGCATAACAGTTAACAGAACTTCCCCATCCAGATGGTTTCTTAAAATAAATAGCTAATTTTCCATCTGCAACTTTCTCATAATCATATGGCACTTCTTTTACAGTTACTTTAACTGACGCTTCTACTCCATTTCTCGCTTGCGCTTTAATCACAGCAGTTCCCGCTCCTTCAGCTGTGATAATTCCTTTTTCAACCGTTGCAACATCCTTATTTGAAGAACTCCATGACAAGCCTTTATACTTTGCATTTTCCGGAGCAACAGTTGCTTTAACCGTCTTCTTTTCTCCAGTGTTCATATTAATTTCTTTCTGGTCTAAAGTTACGGACTGTACCTGAATTATGTCTCCTTCATACTGTCCTTTATAACCAGATGTATCATAATATCCACCATCTTTGAATTCAGTCTTTACACTTGAGCCTGAGCCATTTGTAAATACAACCTTAAGTCCTGTTTTATTTCCTGTGTATGTACATGCATATACTCCATCCTTTACTTTTGACATTGGAATACTCTGCACCAAAGCACCATTATCATCATATAGATTAGCTGTTACATTATTCCAGTTTTGTGTATTATTAAAATAAACGCTCTGCTCCTGTGCATCTTCAACAGATGTTGCATTATAAAGATATTTACCATCTGTACCAACCTTACCCGGTGCCTGTGTCTTAGCAGTATTCAATACATATACTCTTAAATTGCCCTTTCCCGAACACTCAGCTGTAAGGCTTCCATTAGTAACATTTTTTGTATCTCCAGTAATGCAATCCACATATGTACCATTCGGAATATTATTAAAAGTTGCAGAATTGCTTATTGTGACAAGTGCAAAGCTGTCCGTTTTATCATCTGTGTATCTTCTCTTAAATGCCATATTTCCATCAATATTTGATGTTGAATACTGACCCTTTCTAAGAGCCGGTACAGCCTGACGTATACGGTTTAATCTCTGAATATGCTTTGATAGCGGATAATTCAAAGATTTTTTCATTGTTCCTGTTGCGCCAAAATACTCACCAAAGTCAGTTGTTGTTACTTCACCTTCAATATTATCTCCAAAATACGCACGGCCTGTATTACTTAATGCATCGTTAGGACCTACATCTATCATCTTTCCTTTTTGGAATTCCACCTCTGATCCGTAATAAATACAAGGAATACCACGGAATGTAAACATAAGGCTCAAATTCTCTGCCCACGTATCCTGTGAGCCGGCAAAACGTTGATTTGATGGAGCCTGGTCAGGTGCATAATCATGCGAATCAACATATGTCACGTTCCATGTTGCATCGTTATACCACTTGTCTCCACTTAACGCAATGCCGTACGCACTTCCTGCATTTTCAAAATTCCAATGCATTGGAAAATCAATAACGCCAAATTTAGAATTTTTACTATAATCCGGTGTATGATAATCATTACCGTTCAAGAATGCATTATCACTTGTAGGCTGGGCTTCTATATCTTTATTATCATTAAAGTTGTCTAAAGTTGACTGTTCATTTACAGTTCTATCTGTATCACTCCATGCGTAATCCTTAGCTTCTTTCCATGTATAGAATGGAGCCGAAAGAGGAGGCACACCTTTGTTCCACACATCACGATCGCGAGTGCACACTTCTCCAAACATATAGAAACTATCATTTCCATTTTTCTCTGCCTCATCATAAAATGGCTGTATAAGTGCATTATTAAATGTTAATCTTGAAATATGCTTTGCTGTATCAACACGGAATGCATCTACTCCCATATCAATATAACTGTTATATGCATCCTGTAAGTACTTATAAACCTTTGGGTTCTCCGTATTTAAATCCACGCAATCTCCGGCAATCTGAGCTGTCTGGCAGCTATATTCCTCCCAGCCGAGACTTTTCTCATGATGATAAATATGTTCAGGATCACCTGTCTCACTTTTCATCTTCTCTATACGCGCATCATACTGCCTTGCCGGAAGCAATTGATTATAATCTGTTGGAAGCCCACTATTAGGAAGCGTCTTCATACAATCTGAACTGCTTAAATCTCCCTGTTTCTCAATCATAGGAAAAAGATTTGTTTCTCCAAAATTTCCGGTATGGTTAAATACTACATCCTGAATTACCTTTAATCCTTTTGCATGTGCTGCATTAATAAAATCCTGATATGTAAAGTCGCTTGATTCATATCTTGGATCCACTTTAGAGAAATTCAGAGCATGGTATCCATGATAATCATATCCACTACAATTTTCTACAACAGGTGTAATCCATATTGCTGTAAATCCAAGTGCTTTAATATAATCCAGTTTCTCTGCAAGGCCCTTGAAATCACCTCTCCATTCCGGATCGTCAGGATCATCATACTGTATACCATCCCAACATTGAACATTATTCTCTGAATCTCCATCATAAAAACGTGTTGTCATCACGAAATAAATTGATTCATCTCTAAAATCATCACGGCTATTTGCATAAATAACGCCTGCCGGACTTGTCGGATTCTGAGTTGCAACCTTTTTAACAGCTACTTTGCCATCTTTACTTTCACTGCCTGATACTGTCTCTGCTTTAACAACAGGATCTTGCCAAAATGTCATTTCTCCTGTCATAAGCGAAGCACACAATATCAAAGCAAATATTCTTTTCTTCATACTATGAACATCCTCACTTTGTATATTAATATATTTATTTCACCTATTTTGTTACCAATATAGACAATGATTCACGCCTATAATTTCCCTCGCTATCTACAGCATCTACATATAACATTGTATTACCCACTGTCTTTGGCACCCATAGATAAGTACCAGTTTTCTCATAATCACGGAGCCTATACCAATTATTATCCGGACTGCAAACAAGAAAATCATATAAATAGCTTCCACTTCCTCCAGTTGCCTGCGCTGTTAACTTAACTCCACTTCCAACTTTTGCTGTTCCAAAAGGCGATGCAGTCAACTTAACACTTAATTTTTCAGCCTGTTTTGTAACCTGTATCGGAAGTTCTACTCTCTGATATGCTCCTGCACTATCTTTTACATCAACATATAAAGTCTTACTTCCAACTACTCCCGGTCTCCATGTACACGTATTACTTTTTGCATAATCTCTTATTTTATACCAATTTCCATTATTGTCACTTACAATAAACTTATAAGTATAATTACCGCTTCCTCCACTTGTCTGCGCTGTTAGCTTAACTTCACTTCCAACTTTTGCTGTTCCCGATGGTGATGCAGCAAGCTTTACACTTAATTTTTCATTGACTTTTTTTACTTCTATTGGTAATGCAGCTCGTTGATATGCACCTGCACTATCTTTTACATCAACATATAACGTCTTACTACCTGCCACTCCCGGTATCCATGTACTTGTATTGCCTTTTTCATAATCTCTTATTTTATACCAATTTCCATTATTGTCACTTACAATGAACTTATAAGTATAATTACCACTTCCTCCACTTGCCTGCGCTGTTAGCTTAACTTCACTTCCAACTTTTGCCGAAACTGTATCGGCTGAAAAAGTAATCTTGATATCATATGTCTGCTTCTCTACCTTTGTCCAGCTGCCATTGATATATGCCATTGACTGACTCTTTGTAAACTCGAGTCCCGCCTGCTGTGCTGCCGGATACTGTGAAGCACCATCATTGAAAATAACTCTTGCGGTCTTGAAATCATCCGGTAAATTGTATGCATACACGCCCTCGCCCAGATATTTCATCTCTATGCCAGGCCATT
>PPYF01270826.1_pt1 | contig 12011 bp, 10 predicted proteins | sample 1559871 | NCBI WGS metagenome assembly PPYF01 (sample SAMN08240021, study PRJNA423297) | Human gut metagenome, whole genome shotgun sequencing project. | reverse complement strand
TCAGTATTCGTATAGACGAAGAAGTATTGAAAAAATTTCATTATGTTTCCAGATACAACGGACGTTCCGCCAGCGGGCAGATTTTATACCTCATCAATCAATGTATTCGCGAATTTGAGAAGGAGCAGGGCGAAATCGAATTGGAACGCCCGAACCCTTGATTTTTCTCCTCAATCTGCTACAATAATGAGGTTAGGAGAGTACGATTTACGAAGGAGAAAAAATAATGGAAGAAATGGTTTTTCAGATTGGGCCCATTCGTCCGCCCAGTGAGGCAAACAGCCTGCTTTTGCGCGTGACGGTGAACTGCCCTTGGAATAGATGTAAATTCTGTATGCTGTATAAAAAATACGATTTTCATACCCGTTCCGTTGCGGAGGTGAAGAAGGATATCGACACCATGGCGGAGCTGCGTGACCGTATTTTGCAGTATAAAACGGCGAACGGCTGGGATATTCAGGCAATCAACAACGAATATCAGACCCTGACAACGGACGATCAGCGTTGGTGCTATCAGATGGTGTTCCGCTGGATGACAGAGGGGGACTGCAATTCCATCTTTTTGCAGGATGCGAATACGATGTGTCTGCGTGCGGATTGGCTTGCGGAAATCATCCGTTATGTGCGCGTGAAGCTGCCTGAAATCAAGCGGATTACCTCCTATGGCAGAGCAAACACGCTTGCGAAAATTACCCCGGAGGATTATAAAATGCTCAAGGAGGCAGGCCTAGACCGTATCCATTCCGGCTACGAATCTGGTTCCGATAAGGTGCTTGCGCTGATTGAAAAGGGCTGCACGCAGGAGGAACAGATTATCGGCGGCAGAAAGGTGAGAGAGGCAGGGATTGAGCTTTCTATCTACTTTATGCCCGGTGTCGGCGGCAGGGAGCTTTCCGATGACAACGCCATTGAAACGGCGAAGGTTATCAATGCAGTGAATCCGAATTTCGTCCGCCTGCGTACCTTTGTGCTGCGTACCGGCTCTCTGATGGAGGAGGTGCGCGATGCCGGCGGCTGGACGGAGGATACCGATATGAATAAGCTTTTGGAAATTCGCAAGCTCTTAGCGCATATCGACCCGACAAAGGCAAACGGCAGAATCACAAGCGACCACATCATTAACCTTTTACAGGAGGTCAACGGCGATATGGATACCGACCTGCCCTGGATGCTGGAATATATTGATTCCTTCCTTGCCCTGCCCAAGCTGGAGCAGAGAAAATATCAGATGGCGCGCCGCATGGGCTTCCCTCTGGACTGGAAGCAGCTTTGGCGGATGCGCGAGAGCGACCAGAAAATCGTTGAGGATTTAGCGAAAAACATTGTGGATGAAAAGGATTGGGAAAAGAAACTCCATAGCAAATGCGGCGGAGGCTGTGCAGGCTGCGCCCACAGCAAAAGCTGTCATTCCGAGAAGAAGGATTTATAAGAAAAAAAAGAATCACCTCAAACTGATTTTTCTGTCAGCTTGAGGTGTTTTTTTATGCTTCTCCCTTTGTTTTGCTTTCATGCTCGTTGCGGTAGCGTGTCATTAAGCCGTGGAACAGCTCTTCTGCCGTCGGGGGCGTAAAGCTGATGGCATTTGCGCCTGCCGCTACGGTTTCACGGATGCTTTCCTGCGAGGGACCGCCTGTTGCAATGATGGGCAGGTCGGGGTAGCGTTCGCGCAGAATCCGCACTACCTCCGGCGTGCGTGCCGCGGCAGATACATTGAAAATCGTCGCACCTGCTTCCAGACGAGCATCGATGTCCGTATTTTCATCCAGAACAGTTACAACAATGGGAATATCGATGATATCTGCAATTTGCGCGATGACATCGTTCGTTGTCGGCGCATTCACCACAACTGCCATTGCCCCGAAGGCTTCGGCATCCTTTGCAAGCATGACAACGCGCGCACCTGTGGTTGTGCCGCCGCCTACGCCGCAAAAAACGGGCAGGCTGGAGGTGGAAACAATCGCATCAGCAATAATCTGCTGGGGCGTAAAGGGATATACCGCAAGTACAGCATCTGCGTTGCAGTTGCGAATGATGGCAATATCAGTAGAAAAAATCAAGGACTTGATGCGTCGCCCCATAATCACAATCCCGCTGGCGGCATAAATTTCATCCGGCATGGTTACGATATGGTGGCTTCTCAGCTTTGTCTTGACGTGGGGAATCTTTTTTTCACGGTCGAGCTTGATATGGTTCATTGGGGCACTTCCTTTCTGCATTTTATTTTTCCTAGCGTTCTTCTATATTATACGGTAGAGAAAATGCACTTGTCAATAAATATGGAAGGAACTGGAAGGCTGCCGCCGTACTTGACAGCAGGACGCTTTTTCATTAAACTAGAAAAAAGAATCAGAAGGTAATATGTATTTTGAAAATTTTTAAAGGAGGATGACCTTGGAGGCTTATATAGGTCTGATACTTTCCGTTTTGCTCAACATCATTCTGGTGGTGCTGATTGGGAGGTATCGCGTACAGGAAAACGAAAAAGATGTGACGGAGGAGGAAATCCGTCAGATGGTGGACGCAGGCGGCGACAGCGGTACGATTGATGAAAATGTGAAGGAGATGCTCAATAATATCTTTGAGCTGAGCAACAGCTCCGCAGGGGAGATTGCCACCCATAGAACCGATATTGTTGCTGTTCCCGTGGATGCAACTCTGGAGGAAATCAAAAACGTCACGGCGGAGGAAAAATATTCCCGTATCGTGGTGTATGATGATAATATCGATAATATTGTCGGGGTGTACCATGTGAAGGATATGGTGAAATATATCCTTGCGGACGTAACCCGTGTGGAGGAGGGGCATTTCCATCTGAAGGAAATCCTCATGAAGCCCTATTTTATCCCATTTTCCAAAAAGGTGGACGAGCTGCTTGCGGAAATGAAGGTGAAGAAGGTACACATGGCAATCGTCATTGATGAATACGGCGGCACGGCAGGTATTGTCACCATGGAGGATATCATGGAGGAAATCTTCGGGAATATCTTCGATGAATATGACGAGGAAGAGGAAGAGGACATCACCGAGGTTTCGGAGGGTGTTTACCGCATTGATGGTTCGACCGATTTGCAGGATGTAGAGGAACAGCTTGGCATTACCTTCGAGGAAAATGAGGACTACGATACCCTTGGCGGCTATCTCATCGGGCAGCTGGGGCATATCCCTGAGGAGGGTGAAACGATAGAAATGAAGCTTTGCGGCTGGCTCTTTAGCGTAGAGCTGTTTGAGGAGAAGCGTATTCTCAAGGTTCTGGCAACAAAGCTGCCGGAGGAGGAAAAGGAAAAAGCCGAAGCAGAAGAAAAGGCTGACGAGGAATAAAAAAACGGACACGATTGATTTTTTTCGGTCGTGTCTTTTTTGTGCCTGCACAGAACCTGCACAGAAGATTTTGTCCATCCATACCTTAAAGTAGAACACAAAAAAGCAGAACGCAAGGAAAGGATGGGATTTCTGATGCCCAATAATAATCGGTATGAAATAAGTGAAGCTTTACAAATGCCCCTGCCGCTGACCAAGGAAGAAGCCATGCAGGAAACGCTGACGCAGGAGGAGAGCGCCGCACGCCGCTTTCCGATTCTGCCGAGCAATGCAAATGTGACGGTGATTCCCATTATTCCGGGGATTACGCTTTTTGGCTACATCCGCTTTCTGAATGCAAGCCCCGTGGAAACGCGCGTGGATATTTACGCCAACGGGCGGAAGGTGGCTGCTGATTTGCGCTATCAGCATTTTACGGAATATATGAAGCTGTTTCCGGGGTGGTACCGCATTGCGATTTACCGCGCAGGAACCGTCACAAACCCTCTGACCGTTCTGCGCTTGCAGGTGCAGTCCGGCGGCATTTATACTGTTGCGGTGACAGGTCTGGCAGATGCGCTTTCTACGCTGACCATCGAGGACAGCTACCGTTACCTCAGCCCTAATCGGGCATATATCCGCTTTGTGCAGCTTTCACCGACTGCCCCTGCCATGGATGTTTACTGGGATGACCGCATGGTGCTTTCCGATTTGCGCTATGAGGAAATCAGCCGCTACCTCACCACAGCTCCCGGCAGTCACAATCTCAAGCTGCGCGAGACTGACACAGGCAAAATCCTTGTGGAGCATCCCAAAGTGAACCTCAAGGGCGGCAAGGCGTATACGGTTTATGTGGTTGGCAGCCGTGCGGACAGGGCAGGTCTGCAGGTGCTGATCCCCCTTGAGGGTGTGACCTATCTGGACTTCGGAAAGTGAGAAATTTATGGATTTTTTCTCAAAAAACCTGTACGAATGGCGTATCCTTTGTTATACTATTGTCAATACCTATCGTGAAAAATCACGATAAATTTCAGTATAACCGAATAAAGGAGAATCATCATGTTAAAAGGGAAAACTGTTGTTCTGGGTGTAACAGGCAGCATTGCTGCGTATAAAATGGCAAATGTGGCAAGCATGCTCGTGAAGCTGCATGCGGATGTGCATGTGATCATGACGGAAAATGCCTGCCAGTTTATTACGCCTGTTACCTTTGAAACACTGACCGGCAATAAATGTATGGTAGATACCTTCGACCGCAATTTCCAGTTCCATGTGGCACATATTTCCATCGCGAAAAAGGCGGATGTGCTTCTGGTTGCGCCTGCTTCCGCAAATGTGATTGGCAAGCTGGCAAACGGCATTGCGGATGATATGCTGACGACAACGGCTATGGCGTGCACCTGTCAAAAAATCGTTGCGCCTGCCATGAATACCAATATGTATCATAACCCCATTTTGCAGGATAATCTGAAAAAGCTGGAGGGCTATGGCTTTACGGTGATTGCGCCCGAAAAGGGACTGCTTGCCTGTCGGGATATCGGGGATGGAAAAATGCCCTCTGAGGACGTTCTGGTGGGGCATATCCTGCGTGAAATCGCGCATGAAAAAGACCTTGCCGGCATGAAAGTGATTGTCACCGCAGGTCCGACACAGGAAAGTGTAGACCCTGTGCGTTATATTACAAATCACTCCACAGGAAAAATGGGCTATGAGCTGGCGAAGGCGGCAATGCTGCGCGGCGCGGAGGTAACACTTGTCAGCGGTGTGACAAATCTGGAGCCCCCTATGTTTGTGGATTATGTGCAGGTAAAGAGCGCAGGGGATATGTTTGAGGCAATGAAGTCTCGTTTCCTTGATAATGATATCATCATCAAGGCGGCGGCGGTTGCGGATTATAAGCCCAAAAGCTACAGTGATGAAAAAACAAAGAAAAAGGACGGCGAAATGTCCATCGAGCTGGACAGAACACAGGATATTCTGAAATATCTGGGCGAGCATCGCAGAGAAGGTCAGTTCTACTGCGGCTTCTCCATGGAAACCCAGAATATGCTGGAAAATTCCCGCGTGAAGCTGGATAAGAAGAATATTGATATGGTGGTTGCCAATAACCTTAAGATTGCAGGCAGTGGTTTCGGTACGGATACGAATGTGGTAACGATGATTTCCAAGGAGGAGGAAATTCAGCTGGAGCTTCTGAGCAAGGCTGAGGTTGCACATAAGATTCTGGATGAAATTTTGAAACTGTAGAAATGCGTCATAACGCACGCATTTGCGCCATTGACCTTCGATGGCGGTTGGTTCGAACCAAGGAGGAAACACATGGATGCGATGAGCAGCAGAATCTCGGAAAATCTCAGACAGATTCGGAAGGAAAAGAAACTCAGCCTTGACAGCATGGCAGAGCAGACGGGAGTCAGCAAAAGCATGCTGGGGCAGATTGAAAGAGGGGAATCCAGCCCCACGGTGGCAACGCTCTGGAAGATTGCGACCGGGCTGCATATTTCCTTTACCGCCCTTTTGGAGGGCAGGCAGACAGAAACCCAGCTCATCCGAAGGGACGAGGTTTCGCCGCTTTTGAGTGATGAGGGGCGGTTTCGGCTGTTTCCCTTTTTCCCCTACGATGCAGAAAGAAGATTCGAAATGCTCAGCATTGAGCTGGAGCCGGGCACTCGCTCGGAATCTGTTCCCCATGAGGATGGAACAGAGGAATTTGTACTTGTTTTTGAAGGCGCACTGCGGCTGACTGTGGATGGTGTGGAATATGTGGTAGAGGCGGGCGAAGGGATTCGCTATCTTGCCAATAAGCCCCATATTTATGAATGTCACGGCACGCAGAAGACAAAAATCTGTATGGTCATTTATTATGACAAATAAAAAATAACCGTTATAACGGATTTTTTGCGCCGAAGCGAAGAAAGGGCTAGGTGAATCAGATGAGCATTACACCCAGAATTGAGAAAATCCGTCAGAACTATATCAATACCAAGCCGTCCATTTCCTATGAACGCGCAAGAATCTGGACAGAATCCTTCAAAAGAACGGAAGGCATGCCTGCGCAGATTCGTACCGCACAGGCGTTTTATGATACCTGTAATGAGCTTTGCGTCAATATTTTTGAGGGCGAGCTGATTGTCGGCGCAAGCGGCGAATATCGCAAATGCGGCATTTTGACACCCGAATTTGCGTGGAAATGGGTCGATGATGAAATGGATAACTTTCCGAGCCGTCCGCAGGACCCCTATGAAATGACGGACGAGCAGAGAGCCTATGTCAGAGAAAATATCTTCCCTTACTGGAAGGGCAAATCCGTTGAGGATGCTTTTCTGGCGCGCACCTCCGCGGAAACAAAGAAAATCGGCGTAGATACGGGCTTTGTGGATACCGACTCCAAATGGCGCAACGGCATCGGCGAAATGTCTCCCGACTATGTGGATCAGCTGTTCCCCAAGGGCTTCGGCGGCATTAAAAAAGAAGCAGAGGGCTATATGGCAGAGCTGAACGAAGCTATTCCCGAAGAAAAGGATAAGCTGATTTTCTATCGTTCCATCGTTCTGGTCTGCGATGGTATCGTGCGTCTGGCAAACAGATATGCCGAAAAGGCAAGAGAAATGGCGGCAGAGGAAAAGGACGAAGCGAGAAAGGCGGAGCTTCTGGAAATTGCGGCAACCTGTGAAGCCGTTCCCGAAAATCCCCCGAAATCCTTCCGCGAGGCAATCCAGTTCACATGGTTCGTACAGCTGGGCGGCATTATCTCCGAAAACCCTCTGGCATTGAACCCCGGACGCTTCGACCAGTATATCTATCCTTATTATAAAACAGATTTGGATGCAGGCAAAATTGATTACGATACCGCACTGGAACTGGTAGAGTGCCTGTGGCTGAAATACAGCGAATGGGCTTGGACGATTTCCGCAAACACAGCGGACTTCTTCGCAGGCTATACCAACTTTGAAAATCTGACCGTCGGCGGCACCACAAAGGACGGCAGGGATGGCACAAATGATATTTCCTACATGGCAATTCAGGCAACGAAGGAAACAAAATGCCATCAGCCGACCCTGAGCTGCCGTATCCATGCGGATTGTCCTCCTGCATTCATGGAGGCAGTGACAGACCTTGTTTCCACAGGCAGTGGCTTCCCTGCCATCCATAGCGACAGAACAGGCTACGAAATGCTCCGCAATCTGGGCTATGAGCCTGAGGACGCAAGAGACTGGAATAACTGCGGCTGTGTTGTACCTCATTCCAGAAAGACCTTTGAATGGACCTCCTCCTGCAATATCAGCTTTGCGGCGGCATTGGAATTTGCGCTGAATGAAGGCAAGAGCCGCCTGACGGGTGAACAGGTTGCCCTGCCCGAAAAAGACCCGAAAACCTTTACCTCCTATGAGGAAATTGAGGATGCACTGTTCAGACAGTTCTCCTATATGGTAAAGCATGGCGTGATCAGCCTGCTGACCGCACAGAAAATCCATAAGGAACAGGCACCCCGTCCGTTCCTGTCCGCCTGCAATGAATATTGCGTGAAAAACGGCAAGGATCTGGTGGACGGCGGCGCAAAATACAACATCGGGCCTGTATTCACAGGCGTTGGGCTTTCCGTTACGGCAAACTCTCTGGCTGTAATCAAAAAGCTGGTGTTTGAAGAAAAGAGCGTAACACTTTCTGAATTGATTGATGCACTGAACAACAACTGGGAAGGCTATGAAGCCCTGCGTGCAAAGGCGCAGGCGGTGCCGAAATACGGCAATGACGATGATTATGTGGACAGCATTGCGAAGAAGCTGGCAGATTATTTCTATCATGATGTAACATCCTATAAGGATATCTATGGGCATCACTTCGTAACGGCGTTCATGGGTATCTCCAACTACCTGCCGACCGGTAAGGTGCTTGGCGCAACCCCCGACGGCAGAAGGGCGAAGGACCCCATCAACGAGGGCGTTTCCCCTTATACCGGCACAGATACCTCTACCTGCCTTGCGGCACTGCGTTCCTCCGCAAAGCTGAATCACGATATTCACAGCGGCGGCACACTGCTGAACCTGCGTCTGAATCACGATTTGGTTGCAACAAAGAGAGGGCGCGCAAACCTCGGCGCAATGCTCCAGTCCTATTTTGCGCTGGGCGCATTCCATGTACAGTTCAACACCATTTCCAACGAGGTGCTGAAGGATGCACAGGCGCACCCCGAAAATTACAGAGATTTGCTTGTGCGTGTTGCGGGATACAGCACACAGTTTGTCAATCTGTCGAAATCCATGCAGGATTCCATCATGGCAAGAAACGCACATGAGGAATTTTAAGACAGCATAAAAAATGCCGCAGATGCAAAGCGTCTGCGGCTGTTGATGAAAAAGAAAGAAAGGGAATGGCTATGAAGGGTTATCTGATGCAGATGCAGCCGTTTTCCGTCAATGACGGGGATGGGATTCGTACCACGATTTTTCTGGCAGGCTGTCCGCTGCACTGCAAATGGTGCGCGAATCCGGAGGGACTGAGGCAGCACCCTGTTGTCGGCTTTTACGCAAGGCTGTGCATCGGCTGCGGCGCGTGTGCGGCGGTCTGTCCCAAGGGAATCGGCATTGACCTGAATGCAGAACGGGAAAAATGCGTCAGCTGCGGCGCATGTGTGGCGGCTTGTCCCAAGGGGGCAAGAAAAGCACTTGTTTCTCTGGCGGATGCGGATGAAATCATTGCGGAAGCGGCAAAGCATCAGCTTTTTTACCGCAATTCCGGCGGTGGCATTACCTTTTCCGGCGGCGAAGCAACGGCGCAGCCTGAGCTTCTGGAGTATCTTTCCTCCCGTCTGTATGATATGGGCTTCAGTCTGGATATCGAATCCTGCGGTTATTTTGAATTTGAACGGGTACGCAGCTCTCTGGAACGGATGGATTTGATTTTTATGGATTTGAAGCACATGGATTCTGCCCTGCATGAAAAATTTACGGGCGTTCCCAATGAACGGATTCTGGAAAATATCAAGCAGCTGGCGGAGCTTTCGGCAAGAGTGGTCATTCGGATTCCGACGATTGAGGGCGTGAATGCGGATGAGGAAAATATCCGCAAAAGCGGCGAATTTGTGAAGAAATATCTGCTGCGCGCCGAAATGGAGCTTCTGCCGTATCATAAATTTGGCTTTGGGAAATATGAGGCACTGGGGATGGACTTGCCCGATGCCGCATTTGGAACTCCCACAAAAGAAAAAATGGAGCATCTGAAGGGGATTTTGCGGGAAATCGGCATTTCTCTTGCGGACTTCAAATAAACAAAAGAAAAAGACATCCTGTCACAGGTGGGCGCACCTTCCTGACGGGATGTCTGTTTTTATCTGTTTTTGCCTTATATATTATAGTATTCGTATTTCTTGACGAAACAGAAGCCTGTTGTCCCCGGACCGGTGTGGGTGGAGATGGTCGCGCCAATCTGGAAGGGAGGCAGGAATTCCATGCCGGGAACCGTTTCCTGCAGCAGAGCATAAAAGCTGTCCATATCGTCCCAAATGGTATTTGTGCCGGGCATTGCGATATAATGTGCGGGATTTTCGCCGGTTTCCTTGAAATGCTTTGCGGTGATGGATGCAATCTGTGCAAGTCCTTTTTTTCTGGCACGGCAGATACCGCCTGCGCAGATTTCGCCGCCCTTTAAAATGATGATGGGCTTGATTTTCAGAAGTCCTGCGGAAATAGTGGCAACCTTGCCGATGCGTCCGCCAATCTCAAGATAGCTTAAATCCCCGACCATGAAATGAATGCGGGCATCCTCTCTTGCTTTTTCCGCGTATGTAATCACCTCATTCAGGGATTTTCCGTTCTTCTGCATCCGCGCCATTTCCATCAGAAGCAGGGCCTGCGCGCCTGTTGCCACCCAGGAATTGATGACGTGAATCTGCGCATGAGGAAATTCCTCCTCCAGCATGGATTTTGCCGTTACCGCAGATTCCAGAGAGGCGGTCAGCGTGCGCGTCATGGTGATGCAGATGATGTCCTTGCCTGCTTCGAGGGCAGGGCGGAATGCATCCATATAATCCTGAATGGAGGGCAGGGAGGTTTTGGGGTAGCCCTTTTCCTCTGTCATATAGCGGAAATATTCCTCTAAAGAGATTTCCTGAATTTCCTTATAATAAGTTTCATGGTCTATCGAAATATAAAAGGGAATCAACCCGATTCCTAATTCCTTTGCCTTTGCAAAGCCGATATCACAGGCACCATCGCTGAAAATTTGATACTCTGCCATACTATTCTCTCCTTACCTTCAGACGTTCAAATGATTCTGCGGAAATGGTCTTCCGCGGTGGTCTTGCTATACTATAACAAATCAGAACGGAAATTTCAACATCAGAAACACATTATGTAGTATAAAAAACCACAAAATATTGTTTGTGCATGAAAGCACTGCGTTTCTGCTGCTTTTTTGCAGAAAAAATGACAGGATTTTCTGTACGGGAATTTAACGGGAGAGAAGGGAAAGAACTCCTTGCCAAACAAGAAAAAATAAGTTAGACTAAAATAAGGGGAAGTACCCCCAAAAAGAAAAGGAGGTGAAAACATGAAACGAGTATTAGAGCTGATTATAAGCTTGATTGCAACAGCGGCGACCTATGCGTTAATGCATGTAGTGCTTTTTATGGACTTATTCAAATTTCAACATAAATTGCCGGTATATGTACCTACGGTGATAGCGGTAATTGTCGGATTTATATTTTATTTTCTATTTGCTACGCCATTGGCAGGTCTGCTCCTGAAACGGCTGAATCAGACAGAGGAACGCCTTTCCAAAATGAATTTGAAGGAGCTTTCGCTTTCCGTTATCGGCTGTATTGTCGGGCTGGTTCTGGCGAACCTCATCGGCATGGCATTCAATGGCTTTGGCGCACTTGGCACGTTTATCGTGGTGCTGTTGAACATCCTGTTCGGGATTCTGGGGATTCGCGTTGCCAGAAGAAAGAAGGATGATGTGAACGTGCGCACGCTGAAGGAGGTGCTGATGACAACCCCTCCCAGCACGGCGGAGGATTCCATTTACGGCAGACCGAAAATTCTGGATACCAGTGTTATCATTGACGGAAGAATTCTGGATTTGCTGCAAACAGGCTTTATCGAAGGGAAAATCATCATCCCTGATTTTGTTCTGGAGGAGCTGCGCCATATTGCGGATTCTGCGGACAGCCTGAAGCGTCAAAGAGGGCGCAGAGGTCTGGATATTCTGAACGAAATTCAGAAGCAGCTGGCAGTTCCTGTAGAAATTCAGAGCTTTCATCCCGGTCAGCAGATGGAGGTGGATTCCATGCTGCTGAAAATGGCGGACAGCATGGATGCCTTCGTGGTGACGAATGACTTTAACCTGAATAAGGTTGCGGAATTTCAGGGCGTGCGTGTGCTGAATATCAATGAGCTTTCCAACGCGGTGAAGCCTGTGGTTTTGCCGGGAGAGGAAATGGTGGTTACCATCATCAAGGCCGGCAAGGAAGCAGGACAGGGCGTTGCGTATCTGAACGACGGCACGATGATTGTGGTGGACGGCGGCAGTAAGCACATCGGTGAGACGATTACGGTGATTGTGACGAGCGTATTGCAGACAGCGGCAGGTCGTATGATTTTTACAAAAATGATTGCTGCGGCATAAATAAAGAGAGCAAAAGTGCGAAATCAGCCTGTTTGATTTCGCATTTTTGCTGAATCGGGAGGAAAAAAAGATGAGCATCAGTACGGCTG
>PPYF01172299.1_pt1 | contig 12011 bp, 7 predicted proteins | sample 1559871 | NCBI WGS metagenome assembly PPYF01 (sample SAMN08240021, study PRJNA423297) | Human gut metagenome, whole genome shotgun sequencing project. | reverse complement strand
ACTTTTATGAGCAGTCGAGCGCAGGCAAAACCACCACCGCGAATGTGGCGAGCAGCTTATACGGCGATCCGGATTTATTACGCCTGACCTGGTACGGAACGGCATTGGGGCTGGCAAACGAAGCCGCCGCCCACAATGACGGCTTGATGCCACTGGATGAAGTCGGACAGGGGGCTGATCCGGTGAGCGTATCGCAGTCTGCCTATGCGCTATTTAACGGTGTAGGGAAATTGCAGGGTGCGAAGGAAGGCGGCAACCGCGATTTAAAACGCTGGCGAACCGTGGCTATCAGTACAGGCGAAATGGATTTAGAAACATTCATAGCCAGTGCGGGGCGCAAAACCAAAGCGGGGCAACTCGTGCGCCTACTGAATATACCGCTCAGTAAAGCTGCGCGCTTTCACGAATACGCGAACGGCAAGCAACATGCCGACGCACTCAAAGAAGCATACCAGCACCATCACGGTTCCTCTGGAAGGACGTGGATAAAATGGCTGACAGACAACTCACAACAGGCGATCGATACCGTGCGTAAGTGTGAAGCACACTGGCGCAATCTTGTTCCTGCCGACTATGGCGAGCAGGTACATCGTGTAGCCGCACGATTTGCCATTCTGGAGGCAGCGTTACAGCTGAGTGAAGCGGTCACTGGATGGGATGCACAGACCTGCCGTGATGCAATACAGTACAGTTACAACGCGTGGCTACGCGAATTTGGCACCGGCAACAAAGAACACCAGCAAATAATTGAACAGTGCGAGGCGTTTTTGAATTCCTATGGATTCAGTCGATTTGCACCGTTCCCCTATAGCTCAGCCGATATGCCGATTAAGGATCTGGCGGGGTATCGTCAGAAAGGGAAGCACGAAAACGATCCGACAATCTACTACACCTTCCGGAGCACATTTGAAAATGAAATCGCCCGGAACTTTAACCCGAAGCAATTCGCTGAGGTTCTGAAAAATTCAGGGATGTTGACCCCTCCAGGACACGGGCGAGGTTACCAGCGCAAATCGCCTCGTATCGACGGAAGGCAGATTAACGTTTACGTCCTGACCTTCAAGACAGAAGACTACGCCGTATCTGAGGAATAGCATTCTACACATACATAAAAAGGGTGTTGGTTCAGTTAGCTCAGTCTGTTCAATCTGAAATTCTCATTGTTTTATAAGGATTTTAATTCGCATGTTGAACCAGCGCTGAACCAAAAAATACCCGTTTTGAACCAACAACTGGTAATACTGACATTCACTCTGGCAGGCAGTAAACCAACAGAAAGTCCCGCTGAACCAGCTCAACATCACCAAAGTTGGTTCAGCAAATCCCGGTGTTGGCAGGGCCTGTCGGGTATTGAACCAACTAAACCAACGGAACCAACACTACTCTGCTTACTATCAGTAAAAGTCAGATGAGATATGACGGCTTTGAAAAATAGCCACACAGATTTCAGCATACAAGTGGCTGATATCTGCTTAACGTAACCTTTTAGGTGATGCCAGTTATGCAGAATTATTTACAGACTCACTCAAGCCCATTTCTCCCCAAGCATTTTTCCAGCCAGCGATGCGTTTTACCGAAATAGAATGATGCGTTGACTTATCATTCTGCGCACGGTGCCCACCGTGTTTATCCAGATATTCCACATGAGCCTCATAAATATCATTCCTGATCCACGACAGCGGCGTGATATAGAAAGTATTCGGCTCTCGTCCGAGATCAACAAACACCCAAAACGCATTATCTTTTTTATCAAGTGTACATTGGGCAGCATAGTTGGTTGTGGTTTGCCATGTTCCCGCTTTTTTCGAACGAGTCGTCACTTTGCACGTTTTACCGTTGGGGGCCTCAAATAGGATGAAAGACTTGTTGCCTTCCTTCTGAACGGCAACATTTCTGGCCCCAAGACTGGTTAATTTGTGCAATACCGCTAACTGCCCTAATTCTGCTGTGTTCATAATTTTCTCTCAAACGATTCAAAAAATCAGTAAATGCTGCAAATTCGCAGCGATGAGATAACCATCTAAAACAACAAAACCAACTTTCAGCACTTAATAAAAAAAAGCACTAAGCCTCACGAGGTGAGGTCAACCAAAGCGCCTGCATCCAGGTCAGTCTTTTTTGCAACTGGGGGATGACATTATTCAGCCAATACAAAGAGGAAACATAGCCTGAAGATCCGCCGCCACGGCTAAACCGTTTTACAAAAAACTCATCTTCCCCTACCCGATGAATTAATGATCTTCCAGTCAATGCCTGAAATGCCGCCGCAATGATATTTGCCAACTCGTCTTCATCTTCCGGGATACTCACCTGGCATAATGCCTTGCGCATCTCCAGCCATAAGAAGAGGCTCCCACGCGATCCCCATTGAGATGGGGCCGGGTCAAACAAGTCTGATACAACGGCCCATTCGCGTTCCAGAAAGCTAATCTTTTTTGCCGCTACTTGATGTACCAACGGGAAAAAAATCAGCCTGAAAAAATCAGCCTCAACCGTGAATGTAAAACCTTCTGCTACATCAAAGTGAATGGCTTCAGTCGTTGATATCGCTTTACCCGTCAACGCAAAAAAGCAGTGATTTAGCCTGGCACCCAGTTCGCTAAGGTCATCAGGACATGACTCAGCACCAAAAGCTGAAATCATTTTATCGACCAGAATTTGGTTGCCATCATAATCAGTGAATAATTGCCGTTCAGTGGTAACAACTTTTCTGATGATTTGCGCGAGAGTCGCTTTTTGTGGGAAAAGAAGGTACTCCAGATCAGGTCGTTTGTGCTTTTCAATCACGATGTCATAAGCCGTCTGCCGTTTGATGTTCGTTGTCGCACTTCGGTCAGCACCAAGTGATAACAATTCGCCAATAACCGACAAATTAGCCCCATGCCATGCAGCCTGATGCAGCGGCGTATATCCTTTTGGTTCGCTGGGAAGATTAGTCAGATGAGGATAATCACGGAGAATCGGTAACAGAGCGTCCCATTCTCCTTGGAAAGCGAGTTTTAATACTTTATCGTTAACAGACTTCATTCTAGCCTCTCTTACTCTGCCCGTTCAGCATCCCAACGCAAAAAAATACGTTTTAGCTTATCCACCGTATGACGCCATTTCGGCGTGGTGGGCTTACACACTGTATTTTGATTGCCGAAGAATCCGACCTCGTTTACCGCCTCTTGCTCACTGCGGGTTTCCAGCCACTTCACTGGGACAAAATACTCTGACTTATCAGGATCGTCAGCATTCTGGCGATACTGTTCGCCATGTTTAAGCACATCCATCGCCAGCTTTTCACCCTCGTCAGTGTTGATGGTGAAGCTACTGGCAGGCTCAACGGCGCTCTGTACAATACCAACCCCGACGTAACCTGTTGCCGGAATTTTTACCCAGACGCGGTTGCCAGGCTGAAGTTGTTTTAATGTCTGGCTGTACCAGCTTCCGTCACCTGCACTTATAAAACCGTAGTTCCGAGCGTCCTCCCAGCTACGACTTGTCTGACCACCAAACGAGACGTAAAACTCACCGTTCCAGGGTTCTTTGGCACTAGCGCCGATGGCAGTAGCCTGTGCGGCATTAGTTTGTGTCTCACTCGGATCGATAAGCCAGGCGCGACTTAAGAACTGCTCGTCTCCGTGCTGGAAGACCCTGAAGAACAGGACGTTAATCGAGATTCCATATTTACTCAGATAGCCGACGATGCGTTCAGTGGAAGGGTCCAGCTCTGCCGCGACGATGATTATCTGGTGTGGTTTGTTGATAGTGTCGTCTTCGAGTTCAATGTTAAATCGTTGTCTGAATGCGTCGCCAAGATTGCCGCCGGAAAAATTTTCGTAGATCTGCGACAGACGCTCGGTGGATAAGTCATCCACCCAGGAGGCGTAATCCAGTGCCTGTGCGACTACCTCACGCGGCGTTCGGTCACGTTTCAGTTCAATCAGGATCAACGAAGCATCCGGCGCGATAGCCAACAGGTCGATACGCCCGCTGTCGAGCGTATTAACCTCTTCACCAATAATCATCCACTGATCGGATAGTATGGACGGATCTTGAATAATCATCTTCTGCAGCAGTTTTTCGCTGGCGAGTTTGCTGATGGTAAGCGGCTGAGGGTTCTCCCCTACCTGCCAGATAGCATGATGAACCGGCATCGTCTGTTCCTTAGTTTAATGCTGCGTCGGTGAGGGCGTCCGCCAGGTGGAGCTGGGTTTGCTGGGCGGACTTGACTCCTATTTTGATTTTTTCACACAAAACTTCCAACTCTTTAATTTTTAATACTATTTTAAGTTGTTCGCTATATGACGGAAGAGGGAACTCGATAGGTGCGAGTCTGGATACACTCAGGTGGGCTATATTTGTCGTTTGTGTTGCGGCTTTCTGGAACCTTCCTGAATATAAGCAATGTCTAAAATAGGCTAAGGCATACTCATTACTAATAAATTTGTTTACACGAAAGCGTATTAACGTATTTTGAAAACAAGCTCCTGTGATTTCATTTTTAAAAATTGCAGGTCTACCAACTAGCTCTAAGCTTTGCCCTTCATTTAATAATATATCTCCGTACTGAAGAGAAAAAATAACTTTCTCTTCAGGGGTGAAATTCATAAATTTAACATCATCGGCACGAATTTCATTATCATGTACATTTGCAACTCTCAAATAAGGAGTCATATGTGGTCCATGATGATCTTTGGGTGAACGCTGTCGCCCGAGTTTTAAATCTCCAATATCCTCGGTACGGCACCACTCCCACCCCATCGGTAATTCAAATGGTTTTTCTTCCTCACTCACTAGCGGCAACGGTTTTTGTTTTTTAATTTTCCCTTCTTTCACCTGTTGCACTTTTTCCTGCTCAATACGTTTTAGCAGTTCGGACGCAGGTTCATCGTTAGGATCCTGCGGTACCAGTTTACCCATCACCGCCAGTTGCAGAATGGTTTGCTTAAGCGCATCGATACTCGCTTCGGTGGTAAACAGCGTGTCGAAATGCTGGCTAATTCGCGCCCAGTTGTCGGCGAGTTCTTCGGCATTTTGACTGTCGGTCAGCGTTGTCAGCAGGGTTTCCACCAGTTGCTGATGGGCGTCTAGACTGGACAGAGATTGCTGTTCCAGTTGATCGCATAGGGACATGAGCTCATTAACTTTATCTACAATACGGAGTTGTTCTTCTAATGGAGGAATAGCAACTACCCCAGCAAAAAACTGTTTATCATTAATCGCTGGGTAAGCAACTCCAGTTTGACAACTTTCAACATAGTTAATAAATACAGGTGATCGAAGGTAGTGATAGATGAATGTTGCAGAAATGCCTTCCCATGGGTGAACTATTGCAAATGCTGTGCTGGCTATTGGCTCCGGCTGAAAATCTTCATTAATAACTGCAATATTTAGCAAATAAGGACGAACTGTAGAATATACAACCGTATTTCTACGAACAATTTTTCTCGCCCGAGAAGGTGCATCTTGAGCTTGTATTATTGTAGGCTCTGCAACAATGCCTAATTCTTTGTTAATGGATCCAACATCAATATATGTAAAATCATTTTCGGGAGTTTTTTGCCCCCAATCATGGCCAACATGATCCATTCTCACCCACTCCCACCCCACCGGTAACTCAAACGGTTTCTCATCCTCACTAATTTCCAGCAGCGGCTTCTGCTTTTTAATCTTCCCCTGTTTTACCAGTTCCGCTTTCTCGGCAGCAATACGCTTTAACAGCTCAGACGCCGGTTCATCATTCGGGTCTTGCGGCACAAGTTTGCCACGTACCGCCAGTTCCAGAATCAGTTCGCGCAGTTTCTTGATGCCATAGAGGTCGATTTTACCGTTACTGCCACGCCCGGCAGTGGAACGGGTTTGCAGCGCAGAAGACCAGATATCGATATGGTCGGTGATCAGCTTCTCAACGGTCATCAGTTCGCCCCCTTGTTACCCGCCAGCGCGGCCCCTAGGATATCGCGCAGCTGATTACGCAGCTCGCTGATTTCAGCCTGTTGTGTCTGGTACTGCGCCAGTAATTCGTCCGGATCGTGGCTGACGGTTTCGCCCTGATACGGGTTCTTGATATCAAGGTTAAAGTTGCGGGCAATGATGTCGCCGATGCTGACTTTCCACGCCTGATTGTTCTCTTCGCGGCTGGCAAAACCGTCGGCTTCATTGCCCCACCAGTCGATTTCGGTCTGGAACTCTTCAAACTTCATCGGTTTGGTTTTGCTGTAGTTCTTCACGCCCGTCGGGTACGGGTGCTCATAGAACCAGACGTCTTTGGTTGGCTGGCCTTTGGTGAAAAACAGAATATTGGTTTTGATACCGGTGTACGGGTTAAACACCCCGTTTGGCAATCGCACGATGGTGTGCAGGTTGCACTCTTCGGTCAACAGCTTCTTGATTTTGGTTTTTACACCTTCACCAAACAGCGTACCGTCCGGCAGCACAACCGCCGCGCGGCCTTTGTCGGCCAGCACTTCGATAATGAGTTGCAGGAACAGATCGGCAGTTTCACGAGTCTGCATATCTGCCGGGAAGTTTTTTTCAATACCGTCTTCTTCGGTGCCGCCAAACGGTGGGTTGGTGATGATCACATCCAGCTGTTCGTCCCAGGAGGAGAGCGGCTTATTCAGAGTGTTGTCATGGCGGATTTGTACCGGCACTTCGATGCCGTGCAACAGCATATTGGTGGTGCACAGCAGGTGCGGAAGCTGTTTTTTCTCTACGCCATATATCTGCTGCTGCAGAGTTTTATGGTCTTCGGTGGTGTTGACGTAATGCTCTTTCACATGATCGAATGCACAGGCGAGGAAACCGCCGGTTCCGCACGCCGGGTCCATAATCGACTCGCCCAGTTTCGGATCAATACGATTGACCATAAAGCGCGTTACCGCACGCGGGGTATAGAACTCGCCGGCATTTCCGGCACTTTGCAGGTCGCGCAGGATCTGCTCGTAGATATCGCCAAACAGATGACGTTCCTGGCTGCTGCTGAAGTCGATTTCGTTGAGTTTGTTGATTACCTGACGCAGCAACGTGCCGTTTTTCATGTAGTTGTAGGCATCGCTGAACGCCTGCTTGACCACATAACCACGCGGGTTAGTATCGATTGGCGCAGTCATGTTCTTAAGTTTTGGGAACAGGTCGTCGTTAACGAATTCCAGCAGCGCATCGCCGGTAATCCCTTCGCTGTTCGCCGCCCAGGTACGCCAAAGATAGCGTTCCGAGATAGGCAGGCTGTAGTTATCCTGTTCCAGCTCCAGTTCTTCTTCCTGAGTATCGAAAATCTTCAAAAACAGCAGCCATGAAAGCTGCCCCAGACGCTGAGCATCACCGTCCACACCGGCGTCTTTACGCATGATGTCTTGAAGGGATTTAATGACTGAGCTAATCGACATGTTGTTATTCCATTCTTAAAAAAGGATGCCACTGGCAGCAAGGGCGACCAGTGGCAATAAATTTATGCTGTATCAGGCGAAGCGCGGCGGTAATTGGTAGATTTCGTTTTCCAGTTCATTCACTGCCTGCTCATAGGCTTGTTTATCACCAAAGCGGGTTTTGATGATTTCAATCGGACGCCCTATCGAATCAAAGGGTTTCAGCTTCAACACCTGCACGTCTTCGATTTCCCGCACACCTTCATCAGCGTATTTATCCAGCAACGTGTTCAGCACCTGCTGTGCGGGTTCTGCATATTTGGTGAAATAATTACGCTTTCGCACGTTGGCGGCACGCTCATGCCGCGTCAACGGCGGCTGACCGTACACTACGTGGCAGAGCAGATCAAACGGATCGAGATCTTTTCCCACCTCTTCGGCCAGCACATCCCACAAGATACCGAGTTGTTCCAGCTCTTCAATGATCACCTGTTTGCGGGGAGCTTCCTGCCATTTGCGCACGAAGCTATCCAGAGAGGCGTATTCGCTGTCTTTGAGCATCGTTTTGCAGGTGTAATCCTGGAAGGATTCGGTCACCAGTTTGCCGTCGGCATCGTAGTATTGAACGCGCTTAGCCAGCACTTTTACGTCCACGCCGTTCACATAGAATTTGCGGACTTTGTTTTCGTCATCGTCGTGGAATTCACCGTTTCCAGTGAACTTGTCGCGGTTCACTTTGTATTCGGCTCTCTCTTCCCGCGCTTCATTGACGACGTTATCATCGCCGTCCACGTTATCTTCCGCATCGAGTTGGTCATTAAAATCAGATGCAGGGTCCGAAATGTCGTCAGGTTTTACCACCAGCACTTTTTCTGGCAAGCCGTCAAAACGTGGGTCGGCAAACAGCTCAGTCGCTTTTTTGAAGTCGAGAATGGTGAACCACAGCTTGCCGTGTTTTTCGTTAATACGCGTGCCGCGCCCGATGATTTGTTTGAATTTAGTCATCGACTGAATGTTCTGGTCTAACACCACCAGCTTACAGGTTTGCGCATCGACGCCAGTGCTCATCAGTTCAGAGGTAGTCGCGATAACCGGGTAGGCTTTTTTGGGGTCAATGAAGTTATCCAGCTGCGCCTTGCCAATATCGTCATCACCGGTGATTTTCATCACGTACTTTTCGTTCTTCAGCACCTGTTCCGGGTTGAGTACCACCAGGGCCTGGCGCATACGGGCTGCGTGGTCGATGTCGTTGCAGAAGACGATGGTTTTATCCATCGGGTTGGTACGTTTCAAATAGTCGGTAATGGTCTGCGCTACCAGCATGGTACGTTCATCAATCACCATCGTGCGGTCAAAATCTTTCAGGTTGTAGATTCGGTCTTCAATCTCTTCGCCGTATTTATCTAACTGACCCTTAACCGGTCGCCAGCCCTGTACATCAACGTCGATATCGACGCGCACCACTTTGTACGGGGCTAAGAAGCCATCTTCAATGCCTTCTTTCAGGGAATAGGTATAAACCGGATCACCAAAGTAATCGGTACTAGAGACTTCTTCGGTTTCTTTCGGCGTTGCCGTCAGGCCTATCTGGGTGGCGCTGCCAAAATATTCCAGGATCTCCCGCCAGGCAGAATCTTCAGAGGCACTGCCACGATGACATTCGTCGATGACAATCAGGTCAAAGAAATCCGGTGCAACCTGCTTATAGGCTTTTTGGTGTTCTTCCGGCCCGGTGATCGCCTGGTACAGCGCCAGATGCACTTCATAAGCGGGATCAACGGTACGTCCGGTAACTTTGGTCATCGCTGAGCCAAATGGCTTGAAGTCATTGCGCTTGGTCTGATCGACAAGAATATTTCGATCTGCAAGGAACAGAATGCGTTTTTTGTTTTTCGCTTTCCACAGCCGCCAGATTATCTGGAATGCGGTGTAGGTTTTCCCCGTCCCGGTAGCCATCACCAGTAGAATGCGGTTCTTACCCGCTGATACAGCATCTACCGTTCGGTTGATCGCCTGTATCTGATAATAACGAGGGGATTTTCCGCTGGCGTCATCGTAGTAGTCCTGGCTTATGACGGGCAGCTGTTCCTGAGTAAACCCTTTCCAGACAAAGTATTTCTGCCAGAGTTGTTCAGGGGTTGGAAAATCACTGAGGGTGATTTCTGATTCAAGCTGTTGCGGGTTGGTTTTATCGTGGAAAACAAAACCGTCGCCATTGGTCGCAAACACAAAGGGAACATCAAGCAGGCTGGCGTAATCCAGACCCTGCTGCATTCCTTTGCTGATGGCGTGCTGATTGGCTTTGGCTTCTATCACCGCTAGCGGCAAATTCGGCTTGTGGTAGAGCACAATGTCAGCAGACTTAACTTTGATACGCGAGGCCAGTTTGCCACGAACCACAATCTTACCATCGCGGAGTTTCACTTCCTGACGGACTTGCGACATCATGTCCCAGCCTGCATCTTTAACCGCTGGCAGGATGAATTTGGTAATGATGTCCGTTTCAGTCAAATGAGCCTTGTTTACGCCAGCCATAGCAGAGCACTCCACGATATTGGGTTAGCTCTGATTTTACACAGATTAGTGCGTTACGTAATGACCTGAAACGAGGTTTTGGGCAACGACTGGAAAACCTTTATTCGTTAGAACCACTTCTACTGCTAACCGACTCATGTAACCGAATAAACAAATCGACACAGCGCCTGGAGAACTCACCATTGTTCATTTCAAGCCATGCACGATTACTCGAAAGCCAATCCCTGTATTCAATGGGGTCAAGGTCATGCGACAAATATCCATTAAAGCTACGCCACCATGGCCACCAGGCGCTCGCTTTCGCCCCTGTAGGGAAATCTATTTTGAGCTGTTGTGCAGCCAGTAAAGCTGATTCGGTAATATTCGAAGCATCATCCAACTTAATACCATAAATCCAATCCTGATAACTTCCTTTGGCAGGTTCGATACAGTAGTGCCAGCCAATGGCCTCTGGTGGGCGCAATCCAATCCCGTAATCTGGATATAATTTTCGACATACCTCCCAGCCTGCTGGTGGTATCAAAACCGAAGTCGCTTTTTTAGCCAGCGTTTGATAAATGCTATTTTGCAGGCTCAATAGACTTAACGTGGTATCCAGCGTTGATTCGTCAGTAAAGATCTTGTCTAGCAAAACATCCACAACCTTCCCCTCCCTGCAATTCAGCACATTCACCGAAATAAAACGCTGCAAATCGAATAGAAAGACTCGCAAACGGTAAGGTATATCATCATTTTTGCACAGCCCTTCAAGCCAAACGACGAGGCTTTGATATGACAGGAGGACAAGCTCGCCAGACTGAAGTGCGGCGTCACATTGGTGTTCATCAATACTAAACGGAGTTGGCTTGCTCCCTTCAGGAGTCAGGTAAATCAGCAGCGTTTCGTTTAGTGCGCTGCGGCGCTTCCTTAGCTCGTGGAGATAGTCCAAAACCTGATTGGGTTGATCGGCGGCACTGGGTTTGTTCTCTATACCAAGTATCCATCGCTCCCCTTGGACGACGATATCAATTCGACGTTTAGTACCCAGGGCATCAGTCTGCTGTTCACACTCAACAAACCGACAAGATGTTGCATCCCATAAACTTTTCCCAATTAAATCCAGAAAAGTGCTGAGAAAGAGAGCTTGCTGCCCATGAACACCGCGCACGTCGAGCAAGTCAGCCAGGATGCGTGAAAGACCATTTTCGTCAGCAGTGATATACCGAAAGACATTAAACTCAACAGCATCTTTTTTGTTGCGATCTTGGTGCATCTGTCGGGCTTCGTTGAGCCACTCTGTCATTTGGTCCAGCCAATGATTACTAGTCATATCACTCCATCACACGCAGCTTTCATGCTCGGGACGGCTATATTAACAGCTCAATGCCTCATACAGCATAGTGTCGGCCATATGATGTCTTGTCATTCCCGGATTACATTCCTGCTTTGCCCAAAATCATCATTCTGACGGCCTTTGATGGTATTTTTGCTGGTACCAGATATTTATGATAAAAATAAAACCATCAATATCATAAAATTAGACAGTTATTCGATTCCTGCAGGGACCATATACACCTCTCCTGACGTCTACCGAATTCAATAAAACCCCCGTATAATCAGCGATAAACCCTCTTGTCCGGCTATGCGACTTCAACTGAAGTTAATCCATATCCAGGTGAATCAATAAACGTTTGGGACCTAATTGGGTGCTTATCCTGTTCAATGAAAAATGAGCCCCCAAAATGTCGCTGAATGCGCGTCAGGTCGAGACTGCATAGGCCCAGAGATAAAGACTATAAGCTTGCTGACGGCAGAGGGCTCTATCTCATGGTCAATACTAACGGTTCAAAGTACTGGCGTATGAAGTATCGATTTGCCGGGAAGGAAAAAAGCTCTCATTTGGAACCTACCCGGACATTTCGCTTGCGGAAGCCCGTACTAAGCATGATGAAGCAAGAAAAACACTAGCGAATGATAAAGATCCTGGTGAAGTTAAAAAGCCGAACTACTTGCCAAAAGCTCTCAGTAACGAACACTTTTGAAGCGATAGCTCTCGAATGATATGTATTAGTCGCGACTTGATCTGACACTGGACCTTGAAAGGTTGAGAGTTACCGGTTTTGATATGGGTGTCGAATCCTT
>PPYF01028513.1_pt1 | contig 12011 bp, 9 predicted proteins | sample 1559871 | NCBI WGS metagenome assembly PPYF01 (sample SAMN08240021, study PRJNA423297) | Human gut metagenome, whole genome shotgun sequencing project. | reverse complement strand
CTTCTCCACCTGAGGCTTACCGGTCTCATAATAGTGAGCTAGGGCCGCCGCGAGGGCGTCGGTAGCGTCGAGAAGATGCGGCATGTTCTCCTGCGGTATCTTCAATATATAACGCAGCATGTTGGCGACTTGTTCCTTCGAAGCCTGCCCGTTGCCGGTGACCGCCTGCTTTATCTTGAGGGGAGCATATTCCGTAATAGGGATATCGCGCTCGAGCACGGCGGCCATGGCCACACCCTGCGCGCGCCCGAGCTTGAGCATAGACTGCACGTTCTTGCCGAAGAAAGGGGCCTCGATGGCAACCTCGTCGGGCAGATATTGCTCCACAAGCCCGGTGACCCGCTCGAAGATCCTCGCCAGGCGCTTGTAGTGGCTCTCGAACTTACTCAGCTGCACCACTCCCATCACTACTACCGAGAGCTGCTTGCCGTTGATGCCGAGCACACCGTAGCCCATAACGTTCGTGCCGGGGTCGATTCCCATGATCACACGCTCGTAATCCAGATCAGGATTGCGCGATATGCCATTCATAATGCTTCAGAATGAAGGAGGGTCACGAAGAAAAGTGCATGAGGGCCAAATTGCGAATGATATGCGGCAAGCACCGGGGGGAGGACACGGTCGTTCCAGTCGTGAGCCGCCTCCGACGTGAGAAAGTCGGCCTGCAAGGCTATGCTGAGGCCATGCTCGGGGCCCGGCACCTCGCCACCCACCTCTATAACAGTCTGCAGACGCGGATCGCATCCGGTCATATCATTACCGAACAACAGAGGCATTGCCTCCTCTTTCATCCAGCTGAGGAAACGGCGACGCTGCTCATGCGCCATGACAAAGGTGACATTGACTATGTATTTTTCCATTATCTCGTAATTTTTCGGGAAAGAAGGTTGATGTATTGACGTAAGGACTGCCGCAGCTCAACGCATGTCGGGGAGGAGTCACATTTAAGTGAGACATGACAAATAAAAAACGGCATGCTTTCACAAACACGCCGCCAAAACAAAATTATGAAAAACATTCAACGCTATGCTGCAAGCAGCATTTACTTGAGCCTCTTGTCGGATTCGAACCAACGACCCCGAGATTACAAATCACGTGCTCTGGCCAACTGAGCTAAAGAGGCAAAAGGGCGAGCGACCAACATCGCACAGCTCAACCCGCTACCCTTGCTTCGGTCAAGACCTGGGGGATTTACGGGGAGCAAGTCGTGAAGGACTCACCCGGTGCAAAATTAGATATTCTGTGGAAACTGACAAAATTTTTCAGTGCTATTTCACATTTTTTCACACTTTTAAGACTTGTCCGCATCTCCTTTTTGACGGCTTTTGATGGTCTGTGAAGTATCATTCAACAAATTGGCGACATCCCGGTGGACATCGCCAATTGTTAATAGATTTAACTATTCAGACGTAAATTTTTATTTATTGACGACGCTTGTTGCCGCCGCGTGTGCGGCTTTTCTTCTTGTCTTTCGGATTATGGCGCGGATTTTTGCTTCCTTTCCCCTCCACGATCGGTTTGTTGGGATTGCCTTCATCGTTGATGAGGGCGAAGTCGAGCTGCTTGCGGTCGAGGTCGGCGCGGGCCACCTGCACCTTCACTATATCGCCAAGCGTGTATTTATTGTGATATTTGCGCCCCGTCAGGCAATAGTTCTTCTCATCGTAGTCGTAATAGTCGTCGGCAAGATCGCGCACAGGCACAAGACCCTCGCACTTACTCTCGTCGAGCTCCACATAGAAGCCCCACTCCGTCACTCCAGAGATTACGCCCGTATAGACCTCCCCGAGACGGTCTCTCATATACTCCACCTGCTTGTAGCGTATGGATGCCCTCTCGGCGTTGGCTGCGAGCTGCTCCATATCCGACGAATGTTTGCACAGGTCCTCAAGCTTCAGTTTGTCGACACTCCTGGCCCCCTCCGCGTATTTGGCCAGCAGACGGTGCACCATCATGTCGGGATAACGGCGTATGGGAGAAGTGAAGTGGGTATAGTAGTCGAGGGCAAGACCGTAATGGCCGACATTGTCGGTAGTGTAGACGGCCTTCGCCATGCTCCGGATGGCGAGCATGGCGAGCATGTTCTCCTCGCCTCGTCCTTTCACGTCGCGGAGCAGTCGGTTGAGACTTTTGTTCACCTCTTTCGCCGAGCCCTCAGTCTTCACCTTATGGCCGAAACGCAGGGCGATAAGGGAGAAGTTGTTTATTTTCTCCGGATCAGGATTGTCATGCACCCGATAGACGAACGATTTCGCCTTCTTACCTTTCGCCACCTTCCCTATGCTTTCGGCCACGGTGAGATTGGCGAGAAGCATGAACTCCTCGATGAGCTTGTTGGCATCTTTCGATTCCTTGAAATAGACGTCGATCGGATGTCCGTCTTTGTCGATCTCAAACCTCACTTCCGCGCGGTCAAACTCCAAGGCGCCGTTGTCGTAACGGCGCCGGCGCAATTCTTTGGCGAGACGGTCGAGGGCGAGCACTTCCTTGGCGAAGTCGCCCTCACCGGTCTCTATGATCTTCTGGGCCTCCTCATACGTGAAGCGGCGGTCGGAACGGATCACCGTGCGCCCTATCCTGTGGTTGATGACATTGGCTTTGGCATCGAGCTCGAAGATGGCTGAGAAAGTAAGCTTCTCCTCCTCCGGACGCAGGGAGCATATTCCGTTGGAAAGATGCTCAGGGAGCATCGGGATAGTGCGGTCTACCAGATATACGCTCGTGGCGCGGTTCTGGGCCTCGCGGTCTATAATCGAGTTGGGATGCACGTAATGGGTGACGTCGGCGATATGAACGCCCACCTCCCAGTTGCCGTTGGCAAGCTGGCGTATCGAGAGGGCATCGTCGAAGTCTTTCGCGTCGCGCGGATCGATGGTGAACGTAGTCACGCCACGGAAATCCTCACGCTTGGCAACTTCCTCGGGAGTGATTCCGGCGTCAATCTTAGCTGCGGCCTTCTCCACATTCTCGGGATATTTATAGGGTAGCCCGAACTCCGCGAGAATGGCATGCATCTCGGCAGTGTTCTCCCCTTTCCGGCCCAGGATGTCGACCACCTCACCGCGGGGATTCATCTCCTCGTCGCGCCATTGCGTGATCCGCGCTATGGCCTTGTCGCCGCTCTTCCCCCCCTTGAGTTTGGAGCGCGGTATTATGATGTCAGCGGCCAGGAATTTCGAGTCGGTCACCAGTGCGGCGTAATCCTTCTCCACATTCAGGGTGCCGATGAAGACCTGCTCCTTCGGCTCGATTATCTCTATCACCTTGGCCTCGGGCTCCTGACCCTTGCGGCGCGCCGATATTTCCACTTTCACCTTGTCGCCGTTGAGCGCGTGCATGGAATTGCGTTCGGCCACGAGTATGAGCTCATCGTCGATCATCACTCCGTTGCGTCCATTGCTGCGGCGCACGAAAAGGCCCACATTCTCCGTGCCGCGGTTGGATATCGCCTTGTAGCGGCCAAGGCTCACCTCCTGTATCTCCTCCAGCGCCGTAAGCTCCTCGAGAAGGTTGATCACATCCATGCGGTTGGCCGGATGGGTGGCACCTACGGCGAAAGCGATCTGCTTATAGTTGAAAGCCTGCCGGCTCTCCTTCTCGAGAAACCCCATCACCTTCTCCAGAAGTTCTTTTTTCTTCATGCGCGGAGCCTGAGCTCCCGCTTTATCTTTAGTCTTCATAGGCTGTGTATTTTCTGTTCGTAACCTGATTCGGGGGTGCGGAGCGTCATCACACGCCGAGCCTCCCATCTACATAACGCGCGGAGGGGGCTCTTTAGTGGTAACCGGTGAAAAGATTTTACTCTCCGGGATGGAAATAATCATATATTATCTTCCCTTTGGCCTTCCCCACCGCGTTCTCAAGATCGGCGAACGACGCCTCCCTCATGCGCTTCACGCTCTTGAATTCCTTCATCAGTGTCCCGGCGGTGACCTCGCCTATCCCCTTTATATTGTCGAGCTCGCTTCTGACCTGCCCTTTCGACCGCCGGTCGCGGTGGTGGGTTATGCCGAAACGGTGGGCCTCGTCGCGCAGATGCTGCACTACCTGCAGACTCCGGCTTTTCTTGTCGATATAGAGCGGATACTGGTCTCCCGGGAAATAGATCTCCTCGAGCCTCTTCGCTATGCCCACGAGGGCGACCTCCCCGCGGATCCCCATCTCGTCGAAGGCCTCGACGGCGGCGCTGAGCTGCCCCTTTCCGCCATCGACCACCACAAGCTGAGGCAAAGGCTCCCCCTCCGCCATCATGCGTGAATATCGGCGATGGAGCACCTCTTTCATCGACGCGAAATCGTCGGCGCCCACCACAGTCTTTATGCAGAAATGCCGGTAGTCTTTCTTCGAAGGCTTGCCGTTGCGGAACACCACGCAGCTCGCAACCGGATTCGTGCCCTGGATATTCGAGTTGTCGAAGCACTCTATATGCCTCGGCTGCACGTTAAGGCGGAAATCATTTTTCATCTGCTCCATCAGTTTCTCCACACCTCTCTCCGGGTCGAGCTTCTCGGCCATCTTCTCCTTGTCGGCCATGTATTGCCTCACATTTTTCATGCCCACGTCGAGAATCTTCTTCCTGTCGCCACGCTTAGGCACTATAAACTCCACGCCTCCGAACTCCACATCAGGCTCGAAGGGCACGATCACTGATGAGAACTCACGGTTGAAACGCCGTCCCACCTCCCCTATGGCCATCGAGAGGATTTCAGCGGGAGTCTCGGCAAGCTTCCTGCGGAACTCCATATTGAGGCTCTGCACCACGGCGCCATGACGCAGGTGCATGAAATTGACGTAGGCCGAATCGCCGTTCTCATCATAGGCGAACATGTCGGCATCGGCCATCTCCGCAAGCCCTATCACCGATTTAGCGTTATATCGGCTGAGAATCTCATATTTCTCCTTCACCGCCTGCGCCTCCTCGAATTTCCACTCCTCGCTGAGGCGGGCCATCTCCTCCTTGAGATACTTTTCAAGCACCAGGATCTCTCCATTGAGTATCTGACGCACCTGGGCCACATATTTCCCGTATTCATCGGGGGAAACAAGTCCCCGGCAGGCACCATTGCATTTCTTGATATGGTAGTCGAGACAAAGACGGTATTTCCCGCGGGCTATGCTTTTCTCATCGAGCATATGGCGGCAACTGCGCAGAGGATAGATGTCGCGGATCAGCTGGAGCACTACCTTAGCCGCCTGCGGATTGGCGTAGGGTCCGTAATATTTCCCCTCTATCCCCCTCTCCCGGGTCATGAACACACGCGGGAACAGCTCCTTGGTGACAACAATCCAGGGATATGATTTGTCATCCTTCAGGAGCACGTTGTAGTGGGGCTGATATGTCTTGATCATCGCGTTCTCAAGATGGAGCGCATCCTCTTCGGAGCCTACAACTATGAAGCGCATGTCGACGATATTGCGTACAAGAAGATTCGTCTTTATCGAGTCATGGCGGCGGTTGAAATAAGACGACACCCTCCTCTTGAGCCGCTTCGCTTTTCCCACATATATCACATGGCCGCGCTTGTCGATATACATGTAGACGCCCGGCGCCTCAGGGAGATTGAGGATCTTCTCCCTCAGGTGGGTCCCGGGACGGTTCTCACGGATATCCTCACGAGTGCGGTCGGGCACTATCTCGATATCGAATTTTCCGGTTTCATCGATATTCCTCGCGGTTTCCGCGAGGAGTCGCGAGAGGTCTGTGCCACCGGATCCATCTTGCCTTTCCTGATCATTCTTGACGCCATCGTCCGGAAACATGTCCGGCATTTCAGGATTTGTCTTATCCATACTCATGGTTATGAAGAGGGGTTCTTATACTGCGGAGAGGCCACGGCCACACTATGGCCGGGCCTCTCCATTGTCAATTCAGATATTCATGATGGAGCCAGAAAAACACCGTATCCATCGGAAGATTTCAACACGAGCTCCACCCGAGATGTCTCTTGTCAGTATTTGATAAGGGAGACTGTCTCGCAGTCTTTCGGGAGCAGTTCCCTACCCTTGAGAGCCTCGAGCTCCACGATGAAGTTGAAATAGATTTTCTTCGGGTTCATGCTCTTCACAAGCTCATAGCATGCGAGCATGGTGCCTCCTGTGGCGAGAAGGTCATCGTGGATCACGACCACATCATCAGAACAGATTGCGTCGCCATGAAGTTCAATCACGTCGACGCCATACTCCTTTGCATATGATTTCTTGATCGTGACGGCGGGAAGCTTGCCCGGTTTCCTGGCAGGCACGAATCCGCATCCAAGCTCATAGGCCAGGATACTGCCGCATATGAATCCGCGCGACTCTATGCCTACCACCTTTGTCACCCCCTTGTCGCGGTATATGTCGGCAAGGTCACGCCCCACCTGATGAAGGGCCTCCCCGTTCTTGAAGAGAGTCGTGAGATCGCGGAATATGATACCCTTCTTCGGGAAATCATAAACATCGCGGATTAGAGATTTCATTTCTTCGAGTTCCATATTCAGTCAGTTTTTAGTTTTTACATAATCATGGCCCGGGGATCGGTCGCGGCTCTACATCCGCCACCCCTGCCGGAGAGCGTCACTTTCATTCAACAGGTCAGAGCACGATAAAACATCCAAACGTTCCACGTGAAACAATCGCGCTCTATCTTGTTAATTTCTCTTCATTTAAGAAACGGTGCGATAAGCACGAGATTGTATGCATCACTGCAATGCCGCCAATAATCCACATAAGTTAAAACCTCAGGACGCCCTCCTATCTGTTGAGAAGCACAAGAAGGATATTTATGTCGGCCGGCGAGACTCCCGGTATTCGCGAAGCCTGACCGATTGTCTGCGGACGTATGGCCGTCAGCTTCTGCCGCGCCTCTGTCGAAAGTGCCTGCAGGGAGATGAAGTCGAAATCCGGGGGCAGTTTCACATATTCGAGTCTTCTCGCCTTCTCCGCAAGCATCCCTTCCCTCTCTATATAGCCTCCGTATTTGATAAGGATCTCCGCCGCTTCCACAATCTCGTCGCGGCGCTCTTCCGGAATGGCGTCAATCCTTTTCCGCAATTTTGAGATCGCGGACGAGAGATTATGGAAATCAAGCTGCGGACGCTTCAAAAGCTCATAGAGGCGTATCGAGGCTGTAAGAGGAGCCGTTGAGAGAGACTCGAGGGAGTGATTGATCTTTTCCCCCATCTTCACGGTGAAATCGCGGCACCATTCTATAAGGGCGTCGCGCTCCCTGCGCTTGCTCTCCATTGCCTCCACTCTCTCAGCAGAAGCCAGGCCGATCTCCGCGCCGAGGGGAGTTAGACGCATGTCGGCATCGTCCTGGCGCAAGAGTATCCTGTATTCCGCGCGCGAAGTGAACATGCGATAAGGTTCGTCGACGCCTTTGGTCACGAGATCATCTATCAGCACTCCGATATAAGCCTGGTCTCTGCCGAGCACGACAGGGCTCTCCCCTTTCACGGCCCGTGCGGCATTTATGCCGGCCATCAGTCCCTGGGCGGCCGCCTCCTCATAGCCCGTGGTGCCATTCACCTGTCCTGCAAGATACAAGCCTTCCACGAGTTTCGTCTGGAGGTCGTGAGTGAGTTGCGTCGGGTCGAAATAATCATATTCTATGGCGTAACCGGGGCGGTAGAAATGCACGTCGCGAAGCGCCGGCACCTTACGGAGGGCTTCCAGCTGCACCTCCCATGGCAGGGAACTTGAGAATCCGTTTATATAGAATTCCTGTGTGCTCTCCCCTTCCGGTTCAAGGAAAAGCTGGTGGCTCTCTTTGTCGGCGAACGTCACGATCTTTGTCTCGATGCTGGGACAATAGCGCGGGCCAATACTCCGGATCTGGCCGTTGTAGAGTGGCGAGGAATCGAGGTTATCACGGAGTGTGGCATGCACTTCAGGATTGGTGTGTACGATATAGCAGCTGCGTGGCCGCAGACGTCGTCCCACTCCCGGGAGAAATGAGAATTTATGAAAATCACGTGCCTCGAGAGTCACGGAGGTCTCCCCTCCTGGATCTTCGCATCGCTCCGCTATGACACGATCGTCACCATCCTGGCGCTCGGCAAGTGAGAAATCTATGGAACGGGCATCGATGCGTGCAGGAGTGCCTGTCTTCATCCGTAGCGAACGGAATCCGAGGGACACAAGCTGCTCCGTGATACCCTTGGAAGCAGGTTCCGAGATACGACCACCCTCCACTTTCGTGGCTCCGAAATGCATCAATCCGTTGAGAAAAGTACCTGCCGTAAGCACCACTTTCCGCGCCTTGAAATTGAATCCGAGAGCCGTGCGGACACCCGCGATGCTTATCCCCGACTCCGTCTCAGCGAAGTCGAACGCTGTCACCATATCCTGGAAAAGCCGGAGATTTTCCGTATTCTCGAGCACAGCGCGCCATGCCTCAATAAACCGGGCACGGTCTGACTGCACACGCGGCGACCATACGGCCGGGCCTTTCGAACGGTTGAGCATCCTGAACTGTATCGCCGTAGTGTCGGCAATGATGCCCATCTGACCGCCCAGGGCGTCAATCTCGCGCACAATCTGCCCCTTGGCGATACCTCCTACGGCAGGATTGCACGACATCTGAGCCACTTTGTTTAGATCAGCGGTGATCAGCAGTGTCGACGCCCCGAGCCTCGCGGAGGCAACCGCAGCCTCACATCCTGCATGTCCGGCCCCCACAACTATTACGTCATATGTGAATCTCATTCCTCTTAGATTGTCATTGATTTGTTCAGGCGTTCTTCCAGAGAGCAAGCGCGGCGTTTTCCGCGCCCTCCATTATCTCGCGTTCTCCGGGACCTTTGTCATTGATGCCGCAAAGATGAAGCACGCCGTGGGCAATTACGCGCAGCAGTTCCACGCCATATTCCTGACCAAGATCGCGGGCATTGCTCGCCACAGTGTCGAGCGATATGAATATGTCGCCCCCTATCCTGTCTTTGTGCGAATAGTCGAACGTTATTATATCCGTGAAATAATCATGACGCAGAAACTCACGGTTCACGCGCAGAATCTCCTCATCGTCGCAAAACAGGTAATTCACATTCCCCACCCTGCGGTTGTGGGAAGCAGCCACCTCTCCGAGCCAACGGTCAACCTTGGCAAAATCGAGAGCGGGCATCCCTACATTTTTTGTCTCAAATTCAATCATCCAATTGTAAACATTAGCATATTTACATATGCATTATATTTATCTATTATTTTACTAATGCAAAAATACAAAAAATCTACAAATAATAAACTTGCCGTCAGCAAAAATCAGGAAATGCATGTAATCAGCATTTGGAATCACTAAACCGATAAAAACAGCGTATTGTTGATAAAAGACACATTTAGTTGGAAATGTTCAATTTACATAGTTTTTACATCAAAATAACGCCTCTGAGAATCGAAAATGAATACATACCTGAGGGGAAACCAGTGAAAATATCAAATCTCAAAGCGTAATTGAGGAGATAGAAGCACAACATACGCCTTATAAAAATCAAAGAACCCGCAATGAGGCTTAAACAACATTGCGGGTTCAGTAATTTAGTATCGCTCGTATTATTTATAAATTACGCATTATTTATATACAGTATTATTTTTATATACCCGGTTTATTTTATGTTGAGAAGGCGAAGGTTGGAGAAGACGGTCTGTTGAGCTGTCTGCTGCACATATTCGGCGAGCTCCGGATCCAGGCCGTCGTAATAATGGCACTGGTACGGCTGACGGAGGATCACCGAGAAGATGACATTGGCGGCAAGGTAGCTTCCCAGTTTCGACGGATGACTGCAGTCAGGCCAGTAGAGGGTGTTGTATGGCCGCTCCTCCCTCACCCGTTTCCAAGCCATGCCTACAGGTGCGCACCAGGCATCGTTGGCATACGTCATCTCAAGATAGCTCGTCTTGAGGCGCTCCTGCATCCCGTCATAGGTGTCGACAAGAGGATAACCTTCGTGGGGCGACTGGCAACCGTCCTTGTGACCCCATGTCATATAGAAGATCACCTTCGCATCGGGATTATAGACATGGATGAGGCTGTCGAGGGAGTGGGCATAGGGATAGGTCTCGCGGGCCACAGTCTGCGTATCACGTGCGGGAGCGGAGCTCTGCTCTTGAAGCACCACATAATTCCAGCCTCCTTTCTTTATGGCGTCCACCACTTCTGGATTTTCGAGATGGCGGTGGAAAGTGCAGCCGCCGGGAGTGAAGGCCTTATACCCTATCTTTATCTTCTGGTCCTGTCCTATATGGGTGCCGATCTCTGCCACGGTCTTGGGCAGATCGTGGTAGTAGGTATAGCTGTTACCTAAGTAAAGCACGTTGATAGAATCGGGGGCGTTCTTTTGCGCAGCCGCGGTTCCGGCCAGAGTTGCGGAGAGAAAGAGTGTCAGTATACGGATTTTATTTTTCATGACTGTAGTTCGATATTTGCTAATCAATATACGTCGGCGAGTCACGAAATATTGCCTTTGTCACCGTTCTATCTCAACACCGTCGATGCGATGTGTGGCAGAATATAAACACGAAGCAAGGCAAGCAAATTTGATGAATCACATTTTATGGACATAAAATGTGGATATTTACACATTATATGTACTTAATGTGTGATTTTGATCACATTTTAAGGATATATGATGTATCGAAACAGGTCATTGAAATATCACACCACATTCAAAATGCGTAGAACTGCGAAGGCATACTACATAACTACTTATTCTGGGAGTGATGTTTTGAATAGATGGCAAGGTAAACGATGAACGCCAATACTCCACCGATAAGGAAGGCAAAGATCCATGCGGCTTTCATTGCGCCGGAAAGAGTATCGTTTTTCAGGCACAGAATCGTGCCCCAAATGAGAGGAAGAAGAATCCACGCCACACAGAATCTCCTCGAATATGCACACGAAATTCTATCTCTATGATAAATTATTGCTATGGGCTACCGATCAATCCGGTTCTTACATACCTCTTTTATACGATTTAGAAGTTGCTCTGTATTCGAAATTAATTTCAAACCTGTCTCTTCAGGCAAAGAAAACGTATTTTGATAATCAGCCCTTTCCCTCATTGTCTGAAGCCTACTGTAAAGAATGCCCTCTTCTCTTGAGAATTTACCAGTGAGGACATAATGTTTGCCAAACATGGCAGATGTACCCTTATGCGTACCGGTATGTATTCCATCCATAAGCATCAAAGCGTTTACCGCGTGAAATACTGAATAATATAACCGATTCGCCACAAGATCCCAATATCCCATATCAGCATTCTTCTGAGCCTGTTCAAAATTACGTTCGGCTTTCTCGATAAGAAGACAGGCGGCTATGTCACGTTCTTCATCAGTCATGTTCAGAGGCGCAGTGCTTGTGAGGAGACATTATGGTAGAAAAGGGTCGAGCTTTCCTTTTCCCATTGGGTGCGGGTGTAATGGAGGGGTGTGATCTGTTGTCCATACTTCCATCCAAGCTCTGCAAAAGGGAAAGCGTATTTTGTAAAATCATCAGCTGTAGAAACCGAGTCGTCAGTGATTATCAGGATATCCCAATCGGAACCTTCGGAAGCATTTCCCAAAGCCTGCGACCCGTAGATATACACATCACCTTCACGCCCCACAAACATATGTCGGGCGAGATTACGAAGTTCCTTTATGATGGTATTCTTTTCAGTCATTTCCAACGCAAAGATAATATCTTTTTACCTAAAAAACAAAATTTAGGGTTGATAGTTGAGGGTTTAGAGGTGATAGTTGAGGGGTGAGGAGTGAGGGAATTCTCAACGTTAAAATATGGGAAAGAGGAAACCTTCAGATGGATGAAGGCGTTTCTATTGACAGCATATAAAACAGATGATTATGAAAACTTCAGACGTAATAGACAATCTTCAGGAGAAGAGCGCAGCCGCCGACGCCAAGGCGAAAGCAGACGCAGCCATAGCAAAAGACGCCATGGCCGCACAGGTACAGAATCTCAAGGACGCAGCCCACGACGAGGCCGAGGCAATGCAGATAAAGGCTTCATCGAAATATGAGGACCTCAAGGGCCAGGC
>PPYF01189419.1_pt1 | contig 12012 bp, 13 predicted proteins | sample 1559871 | NCBI WGS metagenome assembly PPYF01 (sample SAMN08240021, study PRJNA423297) | Human gut metagenome, whole genome shotgun sequencing project. | reverse complement strand
GCTGATAGAAACAGAAGCCACTGGAGCACCTCAAAAACACCATCATACACTAAATCAGTAAGTTGGCAGCATCACCATCGACGCAGCCGAAGAAGCGAAATCACCGGTTATTATTTCTTTTGGTACAGGTTTTGTCGGTAACACCTCATTTGAAGATTTCTCTCACATGATGGTATCAATGGCACAAAAAGCAACGGTGCCGGTAATAACTCATTGGGATCATGGTCGGAGTATGGAGATTATTCATAACGCCTGGACTCATGGTATGAATTCATTAATGCGTGATGCTTCTGCATTTGATTTCGAAGAAAATATTCGTTTAACCAAAGAGGCTGTCGATTTCTTCCATCCGCTGGGTATTCCGGTAGAGGCGGAATTAGGGCATGTCGGTAATGAAACCGTTTATGAGGAAGCGCTGGCGGGCTATCACTATACCGATCCTGACCAGGCGGCTGAATTTGTTGAACGTACGGGCTGTGACTCATTGGCTGTCGCCATCGGCAACCAGCATGGGGTTTATACGTCAGAGCCGCAATTGAACTTTGAGGTCGTCAAACGCGTACGCGATGCTGTTTCTGTTCCGCTGGTTTTGCATGGCGCATCGGGGATCAGTGATGCCGACATTAAAACTGCAATTTCGTTGGGTATTGCGAAAATCAACATTCATACGGAGCTCTGTCAGGCCGCAATGGTAGCAGTGAAAGAAAACCAGGATCAGCCTTTCCTGCATTTAGAACGTGAAGTACGTAAAGCTGTAAAAGAACGGGCATTGGAAAAAAATTAAACTGTTCGGTTCTGATGGCAAAGCGGAATAATGATATGGATAAGGACGTCAGCATAGATACCTCTATTAACGTTGGACTGGTGACGGAGGATGGCGAGCGGACGTTTGTCACAAACCGTAATGGCAGTCTGTGGAAATTGAATATTGACGATGTTGATTTTGCGCGGTTTTCTCAGGCAAAATTATTATCACTGGCCAGTATTTTCAACAGTCCACTATTGGATGGTAAAGCGCTAACAGAAATTTTTACGCAAGCTAAAGCCCGGCAGATGATTATCTGTGCCGATATGATCAAACCGCGGTTGAATGAAACGCTGGATGATATTTGCGAAGTATTGAGTTATGTCGATTATCTGTTTCCTAATTATGCCGAGGCAAAATTACTCACCGGGAAAGAGACACTGGATGAAATTGCTGACTGCTTTCTTGCGTGCGGCGTAAAAACGGTGGTGATTAAAACGGGTAAAGACGGCTGCTTTATCAAGCGTGGTGACATGACGATGAAGGTGCCGGCGGTCGCAGGAATAACCGCCATCGACACCATTGGCGCGGGCGATAACTTTGCTTCAGGTTTTATTGCGGCACTGTTAGAAGGCAAAAATCTGCGTGAATGCGCACGCTTTGCCAATGCAACGGCGGCTATCTCGGTTCTAAGCGTCGGTGCCACCACCGGCGTAAAAAACAGAAAGCTGGTCGAACAATTGCTGGAAGAATACGAAGGATAATGAAGGCAAATGAAAAAGATACCTTTAGGCACAACGGATATTACGCTTTCGCGAATGGGGTTGGGGACATGGGCCATTGGCGGCGGTCCTGCATGGAATGGCGATCTCGATCGGCAAATATGTATTGATACGATTCTTGAAGCCCATCGTTGTGGCATTAATCTGATTGATACTGCGCCAGGATATAACTTTGGCAATAGTGAAGTTATCGTCGGTCAGGCGTTAAAAAAACTGCCCCGTGAACAGGTTGTAGTAGAAACCAAATGCGGCATTGTCTGGGAACGAAAAGGAAGTTTATTCAACAAAGTTGGCGATCGGCAGTTGTATAAAAACCTTTCCCCGGAATCTATCCGCGAAGAGGTAGAAGCCAGCTTGCAACGTCTGGGTATTGATTACATCGATATCTACATGACGCACTGGCAGTCGGTGCCGCCATTTTTTACGCCGATAGCTGAAACTGTCGCAGTGCTTAATGAGTTAAAAGCCGAAGGGAAAATTCGCGCGATAGGCGCTGCTAACGTCGATGCTGACCATATCCGCGAGTATCTGCAATATGGTGAACTGGATATTATTCAGGCGAAATACAGTATCCTCGACCGGGCAATGGAAAACGAACTGCTGCCGCTATGTCGTGATAATGGCATTGTGGTTCAGGTTTATTCCCCGCTAGAGCAGGGATTGTTGACCGGCACCATCACTCGTGATTACGTTCCGGGCGGCGCTCGGGCAAATAAAGTCTGGTTCCAGCGTGAAAACATGCTGAAAGTGATTGATATGCTTGAACAGTGGCAGCCACTTTGTGCTCGTTATCAGTGCACAATTCCCACTCTGGCACTGGCGTGGATATTAAAACAGAGTGATTTAATCTCCATTCTTAGTGGGGCTACTGCACCGGAACAGGTACGCGAAAATGTCGCGGCACTGAATATCAACTTATCGGATGCAGACGCAACATTGATGAGGGAAATGGCAGAGGCCCTGGAGCGTTAAATACTCAACACGATTCACCTCTGTTTCTGTGAAAACTGTGATGAAAATCTGTGATTCAAACAGGTTATTTTGAAAGTAAACATCGGTTATGCGATAATCGCGCTAATGTGATGTAAAAAGATACAGGGGTGTAATCGTGGCGGCAAAAGACAGGATTCAGGCAATTAAGCAAATGGTTGCCAACGATAAAAAGGTGACAGTCTCAAATTTGAGTGGGATTTTTCAGGTAACCGAAGAAACCATTCGCCGCGATCTTGAGAAGCTGGAAGATGAAGGCTTTTTGACCAGAACCTATGGTGGTGCTGTTTTAAATACAGCGATGTTGACGGAGAATATCCATTTTTATAAGCGCGCTTCATCGTTTTATGAAGAGAAGCAGCTTATTGCACGCAAGGCACTACCCTTTATCGACAATAAAACCACCATGGCAGCCGATTCCAGTAGTACCGTAATGGAATTGCTCAAATTGTTACAGGACCGTAGTGACCTGACGTTGCTAACCAACTCGGCGGAAGCGATTCATGTTCTGGCTCAGTCAGAAATTAAAGTCGTTTCAACGGGTGGGGAACTAAACAAAAATACACTTTCCCTGCAAGGAAGAATTACTAAAGAGATCATCAGCCGCTACCATGTCGATATCATGGTAATGAGTTGTAAAGGTCTTGATATTAACAGCGGCGCGCTGGACTCTAATGAAGCGGAAGCTGAAATCAAAAAGACAATGATCCGTCAGGCGACAGAAGTTGTGTTATTGGTTGATCACTCTAAGTTTGATCGTAAAGCTTTTGTCCAGTTAGCTGACTTTAGTCATATTAATTACATAATAACTGATAAATCACCGGGTGCAGAGTGGATAGCATTTTGCAAAGACAATAATATCCAGCTGGTGTGGTAATTTAAGCACACGTTGTCAATATTATTTGTTCCTGCGCCTGGAAATAAAATGATGATAAAGATGCGGCAAGTGAATTTGCCGCAATTGCTACCTTTTTTAGCAAATCCGAGGCACCCAATGGAACAATATGATCAAATTGGCGCAAGACTGGACCGCTTGCCTTTGGCCCGGTTTCATTATCGTATATTTGGTATAATAAGCTTTAGTCTGTTATTAACGGGGTTTTTGAGTTACTCAGGTAATGTCGTCTTAGCAAAGCTGGTAAGCAATGGATGGTCAAATAATTTCCTCAATGCCGCCTTTACCTCGGCATTAATGTTTGGTTATTTCATCGGCTCACTTACTGGTGGGTTTATTGGTGACTACTTTGGGCGGCGCAGGGCGTTTCGCATAAATCTTCTCATCGTCGGAATTGCTGCAACAGGGGCCGCTTTTGTCCCTGATATGTACTGGCTCATTTTCTTTCGCTTCCTCATGGGAACAGGAATGGGGGCGCTGATTATGGTTGGCTATGCCTCATTTACGGAGTTTATCCCCGCGACGGTGCGTGGAAAATGGTCCGCGCGGCTCTCATTTGTTGGTAACTGGTCGCCCATGCTATCTGCGGCGATAGGCGTGGTGGTTATCGCTTTTTTTAGTTGGCGGATAATGTTTCTGTTGGGGGGTATTGGCATACTGTTAGCCTGGCTTCTCTCAGGTAAATACTTTATTGAGTCGCCACGATGGCTGGCAGGGAAAGGGCAAATCGCCGGTGCAGAAAGCCAACTTCGTGAAGTAGAGCAGCAAATTGAAAGAGAGAAGAGTATTCGTTTACCCCAGCTTACTTTGAACCAGAGCAACAGCAAGGTTAAGGTAATCAAGGGTACCTTCTGGCTCCTGTTTAAAGGGGAAATGTTACGACGTACATTAGTCGCGATTACTGTTTTAATTGCAATGAACATTTCGCTTTATACCATCACCGTATGGATACCGACCATATTTGTTAACTCCGGCATTGATGTCGATAAATCAATATTAATGACCGCTGTTATTATGATTGGCGCTCCGGTAGGAATATTTATTGCGGCATTAATTATTGATCATTTTCCTCGTCGATTATTTGGCTCCGCCTTACTTATTATTATTGCCGTGTTAGGCTATATCTATTCAATTCAGACTACAGAGTGGGCGATTTTAATCTATGGTCTGGTGATGATCTTCTTTTTATACATGTATGTTTGCTTCGCGTCGGCGGTTTATATCCCGGAGCTTTGGCCAACGCATTTACGCCTGCGCGGTTCGGGTTTCGTTAATGCCGTCGGACGGATCGTCGCAGTTTTCACGCCCTATGGCGTTGCGGCATTATTAACACATTATGGGTCGATCACGGTGTTTATGGTGCTTGGTGTCATGTTATTGCTCTGTGCGCTGGATTACCCCTGCGTCTCTTCCCAGTCTGCCAGCGTATATAGCGTTGCCCCAGCTGCTGACATCTCCATAAACGCGTGCGCACTGTCCTGGGGCTGGATATTCACGCCACGACAACCATCGGTAATCACGTTCACCTTATAACCTAACTGTAACGCGTCCAGCACGGTAAACTTCACGCAATAGTCAGTAGCCAGGCCCATAACGATCAATTCATCGATTTCATGATCGCGCAACCAGTCATCGAGCGAGGTTTTCTGCCGACGGCCGTTATCAAAAAAGGCACTGTAACTGTCAACTAAAGGATTTTCGCCTTTATGGAACACCGCTGCGATCGCTTTTTGGTTCAGTAACGGATGTAATTGTGCGCCTTCACTGTTCTGCACACAGTGATCTGGCCAGAAGGTTTGTGGCAAACCGTCGAGTTGGCCTGGCGTATAAGGCTCGACACCGTGCTGACTGGCAAAACTGCCGTGATTCGCCGGGTGCCAGTCCTGACTGGCGATAACCGCTTCACCGCGCGACTGGCACCAGTCAATCAGGCGGTTAGCGACATCCACCGTACTGTCACCTTCCGGCACGGCGAGCGCGCCACCAGCACAGAAATCATTTTGTAAATCGACCAGTAACAGGGCGCGAGGGGGCATTGCAGTCTCCTTAATCATCCGGCGTCAGTTCGCCGCGCAGGTTTTGGCTCATGGCCTTGCGAATGGTTTCAGTATCCAGTTCCTGGCTCAGCAGGTAATGCAGTTTGGTTAGCGTGGCTTCTACAGTCATATCTGCACCGCCAATAACGCCGGCATGGGCGAGGGCGTTACCGGTGGCATAACCACCCATGTTCACTTTACCGGACATACATTGTGTCAGGTTGACCACCACAATACCGCGATCGCTGGCTTCTTGTAATTCCTGCAGGAAGGCTTTGTTTTGTGGCGCATTACCCACGCCATATGAGCGCAGAATCAATGCTTTCACCGGTTGGCGCAGAAAATTGCGCACGACGTCAGCAGAAATCCCCGGATAAATCGTCACTACGCCAATTGGTTGTGGCGTGATTGGATGAACGATCAATTCCCCTTCACCGTGCGGGGCGGGTGGCGTATTCAAACGACGTATATGGATACCTGCTTCCAGTAACGGAGGAAGGTTTGGAGAGGCAAACGCATCAAAACCATCGGCATGGGCTTTGGTGGTGCGGTTGCCGCGATACAGTCGATTATTAAAAAAGAGCGTTACTTCGTTGATCGGATAATTCGCCGCAACGTACAACGCATTCAGCAGATTAATTTGTCCGTCAGAGCGTAACTCAGCCAGCGGGATTTGTGACCCTGTCACAATGACCGGTTTACCGAGATTTTCGAGCATGAACGACAGCGCAGAGGCGGTATACGCCATCGTGTCGGTGCCGTGCAGAATGACAAAACCATCATAGTCGTCATAGTGCGCTTTAATATCTTCAGCAATATGCTGCCAGTCTTCTGGCGTCATATCAGAAGAATCCATCAGCGGCGTATATTCATGAATGGTGAAATCTGGCATCTCCGGGCGATGGAATTCCGGCATCAGCGCCAGTTGGCGTTGTAGATGACCTGACACCGGTATATAACCCTGCTCGGAACGCTGCATCCCGATGGTCCCGCCCGTGTAGGCAACGTAAATTGATTTCTTTTGCATGATATTGATATGAATGATATCGAAAGAGCAAAAGTATATACGTGAGGCAGGAGGAGCGCACCTGATACTATGCGGATAAGGAAATATGGGGCGAGACAGCGGGAAGAGGATTCGTCGAGGTAAAAAATAATGTGGCCGACGATCTGTCGGCCACTCAGTACAAGACTTAACGCACGTTGGCGCAGGTCAGGCAAAACGCATAACGGTTTTGTGGGTCGTTAAACGCGGCCAGCTTGTCGCTTTCACTTTTAACGGTAGAGGCTACCGAGGCAAGCGGTGCAGGTAACATGGCCTGGAACGCATCTGGCAACATTGCCCGGACAGAACCAGACATGTTGTCCATCACTTTGTCGAAGAAGGTCGGTTCATCAACGTAGTATTCCAGATGCCACTGTTTCACTTTTGCGAGCTCTGCTGCTTTGGCAACCGCATCATCGAAATCCCCGAGACTATCGACCAGCCCGTTAGCTTTTGCATCCTGACCGGTCCAGACGTGGCCCTGGGCGATTTTATCAATTTGCTCCGGCGTCGAATGACGCGCATCAGCAACCAGCGTGATAAAGCGTTTATAGCCATTCTCAATGCTTAATTGCATCATCTGCTGCGCTTCCGGCGGCAGTGCCCTGGTGATAGAAACATCCGCCAGCGGTGAAGTTGAGACACCATCAGTATGAACACCAATCGAATCCAGACTATTTTCTACGGTGGTGATCACGCCGAAGATACCGATAGAACCGGTCAGGGTGCTGGGGTTAGCCACAATGTAATTAGCTGGCGTGGAAATCCAGTAACCACCAGATGCCGCCATGCCGCCCATCGATACAACCACAGGCTTACCCGCTGCCCGGGCTGCTGCCAGTTCAGCGCGAATCACTTCAGACGCGGTAACGCTGCCGCCTGGGCTATTAACACGCAGGACAATCGCTTTCACTTTCGGGTCAAGGCGAGCGTCGCGGATTTGTGCCGCAGTGGTATCACCGCCAACATTCCCCTGAGTTTCCTCGCCATCCATAATTGCGCCATTAGCAAAGACGACACCGATGCTGTCACCGGTATCTGCCGGCGTTTTCAATGCGTAATCGTAATAACTGATGGCGCGATAATTTTTATCAGTCTTACTCCAGCCGAATTCTTTGGTCAGTGCTTTTTCGATTTCCGCACTCGATGCCAGTGCATCGACCAGCTTGTTTTCCAGTGCATATTTCGCGGTATCGCCACCGGTTTTGGTTAAACCCTCAAGCAACCCTTGCGCGCCAGGGAATACCTGCTCAGCAGGGATCTGCCGGTTAGCGGCAACAGTATTCAGATAGTTTTGCCACAGCTCACCAATCCAGCGGCTGTCAGCTTCGCGGGCTGCCGGTGACATATCATCACGAATAAACGGTTCAACGGCAGATTTATACGTACCCACGCGGAACACATGGGTGGAAACTTTCAGCTTATCCAGCAACGATTTGTAGTACAGACCGTTGGTGGCAAAGCCGTGCAGATCAACCACGCCTTGCGGAGACAGCCAAATTTTATTGGCGAAACTGGCGAGATAATATTGCCCCTGGCTGTAGTTCTCGCCAACGGCATAAACCGGTTTCCCGCTGTCACGAAACTCTTTCAGAGCTTTGCCGATGTACTGCATAGACGGTTGGTCGCCGCCTGCGAAGTTTTTCAGATCCATCACAATACCGGTGATATTGCGGTCGTCCTTCGCCTGGCGAATAGTGTTGACGATATCAAACAGTGAGTTTTCCTGCAGACGATCGGAACTGGCACCAAGCAGCTGGCGGCTTAATTTACTAAACCGCTGAGAACTGTCGGGTTTATCGACGATCACACCAGAAATGTCCAGCAGCAGTGCGCCACGACTGGCCGTTTCTTTCGAATCACCACCACTGACCTGCATCCAAATCCCCACACCAACCAGTACGAGGAAAATAAAGAACAGGTTAAGTACCATTTCACGGACGAAATTCAGCAGACGCCACGTCCATTTAAAAAATCCGGCAATAAATCGCCAAAGGGTTCGCATGTATTCTCCCAACTTAAGGTCACACCTGTCACAGGCGCAATAGATGTGGTTATCGTAATGACCCAACCGGTACTTGTCAGCAGGAATTGCGGACTGTGCTGTAACAAAATCCACTCTCGTGTTAATTTTGTGAATAAATATCACGACAGGAGTTAATCAAATGGATGCACTCGAACTATTGATCAATCGCCGTAGCGCCTCCCGCTTGGCTGAACCCGCGCCAACGGGTGAACAACTGCAAAACATCCTGCGTGCGGGTATGCGTGCGCCGGACCATAAGTCCATGCAACCGTGGCATTTTTTTGTGATTGAAGGGGAAGGGCGCGAGCGTTTCAGCGCCGTACTGGAACAGGGGGCGATTGCTGCCGGTAGTGATGACAAAGCTATCGACAAAGCCCGTAATGCGCCGTTCCGCGCACCGCTCATCATCACGGTGGTGGCGAAATGCGAAGAGAATCATAAAGTCCCGCGCTGGGAACAGGAAATGTCTGCCGGATGCGCGGTCATGGCGATGCAAATGGCAGCAGTTGCCCAGGGGTTTGGCGGCATCTGGCGCAGTGGCGCATTAACTGAAAGTCCGGTAGTGCGTGAAGCATTCGGTTGCCGTGAGCAGGATAAAATTGTCGGTTTTCTCTACCTCGGTACGCCGCAGCTGAAAGCATCTACGTCGATTAACGTCCCGGACCCGACGCCGTTTGTAACTTATTTCTGATAATTGTCGCGAAACTGTCTGGATTGTGAGCAAAGGCGCAGGAATTCAGACACTCTCACTTATCACTTCACGGAATGAGGGTTACCATACCCGGATTGCATTGACAGGAGATGTCCATGAGCGAGAACTCGATTCGTTTGACCCAATACAGCCACGGAGCTGGTTGCGGCTGTAAAATTTCCCCAAAAGTGTTGGAAACCATCCTGCACAGTGAGCAGGCGAAGTTTGTTGATCCGAATTTGCTTGTGGGTAATGAAACCCGCGACGATGCGGCGGTGTACGATCTGGGCAATGGCACCAGCGTTATCAGTACCACCGACTTCTTTATGCCGATCGTTGATAATCCTTTCGATTTTGGCCGCATTGCGGCGACTAACGCCATCAGCGATATCTTCGCGATGGGGGGCAAACCGATTATGGCGATTGCGATCCTCGGCTGGCCGATTAACAAACTTTCCCCGGAAATTGCCCGCGAAGTGACCGAAGGTGGACGCTATGCATGTCGTCAGGCGGGTATTGCGCTGGCTGGCGGTCACTCCATCGATGCGCCGGAGCCGATTTTTGGTCTGGCGGTAACGGAACGTAACTTTGCCAGCTACGGTCATCTGATGGGTGAAATGCCGCGTGAAGTGCGCGATCTGCTGTGCGATCCGCAAACTTCTGGCGGTTTGCTGCTGGCGGTCATGCCGGAAGCAGAAAATGAGGTCAAAGCTACAGCCGCCGAGTTTGGCATTGAACTGACGGCAATTGGCGAACTGGTGCCAGCGCGCGGCGGTCGTGCCATGGTTGAGATTCGTTAATTCAATGCGGTTGTTTATTGCCGAAAAACCGAGTCTGGCGCGCGCCATTGCTGATGTCCTGCCCAAACCGCACCGGAAAGGCGATGGCTTTATCGAGTGCGGTAATGGTCAGGTGGTGACCTGGTGTATCGGTCACCTGCTTGAGCAGGCGCAGCCAGACGCCTACGACAGCCGCTATGCGCGCTGGAATCTTGCGGATTTGCCGATTGTCCCGGAAAAGTGGCAATTACAGCCCCGACCCTCCGTGACCAAACAACTTAACGTCATCAAACGCTTCCTGCATGAAGCCAGCGAAATCGTTCACGCCGGGGACCCGGATCGTGAAGGGCAATTACTGGTGGATGAAGTGCTGGACTATCTGCAACTGGCACCGGAAAAGCGCCAGCAGGTGCAGCGTTGCTTGATAAACGACCTGAACCCGCAGGCGGTTGAGCGGGCGATCGACCGTCTTCGTTCCAACAGTGAGTTTGTACCGCTGTGCGTTTCTGCGCTGGCGCGAGCGCGTGCCGACTGGCTGTACGGCATCAATATGACCCGTGCTTACACCATTCTCGGTCGCAATGCTGGTTATCAGGGCGTGCTTTCCGTGGGGCGCGTGCAGACACCCGTGCTCGGGCTGGTGGTGCGCCGCGATGAAGAGATTGAAAACTTCGTGGCGAAAGACTTCTTTGAAGTCAAAGCGCATATCGTGACACCTGCCGATGAGCGGTTTACCGCTATCTGGCAACCGAGCGAAGCGTGTGAACCGTACCAGGATGAAGAAGGGCGCTTGTTACATCGTCCACTGGCGGAGCATGTGGTTAACCGCATTAGTGGTCAACCGGCTATTGTCACCAGCTATAACGATAAACGGGAATCAGAATCCGCGCCGCTGCCGTTTTCGCTTTCGGCGTTGCAGATTGAAGCGGCAAAACGCTTTGGTCTGAGCGCGCAGAACGTGCTTGATATCTGCCAGAAACTGTACGAAACGCACAAGCTAATCACTTATCCGCGTTCTGATTGTCGCTATTTGCCAGAAGAACATTTTGCCGGACGCCACGCGGTGATGAATGCCATCAGTGTTCATGCACCGGATCTGTTGCCGCAGCCAGTGGTAGATCCAGATATACGCAACCGCTGTTGGGATGACAAAAAGGTCGATGCGCACCACGCCATCATTCCGACCGCACGGAGTTCTGCGATCAACCTGACGGAGAACGAAGCGAAGGTCTATAACCTGATTGCCCGTCAGTATCTGATGCAATTCTGCCCGGATGCGGTGTTCCGCAAGTGTGTTATCGAAACTGGGAATCGGTGCTGACGCAAATCAGCGAAAAGCAGTGTCGCTATCAGGACTTTATGCAGCCGCTGGTGGGGACGCTATATCAGCTTATTGATCAAGCCAAACGTACGCCGGTGCGGCAGTTTCGCGGCATTGTGACTCCGGGCAGTGGTGGCAGTGCTGATAAGAAAAAGGCTGCACCGCGTAAACGTAGTGCGAAAAAAAGTCCGCCAGCAGATGAAGTCGGAAGCGGGGCGATAGCGTAAGCGAGTGAATCTTTCGTGCTATTCGAGTCATATTCTGAAATATCCAGCGGATCAAGAAAATTCGTTGGATATTTTTTTTGCATGGATAAAATTATCGCCTCTAAAGTATGTAATAACAGGGAATGTGATGAAAAAAGTTTTATTACAAAACCATCCTGGGAGCGAGAAGTATTCTTTTAATGGCTGGGAAATATTTAATAGTAATTTTGAACGGATGATTAAAGAAAATAAGGCCATGCTGCTTTGTAAGTGGGGGTTTTATTTAACATGTGTTGTCGCTGTAATGTTTGTGTTCGCAGCGATAACATCCAACGGTTTGAATGAAAGAGGCCTGATTACCGCGGGATGCTCTTTTCTTTATCTATTAATTATGATGGGGCTTATTGTTCGGGCCGGTTGGTAATGACTCCAACTTATTGATAGTGTTTTATGTTCAGATAATGCCCGATGACTTTGTCATGCAGCTCCACCGATT
>PPYF01546268.1_pt1 | contig 12014 bp, 9 predicted proteins | sample 1559871 | NCBI WGS metagenome assembly PPYF01 (sample SAMN08240021, study PRJNA423297) | Human gut metagenome, whole genome shotgun sequencing project. | reverse complement strand
GGGAGGTACGGCCCGGACACGGCAGAAGCTTGCGGAGGATGCCGGCAAAAAAACGCCGCGGGCAGGGGCTTCAAAATTTATTTACAATATTTCACCTTTTCGTCACGGCATTTTTACCGACCTTAAAAAAACAGGTCAAGCATTGTTCACAATTTAACGGTATACTAGGAAGCAGTCAAGGGGCCAGGCACCCCACAGAAAGGCAGGTCAGTTCCATGACATATCCGAACGACAACTTTAATGACCGCAACTTTACCACCGGCAATACCGATCTTCCCACCGGGGAGTATCGCTATGATAAAGACAGCATCCATCAGGATGCCGCGTCCGGGCAGGCGCAGCAAACGGCTGCTTCGGGGTATCATCCCTCGGACGCAAACAAAAAATCCACAGGACGGGGCAAAAAGGGTACGGCGCTGCTGCTGGCAGGCTGCCTGGTGCTCTCGATGGTGGGCGGCGCAGGCGGCGCTGTGATCGCTGCCAAGAGCGGCCTGCTGGGCACCGGTTCCACCGTTCTGTATCAAGGGGTAGAGGTCCCTTCCACCAACGGTTCCACCGTCGGCGTCAGTTATTCTGGTGTGGTGCAGCAGGTGGAGGACAGCGTAGTGGCCATCACCACCGAAAGTGTGGCGACCAACTACTTCTTCCGGCAGTATGTCACCCAGGGCGCAGGCTCCGGCGTGGTGCTGACGGCGGATGGCTACATTGTGACCAACTACCATGTGATAAAAGGCGCACAGCAGATCACCGTGACTGCCAATGACGGCAGCACCTATGCCGCCACCCTGGTGGGTACCGATGAGGATAACGACATCGCGGTGCTGAAGGTGGACGCCAAAGACCTGACCCCGGCTATTCTGGGCGACAGTGACACCCTGAAGGTGGGCGACGCCGTGCTGGCCATCGGCAACCCGCTGGGTACCCTTTCCGGCACCGTCACCGATGGTATCGTCAGCGCGCTGGAGCGCCAGGTAACGATCGACGGCAACAACATGACCCTGCTGCAAACCAGCGCGGCGGTCAACCCCGGTAATTCCGGCGGCGGTCTCTTTAATGCCAGCGGAGAGCTGATCGGCATTGTCAATGCCAAATCCACCAGCGATTCCAGCGGCAACGCGGTGGATAACATCGGCTTTGCCATTCCTATCAACAGCGTCAAGACCATCATCGAGGATCTCATCAGCCACGGCTATGTGACCGGTCAGATCGTGCTGGGTGTCAGCCTGGTGGATATCACCGATGAGCGCACAGCCCGCTACTACGGGCTGGACAGCACCGGCGTGTATATTCAAAGCGTGGAGTCCGGCTCCATAGCGGATAAGGGCGGCCTGCAGGCCGGCGACCGACTGCTGAGCTTTGGCGGGGTGGAGGTTTCCACCGCGGATGATCTGAAGGCAGCGCTGGCCAGCCACAGCGTAGGCGACCGGGTGGAGATCAAGGTCTCCCGCAATGGCCGGGAATACACCCACAGTGTGGTACTGACCGAATATGTACCCAGCAGCGCCACCAATTAACTTGCCAACTTCTCCATACTCCTTTTCAATATCACAGCGAAGCCTCCCCCGTGAAGAATGGGGGAGGTTTCGCTGGATTTTGTACTTTTCCTCGGCAAAAAAATATGTTAGAATAGAACCAGAAGAAAGAGCTGCCGTGCGGCAGCGCAAACGATAGGAGGAATCCCCCATGAGATTTTGCCCGAACTGCAACAGTGCCGTATATGATGACCGGGCGGAGCTTTGCCCAGAGTGCGGCAAGCCGATGAACCAAAATGTATGCCCCAGCTGCGGCCGGCGGCTACAGCCTGGCCAGAAATGTCCCCACTGCAGCGACTGCCGCGCCCACGGCGAACGCTATACCGTGCGAAACCAAAGTCCCGAACAGACTGTCAGCGGCGGACTGAGTATGTGGGCCTATATGGGGCTTATTCTGCTGGCGATGGTGCCGGTCATTGGGCTTATATTTATGATAGTGTGGGCGTGCGGCGTGAGCAGCAACCCCCAGCTGGCCCGCTTTGCCCGCGGCATGCTGCTGGCCAAGGCCGCGCTGTTCCTCATCGGGATCATCTTTTTTTCTGTGATGATGGCTGCCATGCAGCCGCTGCTGAATGAGCTGGAGGACTGGCTGAGCTACTACGGCGATGAATACGGCTACTATGATAACTTTGATGATTCCTACAATTACAATTTTGGCGATGACTATAATGCTGGTGATAACGGCGATCTCTTTGGCGATGACTGGCCCGATTTTTACGGGGAGGAGGCCCCGGCTGCCAATGCCGCGTAAATCATAAAGCAAAAGCCCCCTCCGGGTGTACCGGAGGGGGCTTTTTTATGTGGGATCACTTTTTGAGGGTCTCGCGGCTGCCCTTCCTGGCAGCGGCTGCTACCAGCCCGCCCAGTGCTACGATAGCCAGAAAGTTGGGAATAACCATCAGCTGGTTAAACATATCGGAAAGCTCCCAAGCTAGGTCATTGGATACGCAGGAGCCGAGGAAGATGAGCGCCACAGCGATGATGGAATAGACCGGGACGGCCTTTTTGCCAAAGAGGTATTCTACATTGATACGGCCGAAGAAGTTCCAGCCCAGGATGGTGGAGAAAGCGAAGAACATAAGGCAGATGGCCACGAACAGACTGCCGGCGGTATTACCCATGATGCTGGAGAACGCCAGCTGCGCCATATTGGTCTTGCTGACACCTTCGGCTGCGCCGGAGGCAAGGATCCCGTTGCCGGCATACAGGGTGGAGATAACGACCAGAGCGGTCATGGTGAGGACGACAAAGGTATCAATGAAAACGCCGATCATGGCCACAACGCCCTGCTCGTGCGGGCAGCTTACCTTAGCCATAGCGTGGGCGTGGGGAGTGGAGCCCATACCGGCCTCATTGCTGAACAGACCGCGCTTGACGCCCTGGCTGATGGCCTGCTTGAGCGCAAAGCCGAAGCTACCGCCGATGATGGACTGCGGCTGGAACGCATAGCGGAAAATCATACCAAAGGTCTCCGGGATGAAACGAATGCGGGCCAGCAGCACCACCAGACCGCCAATGAGGTACAGACAGGCCATCACGGGGACGATCTTTTCAGCCCAGGAGGCCACCCGGTGGCTGCCGCCCAGGAATACAAAGGCGGAAAGAGCAGCCACAACAATACCGATGACCCAGGTGGGAACGCCGGTGGCATTGGAAAGCGCCTCACCGATGGAATTGGACTGGACCATGCTGCCGATAAAGCCCAGCGCAAGGATGATGGCTACGGCGAAGAAGCCGGCCAGGAACTTGCCGAAGCCACCCTTAAAGGCACGCTTGATGTAATAAACCGGGCCGCCGTGGACGCTGCCGTCAGCATTCACCACGCGGGTCTCCTGCGCCAGCACCGCCTCGGCATAGATGGTCGCCATGCCGAAGAAGGCAATGATCCACATCCAGAAGATGGCGCCGGGCCCGCCGATGAGGATAGCGCCACAGGCGCCGACGATATTACCGGTACCTACCTGCGCGGCAATGGCCGTGGCCAGTGCCTGGAAGGAGGAAAAGCCGCCCTGCTGCTTTCCGCCATGGAGATTGATGTTGCCGAATACCCGGCGCATCCCCTCGCCAAAGCAGCGCACCTGCACAAAGCGGGTACGGATGGAGAAATAAAGACCCGCGCCCACCAGCAGGATGATGAGGATATAATCCGAGAGATAGCCGTTGATTTTTTGTACGATGTTGAGCAATGCTGCTTCCATTTGTTTCACTCCTGATTAAAATATTGCAGTGAAAAAAGGATAATAAAAAGGCTGCCCGTCTTTTTTAAGCGGCAGCCTCTGAAGAATAGCGAGCGATCAAACAAAAGATGCTTTGATGACCGCTCTGTCCTTTTGCCTGAGAGATTCGGCGAAAAACCGCCTTGCACCTTCGGCACTCAACTCAATGAGATTCTCCAGAGCCCCCTCCATATTCAGTCTCTTACGATTCTGAATGTTTCTGCGGGGTCGCTATCGTTATTCACTTGATGTTATTCTACACCATTTTGCAGCTTTGTCAAGAGAAAAATGCAAAATGCGTTATTCTTCCGTGCGGATGCACCGCACCGTTACTCGGGCACGGCCATCGTAGGTGCAGGTAAACAGGGTAAGATCCCACTCCCCAGCCCGCATTTCCTCCACAGCGGTCTCCGGCAGGGTCTCCACCCGGTCCACCGTATAGCGGTAGGTCTGCCCGGCTGCATCGGTAAATAGGACGGCATCTCCGGGACGCAGGGTGTGCAGCGCGGCAAAGTGCCGCCGGTAATTGTGCGCCGCTATGATGATATCATCCCCGGCCAGGGTGCCGGCATAACGGCAGGGTGCCTGGCGCAGAAAATCCATCTCCCATTCGGCCCCCACCGGCAGCTCCAGCGCCAGGGTAGGTAGAGAAAGGATGCCCAGATACTCCTCCCCCTCCAAAGAGACCGTCAGCTCTCCGGCGGGCAGGGTAGGCATCGGCGCTGGAGACTGTCCGATGCTATGTGCCACAGCAGGCAAAATCCTTTGGGTGGCCGCCGCGGCACGGCGTTCCTCCCGCAGATTAAACCCCAATAGGAATGCGGCGGCCAAAATGCACAGGCCGCCCAAAATGATGCAGAACCGGCCGATACGCTCTCGTGTCATGTTGGTTTCCTCCGGCGGCGCAGGCGGCAGCCCACCGCCACCAGCAGCACCCCTATGGCTGCCAGCAGCGTGATAGGCCATTGCAGCAGGCCGGTCTGCGGCAGCTTATCCCCTGGGGTGGGGGCCGGGTTATCCGGTATGATGACCGGCGGTTCGGGGGTACCGGAGCGCTCCAGCTTGGGCTCTACCGTTGCAGCGTACTGCCACCCGCCGCCCGCCTGTTGGGCCGGCAGCTCCAGCAGCACCGGGGTGGTGGTATAGGTGCAGCCGCCCTTTTGGTAGGGAACCGCGCACAACAGATACAACCCGGTGGGCAGCCCCTCTAATGCAGCTTTGCCATCAGCCGCGGTGGTAAGCTGCTTTTCTGGGGAAATGCTTTGCTGCTCCACCCATTGGTCCAGCAGCCCGGCCGCCTGCCGCCAGTCGGCGGCATCCCGCAGGTTCCCCAGCACAATACCGCTATCCTCATAGGCCGGCAGCAGGGTGTGCTCTCCCTGCGGAGAAAGCGCCGCCACCCGGTACAGCGAAAAGCCCATGCCGCTTACTGGCTTATTCTCATAGTGACAGTCAATGGTCAACGCGCACAGCGCGTCAGGATCGGCTGTCTGTGCTATCGCGGGGAGACACAGCAGTATGATCAGGATCAGGGCCAGAACGGCTCTGAGACGCTTTTTCATCAGTTCTCCCCCTTTCTCACATTGCCCTCATTGGGCCCGGTTTTCTTTTTCTTGCGGCGCAGCAGCGCCAGGATGAGCAAAATAAGCAGGAACAGCAGCAGCGCGCCGATCAGCAGCTTGCCCTTCCAGCCCAAGCTGTGTACTACCTGCTGGGTCACGGTCACTTCCACCGTTTCCTCCACGGTCTCCAGCGGGATGCGGTGCCCGCGCACCAGCAGCCGGTGGGTATTTACGCCGTAGGGCGTACAGGTCACCAGGGTAACAAGGTCCTCCCCTTCCACCGGGTACAGGTCCTTTACCTCATCCGGCTCCACCACCAGGATCTGATCCACCTCATAGAGGAGCTGCTCCCCCAAAATGCGCAGGGAAAAATGGTCGCCCAGCTGCATTTGGTCCAGATCGGAGAAAAGCAGCGCCGAGGGCAGCCCCCGGTGGCCGGAAAACACCGCGTGGGTGCCCTCTCCGCCCACCGGCAGGGAGGTACCGCCTAGATGCCCGATGCCATGCTGGAGGACCTCCTCCGTGGTGCCGTGGTAGATGGGCAGCCGCACGCTGATGCGCGGGATCTCGATGTAGCCCATAATGCCGTTGCCATCGGGATCCAGCAGGCCCCAGTAGGGGTCCCCCGCGGGCAGCTGCCGCCCGGTAAAGGCATCCCGGAAGGTGGGACTGAGGTTTTTATTGTATTCCTGCGCCGCTTCCCACAGCGCGGAGTGATCCTCCGGGGCAAGGGTCGTGGTGCTTTGGGTGTAGTGGGAGATCAGCTGGTTCTGCCGGTGCTGGTTCCACAGGTCGCTGGCCACCGGGTAAAATAGAATCCCCAGCCCCAGCAGAAAAATGAGGATGGCCAGCACGGTGCCCAGCCGGTTTTGTCTTTTTTGTTTGGCTTGTTTTGTCGTCACGAATGGTACTCCTTTGGCAGTAATGCAGCAGGGAAAAAACCGCAAGCCGTTGCAGCGGGCTTGCGGCCTTTTCCTTGCCGCCCATCCCGCCGGGGAGAGAAAGAGGAAAAACCCGGCGGGACGGCAAGAAAATGAGGAGGATGGCAAATTACAGGGTGGTCTTATTCTGCTCCTGCTCATCCTCACGGCGACGGCGGGCAAAGAGGAAGAACCACAGCGCCGCACCCATGCACAGCAGGCCGATCACCGTGAACATCACGGTGCCGACACCACCGGTGGTGGGCAGTACGGGGGTGGAGCTATTGAGAAGGTCGGCTTCAAAGCGATTTTTCTCAGCATTCAGGCTCTTTTTCTGAATCAGTGCGCGATCCGCTTCTTTCGTTTCAGTAAAACCGCCACTGGCCAAATCCTTGACCAGACTTTCGCTGGCATCCCGCTCTGCGGTCAGATCCAGCTTAAAGATGCCCTTGGGGGCATAGTAGCCGGAAGGAGTCTTGGTTTCCTTCACATAGTAGGAACCGACATCCAGGCCGCGGATGGAAAGGGTATTATTATCATTGCCCATATTGGCATCCATCTGCGCCACGGCGCCTGCCTCGCCCGCCAGCGCGGGGCGGTAATAGGCCCCGACATCTCCATTGGCTTCCACCTTTACCATATTGATGGCTTTGGTCATCGCTTCATCGGCATACAGGATGAAGCCCGCACCGGCCAGGGGCCGGTGGCCGGAACCCGCGTTACTGGGATCAATCAGCTCATTGGATTTCTTAAAGAGGGTAAAGTCATAATTATAAACCGCAGCGGTAGAGTCGGCGGTCGTTTTGGTATTGCCCGCCTCCATGGAGAATACATATTCCAGCTTGGCAGTTGCGGAAGCCTCAGATTTTGTAACTGCATCCGGGGCTACGGTGGCCTTGAAGTGGAGATAAATCAGCCCTCTGCCGGTGGCAGCATTGCGGATCTTGCTGTAATTCAGCTCAACGGTCAAATTACCGTCGGCACCTACGGTAGTCCCTTTAATGGCACCCTCTACGGCATCGCTATCCGCTTTGGGCAGGGTGGTTGCTTTCATGCTGTCCGCTACATAGTTCAGCCCGGCCAGCTGGCACTTCGCAATCAGCGAACTAATGGCCACATCCTCGCTCTCGTAGGCCGGGATAGATACTTCCATATAGAAATCCATCGTTTCACCCACCCGGCCACCGGCAGTTTCTTTCCATTGGGTAGTAGCTCTGCTGTCATCACTTACTCGTACATTGACAGCAGGGCCGTCCTCGTACTTAAATACAGCGGTCAGGTCATCGGTGATCTCACTGCCGGCGGCATACACCCTTACATTCCCGTTCTTCACCTGCACAAATACGGTAACAGGCATATAGGTCCGGTTGTTCTGTTCGGTGGTAGAAACCAGCAGCAGATAATAGCCGGGCTCCAGAGTCATCTTAACCTCATTATTTGCATCGGCAGTCGCTTCCACCGGGTTTTGGGGGAAGGAAACCCCACCATGAGCAGAATCGGTCATGATTGCATAATTGATCATCAGTGCGGTCAAATGCTCTTTCGTACTTTCGGCAAGGTGCTCCTCCAGCGATTGTGTTTTAGAATCATAGAAATTGGCTGCAAAGGTCTCAAATTCCCTGTAAAATATGTACTCGTTGTAGTTCGCATCGTACTTCATCAACTGGTACGCCTTCACGGTATCGCCCTTGGCCACCCCGGTAAAGGTGATGGTTTTGTCGTAGGGGGTGGCCGCCGCAGCGGGGACTGCCATGGCCAGCAGCATGGCCAGCGCCAGCAGCAGCGTCAGGCACTTTTTCATTGTCTTTTTCATGTTACTTTCACTCCTTTGGTATCATTGTTATCCACAGCGGCTTCCCCTTGGCAGGGGGCGCGCTTATTTCACTTTCTTTCGGCCTGGCAGCAGTACCGCTACGGCCATCAGGGCCGCGCCCGCCAGTGTAAAGGGCACCGTTCCGGTGCCGCCGGTGCTGGGCAGAATATGCAGCTCCTTCAGCTTCAGGGTCAGCAGATAGGTGTATTCCTCCCCCTCGCACTGTTCCAGCTGCCATGCGGTATTCGCTGTATCCAAATAGGTCAGTGTGCCGTATTCGGCCTTTAGGTTGGGGGCGCTGTCCTCCGGCACATAGCCCGTGGGGGTGCCCGCCAGCTGGATGATATAATCCCCGGCAGGCATCTGCTCCAGCAGGGCCGCGCCGGCTTCATTGGTTTTATACAGCATCGGGCTGCCATTATCCCGCGTCACCCGCAGCACCGCCCCGGGGAGTTCCTCTCCCAGTGGGCCCAGCACTTTCAGCTTCAGCCGCAGCCGGGAGGTATTCTTCACCTCGGTAACGGTGGTGCCGCCCGGTGTAGAAATGGTCGCCTTCCCCGCCGCGATCTTCACCGTCCAGGTGAGCTCCGCCGCAGTGTAGCCCACAGGGGCGGTGGTCTCCCGCAGGTAATAGGTGCCGGCCGGCCACTTATCCTCAAACTGCACATCGCCGTTTTCATCGGAGGTGGCTGTTGCCAGCCGCTTGGTACATTCCGCATCAGCATACAGGGTAAATTCCGCGCCCTTTAATGGGTAGCCCTTTTCATCCACCTTTTCAAAGGCGATCTCGCCCCGGATGCCCTCATTATTGACCACCAGCAGAGCCTCCCGCGCAAAGCATTGCGTTCCATCGGCCTTCTGCCACCAGTGCTCCTCCCGGTATTCCTTATCCTCGGCCTGCCGGTACAGGGCCTTGGCATAGGTCACCAGGTAATCCGCGAAGCCATCCTCGGCCACACCGGGGTCACGGTAGGTGTCCCCTATTTCGATTTCCCGCAGCGTGTAATCAGCCACCGTGCCATCCGTAAAAAGCGGCAGATTTTCCCAGGTGTATTGCCATTCGTTTTCCTTGTTCAGCTCCACGGTATAGGCATCACCCGTCAGCGGCGCGCCATCGCGCCACAGCTCCACCGTCACAGGCAGCTTATCCCCCGTGGCGGGCCAACTGCTGCGGGCCGTCACACTGATGAGCATTCTGGGTACATTTAGGATGACCACATTGTCGGCATCGGCATTCTGCAGCCAGCTGCCGGTCGAGGGTGTTATCCCTTCCGGCAGCGCTTTTGCCTCCGCATGGTAACTGATATTCCCTCCAGTATTTTGGGCGACCGTCACCTGCACAGTACCGGGGCCAAAGTACCCCGTTGGCAGTACTTCGGTCAGAGTGTAGGTCCCTTCCTCCAGCCGGATGGTAAAAAAACCGCTGGCATCGGCAATGATCTTGCAGTCGGCGATCTGCTCGGTATAGCCCTCCTCCTGCACCACGCTGTAAAGGGTGGTGTTCGGCTTACGGTACAAGACCACTTCAGCGCCGCCCGGCCGGGACAACTTATACTCTACCTTTGCCAGCCCGTTGCCGGTAATGGAATCCTGCGTTTTTACCGTCAGGGTACCTATCCCCACATATATGTTCTGCAGAGCCACGGTCTGCACCGCAGTGTTCGGCACATCGTTGCCGTAGGCCGCCGCCGTAATAGTAATGCCGCTTTCCTCCGGGTAGTCCTGATATCCCCCCGAAAGTCCCTGCGGGTGATTGCGGATGAGATAGCGGTTGTTCACCCGCCATTTGTCACCCTGCAGCGTATGGCCGGTTTCTTTTATCGTGTAGTCCCGCCGCTGCTGGGCCGGGACTTCCCAGGTGTAGGTATCGGCCTCGGCATCATAGCGGGTATAACCCAGCTTGCCCTGTTCCGTTACCGCCTTCGCAGGCTGCGGCACCAGGGTAAAATCGGTCACGCTGCTGCCGTTTTCGGTGTGGGAGACAGTAATGAGGAACTTATCCCGTACCTGGAGCATCTCCGCGGGGATTTCCACTCCGTCCACCTTCATGGTAATGGTATCGCTGTGGGCCCGCAGGTAGGCAAAGATCGTTTCCTCATTGGGGAGATCCTCCAGCCTACCGCCCTGCACCGGGTTATTCACCATGTTGCGGATCGTGTCATCCACCGCGTAGGCATTGTCGCCATTGGTTGCCCGCGCTGCCAGCGGCTTTACCACACCCTCCGCATTTTTATTGGAGTACTCCGCCGGGATATTGTCCGCCCCCAGCATCCGGGTGGTATGTAGGGCGGGCGTATAGTCCTTTTGGTCCTCCCATTGCACACCGTCATCCACCGAGCCCCTGATCTCTCCATTGAGATGCAGGAAAAAATGTGTGGTAATTGGGCGTTTCAGCTTATCCTCGCCGCTCCATTTTGCCCGCAGCGTCACTTCGCCATCGCTGCCGGTATAGTGCTGCAGGTCTGCGGCAGTCAGCTTTGTACCGGGCTGCAGCAGCACCTCTTCCGTTATATTGGCCACCCGCCAACCTAAAAAGGAATAGAACAGTGAGCGGTTATTGGCTTTTTCGCCGGTCAGCTTTACCTCTATCCGGTCAATATCCGGGGCCAGCAGCGTGTAGTCTCCGTCACCCGGTTCCACCAGCAGGGTTTTTTTGCCCTTTACCATCGCGCTTTGCTGGGGCGCCTGCACCGAAGGCTCAAACTGGCCAATCTTGTGCTGCCAGCCGTCCGGCTCGGCCTCATATTTTATTACCAGGGTATCGGTATGCGGGTAGAAAACCACTGGCTGGCTGATTTTCTCGATGGTATAGGTCACACTGGTTTCGGTCTGCTTGGTCGGCTCCAGCTCCAGATGCGTTCCGGTCAGGCCATCCATGGCGTCCCAGGCCATACTGGACACGGTATTTAGGGTAATGCTCACATTCTCCCCATGGAAAGCGATCTTCGGCGCGGGCGGCTCCTGGTACACCCTGTTCAGGTCGTCCTCCACCGTCACCGTGTAGAACATATTCTCCGCCAGCAGCGTTTCGTTGCTCAGTTCTTTTTTATCAAGGAAATAGCTTTCGGCACCTTCTTTATTCGCGGGCAGGTAGTACAGCCGGATCTCGGTCCGGTGGCTTAGCGGAATCTGCCAGCCGCCGTCCTCACTCTTTATGGGAGCGGCACCTGCCCACATTTTGTTGGGGTCATAGCTATCGGTGTGCGGGAAGAACCGCTCCCCGTGATAATTCGCCGCCTTAAAGCCGTAGGCGCCATATACCTCCTCCAGCTCCGCCGCCGTTATATAGTAGCGGAGCTTTCCGCTGCCATCGGCATATTGCGCGGCGGTTTGCACCGTGGTCACCGGGTACCAGATGCCATCCCGTGCCGCATAGCATTCCACCGTGGCGGCCGCCGCACGGGCCTTGTCTTCAGCGGGCTGCGCTTCGGCCGGCTGCTCATCCGTCTCTTCCTCTTTTGTCATGGAGTCTTCCGGTTCGGGCAGGGCCTCCTCCGGAGCAGGAACCAGAGCCGGTTCTTCCTCCGCCGGGGCGGCATCCGCCACCGTGTAAAGGCCCGTTGGCAGCATGGTAAACAGCAGCGCCAGCACCACCAATAGCACCGAGGCCCTGCGGGCCCGGTGCCGGCGATGTTCCTTTCCGCTGCTGATTTTGGTATGCATTATTTATCCTTTCTGTTCTAATTTTTGTAAATATAAAAGCTGACTGCGTTCTTTTACTCAAGAATGCAGTCAGCCGGTCATGCGGTTTCCCGTTTAGACGCTTTACTTTGCGTCCCTGCCTTTCAGCAGGTTTGCCAAGGATCATTCAATTTATGGGAATCGTTCCTGTTTCCTTAGCGTTATCTTAACATCAACTCACAAAGAATTCAAGAGAATTTTTCATCAAAATCTCATTTTTCATTATTTTTGTTCAATTATTGCATTTTATTTGCTGGCGCTCATCTTACAATTGTGTGTTTTTCCTATAT
>PPYF01308363.1_pt1 | contig 12014 bp, 14 predicted proteins | sample 1559871 | NCBI WGS metagenome assembly PPYF01 (sample SAMN08240021, study PRJNA423297) | Human gut metagenome, whole genome shotgun sequencing project. | reverse complement strand
TTCGAACCAGCGGCCTACAGAGTCGGAGTCTGTCACTCTATCCAACTGAGCTACGGGCGCATATTTGGTTGTGGGTTTCTGCGATAGTCGTCAAATAGTAGTCAACGACCACCCATTTTTTTCTCTGCCGTTCCCGCAAACGCAAGTGCGGCAAGGCTTTGCGCCATATCTCAACTGGAGATGCCTGAAATGTCGGAGTCTGTCACTCTATCCATCTGAGCTACGGGCGCATATTTGGTTGTCGCTGTACTTCCAGTCTTGGTATTATAGCAGTTCTTCCTACGGATGTAAAGCCGTTTTTGGAAAAACTTTTTTGCAGAAAGATTGTTAAAAAAGTTGACAACTATCGTATCATGCGGTAGAATATCTCCATAAATTCAGGTGCCCCGCACCGCATCCCATCCTAAAAGAAGGTTTTTATATGAAAAAGCAGAAGATCTCCGACGCCGTGATCCACCGCCTCCCCCGCTACTACCGCTATCTGGACGACCTGTACAACAAGGGCGTCGTCCGCATCTCCTCCAACTCGCTGGGCGCGAAAATGGACATCACGGCCTCCCAGATCCGTCAGGATCTCAGCTGCTTCGGCGAATTCGGCCAGCAGGGCTACGGCTACAATGTGGCGGAGCTGCGCGCCGAGATCGGCCACATCTTAGGCATCGACAGCGGCCACAAAATCGTCGTCATCGGCGTGGGCCATCTGGGTCACGCGCTGCTCCAGAACTTCGACTTCGACAAGGTCGGCTTCCGCATCGACTCCGCCTTCGACGTCTCCCCCGCCCTCATCGGCACGGACATCCGGGGCATCACCGTCCGCTCCATGGACGAGCTGGAGGAATACGTCGCCAACTATCATCCGGACGTGGCGGTGCTCACCGTACCGCAGAGCGTGGCGCAGCCGCTGGCTGACCGGCTCATCGGCCTTGGCGTCCGGGGCTTCTGGAACTTCACCAACGTGGAGCTGTCCACCGACGAGCCCGGTGTGTTCTTCGAGGATATCCATTTCGTGGACACGCTGCTGACCCTGAGCTACCGCATTTCCCGCCAGTGACGGCACACTTTCCCGCGACCGGCATACTATGGGAATGAGACCGGCAAGACGGTCAAATTTTCATAGGAGGTCACACTATGTGTAATCAGAATTCCTGCTTTGGCGGCGGCAGCTGCTGCTGGATCATCATCGCCATCATCCTGCTGTTCCTGTTCTGCGGCAACGGCTGCAGCGGCGGCTGCGGCTGCGGGAACACCAACAACAACGGCTGCGGCTGCGGCTGCTGACCCCCCCACCGGCCGGTAAACGGCTCCCCCGCCGCAAGGCGGGGGATTTTTTACAGAAAGGACGTACAAGCCATGGATCTCTCCGCGCTGCGCCGGGCCTACACCGGCCATGTCCCCGCCCTGATGGGCGCCCGGGGCGGCTCCGCTGTGCTGGTGCCGCTGGCGGACACGGCGGACGGACCCTCCCTGCTGTACGAGATACGCTCTGCCGCAGTGCGCCAGCCCGGCGAGGTCTGCTTCCCCGGCGGCAAGACCGAACACGGCGAAACGGCGGTGCAGTGCGCCCTGCGGGAGACGTGGGAGGAGCTGGCTATCCCGCCGGAGGCCGTGGAGGTCATCGGGGAGATGGACTTCCTCCACATCCGCGCCGGCAGCCTGCTGCGTCCGGTGCTGGGCCGGGTGGACAGCGCGGCGCTGGACGCCATGCGCCCCTGCCCGGCGGAGGTAGCCGGCACGTTCCTCGTTCCCCTGCAATGGCTCCGCGATCACCCGCCCGCCGTCTACACCCACCGCCAGCCGGTGTGCGCCCCCGGCTTCCCCTACGAGGACGCCGGCGTCTCCCCCGACTACCCGTGGCGGCCCTATTATATGGAGGTGCCGGTATACCACGGCCTTCCCCACCCGCTGTGGGGGCTGACGGCCCGCATCACCATGGAGGTCATCGCGCATCTGTAAAGGAAAAAGGGCGTCCGTATCCCGTGGGATACGGACGCCCTTTTTCACGCCTGCTCCGGCGGCGGCAGGCGGTAGATCTCCGCGCAGGCATTGAACTGCCGGCGGTACTCACCGTCGCTGTGATGCATGTTGTGCAGCGTCTCGTGGAGGTTCAGGTTGTGCTGGGCGGCGTCGATGACGCAGCCTGCGATGTTGGAGCAGTGGTCGGAGGTGCGCTCCAGATCCGTCAGCAGGTCGCACCACACGAAGCCCGTCTCGATGCTGCACTGCCCCTGCCGCATCCGCAGGATGTGCCGCGTCCGCATCTGCTCCTTCAGTGCGTCGATGACCTGCTCCAGCGGCTCCACCTGCCCGGCGGCGATCGTGTCCTTCTCCCGGAAGGCTCGCAGCGCCAGCTGCAGGATATCCCGCACCGCACGGGACAGCACGTCCAGCTCGCTCTGTGCCGCCCTGCTGAACGTCAGTCCCTTGGCCCGCAGCTCCTCCGCCGACTCCAGTATGTTGACGGCGTGGTCGGAGATGCGCTCAAAGTCGCCGATGGTCTTCAGCAGCTCCGTGGCCTCCTCGCTCTCCGCCGCGCCCATCTGCTGGGTGCTGAGCTTCACCAGATAGGTGCCCAGCACGTCCTCATAGTGGTCGCAGCGCTTCTCCTTCTGCCGGATGCGCTCCGCCCGCTCCGGCGTGCAGTCGGAAAAGGCGCCCAGCGCGCTGTCCAGCGCCTCCACGGCGCAGGCGGCCATCTCCTCCGCCACGGTGCGGCACTGCTGCAGCGCCAGCGGCGGCGTGGCCAGCAGGCGCTCGTCCAGCTTCGCCTGCTTCTCGACCCGCTCCTGCAGCCCGTCCGGCACCAGCCGGATGGCCAGCTTTTCCAGCAGACCGCCGCAGGGCAGCAGCATGGCCGTACAGGTGATGTTGAAGCAGGAGTGTGCGATGGCGATACCGTACATGGTGGCGCTCTCGTGGAGGATGCCCGGCTCGAAGACGGCCTTGAGGATGCAGAACACCGTCAGCAGCGCCGCCACGCCGATGACGTTGAACATCAGGTGTACCACGGCGGCGCGCCGTGCGTTCTTATTGGCGCCCACGGAGGACAGCAGCGCCGTAACGCAGGTGCCGATATTCTGGCCCATGATGATGGGGATGGCGGCGGCGTAGCTGACCTGTCCCGTGACGGCCAGCGCCTGCAGGATACCCACGGAGGCGGAGCTGGACTGGATGATGCCCGTCAGCACCGCGCCGGCCAGCACGCCCAGCACCGGGTTCTTGAAGGCGATGAACAGCTGTGCGAAGGCGGGCACGTCCTTCAGGCCCGCCACCGCGCCGCTCATGGTGTCCATACCGAACATCAGCGTGGCGAAGCCCAGCAGGATCATGCCGGTGTCCTTCTTCCTGCCGTTTTTGCAGAACATATAGAAGATAATGCCCACCAGCGCCAGCACCGGCGTAAAGGACGTGGGCTTCAGCAGATTGATCCACACACTGCCGCTGCTGATGCCCGCCATGCTCAGCAGCCACGCCGTCACGGTGGTGCCCACGTTGGCGCCCATAATGACGTTGATGGCCTGCCGCAGCGTCATCAGGCCGGAGTTGACAAAGCCCACCACCATCACCGTGGTGGCCGACGAGCTCTGGATCACGGCGGTGATGCCCAGACCGGTCAGAAAGCCGGTCATGACCCGTCCGGTCATCCTGTCCAGCATCGTCCGCAGCTTGCCGCCGGCCCGCCGCTCCAGCGCCTGCCCCATCAGATCCATACCGAACAGGAACAGGCACAGGCCGCCGATCATTGTCAGCACGTTAAAAATCGTCATATCGCCCTCTCCTCGTTTTTACACATTCGTGACCATCCGCAGGATAACACGCCATTGTCAAATCCAAAGTAAGCGTCTTGTAAAATCTGTGTAAAATTTCGGTGCGTGAAAAGAGAGGGCGCCTTGACGCGCCCTCTCTGCGATATGCTCTTTTCTCACAGCACGCCGAAGTGCTCCAGCAGGATCTTCACGCCGATGAGGATCAGGATGGCGCCGCCCACGAACTCCGCCCGGTTCTTGTACCTGGCGCCGAAGATGTGGCCCACGAACACGCCGCCCACGGAGATGGCGAAGGTGGTGCAGCCGATAAGCGCTGCCGCCGCGCCGATGGAGACGGACAGCTCCACCATGGAGAAGCTGACGCCCACGGCCAGCGCATCGATGCTGGTGGCGACGGCCAGCAGGAAAAGCTCCTTGTGCCGCAGCTCCACCGGCTCGACTTCCTCGTCCTCTTCCTTTTTGGACAGGCTCTCCCGGAGCATGCTGCCGCCGATCCACGCCAGCAGCACAAAGGCGATCCACGGCGCCAGCTTCGTCACATGCCGGGCGAACTGGGAGCCCAGCAGCCACCCCGCCAGCGGCATCAGCGCCTGAAATACGCCGAAATACGCGCCGATGAGCAGCGCCTGCTTTTTGTTGACCGCGGGCATGGCCAGACCCTTACAGATGGACACCGCGAAGGCATCCATGCTCAGGCCGATGCCTACCAGAAAAATCTCCAGTAATGTCATCGCGTTCCCTCTCCCCTTATAACACCACCGGCACGGGCCGGTGGATGGTCATGCTGTCCGGCGTCACGCGGCAGCTGTACGCCGCCACCCGCACCCCCGCTGCCGCCGCCTGCCGCAGCGCCGCCCCGAAGGCGGGGTGCGTCGCGTCGTTGGGGGCGAAGTCCGTGACATCCTCCATCTGGATAACAAAGAACACCGTGGCCCGGTGCCCCAGCTCCGCGGCCCGCATCAGCTCGTGCAGGTGCCGGACGCCCCGCTCCGTGGGCGCGTCGGGAAACCGTGCGTGGCCGCCGTCCTCCAGCGTCACGCCCTTGACCTCCACCAGATGCAGGCCCTGCGGCCCCGTCAGGCAGAAGTCCAGCCGGGACTGCCCGAAGGGAAACTCCGGCTTTACCGTCTCCGCCGAGGGCTCGAACGTCCGCGCCCATTCGCCAAAGACCCGGTTGGGGGCCTGCGCGTCCATGTTAATGAGCCGCGTCCCCTTCTCCACCGCGATCAGGTCGTAGGCGGTCTTGCGTCCGGGGTTGGCGGCTCTTTCCAGATAGACGGCGGCGCCCGGCACCAGCAGCTCCCGGCAGCGGCCCGTGTTCTTCACATGGCACACCGCCGTCTCGCCGTTTTCCAGCGCCGCGTGGGCGATGAAGCGGTTGGGCCGCGCCAGAAACCGGGCCCGTATCACCTGTCCGTACTTCACGCGCCATTGCACCTTTAGCTCAGTTGGTAGAGCACCTGACTCTTAATCAGGGTGTCCAGGGTTCGAGTCCCTGAAGGTGTACCATGAAGAAGATCACCGACCCTACCGCCGGTGATTTTCTATACGGCCCGTTGGTCAAGTGGTTAAGACAGAGGCCTCTCACGCCTTTAACATCGCTTCGAATCCGGTACGGGTCACCACAAAGTAAAGGGACACAAATGACGTGTGTCCCTTTATTCTGCGATGTCATACCTTATATCCTAATGCCTGCTGCGAGGCAGGCCATTGCTGCATACAGGAGCATTTCTATGGAAAAAAGCATCCGCTTATCCGATCACTTCTCCTACTCCAAGCTGCTGCGCTTCACGCTGCCGTCCATCGTCATGATGGTGTTCACCTCCATCTACGGCGTGGTGGACGGCCTGTTCGTATCCAACTTCGTGGGCAAGACGGCCTTCGCCTCTGTGAATCTGGTGATGCCCTTCGTGATGATCCTGGGCGGCATGGGCTTCATGCTCGGCACCGGCGGCACGGCTCTGGTATCCAAAATTCTGGGCGAGGGCGACCCGGACAGCGCCAACCGGACGTTCTCCATGATGGTGCTGTTCACGCTGGCACTGGGCGCGGTGCTGTCCGCCGCCGGCATCGTCTTCATGCGTCCCGTCTCCCTGTTTTTAGGAGCCACCGACGCCATGATGGACGACTGCGTGCTGTACGGCCGCATCGTCACGGGCTTTACGTTCGCCTTCATGCTGCAAAACGTGTTCCAGAGCTTTTTCATCGCGGCGGAAAAGCCCAAGCTGGGTCTGAAGGTCACAGTGGCGGCGGGCCTGACCAACATGGTGCTGGACGCCCTGTTCATCGCCGTGTTCAAATGGGGCGTGGCCGGCGCGGCCTTCGCCACCGGCCTGAGCCAGTGTGTGGGCGGCGTGCTGCCGCTGGTGTACTTCCTGCGGCCCAACAGCAGCCTGCTGCGCCTGTCCCCCACGCGCCTGCGTCTCCGGCCTATTCTGGCTGCCTGCGGCAACGGCTCGTCGGAGCTGATGAGCAACATCTCCTCATCGCTGGTGAGCATGGTCTACAACCTCCAGCTGCTGCGGCTGGCCGGCGAGGACGGCGTCTCCGCCTACGGCGTGCTGATGTACGTCCAGTTCATCTTCATCTCCATCTACATCGGCTACTCCATCGGCTGCGCGCCGGTGGTCAGCTATCACTACGGCGCGCAGAACCACGGGGAGCTGAAAAATCTGCTGGGCAAGAGCGTCCTGCTGATGGGCATCACCGGCGTGGCGCTGACGGCGCTGGCCATGGCGCTGGCCGATCCGCTGGCCCGCCTGTTCGTGGGCTACGACGCCGAGCTGTTCGCCCTGACCAGCCACGCCTTCCGCCTGTTTGCGTGGTCGTTCCTGCTGGCGGGCTTCAACATCTTCGCCTCTGGCTTCTTCACCGCGCTGAACAACGGCGGCGTGTCCGCCGCCATCTCCTTCCTGCGGACGCTGGTGTTCCAGTCCGCGTCGGTGCTGATCCTGCCCGTTTTCTTCGGTGTGGACGGCATCTGGTGGGCCATCACCGTGGCGGAGGTGTTCGCGTTCCTGATCTCCGTGCTCTTCCTGCTGGCCAAGCGCGGCAAATATCATTATATGTAAGGCTTGCGTCTCCATCAGCATAGTGATATACTATGCTTGTCTCGAAGGGGGTCTTATCATGCTGGTTTCCACCAAGGGGCGCTACGCCCTGCGGGTCATGCTGGAGCTTGCCCAGCGCCCGGCGGGCAGCTATACGCCGCTGCCGGTCATCGCGGAAAAGCAGTCCGTGTCTGAAAAATATCTGGAGAGCATCGTCGTGCTGCTGTCCCGTGCGGGACTGGTGGACGGCGTCCGGGGCAAGGGCGGCGGCTACCGCCTGACCCGCACGCCCGCCCAGTACTCCGTGGGCGAGATCCTGCGGCTGACGGAGGGCTCGCTGGCGCCCGTCACCTGTCTGGAGGGGGAGGAGAACACCTGCCCCCGGGCCGGTCACTGCCACACCCTGCCCATGTGGGAGAAGCTGGACAGCCTCATCAACGGCTATCTGGACAGCGTATCGCTGGCCGATCTCCTGCGGCAGACCGACGGCAGCGGCCTGTAAGGCCGCGCCGCCAACGAAGCGCGATACGCGCATAAACGGAGGATACCTATGGAACAGCTGACACGCACCATGATGGAACTCATCGCGTCGGAGGTCTGCGGCAGGGCCATCGACCCGTCGATGCCGCCGCTGGATGAGGACGCGGCGGCCCGTCTGTACAAGCTCTCCGCCGCCCACGATATGGCGCACCTGACGGGCAGCGCCCTGCTGCGCCGTAAGCTGCTGCCCGACGGCAGCGCCCGGAACGCCTTTGAAAAGCAGGTCATGTTATCCGTCTACCGCTGTGAGACGCAGCGCCGCGAGCTGTCGCAGCTGCGGGACACGCTGAACGCGGCGGGCGTCCCCTTTCTCCCGCTGAAGGGCACCGTCCTCCGGACGCTGTATCCGGAGCCGTGGATGCGCACCAGCTGCGACATCGACATTCTGGTGCCGGAGGAGCGCGTGGATGCCGCCACCCAGCTCCTGGCGGCGCAGCTGGGGTACACCGTGGGCGACAAGGACACCCACAACGTCGTCCTGACCGCCCCCGGCGGCGTCCTCCTTGAGCTGCATTACCGCCTGCTGGAGGATCACTACAACGCCACCGCCGCACCGCTTCTGGACACGGTCTGGGACTATGCGGACGCCCCGGACGGTGCCTTTGAACACACCCTCCGGGATGAGATGTTCTATCTCTACCATATCGCCCACATGTCCAAGCACTTTCTCGTCGGCGGCTGCGGCATCCGTCCTTTTCTGGATCTCTGGCTGCTGGAGCACCGCGTGTCCTTCGACGCCGCCCGGCGCGACGCCCTGCTGGCACAGGCCGGGCTCCTCCCCTTTGCCGTACAGGCCCGCCGCCTGTCGGAGGTCTGGTTCGGCGGCGCCGCCCACGACGATGTCACACGGGAGCTGGCGCACTACCTGCTGACCGGCGGCGTCTACGGCTCGCAGGAGAACCTGATGCACATGCGGCAGCTGCAGCTGGGCGGCCGCGCACGCTATTTGCTGTCCCGCATCTGGATGCCCTACGGCGCCCTGCTGCGCAAATACCCCGCGCTGGAGGGCCGCCCCGCTCTGATGCCGCTGTACCAGCTGCGCCGCTGGGGCCAGCTTCTGCTGTCATCCTCTGCCACCAAGCGCAGCCTGCACGAGCTGCAGCTGGCCGCCTCCACCACGGAGGAGAGCCGCGCCCGCACCCGCGACCTGCTGGAAACACTGGGGCTGGAGCCCTGATCCATACGGCAAACGCCCCCGGCATCCTGCCGGGGGCGTTTTTATGTCAACTTATCCGTCCACCGCATCACCGGTGTCATCCGCAGCTCCTGCCCCGGTGCCATCTGCGCCGGATCGGGCCGGGCCAGCACATAGAGATCGGTACACCGGCTCTCCACGGCAAAGAGCGTTTCCGCTTCCGTCCCCAGCCGGGACACATCCGCCGGCTTCGTCAGCACCGGTGCGCCGGCGTCCCGCATCTGCCGCAGCAAACGCCGCCCCGTATCGTTGGCGGCCAGCACCCGCAGATAGGGCGCGCATACCGGCGGCTCCGGCAGCGCCAGCCACGCCGCCAGCACCATCCGCCGCAGCCGTGCCAGCGGGTAGCGCTTCGTCTTGGCGGCGGCCAGCACCTCCTCCAGCGTACCGCCGGTGCGGGACGCCTGATACAGCCGGTTGCCCAGCCCCTCGCCGCCGCCGTCGTACCGCTGCCAGTCATCGGCGGTCATGGTACGCAGCCGGGACAGGATGGCCCGCTCACACAGGGCCGGGTCGGTGACGCGGCCCGCCGCCTGCTCCCGCCGGAGGATCTCCGCCGCCGCCGGAGGCATATACGCCGCCGCCCGCTCTATTTCACCCGCCGCCAGCAGCCGCCGCAGATAGGATGCCGACGCAAAACCGCCGAACGCCTCCTGACCGTGCTGCGCCCCGGCCCGCCGCACCGTCCGGGCCTCCAGCGGGCTTCCCAGCCGCCGGATGGCCCGGAGATATTCCACCGCCAGCGTGTTGTTGGGCCGCTCCAGCACCGCCGCGCCCTCCGTCCCCAGCAGCGTGGCCACCGCCGCCTGCCGCCGGGCGGCAAAGGTGCGTCCGTCCTCCGGCAGCGCCGCCAGCGCCGCCGCAAATTCCGGACTCTCCAGCGCGTCCGCCGCCCGCCGCAGCGCCGCGATATCGCCGCACTCCGAGCCGAACACCAGCTCCGTTACCACGCCGGTACGGGTCAGAATGTCCACACCGCCCTGTGCGAACCGCTCCGCCGTGGACATGGCCCACACCGTGGGCGCCTCCAGTACCAGATCGGCGCCGCAGAGCACGGCCATCTCCGCCCGGGACAGCTTGTCCGTCACGGCGAAGCCGCCCCGCTGGGTGAAGTTCCCGCTGAGGGCGCAGACCACCGCCTCCGCCCCGGCCCGCCGCGCCTGTTCCATCAGGTACGCATGGCCGGTGTGGAGCGGATCGTATTCACAGATGATCCCCGCAACAGACATAGACGCCCTCCCCCGCCGATTTCTTATTCCGATTATACATAAAACCCGGCCGTAATGCAACGCACCCCTTGACTTTTCCCGATGCGGGTCATTACAATAGGGAAAAACGGTTTTACAAGGAGGAGCTGCCCATGTGCATCGGACTGCTGTTCGCCATGAAGGGCGAGATCGAGAGTATGCTGACGGAGGATACCCCCCTGCTGCAGGAGAAGGCCGGCGTGTCGTTCTACCGCATCCGGGAGGATATCATTGCCTGCTGCGGCGGCGTAGGCAAGGTCAACGCCGCCATGGCCACCCAGCTGTTTATCGACCTGTACCGCCCCGACCTCATCCTGAATGTGGGTGTGGCGGGCTGCTTTGAGGATCTGCCCATCGGTACGCTGGTGCTGCCGGATCGCTTCATGCAGCACGACATGGACACCTCCGGCATCGGCGACCCCGTGGGACTGATCTCCACGGTAAATCGCATGGACTTCCCCACCGCCCGGCTGGAGGACGCCAAGACTGTGCTGGACGAGCTGGGCATCGCCTATCGAGTGGGCAGCGTGGCCACCGGCGACTGGTTCGCCACAGAGGGTGACCGCGCCCGCTGGATCGCCGGCACCTTCCATCCCCTGCTCATTGAAATGGAGGGCTGTGCGGCGGCGCAGGTGTGCTGGCGCAACGACGTGCCGTTTCTGGCGCTGAAGTCCGTGTCCGACTGCGTGCTGGAGCATCACGATTTCTATTTCAATTTCCCGCAGGCCATGCGGGATTTGAATAAAACCGCGCTGCCGCTGGCGCAGCGCCTTCTGGAGGTTTGAGTCATGGAACGTATTGCGAGCTTTAGCGTAGACCACACTGTACTGGTTCCCGGCCTGTATCTCAGCCGTCGTGACGGGAATATTGTGTCCCTGGACCTGCGATTCAAAAAGCCCAACACCGGCGACCTTCTGAGCAATGCCGAGATACACTCTGTGGAGCATATCATCGCCACACTGCTGCGGAACTCCGAGCAGAAGGACGCGGTGATCTACTTTGGGCCCTTTGGCTGCCAGACAGGGTTTTACTTCCTGTTCGATGAGGCGCGGATCACCATCAGCGAGGCCATCCGCCTCCTGCAGCAGACATTTGCCGCCGGCGCCGCCTTTGAGGGCGAGATGCCGGGAGGAAGTGTGTCGGAGTGCGGCAACTGCCGGAATCTGGACGTAGCGCTGGCACGGGAGTGCTGCCGGTACTATGCAGAGGTCATCGCGGACTGGAGCGTGGAAAAGCTGGCCTATCCCACGGGAAAATAGTGAAAATTTCCGCAAAACAGCGGGTATTTCTGTTGACAAACGGAATATCCGCTGTTATACTTGATAGGCCGCTTTGAATGGGTATCAAGCTCCGGCCCGTCCGGACGCCCCCGACAGCGAGTCCGTAATAAAGGAAAGGCAGGTGCAACAAGTCATGCAGGCTATTATCGTGACTGGCGGTAAGCAGTACAACGTCAGCGAGGGTGACACTCTGTTCATCGAGAAGCTGGACGTCAACGCTGGTGATTCCGTGGTTTTCGATGAGGTTCTGGCCATCGTGGATGGTGAGAACACCAAGTTCGGCACTCCCGTGGTGGAGGGCGCAAAGGTGGACGCCACTGTCGTGAAGAACGGCAAGGGCAAGAAGATCCGTATCTTCAAGTACACCCCCAAGAAGGGCTATCGCAAACGGCAGGGCCATCGTCAGCCGTACACCAAGGTCGAGATCGGCAAGATCACGTTCTGAGGACGGGATGACCACTGTTACATTCCTCACGGAGGAATCGCGCATCATCGGTTTTGATGCCAAGGGCCACAGCGGTTACGCGGCCGAGGGCGAGGATATCGTCTGCGCCGCCGTGACCAGCGCCGTGCGGCTGGTGGAGGCCACCGTCAACGACGTGATGGGACTGTGCGCCGCGGTGAAAGTCAACCAGCGGGACACCACCATTTCCCTGCGTCTGCCCGGCGGGCTGGCGCAGACGGCGGAGAGCACCTGTCAGAATCTGCTCACCGGCCTGATGGTCTATCTGACCCAGCTCCACGACGAGTATCCGGATCATATCGAAGTCATGGAGGCGTAACACCCTCCTGTTCCCGCGAAAGTATCTTACAGAAAGGATGGTACTGAATTATGCTGAACATTTCTCTGCAGTTCTTCGCCCATAAAAAAGGTATGGGCTCCACCAAGAACGGCCGTGATTCCGAGTCCAAGCGCCTTGGCCCCAAGCGCGCTGACG
>PPYF01594058.1_pt1 | contig 12015 bp, 11 predicted proteins | sample 1559871 | NCBI WGS metagenome assembly PPYF01 (sample SAMN08240021, study PRJNA423297) | Human gut metagenome, whole genome shotgun sequencing project. | reverse complement strand
CATCAATATAACAAGCCCCAGCAAAAAGCCGGGGCTAATACTTCAATTATTTTAGGACATTTTCAAAAACGCTTGACATCAGAATTTATCAGGCCTCTATATCCTCAATATCCTCTCCATCCGGTACCGGCCAGATATTGATACAGTTCGGGGTCTCGATCTTACGTGGTTTGCCCTTCATCATAATGATGTTCTTCTCGTAGTCAACCTTGAAGGTTGTAATGCTGTTGCTGGAGTGGTTGGCAACGGCAATGTGCTGATTATCCGGGAAAATAACAAGGTCTTTCGGATAATCACCACTTACAGGAAGAACAAATTTACGATCCAGAAGACCAGTCTCACCATCTACCTCAAACATACCTACTGTATTCTCACCTGCTGTAGTGCAGAATAAATGCTTGCCATCCGGTGCAAGAGCAAGACCTGATGCGGCATTATGAGATACGCTTCCGTCTTCCTTCTTCGCAAGGGTGGAAACACTTTGAAGCAGCTCAAACTCCGGAGTATCACCCTCTCCATTGTAGCTGTACACTTTAATCTCATTGCTCAGCTCAAACAGAACATATGCATAACGTCCATCTGCGCTGAAACGGATAATACGCGGTCCGCTCTCTCTCGGGCAGCGGACAATATCAACAAGCTCCAGCTTATCTGTGCGCTTATTGATCCGGTAAACCTTGATCTGGTCAATTCCATTATCTACTGCGCAGAGATATTTATTATCCGGAGTAGGACGTACACAGTTTACGTGAGGACGGAAGTTACGCTCTGCAACACTTCCAAGACCAGTGTGGAAAACACCGTCCATAACACTTCCAAGACGTCCATCCTTATGAGTGTGTACAACGGTTACCTTTCCATCGTGATAACCTGCTACGTAAAGATATTTGCCATCTACGTCTGTAGCAAGGAAACAACCTCTCATGCCATCAATATCCACGCTGTTGATACGTGCCAAATCGCCATTATGATCACGCTTGAATACCGCAACGCCCTCATCCTCGATAGAATAAAGGTATTTTCCATTCTTGGATACCGCGGTATAAGACGCATTACTTACTTCCACTTCACTTCTCTCTGTGAGAGTACCTTCTTCCAGGTTCACGTCATAAACCTGAATTCCCTTGCTGGTTCCGTGAGTATAGGTTCCTACATAAGCCACATATTTCTTACCCATTTGTCTAGCCTCCTACAGTCTCTTTCTGGAAACCGTCCGTTCACGCTGTTCTTCCGATCTTTTTTACAGCGTAGCGGGTCACTGTGCAGCTCTGAATATTACTGCATTCTCTATATCAGTAAATCCTCTGCCACGGTTCATTTATTACAGCCGCATTTTATTACAGCAACTCGTATTCTGGTTTCTTTTATGTAATTGTGTCTAGATTATACCACACACGTTTTCAAAGAACAAGCTTTACTGCATCCAGAGTTTCCATAATAATTTCATCTGTATGAGCCGCTGACAGGAACATGGCTTCAAACTGGGACGGAGCCATATGAATTCCCATATTCAGCATTTTTTTGAAATATTCTGCAAATGCCACTGTGTCAGAGGATTTCGCAGAAACATAATCAACAACAGGCTGTCCCGTAAAGAACAGGCTTCCAAGAGAGCCTACATGATTCATCTGGTAATTCAGACCTTTTTCTTTCACGATTTTTCCTATTCCACCGTAGAGAAGCTCTCCCTTTTTCTCCAGTTCCGTGTAAATTTCCTGATGGTCATACAAATATTTCAGCTGGGTAAGCCCGGCAGCCATAGCTACCGGATTTCCGCTTAAAGTACCTGCCTGATATACTTTTCCTGCCGGTGCAACCAGTTCCATCACATCTCTTCTTCCACCATATGCACCTACCGGCATTCCGGCACCAATGATTTTACCGTAAGTAACCAGATCCGGTGTTACACCAAAGTACTGTGCTGCGCCGCCAAATGCAAGTCGGAATCCGGTGATCACCTCATCAAAAATAAGAAGGGCATGGTATTGGTCGCAAAGAGCGCGAAGTCCCTGCAGAAATCCTTCCCTTGGCGGAACTACACCCATGTTGGCTCCAACTGCTTCCACGATCACTGCTGCCACCTGGCCATCTGCCTGCTGAAAAAGAGTCTCCACACTGCCAAGATCGTTGTAAACTGCCAGCATAGTATCCTCTGTACAGCCTTTTGGAACACCGGCACTGTCCGGCACACCACTTGTCATCACACCGGAACCTGCGCTTACCAGCATGGCATCACTGTGTCCATGATAGCAGCCTGCAAATTTGATGATCTTATTTTTCCCCGTATAACCTCTTGCAACACGGATTGCACTCATAACAGCTTCTGTACCAGAATTGACCATTCGGATCATATCCACATGCGGGATTCTGTCACAGATAAATTCAGCCATTTCCACTTCGATCTCTGTAGCGCATCCAAAGCTCAGACCTTTTTCACAGGCCTTCAGAACACTTTCCCGTATTGCAGGAAAATTGTGTCCCAGGATCATTGGTCCCCAGGAATCTATGTAATCAATATAGCGGTTGCCATCTACATCATAAATATAGCAGCCTTCTGCACGTTCAATAAATCTCGGTGCTTCTCCAATAGCGCCATATGCACGCACCGGACTGTTTACACCGCCAGGGATTCTTTTTACCGCTCTCTCAAAAAGCTTCTTAGACTTTGTCATTATCCGATTCTCCCTTCCTCCATCATTTTTGCAATTTCTTCTGCAAAATAAGTGATATAAATCTGGGCACCTGCACGATAAGCTCCCACAGCCATTTCTCCAATGATCCGCTCTTCGTCGATCCAGCCCATCTTCGCTGCTGCCTTCACCATGGCATACTCACCGCTTACACTGTAGGCCGCTACCGGAACATTCACAGCCTTGGAGATCTCAGATACCATATCAAGATAGGACATGGCAGGCTTCACCATAATAATATCAGCGCCTTCTTCAATATCCATAAGAGCTTCTTTCATTCCCTCTCTTCTGTTGTGGAAATCCATCTGATAGCTCTTGCGGTCTCCAAAAGCAGGAGCACTTCCAGCTGCATCACGGAATGGGCCATAGAACGCAGAAGCGTATTTTACTGCATAAGACATGATTGGAATATTGGTATAACCGCCCAGATCCAGTTCTTTACGGATGGCAGCCACACGTCCGTCCATCATATCAGAAGGCGCGATCATATCAGAGCCAGCCTGCGCATGAGACAGAGCTGTTTTTGCCAGAAGCTCCAATGTCTTGTCGTTGTCAACATCATGGCCGCAAAGAACGCCGCAGTGACCGTGGGAGGTGTATTCACACATGCACACATCTGTCACATAATACATCTCTGGAAATCTGCTCTTTGCTTCCCGAAGTGCCTTCTGTACAATACCATCCTGAGCGTAAGCGCCGCTTCCGACTTCATCCTTATGAGCCGGGATTCCAAAAAGCATAATACTGTTTACCCCTGCTTTTTCCAACTGCTCCAGCTTATAGGGAAGACGATCCAGACTGTAACGGTACTGCCCTTCCATGGAAGGAATCTCTTCCTGGATTCCATTTCCTTCCATTACAAACAGCGGATAGATAAGAGAAGATTTGTCCATTCTGGTCTCTCTCACCATTTTTCGCAAATTTGCACTGCCCCTTAATCTTCTAGGTCTCTTAATCAGTTCCATTTTTCTTCACTCCTCTTCAGTGTCTCAACCAGTTCGATCAGACTGTCGATGGTTGCTTTTTCTGACATATATGTCTGCATTCCATAAGAATCCGCCGCTGCACGAGTCTGTTTTCCAATACATGCAGCACGAACCCTGGAATAATCAAGTCCTTTGGTACTCTCCACAAAGCCTTTCACTGTGGAAGCGCTGGTAAATACAGCCAGGTCAATGGTGTCCTCTTCAAATTCTCTTTTCTCATTAATAAGAGGACAGCTTACATATCCGGTCTCATAAGTCGGAACATCATCCACCTGTGCACCTGTTTTTTTCAGTTCTTCTGCCAGCTCCCTGTTTCCAAGGGAGGCTCTTGGAATCAGAATCTTTTCTGTTCCATTTAAAAGAGCGCCAAGTTCTTTTCCAAGGGTATTTCCATCATAAACAGAAGGCATGAAATCCGGATAGATTCCTCTTTCCAGAAACTTCTTCTTTGTGCCCTCACCGATCACCGCGATTTTTGCATTTCCAAGAGAACGCAGGTCGATCTTCTTTTTCTCCATTTGCCTGAAGAAAACTTCCACGCCTGCAGGACTTGTAAATACCAGCCAGTCATAGCTGCGGATATGAGAAAAGGCCTGGTACAGTCTGCTCTGATCCTCCAGAGGGATAATACTGATGGATGGAAGTTCCAGTACTTCTGCACCTTTCTCCCGAAGAAGGGCCGCAGTTCTGGAAATATTCTCCTTTGGCCGGGTGACAAGAATCTTCCAGCCTGCCAGAGGTAATTTCTCATACCAGGCAAAATCATCTGCCAGAGTGCAGACCTTTCCTACTACAATAATGGCCGGTGTCTGGATTTTCGCCTGATCAGAGGCTGTCTTTAATGTAGCGACAGTTGCCACGACTCTTTGCTGACCAGCCGTAGTACCCTTGGATAAAACAGCAGCCGGCATATCCGGATCCATTCCAGCTTTCATAAGGCCACTGCAGATATCCTCCATGGCAGTGATTCCCATGAGAAAAACAAGAGTTCCTTTCGTATGTACCAGCGCCTCAAAATCAATGTCGTACTCCATTCCCTTGCGCTTATGTCCGGTGATAACATGAACAGACGAACAGAAATCCCGATGTGTCACAGGAATTCCGTTATATGCAGGTACGGAAATCGGGGAAGTCACACCAGGAACTACTTCATAAGGAATGCCCTCCTTTGTGAGAAGCTCCAGTTCCTCTCCTCCTCGTCCAAAAAGGAAAGGATCGCCGCCTTTCAGACGTACTACCCGGTTGCCCTTTTTTGCCTCATCAGCAAGAACCTGGTTAATCTTCTCCTGGGGCATAGTATGGTGGCCGGCACGTTTTCCCACATTGATCAGTTTTGCAGAAGCAGGAATTCTGGTCAGGATTCCCTGTCCTACCAGGCTGTCATAAACAACCACATCTGCCTGTTCCAGAACCTGGGCACCTTTCATTGTAAAAAGCCCCACATCTCCAGGACCAGCTCCCACCAGCCAGACTTTTCCCGGTTCTTTTTTGTTGTCTTCCTGCAAGCCAGACTCTTTGTATTCCACTTTGCAGCGCTCCTGCAGTTCTTTTGCAAGAGAAGTTCCCAGTTTTTCTGCATTTGAAGGATTTCCTGTTTTATATCCTTTCAGATAATGTCCAGTCTTTTCTTCATAGTAAAGACCGGTAAGTTTCAACTGACCATCTTTGATTTCTCCATAGGCAGCTACCGGAGAGGTACATCCGCCATTTAAATATTTTACAAAGGCTCTCTCTGCTGTTGCAGCCTGATGGGCCTGCAGATCATCATACCCTTTCAGAAACTCATAATCCAGACCATCAATTCCCTGAACTGCAAGAATTCCCTGTCCCGCTGCCGGAATCATTTCTTCTGTATCAAAATACCTGCTGATCCTGTTTTCAAGCCCCAGACGTTTCAAACCGGCGGCTGCAAGAACTAACGCAGAATATTCTCCACTATCCAGCTTTTCCAGTCTGGTCTGAAGATTTCCACGAATACTTTTCACCTGCATATCCGGGTAAATTTCTTTCAGCTGCAGCTTTCTGCGAAGGCTGGAACAACCGATAGGCTTCAAAGGATCCAGAACATCACAGCCTTTTGGGAGAACCAGCACATCTCTTACGTCTTCCCTTTTTGAAAAAGCAAGTATGGGGAGCTTCTCCGGAACTTCCATAGGCATATCCTTCAGGCTATGAACAGAAAGCTGACTTCTGCCCTCTAAAAGCGCCCGATCCAGTTCCTTTACAAAAAGGCCTTTTCCTCCAATCTTATCCAGAGTACGGTCCAGTATTTTGTCTCCTATAGTCTTCATGGTCAGGATTTCCACATCCATTTGCGGATGCCTGCATACAATATAATCCTTCACCATCTGGCTTTGCAGTACGGCAAGCTTGCTTTCCCTGCTTCCGATCACAACTTTTTTATTCATAGCTATCCTCATCTTTTTCCAGTTCTTCCAGAAGTGCCTGCATTTTTTCTCTTACTGCCTTAGCCTTTTTGTGATTGACACCGCTGGCCGTGATTCCCACTACAATATCATCCTTCAGACAAATTCCGGGAAAGTAAAAATCGCACAAATTCTTATCACTTGCAACATTTACATAAATTCCCTCTTCTTTACAGGTACGGTAAATTTCCTCATTTAGCTCACTGTTATTCGTAACAGCCAGCACCATATAAGCCATAGAGAAATCCGATTTTTTCACAGGACGGGGCTGGATCTGAATTTTTCCCAGCTTGCCCAGTTCCCAGAGATCTGCTGTCATCTTCGGCGCGATTACTGTAATATTCCTGGTAAATAATAATAATGCTTTCACTCTTCTTGTGGCAATGGTTCCCCCACCCACTACCACAATGTTCTTATCCGATAGATCCACATACAGTGGGAAATAGCGCTTATTTTTCATATGTTTTCTCCAGTCCTGCTACACATTCCAGAAATGCTTTCTCATTCACACTGTCTCTCAATGCAAACAGCATTTTATTTATAACCTTCCCCATTGCAGTATCCACTGCATTTATCAACTTCTCTTTTTCCTGCTCATCCATCTGTGTGTTTTTCAATGGCTTCATGATCCGCAGGTTAAAGTCATTCACTGCATTCTCTTTGATTTTCTGAATTCTTGGTATCAGTTCCTTACCATCTAACCATTTAAAAAATTCATCCATCTGATCTCTCACGATCAGTCCTGCCGCCTCAAGATTTTCCTGAAGCTCAGCCGGAGTTTCTTCCATGCGGAAGCTATCCATATCAAACAAGGTTATCCCTTCGAATTTTCCAACCTCCGGTTCAATATCCCTTGGAACTGCCAGATCAATGAGAACAATACTTTTTTCCAGTTCCAGATTTTCAAACAGTTCCTCACGCAAAGTAAAATTCGGACTTGCCGTAGCACTGACTACAAGATCACACTTAGGCAGATAGTCCATTCTTTCGCCATAATTAATTCGTTTACATCCAAATGGAATATTCACCATTCCGCTGCGATACTGACGCACGGTTACAGTCACATCTGCACCGGCTTCCATAAGAGCCTGGGCTGCAACCTTTCCCATTTCCCCATTTCCGATCACCATGCAGACCTTATCCTGTACGCAATAGCCCTGTCTGTCAAGCATTTCTATCGCCTGATGGATCACAGACGGATTTCCATGAGAAAATGGCACCTCAGTTTTAATCTTTTTTCCTGCTGTTACAGCCATTCGGAAAAGCACTTCAAGGGCTCCATCTGTTGTAAAATGCTCTCTGGCAATTCCCAGTGCATCTTTTACCTGAGTAAGAATCTGATCTTCTCCAAGTATCTGGGATTTCAGACCGGATGCAAGGTAAAACAGATGTTCCACAGCAGCATGGCCTTCACGCTTTGTAAAATATATCTCGTACTGATCATCATTAATATTTTTCAGTTTACAAAGCTCTTTATATAAAGAAAGCTCTGCCTCATCATCCACACTTGCCCATATCTCCAGGCGATTGCATGTAGAAAGAATAATACAGCCGTTTATTCCCCGCTGTTCCTTTAATTTTTCCATAGCCTCCCCTGCATTTTTTCTGGTAAATGCAAACAAGGCTCGTATATCTACGGGAGCCATACTATGGTCTATTCCAATCATAGAAATACTCATCTTATGTAATTCTCCTTAAATATCATTTTCTGCCACCGCTCATTTTACTAATTCCTGCGTATATTGTCAATAAAGCCAGGCAAAACACAGCAATAAAAAAGCTCCCAGACAGACTATTTTCCATAATCTGCCTGGAAGTTTCCCCTATACGATTTCTCTATCCTGTTTCAGGATTCTCTGTGAGTTCCTCTTACCACCTGGATTCCCTTGGATTCTATCATCTCACAGATTTTGGCAATTCGTGGGCACTCTTTTTTCTCCCTGTCCAGACGACAGGCTCCCACATGCATCACCTTAATTTCTTCGCTGACCAGCCTGTCTATTTTTTCCAGAATTCCCTCATCTACATCCGGTTCTTTGGGATTTGCACTTTTGCATCCATTACAGGTCATCATTGCTCCCAGAAGTGTGTCCGGAGAATATCCATCAAAAAAGTCACTGCGATTCTGAAAGGCCTTCAGGCATCCCACTCTGGCACAGACATTATTGGAATGAAGGCAGGTCAGTGTTCCAATTTTAATCATACCGCTTCCCTCGCATGTTCCACAAAGAGTTTTCGAATACTTTCATATTCCCCCAGTCCTTTCAGAACTGTCTGCACTTCATAGCCAGCTTTGCTGATGATATTTTTCCAGGAGTCTTCTTTATCTCCTGCCATGTCATTTTTCGCATGGTCACCGGCAACAATCATAAACGGCGCGATTACCACTTTTTTTGCCCCGCATTTTCCAAGCTGTTTCATAACCTGGTTGATTTCAGGATAACCTTCCACAGTTCCTACGATCACATTTTCATATCCCATATCCTCGAACCTGTAATCCAGTGCGGCATAAACGGCATTTGCGTAGTGCTCGGTTCCATGCCCCATAAGCACAAGTGCCGTCTCCTTATCTTTAATTACAGAAAACTCATCTGCAACCGCTTTCACCACGTACTCATTGTCTTCTTCTGTTGTAAGCAGAGGAGCTCCGAATTTCACAGACTGAAAATGATCTGCATACGCCAGAACATCCTTTTTCATAAGATCATTTTCCACACCGTTCATTACATGAGTAGGCTGAATGATCACCTCTGTAATTCCATCCTTTTTCATACGCTCCATTGCTTCTGCCACATTGTCATAGTGAATATGATCTCTCTTTTCAATTTTGGCGAGAATCATTTTGCTGGTCCATGCGCGATAAATTTTACAATCTGTAAAAGCAGCTCCAATTTCTTTTTCAATCGCATCAATAGTCACTGCTCTGGTATCTTCATGACTGGTACCAAAGCTGACTACAAGGATCCCTTTTTTTGCTGTATCGCTCATTCAGATTTCCTCCACTTTTCCTTTATTTTTTCACATGCAAAGGATGGTATGTAACATTCAGCATGCCGTATTCATCCTTTTTTACAGTTGCATCTACTTCATACAACATATGTATAAAATCTTCTGTAATGACTTCTTCCGGAGTTCCGCAAGCCACCAGACGACCGTTCTTCATGGCATAGATCCGGTCGCAATATGCTGCTGCAATATTCAGATCATGCAAAGCACCGATCACGGTAATCCCGAGACTTTTTACAATATCCAGAAGCTGAAGCTGGTATTTGATGTCAAGATGGTTGGTAGGCTCATCCAGGATCAGACAGTCAGTTTTTTGCGCCAGAGCTCTTGCCAGAATGATTCGCTGCTGCTCACCGCCAGACAGACTGGAAAAAACACGGTGCCGATAGGGAAGCATTCCCACTTTTTCCAGACACTCTTCCACGATCTTATAATCCTCGGCATTATCCCGTTCCATGGTTTTCTTATGAGGAGCCCTTCCCATCATTACAATTTCCTGTACGGAAAATTCAAAATTATAGTAGTTGTGCTGGGACACCACTGCCAGTGCTTTTGCAGAATCCTTTACCTTATATTCGTTCAGCGGTTTTCCATCCAGCATGATCACGCCGGTATCTGGCTTAAGTACACGGTAAATACATTTCAGCAATGTACTTTTTCCACTTCCATTTGGTCCTATGATTCCTACAAATTCCTTTTCCTTTATGGCTGCGTCAATTCCCTTAAGAATCTCATTTCCGCCAAGCTCTACATGGATATCAGAAGCTGTCAGTTTCATGATTTCTCACCTCCGAATCCATAAGATCTGCGTACCAGCAGATAAATAAAGCAAGGTGCTCCGATCATGGATACCAGGATTCCGATGGGAACTTCGCTCTTTGGAATAATGATCCTGGAAGCAACATCTGCCCAAATCAGGAAAATGGAACCGCTAAGTGCTGACAGTGGAAGCATTTTCTTGTGATCGGTTCCAAAGAACATTCGTACCACATGAGGAATAATGAGTCCTACAAATCCAATGATACCTGCGGAATATACCACAAAACCGATCAACAGTGCTGTCACTACAAGATACACCTGACGATATCTGTGCAGGTCAGTTCCTAATGTGATGGATACCTCATCTCCAAGCAGCATCATATTGAGAATACGGCTCTGGGTGCAGAAAAACAGGGTTGCTATAAAAACGCAGGGAATAATCACAGCCAGATTTTCCCATTTCGCACCTGCCAGACTTCCCATCAGCCAGAAAGTAACTGTCTGGATTCCATCTCTGTCGCCCGCAATATAGACAACAAAGTTTGAAAATGCACTGCACACACTTCCAAGTGCTGTACCTGCAAGCAGAAGTCGGACCGAATTTGCCCGGCCTCCTATATTTGCAGTGATCTGTACCAGTACAGAAATAAGGAAGGCTCCGATAAATGCGCAGATTCCAATAGAGTTGGAGCCAAATACGGCTCCAACTCCAAGAAAGATTGCCACTGTTGCACCAAGAGATGCACCAGAGGAAATACCCAGAATATACGGATCTGCAATCGGATTTTTCACAATGGCCTGCATTACCACACCTGCAACTGCCAGACCCATGCCAACGGCTGTTGCAAGAAGAATACGGGGAAGGCGGATAAACCACACAATATCAGACATGGCTCCTACACCATAAACCTCCGGATCCCCGATTCCAAATACTTTATACAAAATTACACTATACACATCTTTCACAGAAAGATCTACAGAACCAATGGTAACTGCAGTCAAAATGGATATCACCAGAAGCACAGTCAGTAATATCACCGCCAGCACATAAATCGGCTTTCCATGAAAAATTCCATTTTTAAAATCCGGTTTTCTTTTCATTTTATTCGTACAGATCCGGATATAATGCTTTTGCAAATGTCATAATTCCATCATAGGTTCTGACACCGCTGCAGTATACCTCGTTCAGGTTTACAGAAAATACTTTGTTGTTCTTAACTGCAGAAAGGCTTGCATATGCAGGGTTATCTGTAATATCAGCGATTGCCTCATCAGCTGTCATAAATCCATCATAATTAATCATGAATAATACATCCGGATCAGCTGCAATCAGATCCTCTGCACCAACGTTTTCAGAGTTCTCTGCACCAAGCTTCAGCTCTGCACCAAGTGTCTCCGGAATATTTCCGCCAAGTGTCTCTGTTCCATATACGCGGAAGGAATCTCCCTCATCCTCAAGAACTGCTACGGATAACGGGTCTGTTCCTTCTACATGCTCTTTTACTTTATCAATCTCACCCTTCATCTGATCAACGATTTCCTCTGCCTTGTCTTCGCAATCAAAGATCTTGCCAAGGTTCAGGATATCCTCATATTCGTCTTCAATTGTACGTGGGAACTCAGAAGCCGGTCCCTTTGCAGCACTGTTCAGGGACATGTATGTATTTACATCTCTCTCCTGCCAGAAGCTTACATCCGAAAGCCAGTCATCACTGAAAGAAGAATACCATGCCGCAATAAAATCAGGCTCCATTGCAACAACTTCCTCTTTGGATGGCTTGGTATCCATGTACTGGATCTTGTCAAATTCATCTTTTAAATCCTCACGCACATCACCGTCCAGACCGTAAGCAGCTACGATCTTATCACCGAGACCAAGTGCCAGAAGCTCTTCGATATTGGAGTTCGCATATGCAAATACTTTCTCCGGAGCTTTCTCAAAAGTCATTTCAACCGGTTCGTTCTCATAATTGTAGGTTGTGATTGTTACGGGATAATGGCTGTCTCCATCCTCCGCAAATACAGTTGTTCCCATTCCCAGGCTGAGAATTCCTGCCAGACATAACATTCCTGCTGCTGTTTTCATGTTTTTCATGCTTTTTCTCCTTATTTTTTCTTTTGTTTTTTTGTTTTTAAAAGAAAAAAGTC
>PPYF01158931.1_pt1 | contig 12016 bp, 14 predicted proteins | sample 1559871 | NCBI WGS metagenome assembly PPYF01 (sample SAMN08240021, study PRJNA423297) | Human gut metagenome, whole genome shotgun sequencing project. | reverse complement strand
AAGAAAGAAGCCTTGCAGAGAAAAAAGGCTGTAAAAACAGGAACAGCCAGCCCGAAAGAATTTACGGACTGGCTGTATCTGCAAAGTAATGTAATTGTGGAACTGACAGAATACTAAATTTTTTTCTCGTTGTGAGGTTTCTGTGACATTTTGCTGATACTATAAAAAGAAAAAGGATGTGATACTATGCGAATACTGGTTGTTGAAGATGACCAGCTTTTGAATAAGACATTAAGCTATAATCTGTCGGCTGTCGGATATTCCGTGGATGGGGCTATGTCAAAGGCTGTTGCCATAAGATTTCTTGAAAAACAGGATTATGATTTAATCGTTTTGGATGTCAATCTGCCAGATGGGAACGGGTTTGATATATGCCGTGAGGTAAAAGAACGCCGTCCTGATACCGCCGTGATTTTTCTAACCGCAAATGATATGGAAAGCGATATGCTGAAAGGATTTGAATTGGGCGCAGATGATTATGTAACAAAGCCCTTTCCTATCAGCGTGTTCCAAAAGAAAGTATCTGCTTTACTGAACCGCATTTCAGCACAATCCGGCGGAGATTTCTACGATGATGGGAATTTGTATATCAATTTTTCCGAATTATCAGCGTGTCTTGCAGGACAGCCGATTACCCTTACATCATTGGAATATCGTTTACTAAAAGTGCTGACAAGAAATTCTCAAACTGTCCTGACCCGGCAGGTATTGCTTGAAAAGCTGTGGGATATAGATGAAAATTATGTGGATGAACACGCACTTACCACAACGATCAGCCGCATCCGCAGTAAAATTGAAACGAACCAGCATTCCTACATCAAAACCGTTTACGGTATGGGCTATATGTGGATTGGAGGAGCGCAAAAATGATTTCAAAAAAACTCTCCTTAAATAAAGTCTGCATAATACTGGCAACTACCATTTTACTTTTATCCGTGGTCATGTTTTCGGTTCTATATATCCTGACAAAAGAAATGTCTGTGGTATTTTGTAGCATGGCGTTCTGTCTGCTTTTTCTGCTTTGTGTTACTGTTTTTGTGATACTGATACGGCGAAAGCTGACTTTGTTTTCTGAAATACTTTGCTGCACCTTAGACGAAATGATGAATGGAAAAATAGATATATCACAGGTTGCCGAAGAAGAAAACCTATTTTATAAAATCAATCATCGGCTGGTGCGTCTTTATGAGGTTATGCAGGAAAGCAAAAACAGCGTTGCCAGTGAACGAGCTGACTTACAGGAATTGATTTCCGATATTTCTCATCAGGTAAAGACACCGATAGCAAACTTAAAAATGGTAAATGCCACCTTATTAGAACAAGAAGTGCCATCGGATAAACAGCGGGAATTTCTGCTTGCCAGTGGCACACAGCTTGATAAACTGGATTTCTTAATGCAGGCTATGATAAAAACATCCCGGCTTGAAACGGGTGTTATCTCACTTGAAAAGAAACAGCAGCCCATTTATGATACTCTTGCTATGGCTCTGGGTGGTATCTTTCTGAACGCTGAAAGGAAGCACATACAAGTTGAAGTAAACTGCCCGGAAACATTGGTTGTTTCCCATGACCGCAAATGGACGGCAGAAGCCCTATTTAACATATTGGATAATGCAGTTAAGTACACGCCGGAGTACGGTTCTATCCGTGTTTGCGTTGAAAGCTGGGAAATGCACCTGAAAGTCAGCATCACTGATACCGGCAAAGGTATTCCCGAAAACCAACAGGGAGCAATTTTTAGGCGCTTTTATCGGGAAGAAAATGTCCACGATATAGAGGGAATCGGCATTGGGCTGTATCTCGCAAGGGAAATTATTAGCTTGCAGAACGGTTATATACAAGTAACTTCTCAAGTAGGAACAGGCTCAACATTCTCCGTTTTTCTTCCCCATGAATAACCTGTTTTTTTGAAATGTCACAGGATTGTGACATTTCAGGGCAATTTATTATGTCGGCTGTGACATTTCTGTGAGGATTGCCCTTTATAATGAAGCCATCACAAGAAAGGATGGTGTTCTCTATGAGCATTTTAGAAACAAAAAACTTGAAAAAATACTATGGCACCGAGCCGAATATCACAAAAGCTCTGGATGGTGTAACTCTCACTGTCGAACAGGGAGAATTTGTTGCCATTGTGGGAACTTCCGGCAGCGGAAAATCCACATTGCTCAATATGATGGGGGGCTTGGATGTTCCCACTTCCGGTAATGTAAAGGTCAAGGGAAAAGATTTGTCAGGGCTGAACGATGAACAGCTTACGATTTTCCGCAGACGCAATATCGGTTTTATTTTCCAGAACTATAACCTTGTTCCCGTTCTCAATGTATATGAAAACATTGTTTTGCCCGTAGAATTGGATGGCGATACAGTAGATAAAAATTTCATGGACGAAGTTGTGCAAATGCTGGCACTCGGCGATAAGCTGCAAAATATGCCGAACAACTTATCCGGCGGTCAGCAACAGCGTGTAGCGATTGCTCGCGCCCTTGTCTCAAAGCCTGCCATTATATTAGCCGATGAACCAACGGGCAATCTTGACAGTAAAACAAGCAGCGATGTATTGGGACTGTTGAAAGTAACAAGCCAGAAATTTCATCAAACGATTGTGATGATTACCCACAATAGCGAGATCGCCCAGCTTGCAGACCGTATTGTCCGCATTGAGGACGGGAAAATTGCAGAATAAGGGGGGCAAAAACTATGAATGATATTTTATTTGGAAATAGCAATCGCCCTGTTATCAAAAAATTATCCAACCGTTATTTCAAAGCAGGAAAGAGTAGAAATATCATTGCAATTATTGCAATCGCTCTAACTACTATACTCTTTACAACCATTTTTACATTAGGCTCTGGTTTGATAGATACCGTTCACGACCAAAATATCAGAAAACAAGGTGGCGACGGTCAAGCGGTTTTGAATTATATAAGCGATGAGGTTTTTGATAATATAAAAGGCAATGAGATGATTGAACAGATTGCCTATACAAAGGCAGTGTCTTATCATATCAATAATCCCGGACTGGAAAAATGGCGTGCTGATATGTGGTTTATGGACGATACTGCTTTGAAGTTTGCACGGTATGAGCCAACAACGGGACACCGTCCTGAAGCAGAGAATGAAATTATGGCTGATACCAAAACGCTGGACGCACTTGGTATTCCTGCTGAAATCGGAGCAACCGTAACTTTGGACTATCAAATTAAAGGGATTTCATATTCAAAGAATTTTGTACTATGCGGATTTTGGGAAACAGACAGCCTAAGTAATATTGGACGACTTATTGTTTCTAAAGCCTTTGTTGACAATAATTCTGAACTTTTAACATACACCTATCCCGAAGATAATGACTATTCCGGCGTAGTCGCCGCTTATGTTATGTTTCATGGAAACGGAGCTATCGAATCAAAATTACATCAGCTTCTTGCTGAAACGGGCTATACTTGTGATACTATGGGCGGAAGTCCATCAGATGACAATTATGTGATCGCTCGTGTTAGTCCTGCATATCAAGGCAGTAACTTTTTAGAAAATCCAGCTTTATTGATTTCGGGGATTGTTGGCATACTTTTAATTATGATAACAGGGTATTTGATTATATATAATATTTTCCAAATCTCTGTCATTCAAGATATTCAATCCTACGGACAGCTTAAAACTTTAGGCACAACAAAACGACAAATAAAGAAACTTATCAGCAAACAGGCTATGTTACTTTCCTTTATCGGTATTCCATTCGGCTTGCTAATTGGTTTCTTTGTTGGACGAGCATTAGTACCATTTTTAATGAACGGCACAGTTTATGCTTCGGACGCAGGAGTAAAAGTAACTGCTAATCCAATTATTTTTATCGGAGCTGCTTTATTTGCACTTGTTACAGTGATTATTAGCGTAAATAAGCCTGCCAAAATAGCAGGTTCAGTATCGCCTATTGAAGCAATCCGCTATACCGAAAATGACGCAACAGCATTTCAAGGCAAAAAGACGTCTAATAAAAAGTCTATACATGGAGCCAAAATTCATCGCATGGCATTATCAAATCTTGGTCGGAACAAGAAACGTACAATTTTGGTTATTATTTCTATGACTTTGAGTTTGGTATTGTTCAACACTGTATTCACACTTGCAAGCGGCTTTGATGTGGAAAAATATGTAGAGAAATTTGTAAACAAGGATTTCATCATCTCTACTGCGGATTACTTCAATTTTAAGTTTGGAAATAGCGACAGCAAAAATGACCTTTCCACTTCTTTTATTGAAGCAGTTAAGCAAAATCCGGCATTTGATGAGGGTGGCGAGTTATATACTACAAAGATTTTGGAAGAAGCATTTTCTGTCGAGAATGGAGTTACCTCAAATTATAACAAAGACGCTGAGGGAAATCCTTTGGTTCAATTATATGGAGCAGATGATTTTTTACTGAACTCAATGGATGTTATAGAGGGAACGATTGATTGGGAAGCATTAAAATCCGGGAACTATGTACTGTATGCCCTGACCGCTGATGACAATGGAAACATTATTGATGACCCTAATATTCATGTTGGCGATACACTTCACTTCAATCATGTACAAATGAACGGACTTTCCAGTAGTATAGATAATAACTTTGACTGCAAGGTTATGGCAAAGGTGCTAATCAATGAAAACACCGATACGATAAGAAGTACCGGATTTGCAAAGTTCTATATGCCGACGGATGTTTTCTTACCTCTTTGCGAGCAACCTCATTTGGTTAGCTTCCCATTCAATGTAGTTGACGGTATGGAAGCTGATATGGAGGAATTTTTGAGCAGCTATGTTGAGGACATTGAGCCGAGTATGAATTACGACTCTAAACAAACGTATATCAATTCCTTTAATGATTTAACCTCTCTGATTATTACCATAGGGGGAGCGTTAAGCATTATCATTGGCTTAATAGGAATTACAAATTTTGTAAACTCTGTTCTTACCAGCATTATTACACGAAGAAAAGAACTTGCCATGCTTCAAAGTATTGGTATGACAGGAAAACAGCTAAAGAAAATGCTGTCATTTGAGGGCTTATACTATGCTGCGGGAACAGTTGTTGCGTCAATCGTATTTGGTTCTCTGGTATCGGTTATCATTGTAAGAGCAATTTCAAATAGCATTTGGTTTTTCACTTATAAATTTGTTATTTTCCCTATGTTTGTTATCTATCCATTTTTGATTGCGCTAACGGTTATTATTCCGGCAATCATATATCGAAAGATCGCAAAAACAAGTATTATAGAACGGCTTCATCAAAACTAAATAATATAGAAAAGCTGGAAGCAAAATTAAGTCTGCTTCCAGCTTTTTTGTATTTGCTATTTATGTGGTTGACTAAGGAATATTGTTTAAGCGTGAGTTTGTGATATTGGGTGTGGTATCTTTAACTATGGGAAACTCCGTGAGGGCATTTTGAATATGCTGCTGCAAGACCCGGAACTGTTTGAGCGGATTCCGGGGATCACGGAAGAGCAGCGGGAAGCCTATGAAAGACAGAGAAGGAGGATGTTAGAACGTGGAAATTCTGGCGGTAGTGGCAGTCACAGTGTGTGCGGCGCTGTATGCGATAGCCGATTTTATCAAGCGTCGGCGCCGGCACAAATTCAATGAGGAGCTGCGCCGGTACATTCAGAAGCACAAGGGGGACTGGGACGATGCCGATGAAGGTTTGCATTGACTGTGGCACGATCTTCCCGGCGGAACACATCGGCGCAAAGCGGTGCTGCCTCTGCGCCGCCAAACACGGGACGGAGCCGACGGCAGAAAAGGTGTATCCCAAGCCGCCGGTCGATGACCTCACTCGGGATGTTCGGCAGGCCGATGCATCCGGTAAGTCCTACGGTTTCTGGCGGGCCGGTCTTCTGCTGGCGAAGCAGAAAGCCCGGGAAGAGATGGAAGTAAAGAAGGCCCAGCGGGAACAGCCGCATGAAGAGAAAGGAAAGCAGGAAAAATGAACATCGGAAGATGCAAGGGCTGTGGGCAGCCCATCGTCTGGATCGTCACCACCAAGGGCAAGAAGATGCCCTGCGACCCGCAGCCGGTCACGGGCTACGGCGACCACACGACCGTCAAGAAAGACAAAATCGTGACCGGCACGGGAATGGTCCTCTCCTGCAACCTGAAACCGGACGGTGGCGCAGTGCTTGGCGTCGGCTATGTTCCGCATTGGGCGACCTGCCCGGCGGCTCAGAACTTCAAGAAGGAGAAAAAGCAATGATGCCTGCATTGGCGCTCCTCTGGATTCTGGGCGGGACGTTTATCGAAGCGGCCATTACAACGCTTGTTGTGAGCTGGCTGATTGGAGAAAGCTTTCAATGGAGCGTGACCGTCCTGTTCTGGCTGATCCTGTTGTGCATCAAGTCGGCGTTGGGCTGGCGATGACCATACGGTCTGGGCGTACCGAAACACGCCTGCCACGCGGTCGAAAGCATGGGCGTGGACGACCGCCCCGGTCGCTCCGACAACCGGGAGTCCCACCTTCTGGGGACTGAAAGAATACAAAGGGCGGCCCGCATGGGTGGGCGGCGTCCGTGCGCCGCTCCCTTTATGGAGTATGCAGGCGCATCCGGGGGAGTAGCCCCGGAACTGGTTCGATTCCAGAGTGCTCCACCAGAACGAATATTCACCCGTGAAAAGAAAGGACCATGAACATGACGCCTAAAGAAATCGAAAAGCTCTTTAATCACCCTGCGGAACTGTCGGCAAAAACCGACGGGAAGGGAAATGAGAAGGTCACGCTTCGCGGAGAAGTGGCTGATCTGGGGTGGTTGGTGAATAAGGTTGTCACCGGCATTTACGCGCAGGTTGACGACCCGGATACCGTGAGAGCACTGGACGCTGCAATAACGATGACCATTCATCTGCGGGCTACGAAGCGCGTCAAGGAGCTTCAGGCAACCGGCATGACTTTCCCTATGAAGGTAGATGCAGCCCCGGCCCCGGATGGCGGCACTTGGGGTAGCATCTTCGGGGCTCTTTTCGGAAAGTGAGGCAAGGCAGGAATTCATATGGAGAGAAGGAAGGTTAATGAGTCCGTGGGTTAAATGGATTAGAGAAAACCGCGTCCACCCAGCGGAACTGTCAGCAAAAACCGACGGAGAAGATGGGGAGGTCATACTTCTTGGGGAGGTGAATGATCTGGCATGGCTGGCAGCCAAAGTCTTTGGCAGCATTTTCTTGCGGGTTGATGACCCCAAAAGCATTCGGAAACTAGACCTCATAATGACGACAAACATTCATTTTTATGCTATGGAATGCCTCGCGCGGATTCAGAAATCCAACTCGGATGCAGCTGTGAGCACGGACGCAATGACGCCTTTGGAAGGTGAGACTTTAGACAAAATCATGAAAACGCTTTTTGGACAGGAGGTAAATTGACATGGCAAAAGCAGAAATCCATGCAAAACTCGTGGATGAGAATGGAAAGCTCAGGGTCAAGGTCGAAGCAAATGGATATGCGCTGGACCTTCTGGACATGATCGCCAGTGTTGCGGCGGGCGTCATCGCGACAGATGCGGACGATGAGGGCGTCATCAAACGCAGGAAGCAGTATTTCTTCATGACGACGGAGAACAACCTGAGAGATGGAAATGGTAGGGACAAGGCCGGGGAATGATGGGCGCGGGATGCACCCGAACACGACCCCGCTTGGCACAGCTACATATTTATATAAGGCCAAGGAAATGAAGAATCTTGCAAGAAGCACTAAGACCGGCGCGGCCTGCAAAGGCGGTGTAAAGAATGAACAGTGTAGACACACGTTCGAAATAACCAGAGCGCAATGTGCGCCGTGTGCTGGTTATAACGCGGAATGCATGGACTACGAGAAAAACGATGCTGCTGATACAAAGCATCGGTCTGAGTTGTCATGAAATAAGACACCCCGCGCCCGCAGCTGCGGGGTGTCTTTTATATGGCGTGGGGCGGACAAGCTGCTGGCAACTGCTGATCCGCCGGAAGCGGGGCCGTACCCTGTCCGCGCCGCCTGCATAGGCATCATGAAAGCTGGTGCGATTTTGCATGAACTTTTACGCACTGGCAGGGCGAAAGAGTGCCGTAGGGCAGCGCCTCTCCTAGCGCCGCAAGCGTGGTGAAAGCCCACGCTGCTCTTGAGCCAAGCCGCATCCACATGACGGTATCATGGAAACCGACAGGGTGCGCCCGCCGCATGAGCGAAGAAATGCCTTGTCCGATTCACCCAAGACAAAGGTGAAAGGCCTGGATTTGGCCCCGGGCCGCCCCGCCGCGTTACTCTCTGACGCGGCGGGTTTATATGCGGGTGCATAAGGCTGTTGTCTGTCACCGATTCCTCATCGGCAGGCAAGCCGGTTCGATACCGGCCATCCGCGCAAGAAGAAAGTGAGAAGAACATGATTCACCTTGGAGACATCACGAAAATCCACGGCAACCAGATAGAGCCGGTGCATTGCATAATATTCGGCTCGCCCTGTCAGGACTTGTCTATGGCGGGATTGAGACTCGGGTTTGGCGGCGACCGCTCAGTGCTGTTTGTGGATGCCGTCAGAATTATCGGAGAGATGAGGAGAGCCACAAATGGAATGTATCCAACTTTCGCTGTTTGGGAGAATGTACCCGGAGCTTTCAGCTCCAACGGTGGAGAGGACTTCCGAACTGTGCTGGAAAAGCTTGCCCGCGTGGCACAACCAGACGCTTCAATTCCTCGACCTTCGGAGGGGGGGGGGCGGCGCTGGAAACACGCAGGAGCAATCGCCGGAGACGGATGGAGCTTGGCTTGGCGACAGCTTGACGCTCAACATTGGGGAGTCCCCCAGCGTCGCAAACGAATCGCTCTTGTCGCAGATTTTAGAGGTGGACGTGCCGCTGAAATACTTTTTGAGCGCACGGGCCTGCCGGGGAATCCTGACCAGAGCATCCCGACGTGGCAAAGCATTGCCGGACTTGCTCAAGACAGCCCTGCTGGACATGATCGAGTGGTGGGAGAGCGAAGCTACTGCATCAGCGGAAACACCGTAGACCGGGTTACATACCAAAACGGAACCGGCGTGAGGGAAAGCGGCAGCTTTACGGTGAACACCGTGGACCGCCATGCGGTAGCGTACTCCATCAATCCGCTGGACAGCAACAGCATGAAATCGGCAAATCCCAATAGCGGCTTCAACGAAACGAAGGTGAGCCAGACGCTGGACTGCTTCGACCCTAACCCTGCAAAGAATCAAGGCGGTCTGGCGATAGTGCAGCCCTATGTGCTGAAAATCCGTTCGGGTTGTGACGGCGGCGGCAAGGGCGCGCTGGTGCAGACAAAAAGGACCATGACGCTCTCGACGCTTCAAGATCAGACGCTCTTTCAGCCGGTCGTTTTTGATGCCCGGGGAAATGGCGACGGTATTACAGTCCCGACTATCACTGGAGATCACGAGTCCCGGGTGACGGACTACACGGCCATTGCGGTTGACCTGTACAACGGGGCCGTGACTGGCGATAAGGCTGCACCCATTACATGCAGGAGTATCGGGTCTCATTCCGGGCCGCAGGTGGCAGAACAAAGAACTTTCAGCGAGCAGGCTTATGACAGCTTCAAGCAGAGTGGAAGCGGAGGAACGCTGAAGGGCAGCGGTGGCGCAGTAGGGTATGGCGGGGAGTCTCTGGTGGCAGAAAAGATGGTTCGCTGGATTGTCCGACGCTTGACACCGACAGAGTGCGAGCGCCTGCAAGGCTTTCCCGATGGCTGGACGGACATCGAGGAATGGATAGACACCAAAGGGCGAGTCCATAAACCGGCGGACACCCCGCGCTATAAGGCGCTGGGAAATTCCATTGCTTTGCCGCAATGGTTCTGGATCGTCCAGAAAATGCGGCCATACATAGGTGACGGGGCAACAATGGGCAGCTTATTCGACGGCATAGGCGGTTTTCCACTGGTCTGGGAAGCAACCTATGGAAAGGGAACTGCAAGGTGGGCTTCGGAGATAGAGGAATTTCCCATCGCAGTAACAAAGAAATGGTTTGGAAGCGAGGAGGCGAAGCTATGAAAAATCCTATGATGCAGAAAGTGACGCTGGCGTTAAGCTGTGCTGCTGTTGGTCTGGCAGTTTTCGATATGACGGTCAAGGATGCTCGTATTCATGAGCTGACGGAAGAACGGGACATCTACGCCAGCAGGTTTCAAAACTGGTCTGAACGTGCAATGCGGGACGAGGAAGCAATCTCAGAGCGAGATGATTTGCTCGACAAACTGCTTGGCGAGATGGATGCTGTACTCAACGGTGAAATCAAGTTCGAAGACGCGGGTGAATTTCACTGCACTGCATACTGCACAGAAAATTTTCCGCATGAGTGTGGAACGGGAACAGGAATCACGGCCAGCGGGCAGCCGATCCAGGCGGACGTGACGGTGGCGGCAGACCAAACACTTCTCCCCTATGGGACGGTTTTGTACATAGAGGGCGTGGGCATCCGCATTGTGCAGGACAAGGGCGCAGGCGTGCAGGGACGGCGTCTTGACATCGCTGTTGCCGGGACGCATGAGGACGCCTTAAAGTGGGATGGATACGGCAACCATAGGGTGTGGGTCATTGAAGGGTCGGATGGTGACGAATGAGAGTCGGTTGCTACTGTATGGACTGCATGGAGGGCATGGCGCAGTTTCCGAATGATTTCTTTGATCTCGCGGTTGTTGACCCGCCGTATTTCAGCGGGCCGGAGCGCCGGGGCTACTATGGTTCAAAGGTCAGCAGGATAGGCGTCCACCGCGATTATCCCGTTTCTCCAAAGTGGGATGTTCCCGGGAAGGAATATTTCGATGAGCTGCTTCGGGTGAGCCACCATTACATCGTGTGGGGGTGCAACTACTTTGACTACCGATTCGCGCCCGGGCGTATCGTCTGGGACAAGTGCAACGCTAACACGAGCTTTTCGGACTGTGAGCTCGCAGCGACAAATCTGTTTTCGTCGGTTCGACTGTTCAGATTCATGTGGAACGGAATGATGCAGGGAAAAAGCATCGCCGAAGGCTATATCATGCAGGGCAACAAAGCTCTGAATGAAAAGAGAATCCACCCGACTCAAAAGCCGGTGGCGCTGTACGACTGGATATTCCGGGAGTATGCAGCTCCGGGACAGAGAGTCCTCGACACACATCTTGGGAGCGGGAGTAGCAGAATTGCCGCATACAACGCGAGTCTTGAATTCACGGGATTTGAAATCAGTTCGGAATATTACAGCCTGCAGGAAAAGCGTTTTCAAGAATACACCGCCCAGCAGGATATGTTTCATCTTTGTTTGTCGGAAAGGGGAGAAACGGTATGAGCAAAGCTGTCCTTATCAGCATTCGTCCAGAGTGGTGTAAGAAAATTGCAGGCGGGCAGAAGATCGTGGAAATCCGTAAAACAGCACCAAACCTGAAAAAGCCGTTCAAGTGCTACATCTACTGCACCAAGAGCACACACTTTGTTGATATTCCCGGCGTGAAAGAAAGTGACCTCATGCCGGCTGACGGAAAAGTCATCGGCGAGTTTACTTGCTACAGTACCACGATCATCTGCCATGTAGGGACGACGGGGAGCGGGGCTTTGCCCAAGCTGCACATTATTGGGCCAGGGCCGGGATTGCAGTATAAGCCTGCAACTGACCTGCTCAAAGCGGCTTGCATGAGCGAAGAAGCGGCGGAAGAATATCTCAAGGGTGGCAGCGGGTTCGGCTGGGACGTCTCAGACCTCAGAATTTATGGTAGGCCGCACGAATTGTGCGAGTTTACAGGTCTCAGAAAAACAAGATTCGGCATGGAGCCGGTGAAACTCGACCGCCCGCCGCAGAGCTGGCGTTATATCGAAATGGAGGAGCTGGACGATGACGGAAGAGTGGAGAGTGACCGAAGATGAAATTTCCCGATAAAAAATATTCCGTCATTTATGCAGACCCGCCGTGGAGCTACCGCCAGCATGGAACGGGGCCGAAAAGCCGTGGCAATGCGGCGCAGCACTACCACACGATGAGCACCGAAGACATTTGCGCTCTCCCGATT
>PPYF01307433.1_pt1 | contig 12018 bp, 6 predicted proteins | sample 1559871 | NCBI WGS metagenome assembly PPYF01 (sample SAMN08240021, study PRJNA423297) | Human gut metagenome, whole genome shotgun sequencing project. | reverse complement strand
CAAATGGAAATGCTTGAACAAGAGAAAGAACGGGAAGTCTATCATGCTAAGATTGATTTCTTTACCAACGTTGCTCACGAAATACGAACTCCGCTGACCCTGATTAAAGGTCCTTTGGAAAATATTATCCTGAAAAAGGAAGTGGATTCGGAAACGAAAGAGGATTTGTATATCATGAAGCAGAATACGGAGCGTTTGTTGAATCTTACCAATCAGTTGTTGGATTTTCGAAAGACAGAAACACGGGGATTCCGGTTGAACTTTACTGAATGTGACGTTGTTGCAGTGCTTCGTGAAACCTATCTCCGTTTTACTTCTTTGGCTAAGCAAAAAGGATTGGATTTTATATTAGAACTTCCACAGGAGTGCTTTATGGCGGATGTCAATCAGGAAGCTTTGACAAAAATAATCAGTAACTTGCTGAATAATGGAGTGAAATATGCCTCTACTTATCTCCGGATTTCTTTGGAAACAGACGAAAAAGTATTTCACATACGAACTTTTAATGATGGGGAGATGATTCCTGATACAATGAAAGAGGAGATTTTTAAACCTTTCGTACGGTTGGATAAAGAAGATGAAGTAACTACCGGAACAGGTATCGGGTTGGCCCTATCACGTTCTTTGGCAGAATTACATCAAGGTAGTCTGATGATGGAAAAGGGTGAAGAGGTGAATTGCTTTTGCTTGACCTTGCCGGTGAATCAAGATTCTACAATTACTCTCTCGGCTGAAAACGTATCACAGGTTGAGGAGAACTCTTGTGGATGGGAACAGAAAGAAACCGATACGAAAGAAAAGAAACCGATGATTCTAGTGGTAGAAGATAATCCGGATATGTTAGCTTTTATCAGGAAGCAACTTACAACGGAGTATTCGGTTCTAACTGCCATGAATGGAATTGAAGCACTTGCTGTTTTAGATAATCATTATGTTAATCTGGTGGTGAGTGATGTAATGATGCCTCAGATGGATGGTTTTGAACTGTGTAAAACTATTAAGTCAGATTTGAGTTATAGTCATATTCCCGTTGTACTGCTAACTGCCAAGACTAATATTCAATCGAAAATCGAAGGATTGGAACTGGGGGCTGATGCTTATATTGAAAAGCCTTTCTCTGTGGAATATCTGCTCGCAAATATTTCCAGCCTGATTCATAATCGTGAAAAGTTACGTCAGACTTTTGCGAAGTCACCCTTTGTGGCAGCCAATACGATGGCTTTGACCAAAGCCGATGAAGAGTTTATATGGAAGTTGAATGATATTATTCAGGCTAATCTGCATAATCCGGAGTTCAGCATGGAAGATATGGCAGATGCATTGAAGATGAGTCGATCCAGCTTCTATCGAAAAATTAAAGGTGTATTGGACTTAAGCCCGAATGAGTACCTCCGTTTGGAACGCTTAAAGCAAGCGGCACAATTACTGAAAGAGGGCAAGAGTCGCGTCAATGAAATTTGTTATACAGTGGGATTTAATTCGCCTTCTTATTTCTCTAAATGTTTCTTGAAACAATTCGGGGTACTTCCAAAGGACTTTATAGGGTAATGCTAAAAAAAGGTCGGATATTGTTATGAATCTATGTGTTTAGGACATTTTTGTCATTAATTGGGTTATTTGTTTTATAAAAGAACTGCCGGTTAGGGTAACTTTGTCATCATCATTCGACAAATAGAAATTACTAAAATGAAAAGACCCTTATGAAAATGATTTTAAAGACAATGGTGTGTCTGGCAGTAGCTTTTTCCGGAACTGCAGGGGCAGCTAATTATTCTCTGGAAAAGTCACAAGCTTCTTTGGCACTTAAAGTCCCGGGGAATCCGGCTGTGGAATATCCGCTTACTCTCAGTAAACTATCGGATAGTTATTTCGATTATGAGTGGAAAGCAAAAGAGAAAATACCGGTAACTATCTTTCAGCAGATATCAACTGTGGATGATAAACAGCAGGTAACGGTGGTTCTGACGGCTATGGAAGATGTGTACTTCAATTTTGAAGAGCGAATCAGAACGGATTTTCGTCATGATGATTGCCAGTTTTATTTGCCAGGTTTCTGGTATCGTCGTAATTTACGTTCACCTAAAGAGGCTCCATCGTTTCATACTTCCGATAGCTGGGTAGTGCGTGAAGATAGATTGAGCACGCCTTTGACCGGTATTTTTGATGAAAAACAAAAGAAATACATGACTGTGGTCCGCCGGGCAGAATATATTCAGGACGCTTTGAGTACTCATAAGGAAGGTGAGGTGATTCTTTCGGGAACTACTTCACTCGGTTTCACCGGATTTGAAAATCTGGATGGAACGGCTGCTTTGGCATTTGGTTTTCCGTATAAAGAGGCTCCAAAAACCTATATTCGTAAACTTACACTTGCACCTTCAGTCACTGCTTTCCAACTATTAAAGAAAGGAGAGAGTATTTCACTAACCTGGGAAATTCATGAAGGAAAAGGGGAGGATTTTGCCGAGTTTGTAAGTCATACTTGGGAATATTGCTATGATACTTTTCAACCGAAACCTGTGGAAACGGATTATACTCCTGATTATACTAAAGAGATTCTTAGCCATTTTTTTATTGAGAGTTTTGTAGGTGATCGTCCTCTGAACTATAATTCAGGGGTACATATGCGTACTGATGATTGCCAAAATACAGGTTCGGCAGAGGTTGGTTTTGTGGGACGAGTTTTGCTGAACGCATTTAATGCCTGGGAATATGGCTGGAAGAATAATCGGGCTGATTTAAAAGAGAATGCAGCGAAAGTCTTTGATACTTATTTGGTGAATGGGTTTTCTCCTGCAGGTTTTTTCAAAGAGTTCGTTGACTACCGTACCGGTTATGAGGAAACGGTATTTAGCATTCGGCGTCAGTCCGAAGGTATTTATGCTATATTTCATTATCTGGATTTTGAGAAAAGAAACGGACGTAAACATCCTGAGTGGGAAGCGAAGGTACGTAAAATGCTTGATGTATTCCTGCAGTTGCAAAATCCGGAAGGAAGTTTTCCCCGTAAATTTAAGGATGATCTTTCTATTGTAGATAAGAGTGGCGGAAGTACACCATCGGCTACTCTGCCTTTAGTGATGGGGTATAAATATTTCAAGGATAAACGTTATCTGGAAAGTGCTAAACGGACCGCCGAATATCTGGAGAAAGAATTAATCTCTAAATCGGATTATTTTTCGTCTACTCTTGATGCAAACTGTGAGGATAAAGAGGCCTCTTTATATGCGGCTACAGCTACTTATTATTTAGCTTTGGTAAGTCAGGGCAAAGAACGTGAACACTATGCGGGATTGACAAAAAAAGCAGCTTATTTTGCTTTGTCATGGTATTATTTGTGGGATGTACCTTTTGCGCCCGGACAGATGTTGGGAGATATTGGGCTCAAGACGCGCGGATGGGGCAATGTATCTGTGGAAAACAATCACATCGATGTGTTTATCTTTGAATTTGCTTCTATACTAAATTGGCTTTCCAAAGAGTATAGCGAACCTCGTTTCTCACAGTTTGCCGAAGTAATCAGTACTTCAATGCGTCAGTTACTCCCTTATGAAGGGCATCTGTGTGGAGTGGCTAAGTGCGGATATTATCCTGAGGTAGTGCAACATACCAATTGGGATTATGGCAAAAACGGGAAAGGATATTATAATGATATATTTGCTCCGGGTTGGACAGTAGCTTCTTTATGGGAACTGTTTTCACCGGGACGTGCAGAACAGTTTTTTCGGAAATAAAGAGTAATAAGTGAAACGATCAGAGGCCGGTAACGTTCTATAAGGAATATTACCGGTCTTCTGTATCTAAAAATAAAAATTCTTCTATAGGGAGATTTTTCTATAAACCATCTTGTTATTGTTTCAGTTTGGCGAACATTACAATATTATTGTCATTGTCATTTAACGTCTTGATCAAGTTCTGTACCTTTTTCTTTTTATCTGCGGTCAGTCCTTTTTTGTTTACTTCTTTCTCTAGTATCTCTTTCAATGCCATAGGCTCCATATTAGTGACATAATATCCATTGTTGAACGAAGGATAGATCGTCTGACTCGGGGTACTGATAAAATCGTTGTAAAGCCGCACATAATTGCCATGCAATGTTTTTTTGTCAACCATGTAATAAGCCGGTTTAGAGCCGGAGAATGTACTTTCGTCTATTTGTATTGGGAAAGAGACATCACCGATGAAATATTTAGGGATTTCATAATATGCATGCCAGGGGATTTTATCATTTGAAGGATACTTGACGGTGAAACGTCCTTCCAGTTTGTTGCTGGCGGCATTATAATGGTAGAGGGTATCTACACTTGGTTGTGGCATGATTTTCATTAACATCACATCGTAGGCAGCTGTGTTATTCCCCATTGACACTTCGTTACTGAAGTCTTGTGGCATGGCAAGGCTTCCCGGTGCTACAAAGTTTTTACGTTTACCCTTTAAATCTTGTGTCCAGACTACTGCCGGCCATTTAGGGAATGGCAGGACTGTGACTGTGACTTCTGACTTAGCTGTGTTTACCCGGAATTTTCCTTTAGGAACTCTCAGGCACAGGGGGATAGGATCCAATGCATTACCTTTCAAGTCGAATACCAATATCTTGCTGCTTTGCCAGGGTAGGATATAGATGCGATTATTGGCTTCGTCCAGTTGTTCGGCATAAGTGTTTAGATATTCATTCGGGCCTTGTCCATAAGATCCGATATTGGTGATAAATTTACCTGTCCGGTCGAATAGTTTATAAGGAGTTTGTTTGTTATTGCTCACTAAAATATATTTTTCTCCGACGGTTGTTCGTATCCAGCCACCAATAAGTGCTTCGTCCCGATTGTCTAATTTTACAATCTGTAATTCTTCTGTTAACTGGCTCAATGGGAAGTTTACAGTATCTTTTAGTGCCTTCAGATCGCAACTGATTAGCGGACCGTTAGGGGTATTTGTTAGTTTGGCAACAGTAGGCGATTTGGTAAATGGGTCGTTTTCACCGGTTGTAAAAGCAAAAGCTGGCAATAGACAACAGATTGCCAAACTGTGATAGATCATTCTTGTTTTCATAAGCATAAATAATTAGATGAATAATCAAACGCGTTTTGTAACAGCAAAATTAGGTGTTAAGGTAAGAGAAGGCAAAAAAACAGGCGGACAAGAATGATTGTATGAATATGGTTTAAATTGTTGTTTTATAAATGGTTATGTAAATATAGCCTCTTCGGATAGGCGGACAAATACTATCCGAAGTTTTGAAGAATGGCATCCAGGCTGAGAGTTTCGTCAGAAATATGCATCTTTTCTGTTTTAATTCGGTATTTGCGTTTGGTTATGGCCGCTTTGCTGACGCAATAGATATCCGATAGATCTTGTATGTTCACGTTAATCTTTACCAGGCAACAAAAGCAGATATCTTTTTCATTGAGTTGCGGATAATCTTCTTGCAGACGATCAACAAAATTATTAAATGCGTCATTTACCGCTTGCTTCACTTCACACCATTCTGCATCGCTTACAGTAATTTTCTTCCTATTCGGATTGTCATCTGTAGAGTTCTCGATGTGGAGAGAAGGAAGTTTCTGAAGGAAAGAAATATGACGGAACAAAGCTTCACGCATCTCGCTTTCTTTGTTGCGCATGATGATCTCTTTTTCGCGCAGTGCACTTAATTCGGCTTCTTTATGTAATAGTTCATTTTCATGTTGTAGCCGACGAGCTTCTTCTCCGGCCTGTTCTGCTTGTAGCCTTCGTTCCGATACTAATCTTTTTTTCTTTTCCTGATGATAGAAAAAGAGTATTAGTAGAGCTATAAGTAATAAAATAACTGCTATTCCCATCATCCACAGCTCTTTTTCTTGTTGGGTAAGGCGTAGTTGATAGAGTTCGTTCTGGAGCTTTACTTCATTATATTTTCTGGTGGTTTCTTTTGCTTTGAGGTTTGATGTGAGGTCTTTATATAGTATATCTTCTGTTTTAGCCAGATAATATGCCTGTTCCGGTTGCTGGGTCGCATTTGTCAGCCGGTATAAACGTGAGGTAGCCTCAATGGCGATATAGGGTGAAGTTGAGGTAGCTGCCTGTTTATAATAATATCCGGCCGAGTCCAATTGATGCAGGGACTGGAATATTTGACCTCGGATCAATTGGTAGTAAGGTATATCATAGCGATTGCGACGATACAGGCGGAGGTTTTGCACAGATTCCAGTGCCTTGTCGAAGTCTTGCTGTCCTAGATAATAGTTTACGATGTCTTCGGCTATGGTGTAAGTTAGATAATGATATTCTTTGGAAGGAGCAAACCATTCCAACATTTTGTAATACCCTTCTATGACTTCATCGGTCTTTCCCATTTTTCTTAATATTTCCAATTGGGTCCGATGATCATAAAATAAAGAAAGAGTGTCATTAGAAGGGTTATTCAGGGCCAACACCTTATTAGCCAATTTTAGTGCTTCTGGATACTTTTTTTGATTGAAATAGGTGAATTTTTGTATGTTATAGTAATATCTTTGTTGGGTGGGAGTCATATACTCTGTTTTGTCCCGAAGCTCCCGGGCAGAATGTAAAATAGAATCCGGTTGATCTTTATAAAAGAAACTATTGGCCTGTTCCAGTTGGGCTTGTAACCATTGGGCAGTATCTCCAACATGTAGGAAAAGTGGGATACAGACTTTTAATAGTGAATCTTTGGGCTTTTGGGTTTTCCACAATGTGGCTTTATACAATTGAAAGCAGTATTCTGCCCGTTGTTTGTCACTCAGGTGATTGGGGGACTGTATTTGTTGAAGATAAAATAGCATACTGTCTGTAGAAATACCTTCCATTTCTACAGACTTCTTGAGTAAAGTCTGAGTTGAATCTTTACATCCGGTCACACAAGATAGTAAAGCTAAACAGAGTATAATAAGAAAGCTCTTTTTCATAATGCTTTTATTCTTGACGTTACCCGGCCCAATTTTCCCGATCTAAATTCCGATAACTGATTGCCTCTGCCAAATGGCTGGGTTGTATTTGTTCGCTTTCTTCCAAATCAGCTATTGTGCGGGATACTTTTAAGATACGATCATAGGCACGGGCTGAAAGATTCAGGCGTTCCATGGCATTCTTTAGCAGTAATAGCCCTTTCGTGTCAGGTTGTGCAAAAGAAGAAAGTTGCTTGCTGGTCATCTGGGCATTACAATAAGTTCCCGGATAGCCGGAAAATCTTTCTTCCTGTTTCTGGCGGGCTTTGATTACCCTTTGGCGAATGGCAGTGCTGGATTCTCCCTGTTGCCGGTCTGAAATCTTTTCAAATGGTACGGGAACTATTTCAATTTGGATATCTATTCGGTCCAGCAGGGGGCCGGATATTTTATTCAGGTATTTTTGTACTTGTCCCGGATTGCAGACACATGGTTTTGTCGGGTGATTGTAGTAGCCACAAGGACACGGATTCATGGAGGCTACCAACATGAAGCTGGCCGGATAGTCAATAGTGCTTTTCACTCGTGAAATGGTTATACGCCGGTCTTCAAGGGGTTGACGCAATACTTCGAGCACGCTACGATTAAATTCCGGGAGTTCATCCAGGAAGAGTACCCCGTTATGTGCTAGGCTGATCTCTCCCGGTTGTGGGAAACTGCCTCCTCCTACCATCGCTACTTGTGAGATGGTGTGATGCGGGTCCCTGAAAGGCCGCTGAGATATCAGAGAGGAATTGCGTCCTAATTTACCAGCGACCGAATGTATTTTGGTTGTTTCAAGGCTTTCTCCTAAGGATAAGGGGGGAAGTATGGAAGGTAATCTTTTGGCCATCATTGATTTACCACTTCCGGGGGCTCCTACCATAATTAAATTGTGTCCTCCTGCCGCCGCTACCTCAAGTGCCCGTTTAACGTTCTCTTGGCCTTTTACATCTGCAAAATCGTATTCAAAATCACTCTGACACGCATAAAATTCTTCACGGGTATTGACTATGGTTGGTGTCAGTTCACGTTTACCATTGATGAACTCAATTACTTCCTGTATATTATTTACTCCATATACTGACAGATTATTGACTACCGCCGCTTCCCGTGCATTTTGTGCTGCAAGCATGCCAATGGCCAGGGGGAGATCATAGGATGAACCCTCTTTGCGAATATCTGCCGGAGCCATATTAATGACTATATTGCTGGTTGGCATTTTGTAGCCGGTCACTTGTAAGGCGGACAGAATGCGCTGATGGCTTTCTTTAACGGCTGAATCAGGAAGACCTACCATGTAGAACATGCATCCTCGTGAACTGTTGACTTCTATTGTAATGAGGGTTGCTTCAATGCCTTGTACAGCCGCTCCGAATACTTTTATTAGCACGTGTTTTCAATGATTTTAGGTTAGTAACTCGGTTTAGCGGATAGATTTCCCTGGTTTTTTCTCTTCCGTTTTTAGTAATTCTTTCAGCTTATCGGTAAGCGCTTCTCCCTGGATATCTCTTGCTAGAATTTTGCCGGTGGGAGAGAGCAGTATATTAGTAGGGAGCGTCAGTATGGCATATTGTTTGGCTGTTTCCGAACTAAGTCCTGTAAAATCACATACTTGATCCCAGCTCAAAGTATCCTTCTTAATGGCTGTTTCCCATGCTTCTCTATCTATGTCGAGTGATATTCCCAACATTGCGAAATTTTTGTTTTTCTTATATTCCTTATTCAGTCTTTTTAATTCTGCATTGGCTTCAGGTTGCGGATCACACCATGAAGTCCAGAAATTAAGCAGGAGATATCTATTTCTGAATCTCTCGGCAGAACGTGATAATTTCTCGCCTTTTTCATTGGGTAAACTAAAGTAAGGAGCAGATTTCCCGACAGTCACTTTTTCCAATTGATCGATGTAGTCGCTGATATTCTCGATATACGGGCGGTCGAGGAGTGCACCTGTCATAGCCTCAGTTATTTCTTTTATTTTGATATAGTCTGGTTGCGGAGTCTGTACAAAGTATTTATCCAGCAGATAAACACTTGCCAATGAAGAGTTGTGTTGGCGGATAAATGTTTCGGCCTTCTCCTGCATCATTTTGTCTGATGCACTGCCTAAGCCTCTTTGTTCTTTCATAAAAAGGCTCAAACTCGTATTTGGTTCATTGCCATTTATGTCCAGATAGCTGAGATCATCAATATTTCCTTTGATCGTAATTTGATTTCCTTTATCCAAAAAAACAGGATACTCTACATGACCGTTTATCAGGAGTACGGCTGTAGTCAGTGTGTCAATTACTGTAGAATCGATATTGAGGTTGTAGCTGAACTTGCCTTTCTCTGCATAAATCGTATCTATACGATCGTACAAAGCATCTGTCCCATACAGGTAGAGTGTGTCATTAGTCAATCCCTTGATCTCGCCTTCCAAACTGATCCTGGAACTGTTGTTTTTGCATGCAAGTAAGCAAAATATGGTAATAAATAGAAGCCCTATCTTTCTCATTCTTCATTCTTTTTTGCGAAAGTAAGGGTTTTGTGGATAAAAAAAAAGAATTGTCCGTCATTTGTGTGACGGACAACTCTCTTTTTTATGTTTTGCTCAATGAAGTCTCGCTTATTTTACGATGCTCATGAAATCTGCATTCGTATAATATTTAGCGAACTCAAGATCTGTAGCAGCTTTCTTAGCCAGAGCCGGGTTTTTAGCTACAGCACTCTTCAAGCTGCTTGTCAGCATAGAAGTGTTGTTAGTTCTTGCACCCAAAACAGCCATCAGGTAGTCTGTGTAAGCATCCGGAGTTGCGATACCGGCCAATGTGTTTTTAGCTTTGTTGTAGTCCTTAGCAAGGATCTGTGCCAAAGCAGCACTGTTTGTTTTAGTATCACCAAATGCGTTAACTGCTCTTTCGTATTGTCCCTGAGCTACGTACAGGTTACCCAGTGTTTCGTTCAGTTCTTTTGCACCGGCAGCCTTGCCTAAGTAAGATTCAGCAGCAGCTTTGTCACCTTTAGCAAGAGCGATCAGACCTAAGTTCATGTTTACTTCAGGTGCAGATTTAATGCTTTCTGCTTTCTTCACGTATGATTGAGCTTTGTCCAGATCACCTGCCTGATAAGCCAGTTTACCCAAGTTGTTGAATGCACGATAGTCATTCGGGAACTGCTGAGAAGCTTTAGTATAGATGTCAGCTTTCTTAGCCGGGTCGTTAGTCAGTGTAGCAGCGTACAGAATTTCCTCTACGTTCAACTGTTTCGGATCTGTTGCAGCCAGATTAGCGATTTCTTCGTCAGACTTACCGATGATTTCATAGTTCAAAGTCAAACGAGAACGACGCAACTGCGGCAAAATTTCGTCAGCCAAAGTTTTGTAAACAGAAGAGATGTTCTTAATTTCAGTTTCTCTTTGTTCAGGATCCTGATACATAGACAAAACGCGAAGGATCAATTCTTTATCCTGAATGTTTGATTTAGAAACCAGTTCTTGGAAACCTTCCCAGTCCTGTGCAGTATATTTAGCATCAACCGGAACTTCAATTTTAGCTTTCTTCAGGTCTTTGTTGATCAGTTTGGTTGTGTTACCTTCACGGTTTTCAGCCAACCCTGTATTCAACTTCACACCACCATCGGGAGAAGCGTAAGCAGAAATTTCGATATTGCTGATCTTCTTGTTTTCAGCATCGTTTACATTAGCAACTTCTTTGTTGAATTCCTTAGCAGTCTTCAATTCGCTTGAGCGGATGTTAGCCTGTTGGATAAGGAACATAATGTTAGCGTTGTGTGCTTCTTTGATGATACGTTGGAAAGCGTCGTCACCCAAAGCCGGATTAGCACTACTCAAAGTGTTGTTAATCAATTCAGAAGTAGAGATCACACCGTCTGCGATTTTTACAGCAGGGATAGCGATTGTTTTCTTTCCGACTTTTGCGTTGAACTCAAGGTAAAGTTCAGATTTTGCCATTTCAGGAACGTAGTCGAATGTAGTTTTCATCGTGTAATTACCACCCATCTTGTAAGAGATAGTCTGGTCGTTACCTTCTACCTTTTCACCCTGGAATACGGCAGGCTGTCCTTTAACTTGTCCACCCTCCCATTTCAGAACCGGAGTTACTTCAACAACTGCGTTCTTTTTGAAATACTTTTCAGGGAACTTTCCGTTGATAGTCACAGGAACTTTACCACCTACAGCTTCCAGTACCTGAGGAGTCGTAGTGAAGTAATCAGATGACAGTGCACCCATTTTGTTGCTACATGATGACAATGCAACAACCAATGCCATAAGTAAAGGCAAATACAACTTCTTGATCATTTTAGGTATAAATTAAATGTTTGTAATTGAAATTTTGTCTATTCAATATGCATCTGTGGATTGCCCATAAATGCCACGCAAAGATATTAATTCTTATACATTTAGGCAAATACACTCTTAATTTTATTATAATTTAATGAAAACTATCGTGTTTACGGGTTGTTTAGCACTATTTTCCTTCTTAAACAACACCAAATCAGCCTCTATTGTTTACCGAAACGGCTTTTTTTCTTGTCGGTATTTGATGTTGCGTGGATGATGTTCTATGATTTCACTTCGCAACATATTGCGGTCGATGTGGGTGTAGATTTCGGTAGTCGAAATAGACTCATGCCCCAACATGCATTGGATAGCCCGCAGATTGGCGCCTCCTTCAAGTAAGTGTGTCGCAAAGGAGTGGCGGAATGTGTGCGGACTGATATTTTTGGTAATTCCCGCCATATCGGCCAGCTCTTTGATGAGATGAAAGATCATGATTCGTGATAAATGGGTACCTCGCCTGCTTAAAAACAGATAATCTTCATGATCTTTTTTTATATTGATCCGATTTCGATCCAAGAAATAAAGCTTTATTTCCTGGATCGCTTTGGGAGAGATAGGGACTAATCGTTGCTTGCTGCCCTTTCCTTCTACTTTAATGAAACCTTCGTCAAAGTACAAGTCTGATAGTTTTAGTCCGGTTAACTCGGAAACCCGTAATCCACAGCTGTAAAGCGTTTCCAGGATTGCCCGATTTCGTTGCCCTTCGTTCTTACTCAGGTCTATTGTCGAAATAATCCGGTCTATTTCTTCTAC
>PPYF01242673.1_pt1 | contig 12020 bp, 9 predicted proteins | sample 1559871 | NCBI WGS metagenome assembly PPYF01 (sample SAMN08240021, study PRJNA423297) | Human gut metagenome, whole genome shotgun sequencing project. | reverse complement strand
GCCCTGGGGCAGGTCGTTGCGGGGGCCGTGATAGAGCAGGTCTCCCAGCAGCAGCAGCCGCTGGGCGCCCTCCCGCACAAAGGCTTGCAGCATTTTTTCACAATATAAGGCAGAGCCGTGAATATCCGAAGCGATCATCCATTTCATGGGACGCACATCCTCTCTTTCCCGCAGGGGGAATCGTTTTAAATTATTGTAGCACACCTGCGGGGGAAAAGCCATGGCGGGCCAGAAAAAACGCTGTACGCGGCTGGGGCGTACAGCGTTGGGGATGTTTTACAGCTTGGAGTAGCCATATCCGTTTACCAGGGCATCCAGCTTGGCGCCGTGCTTGCACAAGGGGCACTCCTGGGTGGAATAGGTGGCGTAGCCAGAGACGTCCTCCTTGGTGAAGATAGACTGTACCGGCACCCCCTCCACCTGGGTGATATCGCTGAAAATTGTGGCGATGCCGGCGGTGGAACCGCCATAATACTGAACGCACTCCATGGCCTTGCGGGCGCTGATGCCCGTGGTGACGGAGGCCGTTAAAATCAGCACGTGCTTGTCCCGAATCATGGGTACCAGGTTGTCCCGGAAGATCAGCTGGCTGGTGGTGTCGTACTCTGGGGTGACCACATAGATGGTCTGGTGGGCATTGATGGAGATAAAGCCGGCCCGGTTCAGCTCCTTGGCCAGGTAGGCGCCGATAATCTGGGTGCCGTCCAGGCAGAGGATGGTGTCCACAATGGTGCTGGCCACATAATGCTGCGTCAGAGCCTGGGCAGCCAGCTCGGCCTCGCTTTGGCGGGTCTTCAGGGTGGTCATGTCCAGATAGCAGTTGATGTGGGAGTGGTTGGTGGCAAAATGGCCGTGGATCACCTTCAGCGGCACGCTGCCATTCTTCGACAGGATTTTGATGATGCGGTTTTCCATAAATTCTAACCTCCCTGCCGCAGCCTGTATGGAAACAGGGGATCGCGGTATTTTTATCAATTATAGCAACTGAGAAGGGAAAACACAAGATGTTTTCCTCAGGTTTTTAGAGTTTTATTCCAATAATCTGCAAAAATATGAAATAAAACCAGCAGGAAAGGCCAAATCCTCCTTGACACGGGGAGGGCCGCCATGCTATTTTATAATTGTGAAGTTATATCCTCTAAAAGGCGTGCCGCCCGCAAGAGGATGGGAGGAAACCCTGTTTCGGGACAGAAGGGAGGCTTTCGGTATGAAGAGCGTGGGAAAAAGGCTGCTGGCTGGCGCGATTTTGGGAGCGGCAGAGCTGGGCGCTGCCGGGCTGCTGTCGAACGTGGGCAAGCTGGCGTCTTTTCAGGACATCACCTTTTTTCTGGGCATTTTCACCTTGCTTTTTGGCGGGCTGATGCTGTTCCACACGATGCGGGTGAAGGCCGGCGCGCCAACCAGCGCCAGCAACAGCAATGCCCAAGGGGCCTTTGCCGCCCAGGTGGCCTTTGAGGAGGCCAAGGCCATGGAAAAGCTGCGGGACAGCAGCAAGGGCCGGGAGCTGGCAGCTGCCCCGGGGGCGATTGCCTTCTTTGCGGCGGCAGCGGTTGTTCTGGCAGGTTTTGGCGTCAGCCTGGCGTTGTGACGGATTCGGGGCTGCGGGAAGGGCGGGTGCTGGCAGACGGCGCCTACCTTCGCAAAAAGGGGCGCGGCACACTGTGCCGCGCCCCTTTTTTGGCCCCTTACGAGGCTTTTTTCCCTGTGTAGAGCTGGTAATAGCGCCCTTTCTGAGCGATGAGCTGGTCGTGGGTGCCCCGCTCGATAATGCGGCCTTGCTCCAGCACCATGATGCAGTCGGCGTCCTTAACGGTGCTGAGCCGGTGAGCAATGACAAAGGTGGTGCGCCCAGTCATCAGGGCGTCCATGCCCTGCTGGACTAGGGCTTCGGTGCGGGTGTCAATGGAGGAGGTGGCCTCGTCCAAAATCAGCACCGGGGGGTCCGCCACGGCAGCCCGGGCGATGGACAGCAGCTGCCGCTGGCCCTGGCTCAGGTTGGAGCCGTTCCCGGTGAGGACCGTGTCGTACCCATCGGGCAGGCGGCGGATGAAGCCGTCGGCGTTGGCCAGCTTGGCCGCGGCAATGCACTCCTCGTCGGTGGCGTCCAAGCGGCCATAGCGGATGTTCTCCATCACCGTGCCGGTGAACAGGCGCACGTCCTGGAGCACCATGCCCAGGCTGCGGCGGAGGTCCCCCTTTTTGATCTTGTTGATGTTGATGCCGTCGTAGCGGATTTTGCCGTCGGCGATGTCGTAAAACCGGTTGATCAGGTTGGTGATGGTGGTCTTGCCCGCGCCGGTGGAGCCCACAAAGGCGATTTTCTGGCCCGGCGTGGCGTACAGCTTGATGTTGTGCAGGACGATCTTGCCCTCCTCGTAGCCGAAGTCCACATCGTGGAAGGTCACATCCCCTTGCAGGCGGGTATAGGTGATGGTGCCGTCCGCCTTGTGAGGGTGCTTCCAGGCCCACACGTTGGTGCGCTCTTCGCACTCCACCAGGCTGCCATTGCGGTCCTCCCTGGCGTTGACCAGCTCCACATAGCCCTCGTCCCGTTCCGGCGGGGCGTCCATCAGGTCAAAGACCCGCTGGGCGCCCGCCATGGCCATGACGACGCTGCTGGTCTGCTGGCTGATCTGGCTGACGGGCTGGGTGGCGTTTTTGTTCAGGTTCAGAAAGGCCACCAGGGTGCCCAGCGTCAGGCCGGTGTAGCCGGAGAGGGCCAGCAGCGCCCCCACAATGGCGCACAGCACATAGCTGATGTTTCCCAGGTTGCCGTTGACAGGCATGGCGATGTTGGCAAAGGTGTTGGCCTTGTCGGCGCTGTCCCGCAGGGCCTGGTTCAGCTTGCGGAAATTCTCCACGCTCTTTTCCTCATGGCAGAAGACTTTGACCACCTTTTGGCCGTCCATCATCTCCTCAATGTAGCCGTTAACGGCCCCCAAATCCTTTTGCTGCTGGGTGAAGTACCGGGCGGAACGCCCGCCAATCTGAGAGCTGGCCAGCACCATGACGCCCAGCATGGCGATGGTCTGGATGTTTTCATACATGGCGTCCCGCAGGTTGCAGGCAAAGCCCGAGGAAGCCTTGGCCCCAAACCGCCCGGCCAGAATCCCTGCCGCAAGGCTGACAAAGGCCAGAACAAGCATGACAACGCCGTAAAAATAGACCTGCCCCATGTCCCCGGCCTGGATGCCCTTGTCAATGATGGAGGCCGTCACAAAGGGGATGAGCACCTCCATCAGCACTTCCAGCCCTGTGAACAGGGGAGTAAGCAGGGAGGCCGCCCGGTATTCCTTCACTTGTTTGAGCAGTGTTCGTATCATGGTGATTCCTCCTTATTCCGCTTGGGTGAGATTTTCCCGCATCCGGCACAGGACAGCTTTGGCGCAGTCCAGTTGCTGGGGCAAGAGGCCCTGCAGCAGGACCTGCAGCTGTGTTTGGATGGCTGCGTGCAGCGCCTTTGCCTGTTGGCGGGCCTTTGGCGTGGGCATCAGCCGTTTTTTCCGGTCGTCCAGGGGGTCCAGGGGCGTTTCCAAGAAGCCCTTGGCCTGCAGGGCAGTTAGAAGCTCGGAAAGGGTGGATTTGGAGATGCCCAGCATCTCTCGCAGCTCAGAGGCACAGCAGGTCCCTTCCCGGGAGAGCAGGCTGTCCAGCACAAAGGCCTGGGCAGGGGAGAGGCCCCAGGCGTGCAGCTGCCTTCGGCCGTATTGCTCTGCAGAGGCGTACACCTGCCGGATCAGCAGGAGAATGGATTCGTTCATAAGAGCGCTCCTTTTCTTTGGAAAATGGGGAAACAGTTTTGCTTGGAACTGTTCGCCTGCTAACAATTATAGGGCGAAGCCCCTTGAAAGTGAATTTAGAAAATGCTATTATTAATAAGAGAAACTTATTAATAGGGGGGGAGGATATGAACACCTTTCAGCTTTCCTGCTTTTTGGCCGTGGCAGAGACATTGAGTTTTGCCCGTGCGGCGGAGCAGCTGCACGTCACCCAGCCCGCCGTAACCCAGCAGATCCATTCCCTGGAAAAGGAGCTGGACGCCGTTCTGTTCCGGCGCACCACCCGTTCCGTCAAGCTTACGCCGGAAGGGGCGGCGTTCTTCAGCGATGCCCGGCAGATTGTCGCGTTGACAGAGCGGGCCAAGCACCGCCTGCAGGACCCCAAGGGGAGAGAGTTCCAGGTGCTGTCCCTGGGGTGCGGGGAGCCCTTCCAGCTGTTTTGGATCTCCTCGTTGCTAGAGCAGCTGCGCAGCGCCCTGCCGCAGCTGCATCCCCGCCTGTGTACAGAGCCTATCCCCAGGCTGTTCCGCATGCTGGAGGACGGGGACCTGGACGCGCTTTTGAGCTTTCGGGTATCTCACCCCCCAAAGGGGGATATCCTCTACCGGGAGACTGGGAAGGCGCCCTTGGTCTGCCTGTTGCCCCGGCGCCACCCCATGGCGCGGGAAAGCAACCTGGACCTGCGCCGGCTGAGGGGGGAGAGGCTGGTGCTCCTTACCCCTGCCAAACCCCAGCCGGAGGCCCTTCACACCCTGTTGGGGCGCACGGTGGGAGAGCGGACCCCGGCCGAGCTGTATTTCTGCGAGAGCACGGAAGCCGTGGCCGCCCTGGTGGGGGCGGGATATGGCGCGGCCCTGCTGCCGGACCTGTTCCCGCCGGAAGAGCTGCCCTTTGCCAGGGTCCCCTTGGAGGGGGCGGCGCCGGTCTCCTTCGGCGTCTATTACCGTCCCCGCCCGTCCAGTGCTGCCTTGCGGGAGTTCCTGCGGCTGGTGGGGAAGAATGGGGCCTTGCCGGTGTGATTGGGCGCGGGAACGCAAAAAAGAGAGGCAGCCAAGAAGGCTGCCTCTCCTGTATGGAGGGGATAGAGAAGGTCACTCCACGTCCTGAAGGGCTGCGTACCCCTCTTCGCCGGTGCGGACCTTCACCACGTTCTCTACATCGTAGACGAAGATTTTGCCGTCGCCAATATGGCCGGTGTACAGCACCTTTTTGGCGGTTTCGATCACCGCCCGCGCAGGCACCTTGCTGACCACGATGTCCACCTGGATCTTGGGCAGCAGGTTCGCCTCCACCGGGGCGCCCCGGTAGTACTCCGGCTTGCCCTTCTGGATGCCGTAGCCGAGGACATGGGACACGGTCATGCCGGTGATCCCCAGCGCGGACATGGCCGACTTGAGCGCCTCCAGCCGGGGCTCCTTGCAGATGATTTCCACCTTGGTGATCTTGGGGGCCTTTTGGTCCCCGGGGGAGGTGGTGTCCTTGACCGGCACGGCCTCGGAAACGGGCACCTCGCCCAAGGGCTCCACAGCGGGCCCGTCGGGAGAGTAGCCGATGTTTTCCACCGCCTGCACGAAATCCGGGTAAGCATGGTTCCCGTGTTCGCCAATATCAAGGCCAGCCAGTTCCTCCTCCCTGGAGACGCGGATCCCAATGGTCTTTTTCAAGATCCACCAGACCGCAAGGGCACTGACAAAGGTAAACGCCCCCACCGCGAGGATGCCCGCCAGCTGGATGCCCAGCAGGCTTGCCCCGCCGCCGTAGAACAGGCCGTTCCTGGTGGAGAGGGTGGTCACGCCCTCCTGGGCGAACAGGCCGATACACAGGGTGCCGAACACGCCGCAGCACAGGTGGACCGAGGTGGCCCCCACCGGGTCATCTATCTTTGCGCGGTCAAAGAACACCACCGCGAACACCACAATCACGCCGGCAATGGCGCCAATGATGAGGGAATCCACAATGGAGATGTAAGAGCACCCGCCGGTGATGGCGACCAGCCCGGCCAGACAGCCGTTGATGGTCATGCCCAGGTCCGGCTTCCCCAGGAAGATCCACGAAGTGGCCGTGGCGGTGACGACAGCCGCAATCGCGGAGGTGTTGGTGGTCATCAGGATGTGCATCACATCCGAGGGGTTCTGGAAGCTCATCGTAGAGCCGGGGTTAAACCCAAACCAGCCAAGCCACAGCACAAACAGGCCGATCACCGCCAGGGACATGTTGTGGCCGGGAATGGCCCTGGGCTTGCCCTGTTTGTCATACTTCCCAATGCGGGGCCCAAGGATGAGGGCGCCCGCCAGGGCGGACCAGCCGCCCAGGGAATGGACCACCGTGTCGCCGGCAAAGTCCATAAAGCCCAAATCAGCCAGCCAGCCGCCGCCCCATACCCAGTGGCCGACGATGGGATAGACGACCAGGGTGAGCACAAAGGAGAAGATGATGAAGGAGAGATACTTGATCCGTTCCGCCACAGCGCCGGAGACAATGGTGGCCGCGGTCCCGCAGAACACCAGCTGGAAGAAGAATTTCCCCCAGAACGGCACGTTGGAAGTCAGGGTCCCGTCATAGAACGACAGATCCTTTTCACCCAGGATGAACAGGTGCTCTGTGCCGATAAAGGGGTTGTCGCCTCCAAACATGAAACCCCATCCAAGCAGCATGAAGCCCAGGGAGGAAACCGCGAACACGATGAAGTTTTTGGAAAGGATGTTCACGGTGTTTTTCGACCTGGCCATGCCGGCTTCCAAAGACGCGAAGCCCAGGTTCATAAAGAACACCAGGATTGCCGCAAGAAAGACCCACAAGGTATCAACGATCATAGGGAAACCAACTCTTTTCTTGAGATTTATCTATGTCAAGCGGCATTGCCGCGGGTTGCCGGCGCCGGATTGCATGGTGAAAGGGGCCCTGAAGGATTGCTCCTTCAGGGCCCCTTTGCCCAGCCTGGTGGGGAAAGCTCTGGCCTGCCCGCGACCGCTGGAATAAAAAAACGCCCTGAAAAGCCGTCAGCCTTTCAGGGCGCCATTGCCGCAGAATCGGGGAACTTCCCTCTTACGCACGACATTATACTCCGGAAAGAAGCCCGTGTCAAGTGCGTTTGCAAGATTTGGTGCTAGACGCTGCAAAAACAGAAGAACGACAGGATGGATTCCTGCGAATTGCGGAAAAAATGTGAAAAATGTGCATGAAACAGAACGGAACCCTTCATTTTGCGGCTTTACAGGGTAAACACATGCTTTTTCAGCCGGTCAAAGGCCTCCTGTACCCGAGAGAGGGGCAGGGCCAGGTTCATGCGGATGTGGCAGGGCCCGTGGAAGGCGCGGCCATCCTGCCAGGCCACGCCCACGTCCCATCCGGCCTTCTCCAGCTGGTCGATGGTGGTGTTGTGGGCGGCGCACCAGTCGGTGCAGTCCAAAAACAGCATGTAGGTGCCCTGGGGCTTGGAAACTTTCACCCCGGGGAAGTTTTGGGCGATAAAGCCGCAGGCGAAATTTACGTTGCCGGTGATGGTCTGCCGCAGCTCGTCCACCCAGTCGGACCCTTCCTGGGTGTAGGCGCCAACCAGGGCGTGCATGGACAGCACGTTCATGGAGTTGTAGTGAGAGAGGGAGCTTTCCTTGTCGATGCGCTCCCGCAGGGCTTTGTTGTAGACAATGTGGTAGCTGCCGATGAGCCCCGCCAGGTTGAAGGTCTTGGAGGGGGCGTAGAGAGCTACCGTGCGCTGGCGGGCGTCCTCAGAGATGGACTGCAGGGGGATGTGTTTGTGGCCCTCCAGAATGATGTCGGACCAGATCTCGTCGCAGATGACCATGACGTCGTGCTTTTGAAACAGCTCCATGGCCTTTTCCAGCTCCCAGCGCTCCCACACCCGGCCGCAGGGGTTGTGGGGAGAGCAGAACACCGTGGCGTGAATCTTGTTTTCCACAATTTTCTTTTCCATGTCCTCAAAGTCCATGCGGTAGACGCCATCCTCATCCTGCACCAGGGGGCTGTGGACAATGTGATAGCCGTTGTTGGTCAGGCAGCCGGTGAAGCCGATGTAGGTGGGGGAGTGCAGCAGCACGTTGTCCCCCTTGGAGCACAGCACGTTCAGGGCCGTGATCACGCCGCCCAGCACGCCGTTTTCATAGCCGATGCACTCTTTTGTCAGGCCGGTGACGCCGTTGCGCCGCTCCTGCCAGCGGATGATGGCGTTGTAGTAATCGTCGCTGGTGGCGAAGTAGCCGAAGAAGGGGTGGTCCACCCGCTTCTTGATGGCCTCTGTAATGGTGGGCACCGTGGGGAAGTTCATGTCCGCCACCCACATGGGGATCACGTCGAAACCCTCTTTGGGGGGCTGGGGGCCGTGGCCTCCTTCTGTCAAGCCATCCACCGCGATGGCGTCCCTCCCGTGCCGGTCAATAATGCTGGTAAAATCGTATTTCATTCTGTTCGGCGCGCCGCGCCTGCCTCCTTTTGCCCGATGGCAGCGTAATATGTGCCAGATGCACAATGGTAAAATGAAAAGTGCGGGGGCCAGGGCCGCCGCAAAACCAGCGCGCTCCGGCAGATTTTTCCCCATACGTCTTTATTTTCCTACACAGCGGTGCCTTTGTCAATAAAAAACGAATTTCGCGCTGGCGGGCCCACTTCCGCCCATCCTTATAATTTTGTGGCATAAATGAAAAGAATGTTCCTTTTTTTACGGCTTTTTCCTGTGTTATACTGGCACAGAAGACTGTTTCAGACACAGTGGCTGATAGGAGGAACAGAAGTTATGAACTTGTCTTTTTCCAGAGAGATCCCTTTGAATGATTCCTATGAGGTTATCGTGGCCGGAGGCGGCCCCGCCGGCTGCGCGGCTGCCGCAGCCTCGGCCTCCACTGGGGCGAAAACCCTGCTGATTGAGGGTTCTGGCGTGCTGGGGGGCATGGGCACCTCTGGCATGGTGCCCGCCTGGTGCCCTTTCTCTGACAAGGAGAAGATCATTTACCGCGGCATAGCCCAGAAGGTCTTTGAGGCCACCAAGGCCGCCATGCCCCACATCGACAAGGATGCCCTGGACTGGGTGCCCATCGACGCGGAGGCCTTGAAGCGCATTTATGACGACCTGGTGACAGAGGCGGGGGCGGATGTGCTGTTCCACACCATGATCAGCGCCGTGGATTTCAGCGATGGACAGCTGAACTATGTGGTGGTCTCCAACAAAAGCGGCCTGACCGCCTATAAGGCCCCCATGTTCGTGGACTGCACCGGCGATGGGGACCTGGTGGCCTGGAGCGGACTGCCCTTTGAGTTTGGCAGCGAGGACACCCACGAGGTGCAGCCCGCCACCCACTGCTTCCAGATCACCAATGTGGATGAGTACGCCTATGCCACCGGCCCCCGGATGCACTCCAGCATTCCAGACTGCCCTGTATATGATATCGTCCGGGACGAAAAATACCCCTTGGTGAAGGACGGGCACTCCTGCAACAGCCTGGTGGGGCCCCGCACGCTGGGCTTCAATGCGGGGCACCTGTGGGATGTGGACGCCACCGACCCCTTCAGCGTTTCCAAGGCGCTTATGCAGGGGCGGAAGCTGGCCCACCAGTTCCACGAGGGCCTGAAAGAGTATTATCCCTCTGCCTTTGCCGCCTCTTTCCTCAGCGCCACCGCCCCTGTGATGGGAATTCGGGAGTCCCGCCGCGTGGTGGGCGAGTACACCATCACCTTGGAGGACTTCCTGGCCCGGCGCACCTTTGAGGACGAGATTGGCCGCAACAGCTATTATATCGATGTGCACCAATCCGAATCGGAGCGGGAGAAAGGCAACAGCGGCGAGTTTAACAGCGACATGCGGGTGGAGCATTACGGCCCGGGCGAGTCCCACGGCATCCCCTACCGCAGCCTGGTCCCCCTGGGGGCCGGCAACCTGCTGACTGCCGGCCGGAACGTGAGCTGTGACCACCTGGTGCTGGGCAGTGTCCGCGTGATGCCCACCGCCCTGGTAACCGGCCAGGCCGCCGGCACCGCTGCCGCCATGATTGCCCTGGAGGGCTTGAACACCCACACCCTGGATGTTCAGAAACTGAGGGCAAAACTGCGGGAGGATGGGGCATACTTCCTGTAAAAAGCAAGCCGAAAAGAACATAGATTTGCAACGGAGCCGCAGACATTTTTTGTTTTGCGGCTCCCAGTTATCCCGGGGGCATTGCCCCAGTTGAAAAGCGGGTATTGACAGAAAGGAGGAGCCTGGTGGCAAAACACGGCAAAATTCAGCTTCAGGGGATGCTGCTGTATCTTTTGGTGGCCATCATCCCCACCATTGTGCTGTTTGGGGTCTATCTCCGCAGCTTGACCCTGCAGATGGAGAACGAGGTGCTCCAGACCATGCAGCAGACCCTGAACCAAGCGGTAATCAGCATAGAAAACGACCTGGACGACCTAAAACGGGTGTCTGACTATTTGTTTGTCTCCGCGTCCATCAATGAGTCTATGGCCACGGATGCCGGGTCCCAGACAGTGGAAGACCAGATCCAAGAGCTGGACCTGATCCGCCTGAAAAACGACTCGGCCACCATCGGCATGATTCAGCAGGTGCAGAAGACCATTCGGGAGCGGTACAGTGAGAATTTGACCATCAATGAACTGGCCGCCCAGGTCTACCTGACGCCCACATACCTGTGTCTGCTCTTCCGGCAGGTGACGGGCACCACCATCAACCGCTATCTGACCAATGTCCGCATGGAGAAAGCCAAGGAGCTTTTAATGGATCTCTCCAACAAGCTGTATGATGTCAGCTACGCAGTGGGGTATATGAACCCCAGCTATTTCTCCCGACAGTTCAAAAAATATGTGGGCTGCCTGCCCTCGGAGTATCGCAACCGGCGGATGTCCCGGGAGTGAGGCGGGCGCTCCGCAGGATCACGGCGATCTGTTGCAATCCCCCTTGCCAAAGGCAGGGGGATTGCTTTTTGCTTTGGGGGCGGCGTTGCGAAAGAGCGGGGCGGCTTGTGAGCGGGGGAGTGCACCTGCTTGACGTGCAGGCGCACGGTGGCCTATGGAATTTCCAAGAAAGCAAAAGCGGCCCCGAAAGGCCGCGGAAAATCGAGAGTGTGTTAAAAAGTGTGTTACAGACAAAAAGAAAAACCGCCTAAACCCAGTGTTTAAGCGGCTTTTTTTATGTGTTTTCTTTCCAAAACTGATGCGCCCAGCCAAAAGAGAGGCGAGAAATCCAGGATTTCTGCGGGTTTTCCGCAATTTCAACTTTTGATTTTTACGACTTTCCAAAAAAGATGTGGAAAACGAAGTGGTCGTTTTGAAACGCGATATTATAAAAATTAGAGCTGCTGGTTCATCCCGTACTCTGCTGCCACATTGCGCTCCACATCGTTTTCAGTGGAATCTTCCTGTGGCCGCTGGGTAAGGATGAAAGTCTCCAGCATCTGGGTGCGTTGATTCACCGAGGCGATGATAGCCTCCACCCGCTCTTTGTCGATGAATTCCTCCGCACCAGCGAACACCTCCCGGATGTCTTGGTCAACGCCGTCCAGCTTGGAGAAGTCGATCCAGTCAAAAGAGGTCACCAGCCGAAGTTGATCCTGGTGGGTTCTCTTAAAGGGCTTGCAGGTGATGTTCCGTCCAGAGCGGATCTGAGGCGTCAGCTTGTCATAACCCAGGGATGAGCCGCTGTCATAAATGGGGGCAGGCCCCAGCCATTCCAGGGTATCCGGGCTGCGGAGCAACCCGAAGTTATTGAAGTGTCTGTCCTCGTTGGCGATGAGGTAGTCCAGCACCATCATCTGGTCCAGGGCATGGGCCATATTGGAGATGCCCAGCTTTTCACAGCAACCGCGGTAGTGTTGATAAACGGAAGTCTGGTTGTCCTTCTTCTGGGTTTGCATCACCCGCCAGGCGGGGATCAGCTCCGTGTCTGGGGTGACGAAGTCCTCGCAAACACTGTAGGGGATTCCGTCGTCCCACAGTAAAGTGTAGGGAATGTGGGGAATCGCTAGGCGCTGGGCGATTTTAGTGGCAATGATCTCATTAAAGGGTTGCTGCAAAAAGGGAGGGCTGCCCGCTTTGATCAGGCAACGTTTGTCGTCCAGAATCTTCCAGCGCTTTTTAAGGAAGCCGTCCGAAGTGTTGTCCGGGGAGCTGAAGTCGAACCCCTCTTTTTTCGCAGGAGCGCCAAAGAGAGCATCACCCACATCCTCGGAAAAGGGGTTCTCAAAGAAATTGGCGTTGTGCCAGGTAAGGTCGCTGTCCGCCGGTTTGATCCAATAG
>PPYF01220869.1_pt1 | contig 12022 bp, 12 predicted proteins | sample 1559871 | NCBI WGS metagenome assembly PPYF01 (sample SAMN08240021, study PRJNA423297) | Human gut metagenome, whole genome shotgun sequencing project. | reverse complement strand
AGCCTGTACAACGTTTTGTATTAGTTCAACAATACTGTTATCAATTTAAATATTTGACATAGAACAAGTGAAATGCCAGTTACCAGCAGTGTTTAATGATGAAGCGTTAATTACTAGCGTATGCTTGTTATTTTCATAAATTACCCTAACAGGCGCTAATTTTAAACTGCTTCCATCCACATTAGTAACAATAGTATTGTATATAGTATCATTTAGCGGAAAGGCTATATTAGTAATTATAGTGCCATCAATGGCTAGCAGTTTAGATAAGTCAAAAGCTAGTCTTTTGCCTACAGTTTTTAAATCCAAGTTAAGGACAGTTAAAACGCATGAGTACGGATTGACTATATATGATATTTCTGCTACATTACCATCAACGTCAGTAATAGATGTGTGTTGTATAGAAGAAGTGTATGTTAATGAAGCATTTTGAAGCTGATTTTTTAAACATTCTGATATTTTAGAATATCCGCTGTCGTTAGGATGATAATTATCTGTACTAACATAATACTTTGAAAAATTCCAATTCCAACTACACCAGCCTAAATAATGCATTCCAAGTTGTTCACATTCTTTACTCATAATTGAATTTACTAGCCACTCACTCCTAGCGGTATTATTAATATCATATAATGATTGCTGATAAAAAAATCTTATTTCGCACCAAGCATAGTTTACCTCTTTACAATTAGGAAAATGTTGTTTAACAAGCCCCATAAATGCTTGAATGGCATCGCCTATTTTTTTCGCTCCTAAAATTGCGCCATCTTTGGCAATTTCTCTACTTTCACCCCATGCGCCAATAATATTAATGTGTGTAACCTTGTTATGGTCATAACTTGTGTCATTTATAGCACGCTCTAAATGTGTTAAAAAAGTGTCATTAGCATGTTCACCATAATCAACAAAGCCTGTTCCGTCGCCACTATATAATTTACTATCATTATAAATATCTTTTGTCAAGGCATAAAGCCCTTTATTATTTGTAGAGCCAACACCACGACTATAGCTATTCCCAAAATATAATGCAAACGTATTAAATGAATTTTTATAATTTGCTAAATCATTAGCAACATTTTCTGTTTCTTTTCTGTATTTTTCAACCTGTGCGTTATAATTACCTGTATTTATCCAATAATCAGTGTTAGTAATATCAATATTTACAGGCACAGGAACTTTACTTGTAAAGCTATTACCCATATAAGTAACCACGCTTAATGCCTCATACTGCAAACTCTTATTCCATTCACCCATAATTTTAGGTACATACCTAGCACCCACGTATTGTCTGTTAATTAATCCTTTCATTTCAATTACCTCACTTTCTTAATAGCTCAATACTAAATGACCATAGTCATATTTCCCAACACCAATATTATTTCCTATATCTAACCCTGTAGTATTAAAAGTAATACTTTCCCAATTTTTGGGAATTGTATAAATAATATATCCTTCGTCACTAATTGTTACGAAAATCATTGTAGCTAAATATTGAGCTATAATGCTCTCTGCGTAGCTTGTATCAAAATTATCAATCCAATTTTGTATTGTCTGTACATCCTGTTTTAGCTTATTAATTTCATCATTCTGTAATTTGTCAGTTTCAATCAAATTATTAATATAAGTTACCATTTTACACAGAATTTCGTAATAGCTTAAGCTGTCATCATATACAAGTGGTAAAACCTTGTAGCACCAAAACCTAAAAAAATCTCTGTCACAGTTGTCCATATTAAGCACTCCTTTCTAGTAAATTGTAAAGAACAAATCTTTAAGCTCGTCAATAATCATCATATCAATATTTAAAAACGTTTCTCTAAACTTTAGTAACATTTCTGATTGGTTGCCTTCATAGCCTAAAACTTTGTCCACATAGCTGTCGCTTCTGTTTTCTGTTCCTGTCTCATTATCGCTAGTTGTTCCGTTGAGCGTACTACTCGTACCATCCGTACCCACATTGTGTGTAGCGTTTGTTAAATAATCGTTACTATCAAGTCCGTTAATACCACCCTGAGGTGTATCACTGTAATAGCTCCAAGTATCAGTAGTTCCGTCAGTTCTCGAAGTGTTAGTGTTAGTACCATTTCTATTAGTGGTTTTGGTTTCGCTTCCACTACCATCATGTGTAACACTCCTGTTCACACTAACTAACGGTTGAATTTTTAATAATTCGCTCTGATAAAGTTGGTTATAATAAGGCATTATGTTTTTCATCTTATCACTAAGAAACAACTTCCATCTTCCCACAGTTTCACAACAAATCTCACGAGTATAGTAATGTCTTAAAATCTTTTTACAAAGCTCTGCTCTATATTTTTCATCAAAAATAGGAAAGTCGCTAAAAATCTTGTTCCAAGACTTATCCAGTATATCTTCAATGTTATTAAATCCACTCGACTCTGTAAGGTTCGCGCATGTTTCGCATATAAATCTAACTTGTGTTGTATATTTACTCATTGTCATCCTCCATCCTGTCATCATTCTGATTGAATACATCACGGAAATGACAGCTTATCTGAGTATCGAACATTGTGTTAATCTGCTCACAAGCCTGTTGCCTTGCAAATTCTCTTGAATATCTGTTAGCCATTACACCGCCTTGAAGCCTTTGCACTTCGTCCTTAATCATTCGTTCTTTTTTCTGAATACTAATGTTTGTTACACCTAGATAAGTGAGTGCTTCATTCCAAATATTAACCTTTAACTCATATAACTTATCAGCGACATACGGCGCGCCTGTTGTGAATACACCAAAAGAGCTTCCGTCAGCATCCAAAAAATCGTTACTTGCAAAAATAACAGGTTGGTTACCATCATACTGCATATACGCGTTCTTTAGAGATAGTTGCTGTTGTTCACTTCCTTTAATTAAAATGGGCGTTCTTTGAGCCTTGCAGTTAATATCAATACTTGCGTCAAGTTCGGCTAGTCTCTTAGCGTATATTTCCATTTTATTTTTACAGCACCAATGTGACATATTATCCCATATTATAACACTGTCACTTCTTCCGCATACACGTTGATAGCCATTAGAAGCATACGCTCGTCTATCTAGTGGTATATTGTAAACGTCAAGTTGGCCGCCAAGTACACATCTCAAGCATAGATTTCCCATGACTTCATCGTTAAAATACAGCATAGCTTTATTCTCATACAGTCCAACTTCAATAAATCGTGCATCTACAGTGCTAGGAAGCCCAGTCCATTCAAACGAGCTAATTGCTATTTCTGTAAATAAATCTAAGTATTGGTCAAAAGTGTAAAGCTGATAAAAAACGCTGTCACTAAATGAAGTGCGCTCTTTAGCTCGTTTTGCTTTTCTTGCTTTGCTCATTTTTATCTCCCTCCTTTCTAAACTGAATTATCGAGTGAATAATTACCCACTTCACTAGGGTGTTTCCAAAAGGTAATCCCTTTGTTAAAATAGCTTTCAATTAAAGCTATGTCGTCACTTGGTGCTCCGCCTACTATTGTACAATCAACGGTTTTTGTGTAATTCCAATGTGGTCTACTTGATACATTAGGTACTTTAGTTGTGTGACAAGCATACCCAAATACATCAAAGTACTTATCGATAGCTTTAGCGTACTCAGCGGTAATTGATTTTCGCTGAGCTTCAAAACATACTTGACCCTTACCAAAGAGTGCATTATTAGTGGCATAATTACCTTTTACATCATTAGCAGAAATACTAGCAGTGTAAGCACTTGTTAATATATTCTGTACACTTCCTAAGGCTGAGTTACTTGACTGTCCAGTAATCATTGCTGTAGCAGTTTGAACGGCTGACGGAATAGCGTTAATTGTAATCGGTACAGCATTTTGAGCAACCCAAGCATTAAATGCGTCTACATTCCACGAACATAAAGGGAAGCTGTCAAGAGTGATGGTTTCTGTCATATCCATTCTGTCTGTGCCTTTGGTTTTTGTAGCTTTGTATCTATCAAACCTAAGTACTTCTTGTACAGGCATAGTCATGTTGCCAACGATGTTATAATATGGTGTAAGATTTTCTGAAAATTCATAACGTTGTATTAATGTTTGACCACAGTTATTTCTTACTTCATTAAAATTGAATGGGTAAGTGTATAGTTTCTTGTTTCTCGGCTTGTATCCGTTTATTGTATCACTATTACTAATTGGTACACCAGTAACATTTATCGGATTAGTATTCCCTGTAAATGTGATATTAACTCCCGCATCCGTTACCTTAACAGGTAGTATGTCTGTAGGGCATGTGTACAATGCTAAAATATTTTCGGGGGTAGTCAAGTATTGATTTAAAAAATTGGTGAGATTATTACTACCTGTTTCTGTGTTAGCAAAGGCTTTTATTTGATAGCCACTATAAACACCATCGTATAGATAGCCCCCCGATGTGGCAAGTAGTACCATGGTACAAGTACTTAAAGAGCCTAGTCCGATTAACTGAGCGTCGCCGTTGTAAACATACTCGCCACATTCTACATTTTCGGGTAGGATATGTTCACCGATGTTATCACTTAGACTATGCTCTCGTTCAACAAAACATTCTTTTAGTTCAATATCAAACCAGTAAGTTTGTAGAACATCAATTTGAAAGCTTATCTCAGCAGTAACATTGTTTATATACTCAATCCCTGTTACAAAAGCATAGAACCAACGAGTACTGAAAGCCGAGTTTTGAAACATCATGTAATTACAGTCGTATAAGCTGTCTGCTGTAGCCTGTAAACGGCATTTACCTTTATTAACTCTGTTGTAAGTTACATTATTAAAATGCTTTTTGGCTTTACCAATAAAATAATTCGCTTGTGTTTGCTTATCTGAAAAATAAATTGAGTGTTTCTGCTGAGTGGATAGAGGTACTCCACTCAGCATGTACACCTCGCTATCGGGTACTATGTACATAATTCATAATCCTTTACTTAATTTGACTTATACTTAATTCGACTTTATCACCTACAGCGCTAGCAGCTGTGATTGCTGTAGTTCCTGTGTAGGTTGTTCCCTCTAAATCAGCTACAAGCGTGATGTTTGACTCAGATTTTGTTGATGGAATTACAATAGCACCATATTTCTGTACTGCAATTCCGTCTGTTGTAAGAGCTTTGGTCTGAACAAAATTAACCGAATTAGGTGCAAGTGTAGCTGTGCCATCCTCCACATTAAGTGTAAAGATAGTACCAACCTTAGATGTATCTTTTCCTGTGATTTCAACGCTGATTGTTGGAGGCTTGGCAATTGCTGCGTCATTATCAACGAAAACAATGGCATTTGCAAACGGTGAATAAGATATAGTTTTCCAACAATGTAACCAATAATTCCAATATAATCCACTGCCTACACGTGTTTCGTCAAATTCAAATAAGTTATCATAAACTTGGAACCATTCCTCATCAAGTAAAACACCCTTTACATTTCTCATTAACTTAAGCTCATCAGCTGTCACTTCTTCAATACCTGTAGACTCTTCTCTGATGGCTTCAAATCTTTCATTGTCAAACGAACTGAAATCGTCAATTAGGTGAAGTCTACCGATGAAATCTGCTTTATTCATATTGAAAGCACTGGCAAGTACTTCGACGTCAAATTTAGCGTTAAAATCAGCATCCATAAAAATACACTGCCTATCAATTGGTGTATTGTTCTGCACATGAGTTTCATTAAATCGCCCTGTCATGTCAATAGGGAGTAAATTTGATTTTCCCCTAAAAGCTACAGCTACACTATTCATGTTGGTAGTATCAATAGGCTGTGTGTATACTTTTCCGTGAGAAATTGCTTTAATGAGTAGATACTTAAAAAGTAAGTACTCGTCATACTCTGCCGACTGATAAACTTGGTCAATAATTGATGTAATAAGGTTAGTAACGCCGTCAGCGGATGTAAATGCGCGTCTTAATGCCTGTTTTTCGATAGTAATTGGGTACATTACCCTCCAATTGGTCATATGAAAGACTGACTGAACATTAGGAAGAGTACGTTTAAACTCTCTACTAGAGCCTTTTTCGGGGTCATATTTTACGGCCTTGATAATACCAACAAAAATATCCTCTACAGTTTCACCAAATTCGAGATAGCCCTTCTTGAGGTGCTTATAAGGATTGTTAAAAGTTGCACTTTGCATACGCACCAGTGCAATTCTATTAATTAAAGCGTTGATAAATTCGTTGGAGTGTGTCGGATTTCCAAAAAGGATTTCTCCAACCTTTGGGATGTCCTGTTCTTTCTCTATTTTTGGTACATCTTTTTGATAAGCGTATGACGCATTATTTCTAATAACATTAAGAATGTCAATAGAGCGTGCGTCAAGTTTCGTTTTAGCAATTATTCTAGCCATTATTCGCCCTCCTCTTCAAATAAATCTTCGTAGGAATTGTACTCTTTTTCTTCCTCTTCGTGTTCAGTAGGTGTATCGAGTTCATCTTCCTGTTTTTCAAAAAACCGTGAGATATATTTGTCTCTCCACATTTTGTCATTTTCCTCGTATTTCTGTTTCCATTCGTCAGCATCGGACGAGTCGATTGAGTCGGATATATCCTCAATAATCTCAATCGTTTCATCATCCGTTCTGTCACCGACATATTTTTTTACTTTTTCAATCAAATCATCTTTTGACAATCTAGCCATTTAAATCTCCTTTCTTAAAATCGTCTATGTAGCATCATGTAAATAGGTAAACGTCTCCTTGTTGATGGTGTGGGTGGTGTGGGTGGTGTGGGTGAACCACTTAAATATTCAAACCAATTCTTACCATTTTGTATTCTTTCATCGAGTGCTACGACTCCCGCCCTCTCTCGCTCAAAACAGTAAGCTTTGACTGCTTCTTCAACATTCGTTAGTTGAGAAAATTCTAAACCACTATATGGATATTTTTTAGTAGGTATCCACTGACCACCATATCCCTCAAGTACTTCGGCATTAATAAGCTGACACTGTACGTTGCCATCTTTCCAATCCTTACCTTGAGCGCTTGCGTAATCAGTGAGGTTTGTGGATGGTGTCCACTGAATAAGCCCCCACCCACTAGATACACTTACTGTTTCTTTTAACCCGGGGTTTAAGGTACTTTCTCTCTGAACGTTTCCGAGCATACCACAGATACTTTCAAGAGTATATTTTCCAGTGAAGTAGGCATTAAATTCTACAGCATTGTTTTCCATCTGTGCCTGTGTCAGATACTTCCTAGTACCTTCAATTACTACCCATGCCATTAAATTACCTCAGCAAGAAGTGCTTTCCATGTGTTGTCGCCACATTCACCATCCTCTAAAAGATTGTGGTCTTTCTGAAAATTAATACATGCTGATACACATCCTTTACCATAATGGGTATCAATTGGACCTGTATAATACCCCAACTTTGACATTAATATCTCAAACACTGTGACATCATTATTTCGATTTCCTTTTTTCAATAAACACATAGTTGATAATTTCTCCTTTTTAAAATCAACAATTCTTTTAACAAGTACTAAGTCGTTTCGGTGAGAAATATTAGTAATTGATACACCCTTTCCTTTATTTGTTTTTGTGTTTTTACTATTTCCTATCGACTCAATCATTTGTGTACTGTTAATAGCAATTGCTATGTGAGTAATTCTCTTGGTTGATTTACCAAAATAAAGTAAATCAGCACTTTGAATATTTGTTACTGTTCTGCCTAACGCTGAGTAGCCTTGTGCTGTAGTTCTTGGTACTTTCATGCCACACTTATTAAGTACAGAATATACAAAACCACTACAGTCATATCCACCCTCGGACTCAGACTCTCCACCCCACACGTAGGGCTTTCCGAGATACGTTCTCGCCGTTGTTACAATATCACTACTTGTCATTTACATTAACCTCACTGTCAAGCTTATCACAAAGTTTTTGAAGTACAACTGTATTATTGTTGAGTGCTTCTGCGAACTTGTTCGTCTCTTCCTTATGTGCATCATTAATTTTGTTAATGTAATAACACATAATTAAACACATTCCAATAGGGAAACCAAGTGTTGAAATTAGTGTTGATAAGTCGCTAACCATATTGTTGACCTCCTTCCTTTTTTCTTATTATAACATATTATCCACAAATTATCAACATTAATTTGACAAATTGTGAATAATTTGATATAATAAACTAAAGGAAGTGGATAAATGAAAGAAATAAAATACTATGATGGTACTAAGCTATTAAGCATGAAAGATATTAACGGAAATGTACCCGAAATTTATATATCAACATCAAATAGAAGTGCGGGAAAAACAACATATTTTAATAGATATTTAGTTAATCGTTTTTTAAAGTATAACGAGAAATTTTGTCTACTGTACAGATTTCAAGACGAGTTAAAGGACTCCGCAGACAAATTCTTTAAGGATATACACAATCTTTTTTTCTCAGCATACACAATGAAGGCTGTACAAATCGGTCATAGTAAAATGTATGAATTATTTCTGTGCAGTGCATACGATGAAGAGGATGAAGGAAAATCCTGTGGCTATGCCGTTGCTCTAAATTGTGCGGATAAAGTAAAAAAATATTCCCATTATCTGAGTGATGTAACAAGAATACTTCTTGATGAATTCCAGTCTGAGACTAACCATTATTGTGCGGATGAAGTCAGTAAATTTATAAGCATACATACTTCAATAGCTAGAGGTAATAACAGCCAAGTTAGATATGTTCCTGTTATAATGATTTCAAACGCTGTAACAATCCTTAATCCGTATTACACAGCGTTAGACATCACTGATAGACTCACCTCTGACGTTAAATTTTTACGTGGGGATGGGTTTGTTCTTGAGCAGGGTTATAACGAAAGTGCGTCTATGTCACAGAAAAGCTCTCTATTTAATAGAGCTTTTAACAAATCTAATTATGTGGCTTATGCGTCACAGAATGTTTATCTTAATGACAATCATGCTTTCATCGGAAAAATGCGGGGTCAAAGTAGATACTTATGTACTCTTAAATATAAGGGTGTAGAATATGCTGTCAAAATGTTTGAAGAAGAAAGTATTGTTTACTGTGACAAAAAAATTGACCCAGATTTTAAACACCGTATTTCTGTGACAACTGATGACCACAATATCAATTTTGTTATGCTCAAAAATAATGCATGGTTAATTGACTATATGAGATACTTCTTTGATAGAGGCTGTTTTAGGTTCTATTCGCTTGATTGTAAAGAGTGTATTCTCAAAGCTTTAGCGTATTATTAACGGTATCTGCGTTAGTTATTTTTGTAACATAGGTGTGAAAGGCTCTTTGAAATATAAGACACATCTTTGTAGTTGGATTTATGCCTATCCATGCATTAAGAATTAACGTTATAGATATATTAAAGAGACAGGTGTTATCCTGTCTCTTTTGTTGTGTTTCACTTAAATCTTTTTATCTCATTTTATATGTTGTCTCCTGTAATACTATCCCTCCTCTTATTCTAACTGGGCGGAGTTTTCCGTAGACCTCCAAGCCCTGTTTGAAATCACTAAGCGTTCTCTTTTTTTTTAAAAATTCCTGTTGAATTGGTGGGTATTTCTCAAATTCTTCATCTGTTACCCCCTCCATTGATTTAAGAAACAAGTCCTTACACCTATCTGGCATTCCAGCACATTTCACATTATAGTAAGGTTCATTAATTAGCTCTTCATCTTCGTGTGTAACATGTTCAATGTATGTTTTCTGACGAACAAAAATAGCTTCATTCCAAAAGCTCTCGAGCTTCCAACAACAAAAATTAGATGGGTGTATTTTTATTCCTTTAATATTTTTCTTTGTAGTGCAACAATGTATGCTGTCCGTGTCAGCGTATACAAAATACTTATAATTTTGCTGTGCGGCTCGAATAGTAAAATTTCTGGCGTAACTTGTTATAGCTGAACCTATTGGAATATACATAACTTTCTTTTCGTGTTCTTCAATTGTTGTAAAACCTAGTGACCCATCATCCTTCTCTCTTGCCACTTTGAAAGAGGATATGTCCGAACTGCTGAGTTTTCCATATAAGTTATTTAAAAAGAGTTTTGCTAGTGTTCGTCTTGCCCCTGTACTAGTTTGTTTAATTTTCTTATACTTGTTAATATAATCATCAAAAATTCCTTTTATAGTTCTAAAATAACATCCATCCAATAACTCAAAATCAACAAGATTGTAATGCTCTTGTAACAGTTCAAAATCAGTTTGAGTAAGTACCATTTCAACAATGGCTTTTTTAATATTCCCATCAAAATCTTTGTACCATGTACATACTTTCCCTGTATCTTTATCAACTATATCGGATGTTTCAAGCATTTCGGTAGCCTTATAGAAAAAGCTTCCCTTAATCTGTATAAATGGTAGTTTATTTTCTTTCAAATAAAAACGTGTACGGATGTGAACAAAATAATAATATTGGTCTGTAAGACATTTTGAGGGTATTTTACCTTTGAAAAAAACTGGCTGGCCATAGGGATAATAATTTCCACTTTCTGAGTGCATCATAGAGGGATAGAGACTGTTGACGTCTGCCGTTATACCCTCGGTGTAAATTCTGTTTTCACATCCTTTCTTTAGGTAACACCAACCGCCCCTGTATGAATGTCTTATATAGTCATCCGCATTTGAGTATTTATATTCAAGTGGGTTTAATTTAAACTGTGTTAAATCTGGAAAAAATGCCTGATAGTCCTGCTTGTCAACTGTAGCTTTAAATTCAGAGAGACAGCATGACCCAATAGTAAGTTTTAAGTGCCCCTCAGATTGCATAATTTCTAATGCTTCTTTAACTACTAGAACATCATTAGCAATATAACGTTTTTCGCTGTCTGTAATCGGACAACCTGCGTATCTATGTCCTTTATACTCCATATTTAATTTACGATGCTTTGTTTGAAAGCTTTTCCCAATTTGTCCAACTGAAAACGGCAGGAGTTTCAAACTATCTCTAATCTCAATAAATGCGTAAGGTGTCTTGATAAGTATACTGTACCACTGACCCATGTCTGAAATCGAATACACAAACGATTTTGGTGTTAAATCTTTTTCTTTCAAAAAGTGCACATCACTATCATTATTCGGGTTTACATATAACTTTTGCTCATACTTCAAATCTGTTAGCAAGAACGATAGCCAGAATGAACCGTCAAACTTTAAGTTATGGTAATATATACAAATATTCTGTTTTAAGTTATAAAGATAATTATAAGTCTCTCTAATAGAATGATGGATTTTAACATCCTCTGAGCCTAGTTCGACAACTGCGGAAGCCCACACCTCTGTGAATGTCTGTCCTTCATATACTGTGGTTTCAAAATCGCCTACCATATATTTTATTTGCTTCCTCATATTTCTTCCCAATTTTCATCGTTAGCTAGTGCTTCATCAATTTCTGCCTGTTCTGCGTCACTTGGTATATTGCCACTTATTAATGTATATAAATGCTGGACGGCTGTCCTTGATACAGCACTACTTGGATGATATTTAATTATAACTTCACAAGTTGATAAAAAATCCTCACTTGCTTGTGCTATGGAATACAAAACAAAGTCTACGCCATACTTTTCAATTTCTGAGTTTAAAAGATTATTTAATAAGTCTGCTGACTGGGATTGTTGAACACCCACGTTTGCTATCATGGACTGTACTTTATCCAATACTAATTTTGAGGCATGAAACATTTGTTGCCATTCTCTGTCGGTCTTAATTCGATTATAGTCCTCTTGGTCTTTTTTTCTTCTCCTAGTTTCCCATGCTTTCCTAGAAGCTTCTTGTCTTATTTCTCTTTTTCTCTGCTCAACTGTTATTGGTTGTCCTGTTACTGCACTGATGGCATAAGCTTTCTTATAAAGCTTTGCGGGTCTAATCTTTGACAGCCTTCTTATTGAACCACTTGTGATAGTTTTTGGTTTTGGAGGAAGAAGGTTGGGCTCGAATACATAACCTCTTTTCTCAGCATATCTAATAAACCTTTTAATTCGATTTCGCTCTTTATTATATTCCTTTAAGAGCTGTGACTTCTTAGTTGTCTTACCCATGCACTTTAAACCTCCTATGCTTATAAGTAAAAGGGGGG
>PPYF01103419.1_pt1 | contig 12023 bp, 9 predicted proteins | sample 1559871 | NCBI WGS metagenome assembly PPYF01 (sample SAMN08240021, study PRJNA423297) | Human gut metagenome, whole genome shotgun sequencing project. | reverse complement strand
GCATATGAAAATGCGAAGCTTCTTACTATTCGGGAGTGCTCGCCTCAATTAACAGGTTTTCGTGCAGATACAAAAGAAAAAACAGGACATCTTGATTGTTTCAAAAATGGATGGATTGGAAAAAAAGCAGGTGAAAAAATAAGCTTTGAGCTTGGGAAGGATGGAACAGAGAAGGGGGTATCCTGTATTGCCGTACAATATAGAAAAACGGTTTCAAGACCCTCCTGCAGAGCGCAGCTTGTTATTGACGAAAACAGGGAAAATCCAATTCTCCTTGACGGGAATTTTGAGGAAGATTGGGGAGACTGCCTGTATCTGGAATCTGTACTCCATCATGGGAGAAAAGGTTCACATACAATTGAAATAGAAATCCTGCCGCAGGAAGAAACAGGAAAAGAGATAACGCCTTTTTATCTGATGGCGCTGATTGTCGCATAAGGAGGAAAATAAAAATGAACGCCTTGGAAAAATATAAATTTTGGCTGAAAGATTCGTATTTTGATGAGAAAACAAAAGAAGAACTTTTAGCAATTGCAGAGGATAAAAATGAAATTGAAGAGCGTTTTTACCGTGATCTTGAGTTCGGAACAGGCGGGCTTAGAGGGATTATCGGAGCGGGAACAAACCGTATGAACATTTATACAGTACGTAAAGCCACCCAGGGACTTGCAAACTATATTTTAAAGGAGAAAACACAGGAAAAGGGAGTTGCTATTGCCTTTGATTCCAGAAATATGTCTCATGAATTTGCACAGGAGGCTGCTTTATGTCTTGCGGCAAATGGAATTCGGGCGCATATTTTTCCATCTCTGCGTCCGACTCCGGAACTGTCTTTTGCCCTCCGTAAGCTGGGCTGTACAGCGGGAATAGTTGTGACGGCGAGCCATAATCCGCCGGAGTACAACGGCTATAAAGTATACTGGGAGGATGGCGCTCAGATTACAGCTCCCAGAGACAGGCAGATTATTGAGGAAGTACAGGCAGTTACAGACTTTGACATGGTAAAAACAATGAGCTGTGAGAATGCTGTGAGAGCAGGGCTTTATAAAGTGATCAGTCCGGAAATGGACGACTGCTATATGGAGGAACTGAAGAAACTGGTAGTTCGTCCGGAGGTAATCCGTCGTCAGGCGAAAAATCTGAAAATTGTATATACCCCTCTTCATGGAACTGGAAATATTCCGGTCAGAAGGATTCTCAGAGAACTGGGATTTGAACAGGTTTATGTTGTCAAAGAACAGGAACTTCCGGATGGGGATTTCCCAACTGTCAGTTATCCGAATCCGGAAGATAAGAAGGCGTTTGCTCTGGCTTTGAAATTGGCAGAAGAGGTGGATGCAGACGTAGTTCTTGCAACAGATCCGGATGCAGACCGATTGGGGATTTATGCAAAAGATACCCGTGACGGAGTATACAAAAGCTTCACCGGAAATATGTCGGGAATGATTATTTTAGAGTATATTTTGTCGCAGAAAAAAGAGCTGGGACTGCTTCCTGATAACGGGGCGATCGTGACGACTATTGTATCCGGAAAAATGTCAGCGGAAATTGCAAAGCGTTATAAGATGAAGAGAATTGAAACCCTGACAGGATTCAAATACATCGGAGAACAGATTAAATTTTTTGAGCAGAATCACTCATATGATTTTCAGTTTGGATATGAGGAGAGTTACGGATGCCTGGTAGGCACCCATGCAAGAGATAAGGATGCAATCGTTGCAGTTATGGCGCTTTGTGAAGCGGCAGCCTACTATAAAGAGAAGGGGATTACCCTTTGTGAACAGATGGAAAATCTGTATGAAACATATGGATTTTTCAAGGAAAATCTTTGTACAGTTACTCTGAAAGGGCAGGATGGAGCGAAGAAAATTGCTTCTATCATGGAACGTATCCGCAAAGAAGTTCCGCAGACAATCGGTGGAAAAAGAGTGACACAATTCAGGGATTATAAGAAGGAAATTCTTGTGGATTATGTGAAAGAGGAACAGAAAACAACAGGTCTTCCGAAATCAAATGTTCTGTATTTTGAACTGGAGGATGGGACATGGTGCTGTATCCGTCCATCAGGAACAGAACCGAAAATAAAGTTTTATATCGGAATTCAGGGAGAAAATGAATTACAGGCACAAAAACAGATAGAGGAGATGACGGAAGCAGTAAAGAATTGTTTCGTGGGGGAGGAAATATGAGTATTTTAAAATTGCGTCCAAGCTGTAAGGATTATCTGTGGGGCGGACACAGGCTGAAAGAAGAGTACGGAAAGAAATATGAGGGAGAGATTCTGGCAGAAACCTGGGAGCTTTCCTGTCATCCGGACGGACCTTCCTACATAGAGAACGGACCTTATGCAGGAAAGACCCTGCAACAGTATATCGACAGGGAGGGGAAGGAGGTTCTGGGAGCAAATTGCAGGCGTTTTCGGGATTTCCCGATTCTCACCAAGTTTATTGATGCCAGAGATAATCTGTCAATTCAGGTGCATCCGGACAATGGATATGCCCTGAAAAATGAGGGGCAATATGGAAAAACAGAAATGTGGTATGTGATGGATGCAGGAGAGGACGCATATCTGTATTACGGATTCAAAAAAGAAATCAGTAAAGAAGAGTTTGAAAAAAGAATTCAGAAGGATACCCTTCTTGAAGTATTAAATGCAGTACCTGTCCAAAAAGGAGACGTTCTCTTTATTGAATCCGGAACAATACATGCAATTGGGAAAAATATTCTTATTGCGGAGATTCAGCAGAATTCAAATATTACTTACCGGGTATATGACTACGGACGTGTGGGAAAAGACGGAAAAAAGCGGGATCTTCATATTGAGAAGGCTCTTGCAGTAACGAACAGGGTTCCGATTGTACGTGATAAGAGCAGTTACCCTCATGTGGCAGACTGTGATTATTTCACAGTAGATAAACTGAATCTTGACGGCAGAGTTATGAAAATGATGGAGGGAAATGTTTCAGAAGAATCTTTCGCCAGTATTCTTATTCTGGATGGAGAAGGGCTGATTTCCTGTCAGGGAGAAACCCTGAAATATAAGAAGGGAGACAGTTTTTTTCTTCCGGCAGGAAGCGGAGACTATATGGTGGAAGGTTCCTGTGACGCTTTGATTACCACCATCAGAGCAAAGGCAGCTCCTGTTCGGATTGGAATTGACATTCAGAAGGAGGAGGCAAAAATCGGACTTATAGATATCCACAGAAAGCTTCTTGCATTTGAGAAAGTTAATCTTGAATCCTGTGGTTCTTTTGATGAAATATTAGATACTATAGGTAAAAATGTATTAGAACTTATGGGAAAACATAAAATTCCAATGGATCAATGTATTGGAGCAGGGATAGGGATTCCTGAAAATATTGAGAAAGAAAATAGTTTGGTAAATAATGCGGAAAAAACGGTTTGGAAAAAAGAAAAAGTTATGGAGAAAATGGGAAAATACCTTCCAATTCCGCTAAATATTGCAAGTACAGATTATATGTGTACTTTAGGGGCTGCGTGTGTTGTATGAATTTTAATAAAAATAGTGTCTGCTAGATTATGAAAACGAATTAGGAGGTAGGTAAGAGGTGAAAAAATTATTATTGGGAATTGTTTTATCTATGCTTATATTGAGCAGAAGTACGCAATTAGAAGTTTTAGCGGAAGATAATAAAGTGGAAACAAAATGTGAATCAAATGAAGAATGTGTTGATTCTACAATAACTATATGCGATAAAACAAATCTATCAAAAAAGGATTTTAATATTTCGTCAGAAATAACTTTGGTAGACAAGGACGCAACAGATGAAGCAAAAGCTGCGTATGCGTATTTAAAATCAATTGGGAAATCTGAGTATGTCATTTTTGGACATCAAAATGCAACATGGCATAAGGCAGGAAATAATGAGTTAAGTAGTTCAGATACGCAGGATATTACGGGAACAAATCCGGGAATTATTGGAATTGACACTCTCTCTATTGTTGGTAATGAATATAGTGCGGAACGCTACAATTCGGAAATTGTTCCGACAACAGAAGAAAATCTTTTACCAGAAACATTAGAGGGAAATATTCAGGCTGCTGTAAATATATCCAATTTGGCGATAAAGGATGGAGCGATTATAACTTTATCATCACATATGCCAAATTTCTCGAATGTAGTTGAGAAAGAGGAGTATAAGGAGGGACAGCCTTCTTATATGAAATATGATTTTTCAGTATATACACCAAATGATTTATCGGGAGATACAATGAATCAACTGCTTCCAGGAGGGAAGAACCATGAGAAATTTAACGCATTTCTTGATTTAATTGCTTCATATGCAGAAAAAGTAGAGGGGGCAATTCTTTTCAGACCATTTCATGAAAATACTGGAAGCTGGTTTTGGTGGGGAGCTGCATTATGCGATCCTGTTACATATAAAAGTGTGTACAAATATACAGTGGAATATTTACGTGATGTGAAAGATATACATAATATATTATATGTCTATGGACCAGGAAGTGAAGCTTTAGATGTAGAAGAATATGAGGTTAGATATCCTGGAGATGAATATGTAGATATGGTAGGATTTGATTTCTATAATAATGCGCCTACTGCAGATAATACTTCATGGTTTGAAAGTTTTAAGAAAGAATTGCAGATAGTGGGTGAATTTGCTGAAATTCATAATAAATTAGTTGCAGTTACAGAGACGGGTATTGCCAATGAGCCGCAGTCAGGTGATAATCAAACGGCATTGCTTAGAAAAGGAAATCAGACAAAAGACTGGTATCGTCAGGTTTTGAACATTGTGTCGGAATCAGATGCAGCGTATTTTCTTCTTTGGGCCGACTTTGGAAAAAAAGATGGTTTTTATATTCCATACGTTGAAAAAATAAATGAGGATGGCTCTTTACATGGTCATGAATTGCTGGATGATTTTATTAATTTCTTTAATGAAGAACGCAGTATATTTGCTTCTAATCAGAAAACGATTCTTGAGTCAATTAATCCGAAAGGAATCAAAGTAACATCAGCTATGAAAGAGCCAACAGGATATATTACAACTCCTGTTTCAGGCACTCGTATTTTGAAGTCTGTGTTTATTTCAGCGAAGGTAACCGGTGCAAATGAAAATTCAATTGTTCAATTTGTTCTTCATGGTGAAGAAAACGATATTATATTAGATGCAAAATTAGATGGGGGGTTATATAGTGCCGAACTTGCCAAATCGGATTTAGAGAAATTAGGGGAAAAGGTTGGCATGATTGATTTAATAGTTGATAGTACTGTTAAAGATACGGTTAATGCAATTTTCAATATTCCAGAACCAAAAGAAAAGACATATCAGATTGATGATTTTGAGATGTATTACGGAGAGGAGAGTCTGTTAAATAAGACTTGGACGACAAATAAAGCTTCTGGAAGTACAATTAAGATTTCACTTGTGGATAAGACAGATAAAAGATTGTCAGATGAATATGGACTTCGATTTGACTATTATGAAACTGTTGATGGATGGGCTGGTGCAACCATTAATAAGGAGGTTGACTGGTCAGGATGCAATGCTTTACAGTTCTATACGATTCCAGACGGTCAAAATCAAAAAACAGTTATTCAGTTAACTGCTAACAATACAATATACGAAATTTATCTTAATGAATATGCGGATTATTCCCAAAAGGAAAAAGGGGAATTACTTCTGGTTACAATTCCATTTAGTGAATTTTGTGAAAGAGATACGGAGGGAAATCCTAAGGGGAAACTTGTATACGACTGCAATGCAATAACCTCTTTCGGAATTTGGGTAAACGCAATACAAAATTCTGAGGCAGTGGCAGATGGAACAGTAGAAGGAACAATTTATTATGATGATTTCAAAGCCATTAAGACAGAGGAGAACATACTAAAAATTGAAAGCATATAAAATAAAAGTATGTTTGATTTACAGAAAAGATGTATAATATACATATATATAAGGGCAGGAGGGATAAGATGAGTTTTAGAGAGAATTTTACGTGGGGCGCAGCAACCAGCGCATACCAGATAGAAGGGGCAGTACATGAGGATGGAAAAGGGCTGCATATCTGGGATGTTTATACTTCGGAGCCGGGGCATATTTTTGAAAATCACACAGGGGAGGTTGCCTGTGACCATTATCATCGATTCAGAGAAGATGTAAAAATTATGAAGGAGATGGGTCTGAAGGCTTACCGCTTTTCTATTGACTGGTCCCGTGTCCTTCCGGAAGGGACAGGAAAGGTCAATGAAAAGGGAATTGCATTTTACAATGCCCTGATTGATGAGCTTACAGCAAATGGGATTGAACCTTTTGTCACCTTGTATCACTGGGAGCTTCCTTATGAACTTTATAAACGCGGCGGCTGGATGAATCCGCAGATTGTGGAATGGTTTGGAGATTATGCGCGCCTTGTTGCAGAGAGATTCAGCGACAGAGTAAAGAATTTTTTCACAATTAATGAACCTCAGTGTTTTATTGGGCTGGGATTTGTGACAGGGGAACATGCTCCGGGGCTGAAATGCCCTCTTAAGGATACGTTCGAGATGGCGCATAATGTTCTGAAAGCTCACGGACGGGCAGTACAGAGGCTGAGACATTATGGAAAGCAGCCGCTTAATATAGGATTCGCTCCTACAGGCTCCATGTGTTATCCTAAGAGCGATTCCCCGGAGGATATAGAAGCAGCAAGACAGGCGCTCTTTGAAGCGCCCGGAGATGTAAAAGGCTGGAGCTGGAATGTATCCTGGTGGTCAGATCCTGTACTTCTGGGGCATTATCCGGAGGATGGTCTGGCGTTGTATGAGCCATATCTTCCCAGAATTACAGAGGAGGATATGAGACTTATTTCTGAGCCCATTGATATTTACGGTCAGAATATTTACAATGGACGTTGTATCCGGATGGGAGAAGATGGAAGACCGGAGGATGTAAAACGCTATGAGGGATTTGCGAAGACTGCAATTGGCTGGCCTGTGACACCGGAGTGCCTTTACTGGGGGCCGAAATTCCTCTATGAACGCTATAAGAAACCGATTTACATTACAGAAAACGGACTGTCCTGCCATGATACCATATCTTTAGATGGCAAGGTTCATGACCCTAACCGGATTGATTTTCTAGCAAGATACCTGACTCAGCTTCAGAAAGCGGCAGACGCAGGCGTAGATATCCGCGGTTATTTTCAGTGGTCATTAATGGATAATTTCGAGTGGGCAAAAGGATATTCAGACCGTTTCGGACTGGTCTATGTGGACTATCGCACACAGGAACGAATCTGGAAAGATTCCGCATACTGGTATCGCGATCTGATTGCAGGAAAGATTTCTTTATCTTGAATAAGTTCATACTCCCCTGCCTTGAAGGGAAGTCTTTTTTTTGATATACTGGCGGTAACGTTTAAATATAAAGATTGAGAGGTTTCTGCTTTGGGAGGAATGAATTAAAAAAGGAAGGTGATAGAAATGCTGCATTTGATACTTTTTGTAATCTATATTTCACTGATTCTAATGGTGATTTTTGTAGAGCGCAAACGCCCGACAGAAGCGCTTCTGTGGGTGGTTATTATGATTTTTCTTCCGTATTTCGGGACAATTCTGTATCTGGTTTTCGGAAGTACCGCTGCGATCAAGCTGACAGATATAATACGAAAGAAGAAGCTGAAGGCGCAGCCTTACAATGAAGAGCTTCTGCCTGCGGTTTCCGTTGACAAAAGCAGATTATCGGAGTCAGATTTGCAGGTGGTTAAATTTAACACCGTTTATAATGCAAGCGAGCTTACCTGCTGCAGCGACGCGCGGTTTTACACAAACGGGAAAGACCATTACACACAGCTTTTTCAGGATATAGAACAGGCTGAGAAGTGCATTTTTATAGAATTTTATACGATTCACCATGATATGGTTGGGGAAAAACTGGTGGAACTCCTGACGAAGAAGGCGAAGGAGGGAGTAGAAATCTGGGTGATGTGTGATTTTATCGCAAATCTTTCCACACCGAAAAAAATGTTCCGTCCTCTTGTAGAGGCAGGAGGGAAAGTGGTTCGTGTGAAACCTTATTTTACCCACTACAGAAGCCATAGAAAAATTGTATCCATCGACCAGAAGATTGCATATATAGGCGGAATGAATATCGGAAAACAGTATGCAAACATGGATAAGGTCAAAAACCCCTGGAGAGATACGCAGATTCGTCTGGAAGGGGCATGTACCTCTGTTTTGAACACCTATTTCCTGAAAGACTGGTTTTGTTCAATCAAACGAAGCGACTGGCAGCATGGGGTTTCCTACATAAATACGATGAAATCTGTTACGTATGAGATGACGCCGTCCCTGTGTCAGTTTATTGTGGGAGGTGTGGATACGGACAAAGAAGCGGTAAAAATGTGTTACCTGAGTATGATTCGAAGCGCGAAAAAACGTATTCGTGTCCAGTCGCCATACTTTATACCGGATGCCTCGATTCTGGATGCGCTCAAAACAGCAGCAGCCTCAGGAGTGGAGATTGAACTGATGATTCCGGGAATCAAAGCCAGCTTTTTTCTGGATCCTGTTACAAATTATTACAGCGGACAGTTGCTGGAATATGGCACAAAGGTATACAAATATAAGGGATATATTCATGCAAAAACAATGATTATTGATGATGAATTGTGTTGTATCGGTTCTGTAAATATGGATATGCGAAGTCTCATGGTTGACGATGAGGTATGCGGCGTCTTTTATGAAAATGAGCTGGTACGGAAATATAATCAGATTTATGACTGCGATATTAAAAACTGCAATCCTTATACATGGGAGGAATTCAGGAAGCGTGACAGAAAAGAAAAAATAATGGAAAGTATTTTCCTTCCTTTTGCTCCATTGATGTAATGCGTGCGATATAATTGGTATTTAAGAAAAAATAATAACAATAATAATGTTTTGCCTGTATGGCAGAAAGGCGGAAAAATATGAAAGTATACGGGACAGAGATTTGCATTGATTGCAGAAATTATAAAGCAATCCAGAAAAAACGGGGATTTGAAGCTGAATATGTGGAGATTACACAGGATACAGGGAAGTTGAAAGAGTTCCTTAAAATCAGGGATCATGATGCTCTGTATGCGCCTCTCAGAGAGAATGGCGGAATCGGAGTGCCGTTATTTGTAAATGAAGACGGAAGAAAAACTTTTGACATTGACGAAGCTTTTTCATGGATTGGCGAGCCACCTGTAAAGGATGAAGAAATCGTGGAAAGACATCCGGAAGAATAAGAAATAACAAAATCCGCAAATACGACTTCAATATCGTATCTGCGGATTTTTTTTCGCTCATAATAGTGATGTTTTTCAGAAAACAGAATAGAGGATTACACCTGCAACACCGCATCCTGCCATTACATAAATAGGATTGGTCTTCCATTTTCTTAAAATCAGAAATCCGACAGTGAAGATAACAAGGGCAATCACATCGAAGGATTTCAAATCGGCAGGAAGGGTTCTCTGACCGTAGAGAGCCATGATAAACAGGGAAATACCTGCGGATGCAATCATGGAAATAACTGCCGGACGAAGTCCTGCGAGAATACCCTGTACCATACTTAAACCGCGGAAACGGTAATAGATATACGCCAGAGTCAGGACGATGATGCAGGAAGGGAAAATACAGCCAATGGTTGCGATAATTGCACCGGGCAGTCCTGCAATCTGAATCCCTACAAAGGTTGCGGAGTTTACGGCAATAGGACCGGGAGTCATTTCCGCAATCGTCATAATATCTGCAAACTGTGTCATGGTCAGCCAGGGATGGAGGTCTACAACCTGCTCCTGAATCAGAGGCAGAGCAGCATATCCGCCGCCTATACTGAACAGACCAATCTGAAGAAAACTCCAGAATAATTCAAGATAAATCATTTCGAGGCACCGTCCTTTCTGTGTTTCTCCTGATACCAGATATCTGCTGCGCCGATGATACCGCAGGCGAGAATAATAAACATGATATTAACGGAGAAGAAGCGCACAGCCACAAAGGAGCCTGCCATCACCACCAGGGGCAGAATACGGCGCTGTTTGAAAATAGTTTTTGCCATATTAATTACAACATCAAAGATTACAGCGGCAACACCGCAGAGCATACCTGCCATAGCCATGTTTACAATGATATTATCGCGAAATGCCTGATAAAAAAGCGATATGACCGAAATAATCACAAGAGGGGGAATCACAGTGCCTAAAATACTTATCAGCGCGCCGGGGATTCCTGCAACATGGTATCCGACAACAATCGAGGCGTTGACTGCGATAGCACCGGGAGAGGACTGGGCGATTGCCGTAAGGTCCATCATTTCCTGTTCATCGATCCATTTCAGTTCATCTACAAATTTTTTTCTTAATAAAGGAATAATAACAAATCCGCCGCCAAAGGTGCAGGCGCTTAATTTAAAAGTGGAAAGAAAAAGCTTTATAAATTTTTTCTTTTTATTTGTATCCAATTAATCACAACCTTTCACTAATTTAGTATACCACTTGTTTTATATCAGTAGAAATAATATAATTTAATCAAAAACATAAGGAAAACAATATAAGGAGGTAAAGATGACACTTCGGCATATGATCATTTTCCGCACAGTATGCGAAGCAAACTTTAATATTACCAACGCAGCAGAACTTCTTCATATGACACAGCCGGCAGTAAGCCTTGTAATCAAAGAACTGGAACAGTATTATGGGGTTCGGCTTTTCGACCGGATCGGACGGCGGCTGCATATCACTGATGCAGGACAGCATTTCCTTCAGTATGCCATTCACATCTCAGATCTTTTTAAGGATATGGAGACGGGGCTTCGTGACTGGGATTCTAAAGGAATCCTGAGAGTAGGGGCAAGCATTACGATTGGTTCTCAGTTTTTACCGGGATATGTGCGTACATTTTCTTCGCGCTTTCCCGGAACGGATGTCCGTGTAGTAGTGGATCAGACAGACCGTCTGGAAAAGAAGATTTTGCACAATGAACTGGATTTTGCCCTGATTGAGGGAATGGCACATGACCCGAATATCATGTCGGAAGCTTATATGGATGATTATCTCAGTGTTGTCTGCCCTGCGGATGGGGGCTGGAAGCAGGGGCAGGTACTGACAGTGGAAGAATTTCGCAGACAGCGCTTCTTGCTGAGAGAGCAGGGAAGCGGAACAAGAGAAGTATTTGACCGTGCGACGGAGCAGGCCGGTTTTACAGTGACTCCGGTGTGGGAGGCAATGAGTACCACTGCTCTTGTCAATGCAGTAATCAACGGGCTCGGAATCGCAGTGCTTCCTTATCGAATGATTCTTCCGGCAAAAGAGAGCGGGCTGGTTGTGACCGTCGAGGTAGAAGGACTGAAATTCCAGAGAAATTTCTATATCATCCATCATAAAGACAAGTTCCTCACACCGTCAGCGCAGGCATTTATGGAACTTTGCCGTAAGTATGAGGAAGAATGTCCGGAGCATGTTGATAATAAGGGATGACGAAAACAGGAAAAACTGGTACAATAATGTAGATACGACGGTTCTGTCGGGAGACCGTCAAAAAATAAATGAAATAGGAGAGTTATGAGAAAGAAAAATGAGAAAACAGAACTGATTTTTAGGTTCTTAAAAGGATCAAAAAAGTATTTTGGTATGGCGGTGGCTGCATCTCTTGTCACCACGATTCTGAATGCGCTGATTCCGCAGATTTTTCGTTTTACGGTGGATTCCGTTCTTGAAGGGCAGGGACACAGATGGCTGTCAGAACACCTCTGGGCAATTGCCGGATTTCTGATTTGTGTGGCGATTTTGTCCGGCGCAGCTCTTTTTGTCAGCCGTTTATATACGGCGAAAGCCGGAGAAAATTTCGCGAAAAATATGAGGTACGCGCTGTTTGCGCATGTACAGAGACTGCCGGTGAAATGGCATGACAGACATCAGACAGGGGATATCATTCAGAGATGTACTTCTGATGTGGAGGTTATCCGAAACTTTGTGGTAACGCAGCTTCTGGAGGTGTTTCGAACAGTATTTCTGATTGCAGTGTCTTTTTC